>Ga0255054_10001938_pt1 | contig 12025 bp, 9 predicted proteins | sample JV7_2_23_MG_FD_188634 | JGI IMG/M metagenome (GOLD analysis project Ga0255054, IMG submission 188634) | Seawater microbial communities from Jervis Inlet, British Columbia, Canada - JV7_2_23 | ecosystem: Environmental > Aquatic > Marine > Inlet | place: Canada: British Columbia | collected... | reverse complement strand
AGCGGGCGGGTGCCCGGCGTGGGAGGGCTACCCCTCGGCGTCGAGGGCCGCGCCGTGTGCCTCATCTCGGGCGGCTTCGACTCCGCGGTAGCCGCCTGGCTCATGCTCAAGCGCGGAATCGCGCTGGACTACGTGTTCTGCAACCTGAGCGGAGAGGCGTACGAGCGGGCCGTGGTGTCGGTCGCGAAAATCCTCGCCGACGAGTGGTCCTTCGGCTACAGCCCCAGGATCCACGTCGTGGACTTCATCGAGCCGGTCGAGGAGCTGAAGCGCGCCGTCAAGTCCAGGTACTGGCAGGTCGTGCTCAAGCGCCTGATGTATCGGGTCGGTGAAACGATCGCGCTCGAGGGCGGCAGGGAGGCGGTGGTGACCGGCGAGGCGGTGGGACAGGTCTCTTCGCAGACACTCGGCAACCTCCGCGCCATAGACGAGGTGGCGACGCTTCCGGTGTTCCGCCCGCTACTGGGGTACGACAAGGTGGAGATCATCCGGCTGGCCGAGCGGATCGGCACGGCCATGCTGAGCGCGCACATCCGGGAGTACTGCGCGATCGTGCCCGACAAGCCCGTGACCCATGCCAAGCCGCAGGCTGCGCGGGACGAGGAGTCCAGGATGGACCTCTCGGTGCTGGACCGGGCGGTGGCGGGGCACAGGGTGCTGAACCTCAGGTCGCTCAGCGACGTGGACCTGGTCCAGCCCTACATCTTCGCGACCGAGGTCAAGGAGAACGCGGTGGTGTTCGACTGCCGCGAGCCGCACCACTACAGAACGTGGCACTACCCTGGGGCCGAGCAGCGCGACCTGTCCGACCTCGCCGCCCACTTCCGAAAGCTCGACAAGGCCCGGACCTACGTCCTCTACTGCACGTTCGGCGTGCAGTCGGCCTATGTTGCCGAGGCGATGCAGCGGGAGGGCTACGAGGCCTACTCGTTCAAGGGTGGACTGCGCCAGTTGGTTGAGTACGCGCGGGATCGCGGGCTGCCGGTGACGGCATAGGTCGTCACGTAACTCTCTGCAACACAATCATTTAGTGTGAAAAGTCCCGACTTGCACGGGGAGCTGGAGCCGCCAGGTACTTACGATATGTTGTAAGTGTGCCCAGATTCCCCTGACAGCGGGCCACCCCGGCCCCCGCCGAACAGCCATCCAGAGCGACGACGCGATGAACGCGAAGGACTCGACCGGCAACTTCATAATCGGCTCCCCGGAGTCCTCCACGCCGGGACGCAAGAGCCGGGAGCAGCTGGTCTCCGAGCTCCAGGTTCTCGAGGCACAGTACGAAGCCTCGAAGGAGGCCCGCCGCGAGCTGCAGGAAGCCCAGGAGGCGCTGCGGGACAGCGAAGAGCGCTATCGCTCCCTGTACAACGACACCCCGGTCATGATGCACTCGATCAACGCCGAGGGTGAGCTTGTGAGCGTCAACCACTACTGGCTCGAGGTGCTGGGCTACACGTGGGAGGAGGTCCGCGGCCACAAGAGCTGGCAGTTCGTGACCGAGACATCGCGCCACTGGGTGGAAGAAGTGGGGCTGCCCCGCCTGCGTGAGAAGGGGGAGGTGCGCGAGGCGGAGCTCCGGTTCGTGAAGAAGAACGGCGCCGTGATCGATGTCCTGCTCACCGCCATCGCCCAACGGGACGACCTGGGGGGTATCGATCACGTGCTGGCGTACATCCTCGACATCACCGATCGCAAGAAGGCCGAGGCCGCGCTGCGCGCGAGTGAGGAGCGCCACCGCAAGTTCTTCGAGCACTCCAACGACGCGCTCTTCGTGCTGGATCCGGAACACAACACGATCCTGGACGTGAACCCGCGCACCTGCGAGCTGATCGGGTACACTCGAGATGAGCTGCTCGAACTGCCGATGTCCGCCGTTCATCCGGACGAGATGCCCGAGTTCGAGGCCTTCGTCAGCCGCGTCCTGAACGAAGGAAGCGGGTGGACCGATGCGCTCACCTGCCGCACGAAGGCGAAGGCGACCATCGCGGCGGAGATCTCGGCGTCGGCCGTAGAGATCGACGGCGCCGGGCGGATCGTGGCCTGGGTCAGGGACATCAGCGAGCGCAAGCACGCCGAGTCCGCGCTGCGTGAGAGCGAGGAGCGCTTCCGCCGGCTCGTGGAGCGGGCCGCCGACTCGCTGTACGTGGTGGAGGACGACGGCCGGATAATCGACGTCAACCGGCAGGCGTGCGAGGCGACGGGATACACGCAGGGCGAGCTGCAGCGGATGTGGGTGTGGGAGATCGCCGACTGGCTGGATCTCGAGGCTCTGCGGCGCAGCATGGAGCAGATGACGCGGACCGGCCCGGTGACCATGGGCGGCAATCACACCCGAAAGGACGGCACGCAGTTCCCCGTGGAGGTGCGGGCCTGCCTCGTAGAGGAGCGCGGGCGCCAGCGCGTACTGGCCCTGGCGCGCGATCTCACCGAGCGCATCAAGGCCGAGGAGGTGCGCCACAAGCTCAGTCTCGAGAAGGTCTACCTCCAGGAGGAGATCGACAGGGAGCACAACGTCGGCGAGATCGTGGGCAGCGCGAAGTCGATCAAGAAGCTGTTCCGCGACATCAAGCGGGTGGCGGGCACCGACTCCACGGTCCTCATCGCCGGCGAGACCGGAACCGGCAAGGAGCTCGTGGCCCGGGCCATCCACGCCGAGAGCGGTCGGCGCGACAGCGTGCTGGTAAAGGTGAATTGCGCCGCGCTGTCGGCTGGTCTCATCGAGAGCGAGCTGTTCGGCCACGAGAGGGGAGCGTTCACCGGCGCAGTGGCGCGCCGCGAGGGGCGCTTCGAGCTGGCCGACGGCGGGTCGGTCTTCCTGGACGAGATCGGCGACCTGCCCGGGGAATTGCAGATCAAGCTCCTGCGCGTGTTGCAAGAGGGCGAGTTCGAGCGCGTGGGCGGGACGCGCACGCTCAAAGTCGACGTGCGGGTGATCGCTGCCACGAACCGGGACCTGGAGCGCGCGGTCGAGGAGGGCCGGTTCCGCTCCGACCTCTACTACCGGCTCAAGGTATTTCCTATCCACGTGCCGGCCCTGCGCGAGCGCAAGGAAGACATTCCCCTGCTCGTCAACTACTTCGCCCGCAAGTACGGCTCCAAGCTGGGCAAGAGGCTCGAGAGCGTGCCGCAGGGAACCCTCGATGCGCTGATCAACTATCCCTGGCCCGGCAACGTGCGCGAGCTCGAGAACGTGATCGAGCGCGCCGCGATCGTGAGCCGCGGCTCCGAGCTGGAGCTGGGTGACTGGGCCGGGCAGGCCGTCGTCGTCGGCGAGTCTGCAGCGCTCCTCCCGCTGGACGAGATCCAGCGGCGCCACATCCTTGGGGTGCTGGGCCACACCGGCTGGAAGGTCAGCGGGCCCAGGGGTGCCGCGCGCATTCTGGGGATGAAGCCCACCACGCTTCAGGCCCGCATGAAGAAGTTGGGGATCGAGCGGAACGCAGGTTCCTGACGACATGTGGTGAAGTAGCGAGATATCGTAAGTCCCCGGCCTTCGCAGCCCCCAGTGCCATCTACTCAATCCCTTTCATAGCAATGACTTAGGTATTCCCAACCCGGCCACACCGGAGTGGCATGGACCCTGCTTTAAGGAAAGGCGGGTCCCACAGCCGAGGTGTGTCCAGTCGTGCTTCGAATAACGCAGACAGCTCCGCCCGAGGTGACGCTCAAGGTCGAGGGCCGAATCACGGGAGAGGCAGTGGCGGTTCTCGAGCACGAGTGCCGCACCCAGATGAACGGCGGGCACTGCCTGCAGCTCGACTTCACTGACGTGGCGACGGTGGACCCCCAGGGCGCCGCAATGCTGCGCCGCCTGCGCGATGCCTGCGTGCAGATCGTGCACGCGCCCCCCTTCATCGCAGCCCTCTTGGAGGTTTGAAGGAGCACTGATGATCGCTTTCGCTACGGAATTTGAAACCGGCGAGCACGCCTGTGCCGAGCCCGAGCAATTGGACTTCGAAGAGGCGGCGCTGCCGCACGCGAAGTTCCTGTATCGCTTCGGGCTGCGCCTCAGCGGCGAGCCGGCGGCGGCCGAGGACCTGGTTCAGGAAACGATGCTGAAGGCGTATCGGTCGTGGCACCGCTTCGATCCCAGCTCAAACGTGCGTGCGTGGCTCGCGACGATCCTGCGCAACACGTTCATCAACGAGCATCGGCGGCGGAAGCGGGAGGTCCACCACATCAGCGTCGAGACCCTGGAGACGTTCGCCGTATTGAGTGACCAACAGGACTCAGATCCGGAGGGTGATTTCTTCTCCAACATCGTGGACGACGAGGTCGTCCGCGCCATCGATACGCTGCCGAGCGAGTACAAGCGCGCGTTGGTGCTGAGCGACGTGCACGGGCTGCCGTATGCGGTGATCGCCCGCGAGGTCGGGGCGCCGCTCGGGACGGTGAAGTCGCGTGTCCACCGCGCCCGCCAGGCGCTGCAGGCCAAGCTGTACTCGTATGCCACCGAGATGGGCTACGTGCGAGGGGATCTGGCCCTGGCGTCGTAGCCTTCTGGGGCGTGGACAGACCGCGCCCGGCATGACCACTCCGCTTCTCCGGAGGGAAAGCGCGGCTCACAGGGCCGCGCTTTTGCATTCCCGCTGCCCGCGTCACATCTTCCCAGCCGATATCCACTTCTCCCACGCTCGCAAACGAGGCCAGCGCACATGACCGACGCGCACACCGGCGCTGACACGCTCAAGCCGCCACCGCCCGCAGCGTACCGCTGGCTCGTGCTGGTCGTCATCAGCCTGGCGATGTTCGGCAACTACTACGTGTACGATGCGATCAGCCCCATCGCCGACCTGCTGCGGGACCAGCTGGGGTTCTCGGACAAGAACATCGGGATGCTCAACGCGATCTACAGCTTCCCGAACATCATCATGGTTCTGGTCGGCGGCATCATCATCGACCGGATCGGCGTCAAGAAAGCGACGCTGCTGTTCGGTGTTCTCTGCTTCGTCGGGGCCGCCGTCACGGCCACCACGAGCAGCTTCGCGGTCATGCTCACGGGCCGACTCATCTTCGGACTCGGCGCCGAGTCGCTGATCGTGTCGGTGACCACGGCCATCGCCAAGTGGTTCAAGGGCAGGGAGCTGTCGTTCGCGTTTGGCGTGAACCTCACCATCGCGCGTCTGGGTTCGTTCCTGGCACTCAACTCCCCCACCTTGGTGCGGCCGGCGTTCGAGAATTGGCAGTGGCCCCTGCTGATCTCGGTGGCCTTCGGAACGTTGTGCATCGTCGGCGGGGTGCTGTACTGGGCCATGGAGAACCGCGCCGCAGAACGGTACGAGCTCGGCGAGGCGGGTGAGACGGAGAAGATCGTCTGGGCGGACCTGTTCCGGTTCGGCAAGGCGTACGTGTGGGTCGTGCTCCTGTGCGTGACGTTCTACTCGGCGATCTTCCCGTTCCAGACGTTCGCCATCAAGTTCTTCCAGGACGCCCACGGCACGACGCGTGAGTACGCCGGCTTCCTGTCGGGTCTGATCACGTTGTTCGCGATGGTGTTCACGCCGCTCTTCGGCCTGATGGTGGATCGTGTCGGCAAGCGCGCGCTGTTCATGATGTGGGGCTCGCTGCTGCTGGTGCCGGTCTTCCTGATGATGGCCTATACCAGCATCGACCTCCGCGTACCGATGGGGATGATGGGCATCGCGTTCTCACTGGTGCCGGCCGTGATGTGGCCCTCGGTGGCCTACCTCGTAGAGGAGAAGAGGCTGGGCACGGCCTACGGCCTGATGACGATGATTCAGAACATCGGGCTGTTCGGCTTCAACGTCATGATCGGCTGGGCCAACGACTTCTCGGCTGCCGGGCCGGCGAACCCCGGCGGTTACGCACTCGGGATGTGGATCTTCTCGATCCTCGGCTTCCTCGGCTTCTTCTTCGCGTGGCAGCTGCGCAAGGTCGAGACCGGCCCCGACGCGCACGGCCTGGAGACGATCACGGTGAAGTCGACACGGGCGAAGGAGGCACAGGGGTAGTAGACTTACTCTATTGCTCTGTTGACACCGTGCACCCAATCAAGGGCACCTATTCATGAACGTCATCCTGCTCGGTCCTCCCGGCTGCGGCAAGACTACTCAGGCGGAGATCCTTGCCCGGAGGGTCGGTCTCCTGACGATCGCCACTGGGGATCTTCTCAGCAACGCCGTCCGGGGGGAGACAGAGCTCGGCCGCGAAGCCAAGGGCTTCATGGATCGGAAAGAGATGGTGCCGGACGAGCTCATCTTTCGCCTCATCAAGCAGCAATTAGGCTCGCCCGAGGCTGCGCAGGGGGTCGTCCTGGATGGCTTTCCTCGCACCAATCCGCAGGCGCAGACGGTGGACCGCATGCTGGCGGCGCGGGAGGAGCGGGTGAACTCGGTCCTGCTGTTCGACGTGCCCGAGGAGGAGCTCGTCCGGCGGCAGCTCGCCAGTGCGCCCGCCGAGGAGCGGAGCGACGAGACCATCCAGACGATCAAGCACCGGGTGGACGCGTACCGGAAGTCAACCGCGCCGCTGATCCTGCACTATCGCGAACTGGGAGTGTTGGCGATCGTCGCCGCGGCCGGCACCGTGGAGGAGGTCGCCGAAGGGGTGAAGAAGGAAGTAGGGGAATAGCGCCGACCATCAGCAGGGCGAGGGCCGTGATCTCGGCCTCGGTTCTTGGAAACCGCGACATACCAACCTCCCTGTGAGATGAACAAGGGAGTGAACACAGTTTGCCGGCGCCCGGTCGCCCGCCGGCGGTGGGCCCGCGCCCAGGCTCACCTCCAGAAGACGAACGGCCGCTCGCAAACACCGTGAGGACCAGTTGCCACATGGTCCTGTCAAATGACGGCGTAGTGATGTCAGGGGACAAACGGTCGCTGACAGTCGACCGTTGGGTGCTGCCAATTGACGGCACGGTGAGGTCAATTGACAGACGGGCGATGTCAACTCGCCGCAGGGTGAGCCCAGGTGACACCAGGCCCCTGTCAGTCGGCAGCGGGGTGACGTCAATTGCCATCGGGCCGATGCCAACTTGCAGCAGGGTGATGTAAACTCGCATCGGGGTGATGTCAGTTGACAGGAGAGTGATGTCACTTGACAGCAGCGTGGTCGGGAACGACGGTCTGCGCGCGTAACTGCGGTCGCGGCAGGCGATTGCGCCGAGCGGGCTCAAGGAACGCGTGATCACGGGATCGTGTCCCCAGTCCCTCGGCTCAAGAGCCACGCGCGTGGACTCGTCCCACGACCGGGTTCCGGTCTCGTCAATCGCGCTACGGTACCGTGAACTCGAACACCATCGGGGCAATCCCCGTTCCGGGAACGGAAAGGCGAACCTGGCCCTGGCTCGAGGTGCGGCCCGAGGAGGGGTGGATCAGCACCGCGGGTTCGCGCGTCCTGAGCGTCGTCGTCGGGTCGCTGGGTGGGTCGAGAATGGGGAACATCTCGAACATCTGGAACACGTTGGGCGTGAGATTCTCCAGCTGCACCAGGACCCCGGCAACTTCCTGCTCATCGGCCAGTGCTCGCAACCGAATGTAGGCGGTGACGGGCCCCGCGACGATGAATGAGCCTTTCAAACCAGTTAGCGCCGCGACGTCGACAACACCCAGCTCGATGGTTGTGGTTGCGTCCCCAACTGACAATGTCACCGCCGCGGGGCCGGCAGTTGAGTGGGCCTGCAAAATCAGGTCATCATTTGCTCTGCGTGCGGGGTCATTCGGTGGATGGCCTGTGCCGACCACAGTGAGCCCGGACGCCGTGACCGACGGGATGGGCGTTCCACATAGGTGGGTTCCGGACACGTCGAACAGCCGCGCCAGTACGCGTGCATTCCCGTTTGATACCAAGGCAAGGCCGTCGAGCGTTTCCGTCGCACCTGTAACCGTAAGGTTGTCGATTACCAGTCGGTCCACTTGGAGCGATTCAGGGGAGACGGCGCGCAATTCCACTTCGCCAAACGGCTGACCATCAACCGAGACACCGATGTGCGCCACACCGGGGCCAACGGCGTCCACCTGCGCACCCTGCGGGACAGGTGACGACCGAACCTGCCAGACGTTCTGCTCGCTCGTGCTGAATGTGACGTTCAGCGGCAGGCATTCGCGGAACATACCGCAGGGCCGTGAAAACCACACTTCGACATCGACCGAAGCACCCACAGCCCACGGGCGAGCGTCGGCTGGGCTGGTCCCTTGCAGGGAGGGTTCCACCGGGCAGTCGCCAATGCCGCCCTCCAGGCTCTTGACTCGCCACCCCTCCAGCGACCCCGGGTCACTCGAGGGCTCTCCGGAAAAGAGGTCCAATTCACAGGCGGCGACTGTAATAGTGAGTGGCAAAACAGCGAGAACCAAACGGCGCCTATACATGGTGCATGCCAATGATGCGTTGCCCGCCGGAAACCAACAGCGCCCAGCGCGGAGGCGGGGCGGCCGCGGCAACACTATGCCCGGCCGGTCTCCGCCTCGAATCGCAATGAGGCCTCACCGTCGCGTTGCCCGCCACCGCTCCAGGATGTACTGGTTCCCAACGAGCGGCTCGTCGAGAATCCTGTCGGCGAGGAGTGATTGGCCGGGCCCACTGTGCGGTACATAGACGTAGTAGAAGCCTCGAGACTTCAGGATCACCGATCGCGCCAGATCGTCCACGGGAGGAGGCACGGCAAACTCGATCTCGGCGACCCCACCGTCGACACTGGCGTAGTAGCGTCCGTCCTCTGACGCCAGGAGTTCCCGAACATCGCGCCCGCGCTCATCACGAGCCCGGCGCGCCGCGATCTCCGTCACGGTGACGGGCGTTTCCGACCCGACGCCCATCGCGACCCAATCGATTTGCCACAATCCGCGTGCCAATTCCAGCCTCACAGCCACCGTATCTGCATCGACGCCGCTCAGGTCGAGGCGGGCCACCTGGCTCTTGCCGAGAGCGGGCCCCACGTCCAGCAGGGCATCCTGCAACGTCCAGCGGCCTTCCTGCCAGAGAAGAACGTGCAGCGTTCCTTCGCGAGCGACCCAGTCGCGAACGCGTTGACGAAGACTCTCGCTCTGCGCTACCCGTAGGTACCAGTCGAACAGTCCCTCCCCCTGCAGCTGGAGAAACTCCTCCACCGCAAAGGGTGCCAGCGCCGTGTTTCGAGCGCGCACCACGATCGTCGCCGACTGCACTCCCGGTGGCCGTGCGAAGGAGACGACCAGGCCGTCGCGAAGCTCTGCCGGGTTGTCCAAGTCGGCTTCCTCGAGCGGCACACCGGTCCAGTAGACTTCGTCTGCGTGGCGCACGGCGGCGAGCACGTCCTCTCCATGCACGCCCCGGGCCGTCAGCGGCGCTCGAATATCGGCGAGCACATGAACGTCACCGGCTCGATCCGGGATCACCTCCGTGCCCGTCGGGTGGTCCACCACGATCAACTTCAGCTCGTCTGTGTACTGAGTCTCAGGCCGGCTGTTGACCAGCCGAAGGCGGTAACGCCCGCCGACAGGCTGCAGGTGTTCGAGGTTGTCGAAATCGGTCCGATCTAGTCCTGGGGCAATCGCGCCGGAAAATGTTTCGGAGTCGAACCGATACTCCTCGCCATCGAACGAGTACACGAAAGGACACGAGGCGGGCTCCGGCTTCTCAGACGACTGCGTGAGCGCGATGATCACGCCGACGGCCGTCCCCGCTGCCAATACCGCGATAACGGTGCCCGCCGTGTTGCTTTCGCGCACCTCCACCAGCGCAATGCTGTCGAGCGGAATCTCGATTTCGTCTCCGTCCCCTCGGCCCACCAACCCCGTCGTGAAGAACCGGTACTCCTTCAGCTCATGGCGAATGCCACTGTGGGTAACGACCACGATCGGCTGGTAGCCGGGCAGCGCGCCCCAGTCCGAGCGATCCAGTTGACGCGTCTTCGTACACCCCGTTGCCAGGCCGACGCTGGCTGCGGTCACCGCCCACACCGTACGACACAGATTGCCTGCCTGCATCATTGACTCCCGCGGGTCGGGGTCTCGCGCCGCTCGGCACGGATCTGTTCCAACGCCTCCCACCGATTGACCCCACCTATCTCGCTTCCTGCGACAGCCCCGAGGGCGGCACCCCAGACCAGGCCCGAGAGAAATGCAACAACCCTGAATGCCTCCTCCCGAGGTGAGCAGGGGGAGCCCCAGACGAAGTCGCAGGGACAGATCCCGCAGGCCATCACGGCACCGAGGCCGCCGCCCACCACCGCGCCGAGCACTCCTCCCAGCACCCCTGCCCCCCCGGCACCGTGCATACGCGCCATGATCTCTGCGCGCGATATGGGGTTCCCCATATCGTCGTAGGCTGGCAGCAGGACGTCCTGCTGTCCCGCGCGGTCGGCCCGCAGCAGCACACTTGTCCCGCGGTCAAGGCTCGGCGACGGCTCTGGAACAGCCCATCGGGTGGTTGCGGGGTTGCAGGATCGAAGCACCACGGAGCACTCGGCATCACCACGGGCCGCGTCAGCCCTCTCCCCACCGTCTTGTGCAAACAGGGGGGCGGCCACACCGCTTGCGGCAACCACCGCGATGACTAGACAGAGGACGCCGCAACAGGATTCAACAAAGCTCCGCACCGTAGGCACCTCCGCACGAGGAAGGTGAGACTCGGGTATGCCGTGGGCGGTCTGGCGGTCACGTCTGTCGGTGGGGCGTCCAAGTGGCGGGCGCTCGCTCTGGCGAGGCGGGCCGTCGAGACCAACGGCGGTTCGACGGATACCACAAAGGTGCACTCTAGCGGCCGGTTCGCAAGCCGATTCCAAAGCTGGACTGTTCAGATTGGTCGGTAGAACAACAGCGCCCGGCGCGGGGCCGGGGGGTACATTCAGCACATTCCGCCCCACCCCGCATGATTGCGGTCCGTCCCCCATGAACAAGCGGACCTACCATCCCACATGCTCGCACGCGTGCGCTCGGCCGCAGTCCTCGGCATCGATGCCTACGTCGTCGATGTGGAGACGGACATCGTGAACGGTCTGCCGTCGTTCAGCACCGTCGGACTTCCTCAGGGAGCGGTGAAGGAGGGCCGCGAGCGCGTGGGAGCGGCGGTGGTGAACTCGAGGTTCGATTTTCCGCTCAAGCGAATCACGGGATAAGACATAACGGGAAAAAACACTTCACCCCCGGGCTCTGTTCGGGTGAATCCCCGTCACGCTAATGTGTTCTTCTTAGTCGCTGATCGGATCGGCTCTCAGTGTTGCGGAGGTGCTAGCCGAGATCCGGTGCCCACGACCCGCGCACCAGACCATTGATAGCAAACGGGGCGCCGTCACCGTGTGCCAGGGGTGGTGGTGGGGTGGGGGGAAGCGAAGCGCCCGGCGCGGGGCCGTCGAGCTACGATAGCCGCACTTTCGGACGGGCTGCATATTCGGCCCAGGATTGCATTCCGGGGGTGTGGCCATGACCGAGCCCGACGCCAGCTACTGTCGAGTGCCGAAGCTACTGGTTCCGTTCGGCGCTGGCAGACTCTCCCTCGGTGCAAGTGCTGTTCACATCATTCGTTGTGTTCAGGTGGCAGCATTAGCCACGAATCGACGGGAATAGGATCCTGTTCCTTCATACTCTCGATCCACTGCAGCACTTGGTCCCCTCTTCGTGGAGAGAGAGGGGCGGGCCCTCGGGCCCGCCTCTCCGTTGTCTTTCCGAATGCTCAAACCATCGAACTCAATTCGATTGCCCTGCGGTCTGCAACTTCGCCATCACCTGGTCGATCGAGAAGCTCACTGCCTTCATGCGCAGCCTCTTCGTATCACCTCACCCTCACGATATCATCCGGTTTCCAGGTCTGGTCGAAGAACTCGACAGCACTTCCGTAGATGCGAAGACCTACGAGGAAGGCCCTGTTTTCAATAGTCTGGATCCAGTTGGCATCGGGCGCTCCTTCAGGCTTGGTCGGGCCGAAATAGAGATCGATGGAGCCGTCCTCGTTTTTGACCGTGTTGTCGAAGCCATTCACTCCGGGGAACGCCTGTGAAGTCTCCGGCATCGTGCCGTCAGTGATGTTGTATATGGTGACAGCCCAGAACAATCTGGCTGGGATACCTGCAGGAAGGTTTAGTGTGTACTGGTTG
>Ga0255054_10001936_pt1 | contig 12040 bp, 8 predicted proteins | sample JV7_2_23_MG_FD_188634 | JGI IMG/M metagenome (GOLD analysis project Ga0255054, IMG submission 188634) | Seawater microbial communities from Jervis Inlet, British Columbia, Canada - JV7_2_23 | ecosystem: Environmental > Aquatic > Marine > Inlet | place: Canada: British Columbia | collected... | reverse complement strand
AGCCTCTTTTATTTTAATTAATCTGCCTCAATCTCAGCCGGTTCCTTTTCTGGAATTCCCCCATACCCGGCATAATCTAGGCGGAAGGGTTTTACTATCTCTTCCAGGTATAAACTATGCAGATCAACAAGCTGTCGTAGATGGATGAGATCATGGATCATCCAGGAGACAAACATGTCTCCGGCTTTAATTTCACCGAAAGGCGCTTCATAAACAGTGTCCCAGTCTGGATTTTCTACCGAATCCAGCCACCCCAGGTTTTCATTACGAAGAGTCATATACCGCGTCAGGGATTCATGTAAATCCTGTTCATTATATTGACCCTCAATAACCCAGACCTCGGGATCTATCGGCGGCCAGGGTTTTTCAGATTTTTCCAGGATCATTTTCAACCTGACGGGAAAGTCCAATTCCTCTTCATCTGCCAGGTGATTAACAACTTCCAAGATCGACCATGATTCGGGATCCGGTTTCCAACGGGCTTGTTCTTCTGTTATTCCCCGGGCCAGAGCAGCAATCCGGTCCCGGTTAATAGCCAACTGCCTCGTAAAATAGACTGGGTCCATGTTTCCTCCTAGATTCACTACCTGAAAAGCGCTCTCTTCCCTGGCAGGATCAGGGAAATTAGTTAACGGGCCTCTTTAATATATTTCCATTATACAGGAAATTCACCCCTGCCCAGCGCGGCATCCACTGCGGCCAGGGCATGGATTTCCATGGTGTCAAAAACAGGGATCGGCACATCTTCCTGCTTCACAAGCAAGCCGATCTCAGTACACCCGAAAACTATGCCCTGGGCTCCTCCGGCTACCAGGGTATCAATCACCTCCCGGTATATCTCCCGGGAACCGTCTGTGATCATTCCCTGCACAAGTTCTTCATAAATTACCCGGTGAACCTGATCTCTTTTTTCCTTGTCCGGAACCAATATTTTCAGCTGATGAAGTTCTTCCAATCGCCCCCGGTAAAATTCTTTTTCCATTGTGAATCGAGTTCCCAACAATCCAACGATATCCAACTCCTGTTTTTTAACGGCCCGGGCAGTCGCGTCAGCAATATGCAAGAGGGGAATATTGACCCCCGCCTGAACCTCTTCCGCCATCAAATGCATAGTATTGGTGCAAATTAAGAAAAAATCAGCGCCGCCTTTTTCGACTAACTGTGCCGCTTCCACCATGATCTGGGTTGCCTCGTCCCAATCTCCCCGGTTTTGCAGCTCCTCGATCTCTGCAAAATCAAGGGACACCATCACGCTTTTTGCTGAGTGGACTCCACCCAATTTCTTCCGGATAACCTGATTGATTATCCGGTAATATTCAATAGAGGATTCCCAGCTCATGCCGCCAATTAATCCAATGGTTTTCATCTTGCCTCTCCTTGTAAAATTCAACAAGCTATGCGGTTCTCTTTTATATTGAAACTAAGCAGTTTTAATCATTTAAATTCGAAAGTATCTACATCATTAACTGCTTGATATCCTATCTGCTGATAAATATGGTTTGAAGTTGGATTCAATAAATCCGTGAATAGAAAGCAGAATTGGAAACCAATATCCAGCAGATGCTGACTTAATCCTGCAGCACAAGCGCTTGCATAACCTTTTCTGCGCAGCGTCGGTGGTGTGTAAACAGCACCGATACGAATTCCGTTTGTCGTCGGTCCTGCATAGCCAGCCATTGAAACAGGGATGCCCTCATCCTCCCAAATCATCATTCCGCGCAGGTGTGGATCAGCCTTTAAATATCGCTCAATCTGAGCTCTTATCCGTTCCGGGGTTGGGTTTTCAACTAAAGATTCCCGGTGAAAATTTGCATACCAATCCAGCAGCAAAGATTTATCCGCCTGGTTTGCAGGGCGCATCAAACCGGGAACGCCGGAAACCGGGGAAACCCGGTCTAATTTATAAATGCGCATGACCATTTTCAAAATCACCTCTCCCCCGGCAGCCGCTTGCCAGGCATCAGCGAATTGAGAAACCATGTTTTTGCTGCCGGTCATACCTGTCAAGTTGCCCCCCAGCTCCTTCACCAGATCTTCAATCACCAGGGAGATAACTTCCTCATCCTGTGGTATTTCTTCAAAGGAAATTAACGCCGGGTAAGGAGGGGTGCACATCACCACCAGCTTTGTCTCTCCCTGGTCTTTTACCTGGACCAGGTAAGGGGGGTGGTCCCGGTATTCTCCAGCGATCAAGCTGGACAGGATGCCAAGAGGCAGGTTGTTTTCTGCTTCATGTTTTAGAAGATGTTCCTTTACAACAGGCTGAAATAGCTTTGGATCGGAAAATTTAAGTAAGTTCACAAGATTCCTTAAACATTGGTTTTTATTTCCGGGAAGCAGCATTCCCGGATTATTAATCATAACATCGGTGTTGGAGTTATTAGCCTTTGCGCAGGTAGCGGAACGCCGACACCCAAGGAGTGTTTCCAGATGTATAATTATTATGTCATATATTATAGAAGGAGGAAAAAATGAAATATAAATTCCCGTCGGATGAGTGGGCCAAAAGGCTGAGCGAGTTATTAAACGAGAGCGAGTCCTATGAACGCTCTGCAAAAGACTGGGAAGGTGATTTTATTTTTGTCGTTGAACCGGATGACGCCTACCCCCATACTTCATATTTACATCTGGAACTTTACCACGGCTCAAGCCCCGGGGCTGCTCTGGTGGGAGAAGATGAGCTTCCGGAAACAGAGTACTCACTCAATGCTCCCTTTAGTACCTGGCGAAGAGTTATCGAAGGTAAACTTGATCCCATCCAGGGAATGATGACCGGCCAATTGAAGCTGAAGGGTGATTTAATGAAGATCATGCGCTATCCAAAAGCAGCCCAGGAAATCGTCGCCTGCTGCGCAAAAGTCCCGACAGAATGGTAGAGATCATTGCTCTCAACTTTGATTTTTAAGGAGGTCCAGGATGTGGCATTTTGTTTCCCCAAATATTGTTTTTGGTGAGGGCGCATTACACTCACTGGAGGAGTTAACCGGGAAAAGAGCCCTGATTGTTACCGATAATAACCTGGTTCAGATAGGGATAGCAGAACGTGTGACTTCTTATCTGATAAAAGCGGGGTTTGATATCCAGATTTTTGACGAGGTTGAACCCGATCCAACCACCCAAACTGTAATAAAGGGGGCTGTGGCAGCTGGTGAATTTAAACCAGATTGGATCGTTGGTTTGGGAGGCGGTTCACCCCTTGATGCTGCCAAAGCCGCCTGGGTGCTGTACGAAAGACCAGACCTGCAGCCGGCTGACATTAACCCCTTTATCAAGCTTGGACTCAGGAAAAAATCTCGCTTGATTACCATCCCAACCACAAGCGGAACAGGTGCTGAAGTCACCTGGGGAATCGTGTTAACAGACGCGGAAAATCAGCGCAAGATGGGTTTGGGAAACCGGGAAAATGCGGCTGATATCGCAGTGGTGGATCCTGCTATGGCGGCAGGTATGCCCCCTCAGCTCACAGCAGACACCGGAATGGACGCGTTAACCCATGCCATAGAAGGCTATATTTGCACCTGGCATACAGATATTACTGACGGATTATGTCTGAATGCTGCCCGGGATATTCTCCAATATCTCCCGCAGGCTTACGAGGCCTCTCAATCAGAGAAGCCAGATCAAGATCATTACAAAAAAGCACGTGAAAAAATGCATAACGCAGCGGCTGCTGCAGGATTGGGTTTTGGCAACGCTATGGCATCCATGGCTCATGCCATGGGACATACCCTGGGTTCAATATTTCACCTGCCTCATGGCCGAGCGGTGGGAATAGTTCTACCCTACACTATAGAATTCGCCGCCCAGAATGCTCCTCAAAGGATAAATGAATTAACCGCTGCCCTGGGCATCCAAACTCCAAAAGGGAAAGCCGGCCAGGCTCTTGCCAGCCATGTCCGGGAAATCTCCCGGGGGGTTGGGTTGCCTGGAAAAATAGCGGATGCTGGAATCGACGAGGGTGAATTTAATTCCCAGCTGGACAAATTGGTAGATGATGCCTTTAACGACACGCAGATGATCACTGCCCTCCGGACACCCTCTTTCCAGGAATTGGAACAGCTATTCAAGTATGCCTATCACGGACAACCAGTTGATTTTTAATCCCCCTGCAGCTCCCTGGGTTAACAAAAATCCATTCCAAAACAGATTACGAGTGTAACTATGAAAAAATATCTACACATTGACCTTACAACCGGTTTAATAGAAGAGAAGGGTATTGATCCCGCTCTTGCCAGAGATTTTATTGGCGGAAGCGGCCTCACTGCGCGCCTGCTCTATGACCTGATTGATCAGAATACAGATCCCCTGGGCCCAGAAAATCCCCTGCTATTTATGACCGGCCCGCTGGTAGGAACCAGTATGCCTTCAGCAGGGCGGTGTACAATTAGTGCCCTTTCCCCACTAACGGGATACTGGGGAGAATCCAATACGGGCGGTTTTATTGGACCGGAACTTCGTTTCGCCGGATATGACGGAATGCTGATCACAGGGCGCTCAGAAAAACCCTGCTGGATCTCAGTAATTGATGGTGATGTAAAGCTGTATGACGCAGATCAACTCTGGGGACAGGATACTTATCAGACTCAGGAGACCATCCGGAAAACATTGACTGAACCGAAGGCGCGGGTAGCCTGCATTGGAGTAGCCGGAGAACATCTGGTCAAAATGGCCGCTGTGATCAATGATCACGGAAGAGCCGCCGGGCGAACAGGCATGGGGGCAGTTATGGGATCTAAGAACCTCAAAGCGATTGCCTTCCGCGGCAGTGGAAAAGCGCCTTTGGCTAATCCGGAAGCATTTCAAAAGACCGTAACGGATATTCTGGAATCATTAAAAGAGGATATCTCGGTGCAAACGCTGAGGATGGGCGGCACAGCAGTTTTTGTGGATGGGGCGCTGATGTTCGGTGATATGCCGACCCGCTACTATCAACAGGGCGAGTGGGAGGAAGGTAGCAACCTCTCTGGTATCCTGATGGCTGAAAAGCACCTGACCAGGAACACAGCCTGCTACCGCTGCCCGATTGTCTGCGGACGGGAAACCCGGACAGTTAAATACCGGGTTGACGCTGTGGATGGCCCGGAGTATGAAACAATTGCCTCATTCGGCTCTCTCCTTATGGTAGATGATTTGGAAAGCGTAATATACTCTGGACACCTTTGCAATGTGTATGGATTGGACACTATCAGCACTGGATCAACAATTGCTCTAGCATGTGAGCTGTTTGATAAAGGAATCCTCACTAAAGAGCACACAGGTGGACTGGACATTAAATACGGCGATGTAAAGATGACTCATCGGTTGATTGAATTAACCGCTCTTCGGGAAGGTTTTGGTGACCTGTTGGCTGAAGGTAGCGCAGCGTTGGCTGCCCGGTTCGGCGTCCCTGAGATGTCTGCTACTGTCAGGAATCTAGAAATACCGATGCATGATTCCAGGGCATTCAGCGGCATGGCTCCCATTTATGCCCTCTCGCCACGAGGAGCCTGTCATATGCAGGGAGATATGTACTTCGTAGACACAGGGCAGGGGCCTCCCGGGGAACTGGGTATCCATCCCGGCGATCGCTTTGACAATTCAGAAGATAAGGGCCGCACTGCCGCCCGTGTACAGGCCTGGCGCAGCGTTTATAACGCGCTTACAGTTTGCCAATTTATGAATCCCGGAGCAAGTCGGCTGCTGGCAGGGTTAAACGCAGCCACCGGCTGGGATTATTCGCTGGAAGAGCTGATGAAAGCAGGGAAAAGAATCTTCACCCTAAAAAGAATGCTCAACATCAAACTTGGATCTACGCGGGCTGATGATCGCCTGCCAGATTTTATGTTAACCTCCCTAAAAGACGGGGGGTCCCTGGGATTTACTCCAGAGTTGGAACCGCTGCTGGCAGGCGCATACAAAGAACACGGCTGGGATCCCGATACCGGAATTCCCAAACAAGAAACTCTTGAGGAATTTGGCCTGGAGGGCATCCTCGGCAAATAAGGTACCTCGTCCCTTATCGAATAGTCAGTGAGGCAAGGCACAGCAGACAATAAAATTTGCTTTATTTGTTATTTTTCTTCTTCCCACCACTGTCCCACTAAATATACCGTTAAAGAGTCGTTGGCATAACGCGCACAATGGATTAGAAATTCAGGAGGGACATTTTCAGGAGTCCGTAATTTAACTTCTGACCCATCACTGTTCATCGTGTACAGATCATACACACCTCTCCCCTCAATCGCTGCCACGATAAACAGGATTTCATTCCCCGAATAAGACCAGCTTGTAAGACCCTGTGAGTAACCGGTCCTGGTTAGATTTAATAGCTCTGAACCATCAAGGTTGACCTGGAAAATATCATAATTTCCATGAGTTGACTCGTCCCCAATCATTCTTGAGAAGATAATTCTTGTCCCATCAGGACTCAAGCGTGGATCGTAATCCCCGAAAGGCAGGTTCGCGTGGCCCCATTCTCCTGCTCGCGGCGGATTCGTTAAGGATCGGGGGTTCTGGCCAGCAGAATCAATGATCCAAATCCGGTCTTGGCTTGTGAACACAATCTGCTCGTCCCCCCAATCGATATCTGCATCATGGTGGGATGAATCATACAACAATCCTTGATTGGATCCATCGCCATCCATCCGGTAAATATCTAAAGAAGATTCTCTCCAGGACAGGAAAGCAATCTCGGAGCCATCCGGAGACCAAACAGGATAAAGGTCCCACATAGAATTCTCTGTTAACTTCTCCGTGATCTGATCAACTATTGAGAAGGTATAAATCTCGGTATATTCGTAACTATCACCACCAGTTTTTTGGGAAAAAACCAGCTTAGTCCCAGAGGGATCCAGACTGAGACCAGAGATCTCAGCCTCGGCGCCATACAACAAACTAATCTCTTCGGTCTCAAGATCCAGCTGGTAGATTCCCCACTTCTCGCCAGCGGATGTGAATGTTTCCAAACTGGCTGCCGGTTATTCTATTGAACAACCGGGGGTCAGAATCAACATCAAGATATTGATGCCTAGAAGAAACCTTGCCCTGATTTTTATTATTATGTTCATCTTTTACTTACCTGGAATCCTGGACATAAATAGCTATAATCTTTTTTCTTCCTCCCCAGGAGAGAGAACCCTTTCTAAATTAAGGGTACATTTCCCCATCCTTGTTGTCAACAGTTAACCCTGTTTGCAACTTCTTTCAATAATTATCGTATATACTTTCGGAAGATTAAAAAGGAGATTTACGTGAATAGACAGCAAGGCTGCCTTACGGGTTTGTTTAAACTTTTTATGCTGGACGTGGTATTTGATTGGCTTCAGGATCGTTTTGGTTTTGGCCGTGGAATATCCTGCACCGGATGTGGATGCGGCTTTATTTTGCTGATCCTGTTTGTCGCCCTCAGCTGCCAGGTCATCTTTGGCACCAACTGGCTGCAACTCGGATTTTAATATTACCCGGCGGTTAGTATAGTTTGGAAAACGTTTCCCATACAGGAAACGTTTTCCTGTTTAATCCTCAGAGTGGATGATAAATTTTTCTCCCGCACTGACAGCCTGGGTTTCCGGGAAATATACCTCCCAGCCCCGGGCCGGCAAAACTTGATATTCTCCGGGATGGGTAAGGGAAATGCTGTAAGTTAATTGATAGGTGCCGGCAGGTAAGTAATTAACTGACCAGGTGACCCTGTCATCAAAAACAGTGGGCGGGTTAAAATACCACCATCCCCACCCATTTCTGAATGGCGCTGATACCAGATATTCCTCCGTGTCCTGCTGGGTGGTTTTTAATCGAGTATCCAGGATCTCCACCCCGGCTGGAATCCTGTCCTCCACCATCAGATAATGAGCATCATTTTCCAAAACCAGGGTAAGTTGAACCTGCAGTAAGGCCCCCGCCGTTCCACTCTGGGTAAAGATTGGTATGCCTTCATTGCTAAAATCAGCATAAACACGGGATATGCTCATTCCTTTTCCAAATGGTGGGACATCTTCTGCCGGTCTAGAAACTAACAGGTGAGCTTTATAGTACAGGGTGCCGTCCCCTTCTCCACGGTTAATCACCAGCGCATTGGGGTCTTCCGCATACAATGTTCCCACCGGCACAGAAGCGGTCACTGCTTCCAGCTGAGCCGGTCCTTCTGCCTGGCCATTGATTACCTCTGTTCCGTTTACCGCGCTTGAATATTCAAACTTGGTCGATAGATCACCATTTGTCTTCATCACTTCGTTTAGGGCCAGAACCGCCCAACTTGTTTCATAAGCAGAGCCCCAATCTCCTCCCGGGCCGCTGGTTGAAACCAGATAGCGGACAGCTTCCGGCAGTGTTCCGGAATCGGCGTCAGCCCTGGCTAAGGCATAGGTGACAATGGCTGTGGTAGTAGTGGTATTGTTTAACCAGCAGCGGCAGCTTTCAGGATTCTCCCAATGAATTCCGGTAGAAGTTCGTACTCCGGTTCCAACCAAATCAGAAAACAATGTCCTGGCTTGTTCATTACCCGGTATTTGATTTTCAATCGCCAGCGCTAAAACTGCCCGGGCATAGGGGCTGAGCTGACTTCTGAGTGAAGCAAGTTCCAGCATCCCTCCACTGGTATCAATCCCGGCTTCCGTCAGGGCAAAATACCGGAAAGCCAGTTGATTATACTGCCAGGGTTCTGCCAGCATATCAACTGCCGGCAAGGTTGCCAGTAGGTATCCGCGGGCTTGTTGGATCATCAAATCTTCTACAAAAACTCCGGCTTTTTCTGCCTGGCTCAGTCCAAACAGGATAAATGAACTAATCTCCCCGTCGCTCGCGCTTCCCTTCCACCACCCCCATCCGCCGTCCTCATTTTGAGCAGCCAACAGGGCATCCATTGTTTCCGGAATGATTGCTTCCAGCCTGCTTTTCAGCTGCGGATACTCCAGTTCAAGTTCCTGGAGAGTTTGGTAAGTAATCACATTGGGTAGAAAATGAGATAAGATTGCAAGCGTGGAGACATGCTGATCTTTTTCCATGGCATCCAATGCGGTTAATAACGCAGCAGCAAGGGATGGAGAAAGTTCAATATCCAGGGATCCTTCCTCGGGATCATAAGTCTTGGGAAGGGTTACGATTTCCAGGAGCTGTCCGGAATCTACCATAACTCCCGAGGTCCCAAAGGTTTGCGGAGCTGTGTAACGTGATACCGGAAGAGGTCCCAGGTATGGCTTCACTGCATCTGAGTACTCACCTGCGTCCGCGTAGAAGGTCAGGTCAACTTCGTCCACATCTTCCACTGTTCCCCACCATTCGACCCTTGTTCTACCTCCGGCAGGTATCTCTACCGATTGGGTGGAAAAATCTGGAAGGTCAAACTGAATCCCCGTTCCCTGGATGGTTACATCAGCTGTTAAGTCACCATTCGTATTGTTATGAACCACAGCGGCCAAGGCCAGATGATCTCCCGCCACCAGGAATCTGGGGGTCACGGGGCGAATCAATAAATCTTTTGTGGTAACTACTTCCACTGCTGACTGACCGACTTCTGTTTCTTTGGTCACCCCCCGGGCTTCCGCCTGCCAGGTTGTCAGATTATCCGGAAGCGTGACTGTAACTACTGCTTCTCCATTCTCGTCCGTAAGAATTTCCGCTCTCCAATATCCTGTATCCTCAAAGTGGCTTCGCACAAAGTAGGCTTCAGCGCCGCCACCTCCACCCATTCCTCCGGGGACGAAAATACTTCGGCCGGCATGCATTCCAAGCGGAATTCCCATCTGGACCGCCAGCGGTTGTACACCGTAAAACGCCTCTCCTATCTCAGGCGAATTTGGATCTGCCAAAGCAAGGACAGCCTTGTCAACAACCGCCAGTGTAAATTCACCTTCTAAAGGATCACCATTGTGATCAGAGACCCGGATTGTAAACTGTACCTCTTCCCGCGGACCAAGGCGCTCTGGCTTTCCAATAACTTCCACCTGCATCATTTTTGTGACCGCCCCCACCAGTAGGTTAATATAACCCTGGCGGAAATCGGTCATGCCATCCCCGTCTTGCCCCAGCAGGGTGACAGAAACATAAACATTAGGTGCTTCTTCGTCGCTGAGTGGAATATGTATGGTCTCCCCAGACGAGGTTATGCTTAGGGTTTGGTAGGAGATGATTTTATGGCGTTCTACCGTAATGAGTGCCTGTGCTCCCCCGGGGAAAGGATTGGGTATAAAGATTTCTGCGTCCTCTCCCGGCAGGTATGTGTCTTGATCAGCAACCAATTTTATCTTCTGGTTGGCAAGGGTTGGCCAGGCCGTTGTCCCCGGTCCTCCAACCCAGAGCATCACTTCTGTCCGGGCGCCGTCTCCATAAACATCCAGTTGGTAGGTTCCCGGCGCTGGAGGACTGAAGTTGAGTACTGTTTCACCATCCCGGTCGGTGCTGAAGCTTTCAGTAGAGATTTCTTCAGTCTCCCTCTGGTAAGTAATCTTTCCCAGCTCTCCTACTTCGCTCTGCCAGGTAACCCGGTTTAATGCAGCCCGAAGGGTCCTCACCCCGTCGGATTCTTTTTTCCAATCAACAACTTTGATATCAAACTGAACTTCCTCCTCCGCCTTTGTTATCCAGGCCGAAGGTTTCACACCGATATAAAAATCACTGGGATGTACCATCATTTCATCCTGGTTGGTGATTTGGAAACCGGTTTCATCCTGAGCTGTTACGATTAATGTATAGGTCGCCGGGAGGGTAATTTCCCAATCATAGGCGTCAACATCGGTGAGCGGTTGTTCGATTTTCCAAGCCCCGCGGGCATCTGTCTCAGCTTCACCGGAATCCACTAACGATCCCCACCTTGAAGCATAATCAAATCCTGGATAGGTAAACCAGCTGCTGCCCAAAACCCCAACTTGATATCCGGGCAGAGAGAAGTGTGCCTGGACAGCCCTTAGGTCCCAGGAGAGTGGTAACTCCCCAGCCGGGGCATCAAAATAGTATCGGGCATCAACCGCGCCCTGCCAATCATCATCCAGCAAGGTTTCTTCTTTTCCAAGCGAAACTTGCAGATCTATCTCTGGCTTGCGGTATTCGGCAACCTGGAAAAACACCATGCCGTTTTCAGTTTCCAGCTGGTAATATCCGGGTTGGGCAAAGGAAGAAAGCTGATACTCTCCATGAGCAGTTCCATAATCAGACAGGGGCAGAGTTACCTTCGGGTCTTCTCCTAGCGGCAGATCAATTGTCAGGATGATTTCATCCTCGGCCGGGAGGTTGTAATCGCCATCTACATTAGTCCGGTGGACTAAACGATAATATACAATTTGACCGGGTCGATAAATCGGTCGGTCGGTATATATATATGTCTGGGGTTGAGGAGGGCTATAATTGGCGAGTAAATTGAAGTTATACGGTTCTGTTCCATAGGCCCAGTTTGATGCTGTGATCCCGAAATTCTCTTCTCCCGGGTCTCCTGCTACAGCATAAAATATCCTGCCATAGAGATCCACCGGCCCGCCAAATTCCACTTCAAAAATACCCTGCTGATTGGTTTCCCCTTTATATAGAACTTCTCCACCTTCGTTGTAGATTTTAATCTCCGCATTCGGAACCGGAGCCCTGGTCTCCAAATCTACTGCCCAAACTAGCAGATTTTGGGGGCTGGCTTTCATGGTCAGATGGACATTGCTGACAGCCAGCAGGTACGGTGAAGGATTGTACGGAAGTTCCCGGGAAATAACCTGATAGCGATACAGCCCCGGGGTTAAAGATGTCCCGGTCTGGTTTAGCGGGAGATTGATTGTATAGTTATCATCTCCGGGAACGCTTGCGATATGGGTCCAGTGCTGTACATCAGCAGGATAATACTCATCCAGGGCTGAATAGCGGTTCGGCCCGAAAAAATCGGCGTAGTCTTCCAGAGGAATTTTGCCGATATTTACTGAGATCTGGGTTAGATTTGTTCCGTCGGCCGGGATCGCGTTCTCCCTTCCGGTTAAGAAAAGAATGTTTGTTCCCTGGGTGATAACCAGATTTGACGGCAGGGACTCTGTGGTGAAAAGCAAAGACAACGAACCCTTCAATGCGCTGCCCCAAACATCAGACAGGGATT
>Ga0255054_10001935_pt1 | contig 12040 bp, 11 predicted proteins | sample JV7_2_23_MG_FD_188634 | JGI IMG/M metagenome (GOLD analysis project Ga0255054, IMG submission 188634) | Seawater microbial communities from Jervis Inlet, British Columbia, Canada - JV7_2_23 | ecosystem: Environmental > Aquatic > Marine > Inlet | place: Canada: British Columbia | collected... | reverse complement strand
GCTTAACGAGCCCGGCTGATCTTACTCGTCCCATGGCTTATTCCTCCTCGCCGCGGGACGCCCGTTGCACGACACATAGTCGTCCACCCAGGCATCCAATTCAAGTCGGTCGAAAGCGATGCCCTGCCGACCGATAGGAATTGTCGTGAGCTGAGGCCGGACCTCCCGGTTGAAACGGTTGCGGTCCATGCCGAGATAGCCGGGCGCGTCCCGAAGGCGCACCAGGCGAGGCAAGAGAAGCAGGTTTTCCCGACTTGCTGTCATCGACCGAGATACACCGCGGAGATGGCCTCGCGATTGTGGCCCAGCTCATTGCTAATTACGGCGCGCGCCTTTAAATTGAGCGCGCGCTGGTCTTGATTGAGGGATTTCGATGCTGGGCCACCGGCTACCGGCGCTTTCCAGCCCGTCATTTCCTCATAGCGCTGCTGGGCGTAGGCATGCCTGAGGCCGTGAAGCTTTTTCATTCCGACATTTCGTAATTGCCGCTCGTAGCGATGCAGGTGCTCGACGTAATTGAGTTCAGGTCGGATAAGCGCGCCACCTTTGGCCAAGTCACTGACCTCGTCGAGAAGTTTCCTCTGTTCTTCTGTCGTAATCGGGACCGTTCGGGCCCGACCACCTTTGGTCCAACTCGACTTCAGCCGGATGTGATGGTCCCTGACTGCGTAACAGGGACTGAACTTGATCGACTCCTCGCGTCTGAGACCGAAGGCCGCCTGCAGACGGATGCTCAGGCGGACGTAGGGATCTGAGATCTGGGCGATCTTGGTTTCGTCCAATGCCTGCGCCTTTGAGTCTTTCGCCACGTATTCCCGTTTGCCGATGCCGTAGATGCTGTTGTCCTTAGCAATGACGCCGGTTTTGTTCACCTTCTTTGCCCACCAGCGAAGCGCCGACAATCGATTCTTCAATGTACCGATGCTGATGCCCTGGTCCTGCCAATGGGCGACCAGGGCGTCAACGTGCTTGGGCTTTAGAGATCTCGGCTGCATGCGTCGGAACCCGAGTTCCTTTAGCTGGTTTGCGATCAGATCCAATATCCGGGACCGGGTCGCCTGTGTTGAAAAGCCGCCGTCACGGTTGTCACGGCGGAGCTTTGCTAACTGGTAGTTCAGGTCTTTCATGGTGCGTCATTCCTCGTTGGTGAGTTTGGATGACCAGCTCGCAGCCCTATGGGCATACGAGGTCCGATCAGAGATCGGAAAAGGTCACGGGACACCAGTCCCCTAAGGCCTGAAGCCTTAATCAGGTTCGCCGGGGATCTTTGTGAAGTTCCACCGGGGACCACCAGTTGGCCCATAGGGCCAGATTCAAAACGAGTGGATATCTACCTCCTTTAGGTATGAGTAAAAGAAACGCCATGGGGCGTATGGGAACGCGCAGCCGAACACCACAGTCAGGCCGTGCTGAAGATGCCAAGCGAAGTTGCTCAGCTATGTCGAAGATGCCGGGCTTGATGCCCGACTGAGTAGATGGACGCTGGAGCGTCCTGGGACCGACCAGCCTGCCATGCAGACCTCGATCTTGGGCAGGTTAACCCCTGCCAGGTACCGCTTTTCCGCAGCGGCCGCGGATAGTGCATATCACGCTAGTACAAATAACGGTCCGTGTCTAGAGATAACCCCTGCAGTCAGGTGTAGGACTTCTTTGGCGTTAATGCACAAGCGTCCGATGGGGTGCAGGGAGGTTCTTTCGCGTCAGGGTGAAAGCGTGCATTCATTTCAGCGTCACTCACCGAGAACTTGCAGAATCCCGCCAGAACGCCGGTATTTGCTGGTTCAGAGCGCCGCGTCACTACAGCGCTTCGCGCTCGGTAGTGACGCGGCCCGTACCTATTGCCCCTCGTTATCAGTGCCTTCGCTTTTGCCGTCATGCCACGAGATTTTCAACTCAAGGCCGTTTTTGAACGGGTGTTCGCCTTCGATATCGGGTTCGTAGAAGAATATGTCTTCGATCGATGTCCCGAATACGCGGGCAATTCGGAACGCCACTTCCAGCGTAGGCGAGTACTTACCACGCTCAATGGCGTGGACCGTCTGACGGCTCACGCCGATGAGTTCCGCCAGCTCCTTCTGCGTCATCTCACCGAGATGGAATCGACACTGCCGAATAGTGTTGGCAAGCGCCACGATTCACAATTCCCGACGACGGAGAGGGCACTGCGTAGCGGACTTGAAAACCGCCTCCCCAATCCCGCTGCTGAATAGACGATCGCAGCGATTCTTGTACGTAATAATGATGATGATCAATGCGCTCCAAATGCTCTTTTCTTGAAAGGGCAGGTTCATCGAGATTTACCAGATCAACTAAACTGGACCAAATGTCCGATATGCTCGATACGATGTCAATTATATTAGACTGCAGGTAGAGTTTATTCGACTTCTGGCTGCACTTGCCCTTGGCATACCGGAAGGCTGTGAATCGGCGTTTAGTCCTGATGAACCTCGGCACCAGCAATCAATCGCCTGCGGACAATTTGGCGCCAACACCGGGTCAAATACACACGCCGAACTACACTCAATGACGACAATGAGCAACGCCAGGACGTTAAATCAAGATTTTCCTCGAATGAAAATTGAATGGCAGCTCTGGCTCACACCAGTCATTCAGAACGCTTGAAAAGCTAAGCCGTGAATGACGCAGAACGGCCAGAAGCAGACGCTCTAAGTCTCCCCGTGCTTGGAGTTCTTATGAGCCTTGCTATACGTTTCTGAATTTTTGAGCACACTCAGGACAGGAGCCTCTACTCGTCAATTGACCACCACAAATAATGCACTCACCGTATTCAGCCGAAGTAGTATCATCCCTAGTTTCTTTCCTAACTGCATCCAATAGATCCAATTGACTCAACGCCGATTCAACCGCTGCCGTAGCTTCCGATAATGCGCAGCAGAAGACTTCTCCCAACGGTGCTTGCTTATCTAGATGCTCTGACAGGATTTCATGTGATAGTGATTCGATATGGCCAGCAGAGTTGGTGTAGTAGGCAACACCGAATTGCCACATACCCTCTGGCTGCTTGTAATTCCGAAACTGCTCTATCCTCTTTTCAAGAGTCTTAATCTCTCTAGCCGCCGAGCCTTTCTCGGAGCCCGAAAGTTCGGGAAGTGTCTGCCTTAGGCTCTCTCGGTGAGATTCGGCAACGGATACATCTTTCTCAAGCGGCAACTCGCTCCCACCCGGACAACTTCTACCGCTGACTACATGCTTAGGAAAGAGTCCGTCAATATCTGCTAGACGACGGCCACCACATATCTGACAAGTGGGTTTCCTACCTGACCACAATCTGTCGACATCCTTCAGGCGCAGGCGGACGTCATTAGTGGTCACGCCAACTTTGACGCGACATGCTCTGACATTCTCGAAAATGTATACAGCGTCACGATGGTGGCGAGAATCGACCATTCAAAACTAACCTAGCAGCGATTTCTGTACCTAATGAGGTGCCGCTCTTGCATTCAGAGCGAGTGACCGCTTCACGCCCTGAGTCACTCAGTCAAACAGTTTGTGCAGCGGTGAGCAAGGGCGAGCCGCGATCCTTGAGTGCCTTAAGATACCTGGCTTCATCGTAAGGTGTTCGAGTTATCCAGCAACGATAGAGTATGCGGATCCATTTGAACGCTAGTGCCCTCACAGCCGCCTGGTAGGAACATCCTTTCGCTCTTTGCTGATAATAGTACAAGCCAGCCCAGTAGGATTTGTTGATCGTCTGAGCGGCCCACTCAACGAAGGTCTGGCGTAAGAATGTCGAGCATTGCCATCGCCAGTGGATCCAAGATTTCTGACCGCTGCGCTCGGTCACCGGTGCGATGCCGGAGTACTTCTGGACTTCGGCAGCACTGGCAAAGCGTTCTCGCTGCTCCCCGAACGCGACCAACAGGCGAGGCGCCAGGGAAGGACCGGCACCCGGTAGCGCGCTAAACAGATGGTAGTCGGGATGTTGTGGTGCCAACGCAGCGATCTCCTCGTCATAACTTCTGATCGACTCAAGTGCCACCTCGAGCTGCGCCACCAGCGTGAGCACCTGTAGCCGATACGGCACGATCACTGCCTCGTCCGTGGTCAACGGTATTGCCGATTTGATCGCCCGCGTACGCTGCTCAAGTAAGTTCTTGCGATTCATGTTGTGTTCGTGAAAGAACTTCTCGAGTGTTGCCTTACGAGCCCGCCTGGCCTGGGCCAGCGATGGCCAACGCTTGATGAAGTCGCAGAACAAGGGCGTGTCGATGCGCTCGAACCACTCCAGCGCCTGCGGATAGTACTGTTTTAGCGCATTTCTGAGCCGGTTAGTCAGACGCACACGATCGTCCATCAGGCGCCGACGCTGTTCCACCAGCGTCATCAGGGTGCGTATCTCGACGCTTTGCGGTTTGACTGCCTGGAAGTGCTCCGAGTGGTTCAACAACAATGTCAGCGCATACTCCGCATCCGTCGGATCGTCTTTGGCGCCGCTGGGCGTGAAGGTCTTGCGGTACCCCGCCAACGTTGTCGGGTCGATCGGGAAGATGACGAAAAAGTCGTACTTCTGAAGGGCGCTGACGATGGGGCCTTTCGAGAGTTCCAGCGCCACCGCGATGGGACCACCGTAGCGCCGATGTAGCGCGCGTGCCCACTCATCAAGCTGCTCGGCTTTGTGCTGTATCTGATAGCTCTGACGCTGGCCGGTCTTCGTTACTTGAACGCAAACATCGTGTTTCTTGTCGGCCCAGTCGATGCCAATGATCGCTGTAAATTGCGAGAGTTCCGTCTGCATAACTCGTCTCCAAAATGGTAAGTTAAGCAACAGGGACATGCAGGCCTTGAACTCTGCGAAGGCAATATAGGTGAGCCGGTTGTGCGGCAAGCCCTGAGTATTCGTTAACGAGTTCAAGCGCACCTGTGGACTCGAAGCCAAAGCGGTAAACATCGTGTGTTTGGGTCAGCTTATTCGTAGTCCACGGGTGCATGTCCCCCCTCACCGACAGATACCTGCCGGCTGCGTCTAGTATTACTGAGGGATAGACGGACTATCTATATTGGGTCAGAAGCAGAAGTTACCAATACGCAAAATCATGGCATGCGAACGGCCGCTACCTGGTGCAAAGCAGACATTGTAACGCAGGAACTTAGCCGGTCTCGCTCTCTCGGTGCGCGCTGATTTCGAGGTATATTCGCTTGAAATGAGGCACACGCCGCTTGCGGTCCGCGTCTACGTCGCGTGTGGGCCAATTACGCAATACTTACGCAGTTGCTGGCCGAAAGCCGCAAGCTTCGGAGAGTGAAGACCTGGATAGTTGCCATGCAATCTTCCATACGTGCTCATCGCGTATGGTTTTGTGTATGTCCGCATTTGTGTGGGAGTTGCCGGTCGGGTGATTGTCAATGGACGATTCGCTCAAGACCAAAACTTGGAACACTACGCGGAATTGGGAGAATCCAACGTTCGCATAATTGTCGAGGTCGGTATATACAATGAGAATTCCGCCACATGGCCACGAATTATGCGGTCGTAAGTTCAAAGAGTTTCCTATACTTAATCTTCAGGTCCGGTTGTGGCGAAGGGAGCATAATGACCCTTGTTATGCTGATTCCAACTTATGACGAGGTCCGTAGGGCATGAGCGACTCTGGCGGATTTGAAGACCGATTTATATTGCTTGGGCCCGATCTGGTCCCATTACCAGAGCGCTTGCTTCTGGCGCACGCTCGAGGTGAGGTGCTATTCATTACCGGTGCCGGATCGTCCCGACCAGCCGGGCTCCCTGACTTCCGAGGCCTCGTTTTGCAGGTCTACGAAAAGCTTGACGCAGTAACTCACGCAGTCTTACTGACCGTACCCTCGGGCGTACACAATCAATGGCCAGCAACAACGACTGGCCTTACGACAGAGCAGATTGCCGAGGTCAAGCGCTTCGTTCGAGGGGACTATGATGTTGTTTTGGGAATGCTCGAGAGACGCTTGGACGGGCCAGCAGCGCCCACATCCAGTGTACGGAAAGCCGTAATTGATGCGCTTCGCAATAAAGGCGTCAAGCCCGCGGATATCCATAAGGCGTTAGTCAAGCTCGCGGACAGAGGGCCAGCAACAACGATTGTCACGACGAATTTTGACCGACTCTTAGAGATCGCCGCAGGCTATCAAAAAAAGCGGGTTCAGAGCCACTCCCTAGGGGCTGTGCCAAGACCTGGGCGCGCGCAGGAGTTTTCCGGCGTGCTGCATATCCATGGTGTGCTGGCTCGCAATTCAAAGCACTTTTCTGACTTCGTCGTTTCAGATCAGGATTTTGGTGAATTCTATTTGAGACGACGGGTTGTTCCAGATTTCATCTATGATGCGGCGCGGCTCTTTTATCTAGTTCTCGTGGGCTACAGTGCCGACGACGCACCAATGCGGTATCTGCTCAACGCGGTTGCCGCTGACGGATCGCGATTTTCTGACTTAAAAGAGCGGTTTGCTTTCGTAAGCATGCCGGGACCATCAGACCCGGTTGTAATTGAAGACTGGAAAGGCCGGGGAATAACGCCTATTCCGTATAACTCTGCTTCAGGCCACGGAGTGCTAACTGACACGCTCGTACGGTGGTCCGAACTCTCTGCTATCAATGGAAAACGTGACAAGATTGATTCTGCCCTAAAACGTACAGTCCGACGCGCAAGGAGCAAATCGTCAGACGCGGACAAAGACCTGTTTGACCACTTGATTCGGCGGAGTGGTGGAGACGAACGGGTTCGGATATCAGATGTAATTACGAAAGGTAAGGCCGATCTAGAATGGCTCGACGCTCTTCTCAACGTCGACCGAGACCGCGGCAGAGAGAATTCGTAATGATCCGTCAATGGGCCACAATGTCGCAACGAGAACGCCAAGATTTTAGATCTGCGGCTGCCTTTCTTGAAGGTCGACTAGAAGAGAAAGGAACAGTTGAATGGGCAATTGGGCTTCGCGCAGATCGCTTCGCCGAGCGGGCAGCTGTACTGCACCTGCTTGAGCGTCAACATGGGCAATGCATACGAGCCCCGTGGCAATCAATTTGGGCGCTAATCGAAGAAAGTTGGAGACAAGCAACACTGCGTCGCACAGATCGACTGGATTCTTATTCGATTGCCCGGCGCATCAAAACCGGGGAAAGGTCCGGCAGCCTGATCGCTATGATTGTGGATCTTGTGAGGCCGTTCGTCGAGATTAAGCCACTATCACAATGGTACGGCGCGGATCGAAAAGTACCGCGCCGACCCCGACACGTAAATCAAGTCATATGGGCTAGTCTGAGTAGTGGAGACATTATCGCTCCATCAAAGATTGGCCTCGATGACGTACAGGATTCCGAATTTCTATTGGAACTCGCGAACGAACTCGATGCTGCCGTCAACAAGGGTCTCAATATTGGTCGTCGACTAGGTTGGAAGGGCGGTCGCGAGCGCTATTGGGTCCTTGGTGACGTTCGACGTGTGTACTTCGTGCCCGAAAGTTTGAGACCGCCAAACGAGCACGAGCCGGACGAGTTTCACAACGGCATCGCACCATCTGTAAAACTACTGCATGAGGTCGTTGCTCGATTAGCGAAATCCGACTTGGCAATTGCGAGCAGATTAATTGGAGGTTGGAGGGCGGCAAATTCACCCCTGCACACGCGGTTGTGGGCGGCTCTTGCACGATCGCCCGCCATTGCAACTGCGAACGATGTAGCGTTATTCATTCGTGACTGCGACGCAAGCGAGTTTTGGGACATTAATTACTATCCCGAGATTGCCGAGCTTCGCGCTTCACGATTCGCTGAATTGGAACTGCATGATCGGAAAGCGATTCTCAAACGATTAATGAGGGGACCGCCGAGGCGTAATTGGTCGAGAAGAATCGAGCGAGGGCGAATTGATCGGGTACGCAATTACTGGATTACACGAGAGCTATTGCGCATCGAGCTGGCCGGCGACTCATTAGCTGAGGAACAGCGAGACTGGTTGCGGGCGAACATAGACGAGTTCGATGACCTGCGTCAGATGACTAGATTAGATGAGGGTTTCCCCGGGACCATGAAAGCGTACTCTGTTCCGCCGAATCCAGACAACCGTTTCGATCTACTTGATGGTGTGGAACGTCTCACCGCGTTAGAGGAAGCTTTGTCACACACGGAAGCTCGTTGGGAAAGCGGGCCTGCGGAACGCGCGAGCGACTGGATACGACAAGCGGGCCGAACCGACTTGATACTTGCCGATCTAGAGAGCGCTGTCGAATCCGGCGCAGGCTTTCCAGAGGTCTGGGAACGATTTGGATGGTCTGACTCTCCAACAAAAGAGACTGACGAATCAAATGCGCAGAATGCTTCGGTGCATGCAAAGCGGGTTGTAAGGTTATTGGAGTCACTTCCGAAGGAATCGGCTGGGCGTGCAATAGAAGGAATTACATTTTGGTTATCCAACTGGGATGTGAAAACGGACGGTATCATTGACGTAGGCAAGACATGGAAACGATTGTGGCCGATTGCTGTTAATGCGACGAATGCTCGGCAAGACGATCCGGATTTGCCAGATCTCCATACGGTGGTTCACGCGAATGGAGATATTGAAACCAAAGATCTCGACACACTCAATTCGGCGGCCGGTCGGCTCGTCGGCGTGTTCCTAAACCTGTGCCCGAGACTGCAGAAGGACATGCTCCCTTTTGAAGAAGAACATGACTTAAGGTTGATGCGGGACATGGCGATATCGGCGGAGGGCCGCTCAGGCCTAATTGCACGATATCGGCTGATCGAATCGTTGCCGTGGTTCCTTGCCGCAGACAAAGAGTGGACGGAGACACTCCTCATCGAACCCTTGTTAGCTGAAACCGAGGAATCATTAGCGCTTTGGAGAGCGGTAGCGCGCCGCGTTCACACTGTTGACGTCCTTGAAATAATCGGAAAGTTGATGGCGGAGAGGGCGAACGATACCAGGTTGGGCCGCGATGCGCGGCGAATGCTCGTATTCAACGTTGTCATCCAGAGCCTTCACGCATTCCACCAGAACCGCGATCCGGTTATATCGAATTTGGATGTCCAGCAAATGCTGCGTTCTTTGGACGATGAAGTTCGTGCGCACGCAGCAGATACCGTTGGTCGATTCGTTCGTGAAATGTCGGAGCAAGATGGCGCAGACTCTGACGAAAGCCTCAGTCCAGAATTATTATTTCGGAGTGCGGCTCGTCCGTTCTTAGAGCAAGTCTGGCCACGGGAACGATCATTGTCGACGCCTGGTGTGGCGCGAGCGTTCGCCAACCTTCCTTCATACTCTGGCGAAGCATTTGCAGAAGCCGTAGATGTCATCGAGAGGTTTCTTGTGCCGTTCGAATGTTGGTCTATCGGCGACTACGGCTTGCGCGACGTAGATGACGACGATTCGCGTATGTCTGAGATTGACACTCGAGATAAAGCAGAGGCGTTACTTTTGCTGTTGGATAGTACTATTGGATCGACCGAAGGAGCCGTAGTACCCGTAGATCTAGGGAGAGCGTTGGAGCATCTTAGAAGCATAGTCCCCAGGATCGTCGAAAAGCCAGGTTTTCGCCGGCTAGCAGCGTTGACTCGGCGGTAACTAGTCGTGATGACCCAGACCCAACCGTACAGACAGTGTCAGATTTGCTCTAACCTAGATGTTGGCCTTTGTACAGGAGGCGGCCGGCCGACTGCTATGATGTCGAAGGACGGAAATCGACCCACGCCGGCCCTTTACTATTGGATTCGCTCGACACTCCATTCGATCGTTTCAATGTCCATTGAGACTTTCCAGACTTGGGAATGTAGCTCGTCAAAGCAAATGACCCAGTACGAGTATTCGTTTCCGTCCGCTTGTTCCAATCCTACGGCCCAGACGAAATCGAAACCGTGCTGCCCCTCGATCCTTTGACCAACCCGATTTGGCAACCATGGTCCTCCTTCAGCGTCAGCGAAAATCACAAGTTGCTTGCCTTTTGCGTATGCTTCGCCTTTCTGGTGTTTGTGTTTCACAGCACTGATCATTAGATCTTCGAGCGATTCATTCTGCAATGACTTTGGCGCGGGAATGAATACGTGTTCGGTAGGCCATCCGACAAGAGTCGATCTATTTACTATCACGCCATCTCCGCCCATTGGGTCTATGCAAAACGTGCACGCGTCTGGGCCGCCCTCGTGATTTCCGACCGTACAAATCAGCCAGTTTGCAAGAATCTCCCTAGGCCTCTGACAAAAATTGGATATCTCTCTACCCTTGTACAGAAACCTCGGGTCTTTAATTAAAGGTACGATATCGCTAAGTAACGATTTAAGGTCTCGTATCGCGGTGACTTTATACCGCACAGTTAGATTCTCGGTGGTGTTATCCGCAAATCTTATCACGGGCCGGTATTGACAAGTTAACTGGCGATAAAGCGTAATTGCCGGATGAAAAAATCAACCACAATGTACAAGGGTCACCGATTTCCACCGGAAATTATTCAGTATGCTGTATGGCTCTATCATCGATTCAATTTGAGTTATCGAGATATCGAAAATTTTGCTGGCTGAACGTGGAATCACCGTTAGCTACGAGGTAATTCGGCTATGGTGCAATAAGTTCGGATTGAAGTATGTTCGTCGTTTGAAGAAGAAGCACCAGGGCTACGGAGATACATTTTTCATTGATGAGGTATTCGTGAAGATAGATGGAAAGCAGCATTATTTATGGCGCGCTGTCGATCAGGATGGCGAAATCGTCGATGTGTTTCTGCAGCGCCGACGTGACGGCAAGGCCGCTAAGCGCTTCTTCAAACGACTATTGAAGGCACATCGAATGGAACCCAGAAAGATTGTCACGGACAAGTTGAGAAGTTACGGCGCCGCACATCGTGAACTGATTCCAGATACGATTCATAATACATCGCAATATGCCAATAACAGGGCAGAACTTTCACATCAGCCGACGCGAGTCCGAGAACGGGTCATGCGTCGATTCAAATCAATGCAACAAGCTCAGCGATTCCTGACTGTGCATGCGGCTGTTTACAATTTGTTCAATCTTGGCCGTCACCTTGTTTCAGCCAAGAACTATCGATTTTTCCGCTTGCGTGCTTTTGCGTCTTGGGATTACGCTGTGGCGTGATGGGCAATATCTGCTCAAATTTGCTTGGGCTGAATAGTTAACTTGTCAATACCATGCTGCGTGCAACTACCCTGGCCTTGCGATTATCGACGTTCCTGGCGAGTTTTCCGGGGAGGCTGTCGAGGATAAAGAGAACTTCATCGTGCAGCCGTTTATCGATCTTCTGAATAGCGACGAATACGACGGTTCACAACTGATTATTACCGGTGCCGCCTTCACGGGCCTGACCGGTGTTCACAGGGATGAGCTCAAGCACGTTTACGTGGCGTGAATAACTCATACTTCTAGGTCTTTCAGGAACGCGGGCATCGTTTGCGGGCGCACATCGAAGACGTAACGGACCACGTCCTGTTCCAGCGCTGCCGTTACGCCTTCCCGGAAACCTTCGATGGTGCGAATCTGACGTTCGTCGGAGATGCGCGCGCGCCAGCGTACCGTGTCATCCTTGGCCCGGAAAGCAAGCAGCCGTACGAGCGCCATGTGAGCGAACAAGCCGCTCTGCTCATGGGTCTCGAAGTGCTGGATGATGTGCGTGTCGGTGAACTCCTGACGGTCCTGTAGGTCCGCTGCAAACAACACCGACTGTATGCCCGGAGGAAAGTCCTTTACGCGCTGACCATCCTTGCTCGTGAAGTACGCCTCATCGATCACCAAGTCCCAAAGTTCGGTCGTGCCCTCTTCTGTCTTTTCAGTCGACACCTTTCGTTGCTTGCGGCAATGGATGTGAAGACCGACGCCCGCGTATACCGTGTAAGAAAAGTCCCCTGCCAGAAGACCCAGTAGGCTCTCCTGTATAGCCTTCTTCCAGTTGATGTTGAAGTTCTTGTCCATCTTGGTGAGATGCTTCGTCTCGAAGAGGGACCAGATACCGCGCCATTTCCAGGCGATCAGCAACGGAACGCCAATAAGATCGGCATAGGCCTCCAGCCGCTCCAGATAATCAGGACGGAAGGACAACACATTGCTCT
>Ga0255054_10001932_pt1 | contig 12051 bp, 13 predicted proteins | sample JV7_2_23_MG_FD_188634 | JGI IMG/M metagenome (GOLD analysis project Ga0255054, IMG submission 188634) | Seawater microbial communities from Jervis Inlet, British Columbia, Canada - JV7_2_23 | ecosystem: Environmental > Aquatic > Marine > Inlet | place: Canada: British Columbia | collected... | reverse complement strand
AAGTTATTGCCCGTGCCATCGTCAAATTGCAGGCCTTGCTTGCCGTAGGAAAATTTGCTGACTGAATTATCCTGATCGGACTCGTCTGCGACAGCGCTCCCGGCGACTACGCTCAGACAGCAGGCGAACGCAAAGCACGTGCATGTCAGGAGAATCCCGGGTCGCGCATTATCGAGCATGTGATGAGAGCGATATTGGATCAGGTCTTCTGTGGTTCGAACATGTGCACGTCGCGTTGCGGGAACGGAATCGTAATGCCTTCCTCATCGAAGCGTTTCTTGACGATTTCGGTGAGGTTCCAATACGTGTCCCAGTAGTCATCGGTTCGCACCCACGGACGGCAAATCAAATCCACTGAGGAATCGCCGAGTCCGCCGACCCGGATATTGGGCTCGGGAGTCTTGAGAATGCCATCGTAGTTATCGACAACGTCCTGCAATATGGCCTTTGCTTTGTCGATGTCGTCACCGTAGGAAATACCAAAAGTCAGATCGACACGGCGCGTTCTTTGCGCGGTCAGGTTGGTTATGACGTTCTGCCAGAGCATATTATTCGGCACCACGACCACCTGGTTGTCGAGCGTCTTGAACGTCGTATTAACAAGGCTCATGCGATCGACCCTGCCCGTGACACCGCCGGCCTCTACGAAGTCACCGACGTCGAAAGGCCGGTAAACCAGTATCATCATGCCGGACGCGAAGTTCGATAACGTGTCCTGTAACGCAAAACCGATGATGAATCCCGCGATACCGAGACCGGCCAGCAGCGGGCCGAGGGAAATTCCCAGCTGAGACAGGGCGAACAGTATTCCGATAAACATCGTCAGATTCTTCGCCGTCGAAACGGTCATGCGCTTCAACAGGTGTGACATTCGCACCTTGCCGGACAGCATGGCTTTCTCGACGCCCTTCTGCACGAGTTTCGACAGGCGCGAAAACACGAACAGAACGAAAACGACCAGCAGTATGCGGAATAGTAGCCGCGGACCTTCGGTTTTTGTGAAGTTAAATGCTGTCTTACTCCATTCGGCAATCAGCCCCGCAACGACGCCGACGTCGAGCACATCGGTCGTCAGCTCGCCTGTTGCAGTAACAACCTGTTGCCGGTATTGGCGGGTGTCGATCCCCATCCTTTTCATCAGAGCACCAGTGCTCTGTAAACTTGCGGAGGCAACTCGCACGCGCGCCTCGGCAGCAGCCACCCATGACGGAAGCTCGGTGTCACCGGGCAATGTCGTGGCGGCGGCTCGCGCAAGGCCGACCTGGCCAATGGCAACCTCGAGGAAGACGGAGCGGTTTGCAGCTGCGTCCGCAAGGGTTTCGTGGAGAAAGTCGACTTGTTCCGACGCATCCAGGCCCATGCTTTCGGCTATCTCCGTATAGCTGACTAGCGTTGCAAGAATCGCGTCGACTTTCTGCGTGGCCAGCAACAACCGTCTATCGTTAATGACGGTTTCTGTTGGGCCCATATCCTCGTAATTGAACTCGACCGTCCCCTCCAGCCGGTCCATCGCCTCAGCCGCCTGCTCGGGAAACACCGTGAGATCGTCCAGCAGGATTTCTTTGAGCTCGGTTACGTCGAAGCCGTTGCTTTGCTGCCCAGCCATGTCTTTCGCCAGGCTGAGCGTCGCGTCGAACATCGATGTGCGGATAGTGTCGACTCTTGCGACAAAGATCTTGGTCTTTAGACCTTCACTACCCTTGAGTCGCTGTTCCATCGCAGCCGCGTCTTCCTTTAGCGCGTCGATAGCGTCAAGGCGTTCATTGAACTGAGCCGCGACCTCCTCTGGCAGAGGTAGCAGCTCGGCCGGTGCCACCTGCTCCTGGGAATAGGCAGAGAGGGCTGCCAGAAGGCCCAGCAGCCCGAACAAAACAACAACATTGCGCATTATTCTATTCTTCAGATTCTTCTTTTGCTTCGACCTTGAACTTCTGGCCACCAACGGACGCTTCGTACATCAGACCGCCCTTGGCCTGCGTAAAGATCGCAACGCCGCCGCTGTAGTTGGCGTCTGCGGATGCTCCTGCTGTAATGGCTACGGCCGATGCCTGTGCGCCGAGCTCGTAATTGCCGCGCATGAAGTCGGCAAGGGCAACATCGTCTTTAAAGAAGATGAATTCGCTATATGCCTGGCCGCCCCATTGAAAGCCGAACGAGAGCTGCGATAGCGTAACCTCGGCCGTAATCTCGTCGCCTTCGTACAACAGTCCTTTGCCACGCGCGCCGCCAATGCCAAGCCCGGCTTTGCCGACCGTAGGAATAATGACGACTGCGACAGCAGAGTCGAAAAATCGCTGCATGTCCGCATCTTTTTCCAGCATCACGGTCTTGGCTTCCTCAGCCTTTTCGTGCAGTTCCTCGACCTTTTTCGGATCCCAGGCGTACGCTGTTGTCATGGCGAGCGCCGCTATCACGCACAATGCGCGAACAATAATGGTCTTCATTTTTTCTCCCTTACGATCGTCGAATCGAATTTCGACCTACTTTTCTGACTATTTTTGCCTTTTCTGGATTCAGTTTAGACCCATTTTGATGTGACGCCTAGTCATTGCACGCTGCAAGCTCGAAGCAAAGATCGTCGCCCTCAAGCGGAACATGGCCGGTCTTATCGAGAATCCCGGACATCAATAGGTTCGCGATATCCACACCGTTATTGTCAATGGTCACCAGCATTACGTGATCCATCGAGCGGCCGAATTCCGGGTATTGCTCGCCACCCGTCGTGGCAAGCCGGATGTAATCGCGTCCGTGGCGCTTCGCGTAGCCGTATACCTGTTCATGGCCATGAAAGACCGTATAAGGAAGGTCTCCCAAAGCTGCTTCGATCACGGCGAACGTCGTCTCGCCATCCTTCTTCCAGGCCGGTTTGTGCATGAACAGGAAGGTCCAGCGTACGTCCGGGTTCGCACCGATCACCTGCTGAAAATAGGCGGACTGCTCCGGACCGATGGTACCGGCGAACCGTTCGGGCAGTTTCGCGTAGGCTGTGTTTTCGAATGCCTCGGAGCCTTCCGCTTTGTAGATAGCGATCGCCTCGTTGCGCAACTCGAAGATCTCCTGCATGCGCTCCGGCGTATTGTCTTCGGTGTCGAGTACGAGAAAAAGGACATGCTTGTACACGAAATGGTAGTAACTGCTGCCGTAGCGCTCGTCCCAGACTTTCTGCAGCAATTCACCCGTAAGATCGTGGTTACCACCAGCATAGAAAAGTGGTGCCCGTGCTCGTTTCGCACGCTCGTCGAACCAGTCCCACTCGGCATTCAGGCCGTCTGCCGTGCCTGAGTCACCTTCGATCAGGTCGCCGACGTTGACGATCAATTCGGGACGCAGTAGATTCAGTTGCGCGACCGCGATCTCGAATATCTTTTCCCGCTCACCGCCAGTTAAGTCCGAGAAAACAGCAAAGGTGAATTTCTCCTCCGCCGCATCGAAATTCTTATGCGTCCAGGGTTGCGCATCATCGGAGATGTGGTGCTGGAACCTAGACGCCTTGGGATTGCCGCTCGGGTCTGAGCAGCCGACCTGGCTTAAAACCAGGCCGGCAGCCATGAACAATACGCAATTCTTGAGGAGCCCGCTCATTTCCTGACGCCTAAAGCGTGTTCTTGTAGATTTCGCCATCCTTCATGATGAAAGGGATGTTGTTAGCCGCGTCAACCAGGAGTTCAATATCATCAAGTGGGTTGCCATCGACGATCAGGATATCGGCATAGGCTCCTGCTTCGATGACGCCCAATGGCCCATCGAGATACGGGTTCATCATCGGGCCTGACATCGCCACGATAGCTGCGTTGGTCGACGTTACCTGTAGCAGAATTTCGTAAGGCGTGAAGTATTTAGCCCGTGCTTTGAATTCCAACGCCTGCAAAGCAAACGATGCATTGTCGGGCCCAAAGAAATCGGTACCAAAACCAATTTTGACGCCGTGTTTCTTCGCCAGTATTACTTCATTTTCCATGCCCGCGATGATGCGAGCTCCCTTCGCCTTGGTTTCCGGAGTCGGCCAGGCAAATGCAAGTTCCTCGGGTGTAAAGAGGCCAACAGCGAGACTGGGTACCAGGAATGCATCTTTCTTCTTCAGAAGTCTCATGGTCTTGTCGTCGATGAGCATTCCATGGTCGATGCATCTCACGCCCGCTTCCAGCGCAATGGTGATTGCCTCGGGCGTGTAAATATGCGCCATGGCATAGGAGCCAACTTTCTCGGCTTCAACAACGATTGCACGAATTTCTTCGGGAGTGAACTGAAGCCCATCCAGCGGATCGTATACGGTGGCTACACCACCACCGGCCATGATCTTGATGTGGGTCGAACCTTTCCTGAATATTTCACGAGCCGCTTTCTGCACCTCCGGTACGCCATCAGCCAGGTAGGCCCACTCCATAAACTGCTTGGGATCCGCCATACCCAGGAAATAATAGTTAGGTTCGTTCAGACCGCGAATGTCAAAGTGCCCACCCGTTTGACTGATGGCCGGACCTGCGGAGTAAATACGCGGGCCGGCAACATGGCCGGCATCAATTACTTTTCTTAAACCATTTGTCGGACCGGCAGCATCACGTGCTGTTGTAAAACCACGCATAAGCATGTTCGTAGCTTCCGCGCCTGATTTTGCACCGACATACATCCAGTTGAATTCGTTTCTGATTTGAAACAGGTCACCATGCAATGAAAGATGGGCGTGTGCTTCAATCAAACCGGGCATCAATGTGCCGCCACCGCCATCGATTACGGTCGCACCCGGCGCCGAGATCGTTTCCACCGATACCTGTTTTATCAGGTTGCCTTCGACAAGGACGTTGCCCGCCAACCGCGCCTCGTTGTTGCCATCAAAAATCTGTACGTTCGTGAACAACGTCTGCGTCGGTGCATCGTCCTGTGCAACGGCCAGTAACGGCAAGCAAAGCGCTACCGATGCGACGAACCCCAATGTCGATCTAAATATGGTCTTCATTGTTTTCTCCTGATTACGATGGCGACTTGTGTGTGCGCCTGTATTGCTGTGGTGATTGTCCGGTCCAGTTCTTGAACGCACGGGAAAATACGGTTGGGTCTGTGAAGCCGACCGTTTGTGCAATGTCGGCGACACGACGGTTCGTGTCTGCCAAATCCTGTTCGGCCCTCTCGGAGCGAAGCTTCGCAATTTCTTTTGAGAGCGTCGTGCCTTCGTCGCGCAGTTCACGCGACAGGCGGCGCCTGTCGTATCCGCAGATCTTTGCAGCCTTCGCGACGGTCAGATCAGGCTCGTGCATGTGAGGCATCAGTGCCGCTCGCACCGAGTCCACTAGCGAGTCAGGCGGGTGTTCGAATAACTTCTCCGTAACACTGACCTGGTATGTCGATCTCTCGAATGGTTCGAGCAACCACATCGCGGGAAAAGTAACCTGAATCCCGCGATTGTCACCGGTAGCGATACGCAGCCCAGTACGCGTATTCGGAATGCAATCGGGGTCTGCTACGCGGAAGAGAACCTGGGTGGCGTCCCAGGAGTTTTGCGTGGCATGAATCAACATTCGGCTGATGAAGCCCAGGTAAAAGGCATCGTTTTGGCCGGGTCGAGTCGGCGGTTCCACGACGCGCTCGAAGCCGAACGTGCATCGCTCACCGTCGGCACCGCGCCGACGCAGTTCGAGAAGAAAGGGATTGATGGCACTCAGACGAATGAGTGGCAAATTACTTGTCATTCTTGTAACCCCAACCGCAGAAATGCAAAGCTGCGGGACGGACAACGTAACAACACCCCGAAGCCAATAATTGGCAATATAGACACATTTAGAACAATTCTAGGATGAAAATGCCAACTTTGTAGCCCTGCAACGCCGTATCGTACGCTCCTATTGTCAAGGGATGACCAGTAACATGACCAAATTGACCAAGCTGACAGTTTTTACCGTCGCAATGACCATGTTGGCACCTTTGGCCATGAGCCAGGAGGCGGCGGGCCCCGTTTTTGGCGGGCCTAACGCCGTCGAGAATCAAATCGCCACCGATTTCGGCGAGGCCTGGGACGGCTGGAAGCAGACCCTCAGGGACGACTTCGGTGTCGTCTTGAGCGTCGATTACACGGGTGTGTTGCTGACGGCTAACGAGACCTTCGATGACAAAAACGGCACAGGTGGCATAGCTCGAATCTTCGGCACCTTCGATTTATTCAATGTCGAGAACGGCACGCTGGTCTGGAAGTTCGAGCATCGCCACGCCTACGGCAGCGTGTCACCGTTCGATTTTTCACTCGGGCAGATCGGTTACGTCGGCCTTCAGGAACCGCCGTTCAATGACAGCGATTTTCGTACCCAGAACCTGTACTGGCGGCAGCGGATGAATGGTGGTCGATCCGTGCTTATTGCCGGCGTACTCGATGTCACGGACTACCTGGACGCGTTCGCGCTCGCAAGTCCATGGCTGCATTTCATGAACTTCGCCTTCAGTACCGGCAGCGCCACGATTGGATTGCCGAACGACGCCGCGGTCGGCGTTGCTTACGGAACGATGCTTACTGACAACTTCTACCTGATTGCCGGTATCACGGATACCAACGGCGATCCATCTGACCCATTCAAAGGGTTCGACAATTTCTTCAGCGACAACGAGTACTTTACGAGCGTCGAGCTCGGTTACACGAGCTCGCACGAGAGAATCATTTTCGACAACTATCATGTGACCCTTTGGCACAAGGACAATCAGCAAGCCGCGAACGTGCCGTCGGGCTGGGGATTCGCGTTCTCGGCATCGCGGTATTTGAACGACAACTTCATGCCGTTTGTTCGCGGCGGCTACGCCGATGACGCGGGGTCACTTTTGCAGAAGTCGTTGAGCTTGGGTGTTGGCTATCAGACCGAGGCATTCAACGGTCTGCTCGGTGCGGCTTTTAACTGGGGCGAGCCGAACGAGACGACGTTTGCACCGGGATTGGACGACCAGTATGCGTTGGAGGTGTTCTACCGCGTACCGATGGGCAGGCGCTTTGCTCTGACCGTCGACACGCAGTTCATCAAAGACCCTGCGATCAATCCGTTCGAGAGCTCGATCTGGATGTTCAACCTGAGGGGAAGAGTCGCCTTTTAGTTTGCGGCCGAGCTCGTTTAGCTTCCGTCAGAATCCAGCCTTACCGTCACTGAGATACAACTCTTCTTCGGTAGTATTGCGGCGCCCGAGAATTTTGTTTCGGTGTGGAAATCGCCCGAATCGTTTAATGATTGCGAGGTGGCTCAGAGCGTACTTGTCCGTGCCGTAGCCCGCGTCGTTGAGCTCTCGGGTTTTTGCCAATCCAAGTTCCTGCATTGCGAGATTTTCGGCATGTCGCAGTGGAAGGTAAAAAAAGGAACGCTGCTCCAGTGTAAGTTCTTCGTCAAAACTTCGATGAATCCCATCAATCGTCAGCTGGAGCGCCTTGGGGTCAGCTTCAAATGCGCCGGCTGATTCGCGGTAGATATTTCTTGAAAACTGGTCGAGGACGACGATCAGGGCCAGGTTGCCGCGCGGAGTATCGCACCAGTGATCCAACTGGTCATTCTTCGCCAGCGTCAAGAGGTCTCCGAACCGCTGTTCGAGATCCCGGTCGAAATCAGGATCACTCCTGAACCAACGAGAGTGCTCAATGTCCTCAAACCAGAATCGCAAAACTTCGTCGCTTGGTATGATCTTCATTCTTACTGCGTGACCGCTGTTACGCTCAAAAACTGAGGTTCAACCCGAATTTCCGCATTGAGTTCATCCGGGGCCTATGCTTCAATGTGTATATATCGGGAAAAACATACACATTGCGAATTGATATGCGCACTAACATTGTAATTGATGATGACCTCATCGACCGGGTCATGAAACTGACCGGCATCCGTACGAAACGTGAAGCCGTGGAGATGGGGCTCAAGGCTCTGCTGAAACTGAAAAAGCAGGAGAGCATCAGAGGTTTTCGCGGCAAGCTAGAATGGCAAGGCGATCTCGATGATATGCGGACCAACAAGTGATCGTTGTCGACTCGAGCGTCTGGATCGACTACTTCACCGGCAAGAGTTCGCCGGGCACCGACAAACTCGACTCACTGTTGGGAGAAGATCTGGTTGCCATCGGCGACCTGATGCTGGTCGAGGTGCTGCAAGGGTTTCGGGCCGATAAGGACTATCGGCAAGCCAGGAAGCTCATGCTGTCCCTCACGGTCATGAACATGCTTGATACTTCGATAGCCCTGAAGAGTGCGGCGAATTTTCGCACGCTAAGAAAAAAGGGAATCACCGTACGCAAGACGATTGACGCCATCATCGCAACCTACTGCATCGAAAACAGGCTTCCACTCTTGCATTCCGACAAAGACTTTCAGCCGTTTCACAAGCACCTGAAGCTAAAGGCCGCGTAACGGCGGTGACAACGGGGTCGGACCCCTTTTCCCTATTTTTCAGGTTCTGCCGGAACACCACTACCCGCCGTAAACGGGTACTTCGCGAAGAACTTCGGTACACCCGCGTACACGCGCTCTTCCAACTCCTCCAGCATCTTCTGGCTGATCTTTCCCGTGCCGACCGCCTCCCAGACGAGCTTTTTCTGACGGGCATCAACCAGGTCGATGTTGAAGGTGCCCTCCGTGTACTGTGAAACGTGGGTCTGCTCTGCGTAGCCGTAGCCACCCCAAGGATCGTAGAAACCACCGCGGTAGCCGTAGTAGCCGCCACCATAGGATGGCGCCGGCGTTGTCGTTACCTTGGTTTTTTCCTGCAGAATCGCGTTGAAGTTTACGAGCAAGTCAGGGTCGTTCGACTTCGTGTATCCACGAGATTCCATTTCTCCCGTAATCGCAGTCACCATGTATTGCGAGAAAAAGCTCTGATAGTTGGTCTGCTCGGGCCCGGCGTCTACGAAAAAGTTATAGGTCTTATACTGACTGAAATCTGCCTCGGGATCGTAGTCCGAGCGAATCGGATCCGATGCGCAACCGCTGGCGCCGGCGGCCAGGATCAGGACGCTAGCGATGGTGAAGAATTTTCTGAAGTTGTCGATACGCATAGAAATGCTCCGTTATTCCAACATGAGGAGGACCCGGCTCATCACGCCTTGCGCGTCGCCGCTGAATCCGTCCTTGTCGTTTGTTATGAATCGATAATTCAAGTTTACATTGAATATGGGGGAGAGGTACCAGTTGACGCCCAGCGACAGGATGTCCATCTCGCCGCCATCGATCAGGCCGTCCGTCAGATCGATGCTCGAGTATCGCGCCGCCAGTTCCCAGGTACCCCAGCCGCCCTGGTACACGGAACGGGAGACGGGGACCGGCCCGAGGATGCCGCTCTTGAAATTGTAATCACGCATTTCCCCCGTGAGGATCCACGAGCCCGTGACGTGGTAGCCGCTGAAACTCAGGTCACCGCTCGTGGGTGAATCGACATCAGCGCCAATAAATTCGGCTGCAAGCCAATAGGGGCCCCTCCGCCAACTCGCCTCGAGGTTGAATTGACTGTTGCCATTCGAGTCGAGCGGATCCGTGTTAACGAAGTTGGGCGATTTGTTGAATTCCGGTTCGGTGAAGTAGTGAGCACCTTGTTTGCCGTTCGAGAATCTCGCGCCGAACCCGAGATGCAGGAGGTTGCTCTCGTCCTCGGACACGAACGGCAGCCAGGTAACGCGACCGATCGCTGCTGTCGCCGTGTTGCCGATCGAGTGGCCCGAATCGATGAAGTTGTTAAAGAGGCCGCCGGCCCAGGACATACGCTGGTTCAGGGCCGTGCCACTGAGGACCGCGCCGAAGTTTCGGGAAGGAAGAAACGCATCGGATACGGACGTGCGCTCCTGCATCGGCAGCTGCACCAAGGACATCACGCGTTCCATCGAGATCGGCTCTTTTTGCTTGCCGACGCTGAGACTCATGCTGTCCGTGAACGGCATGTCGAGACGATAATCGAACCAGGTGAAGTCATCCTGCCGGTCTACTTCGAATCCTTTGTCGAACGCGTTCGTGGCCCCGAACACCGTATACACCCATGGCCGTTTGAAATAGTGCAGCGTGCCGACGGCGCCCAGACGAAAACCGCGAATCTCGCCACCCTCGAAAAACTCGAGGTCACCGACCTGTTGCTCGCTGTCGGAGTTCTGCGATGGCCAGTGCTGGCGATCCAGCACGACCGCGGCGAGAAAGATGCCGGTCGTGTTCTTTGTCTTCCACTGGTTCCATTTGGCTTCGTCGCCGTAATTGGTCGGCATAGCCATGGGCGGTGGCGTATACGCCAGCCAACCCCGTGGTTTAGGTTCCTCCTCGGCTTCGTCAAGCGTGCCTGACGCATACAACAAACTGTTCTTTCGAAGCGCACCCTGGTGAACGGCGAAGACCGCGTGGGTTTCCGTATCGAGCAGCACATCGAAATCTTCCCTGGGGTCACCGTCGAGGATGATGAAGCTCGGCGCCTCGCCGAGTTTGAGATTGCCAATCAGGTATCCACCATTGGCATCCAGTGCCACGAATCCGTCCGGCGTCGGTATCGCGTCTTTGGATGCGAGCTCGAGCTTGTTGTCGCGAATCAGGATGTTGATCGCGACGTGTTCGGCATCGGCTGCGGCAACGTAGACGTTTCGAATGACGACATTCTGCGGGTCAACGACCTGTGCGGTTACCGTAGATACGTAACCCGCGAGCAGCAGTGTAGCGATGAGTCTTCTCATTGCGGACCTGGTAATGTGAAAGCGTGCGGTACTCGAGATAGACCGCGTACGCGCCGGAACGCTCTCGAAAAGTGCGTGCTGTGACGATAGCCGAGTTCGGTAGCGATATCGAGTAGCGGCACGTTTGAAGTGTCAAGTCTGATCTTTGCAGTTTCGACGCGGGTTTGTTCGAGCAGGTCGGAATACGATACCGCACGATTCGGGTAGAAATGGTACCTGACGAAGCGCGAAAGGGGTGCCAGGCTTGGGGGTAACGCCTTTACACTAACTCCTGAATCCGGTTCCTTGACATATGCATATATTATGCATACCGTATTTCCATGGAAGCTGAGTGGGACCCCGCCAAGGCGAGGTCGAACTTGGCGAAACACGGAACCAGCTTTGGAGATGCAGCAACTGCCCTGAGTGACGAGTTCGCGATCTCGATTTCAGACGATTCCGCGTTGGGGGAGGAGCGCTTCCTAACAATTGGCGCCGACGCGCGGGGGCGCATACTCGTTGTGTCGTACACCTACAGGAGAAATCAGGTACGACTCATCTCGGCTCGTCGTGCAACCCGCTCGGAGCGGAAAGACTATGAAGAAGGAATACGATTTTAGTAAGGGCAAGCGTGGACCTGTAATTCCCAACAGGGGCAAAACCCGCATCACGATCTATCTTGACGACGAAATTCTCGAGGCATATCGAAGAATTGGAGACGAAGCCGGGCGCGGCTACCAGACGCTGATCAATGAGGCGCTTCGACGGTCTATCAGTGCCGGATCAGTACCGGTGGACGCCAGAACGCTTCGCAAGATTCTGCGTGAGGAGCTGAGCAAGTCGATCTCGGTGTGAATTGGTACACCCCGCCGTACACTGACCGGCGACTCGACGCTAACGCAGGGCCACGAGTACGAAATAAGAAATTACAGGCGAGGTGCCCATGAACGGCCGAATACTCCTTATCTTTATTACCGGTCTACTCACTACCCCAATTGTTGCCGCGCAGACTGATTCTCCATCAAGTATCGAATCGGCACGGCCGAAGGTCGCTGTCGTACTTGGCGGCGGCGGTGCGCACGGTGTCGCGCACCTGGGCGTGTTGCGGGAACTCGAAAACCAGAACGTGCCAGTCGACCTGGTCGTCGGCACCGGCTTTGGTGGCCTGATCGGCGGCCTGTACGCATCCGGCATGTCGATCGATGAGATCGAGAATTTCCTGTTCGATACTGACTGGCGAAATATCTTCGACCCGGATACGCGCCGCGAGGACCTGTCGTTCCGGCGCAAGGGCGATGACGCAGACTTCCTGATCAAGTATCGCGTCGGCATCAAGGACGGTCAGGCGCAATTACCGACATCGCTGGCGCCGAATGGCAAGCTTGCGCAACTCCTGCAGTCGGTAACCGCAAGCACCAAAGGTGTCGA
>Ga0255054_10001931_pt1 | contig 12054 bp, 13 predicted proteins | sample JV7_2_23_MG_FD_188634 | JGI IMG/M metagenome (GOLD analysis project Ga0255054, IMG submission 188634) | Seawater microbial communities from Jervis Inlet, British Columbia, Canada - JV7_2_23 | ecosystem: Environmental > Aquatic > Marine > Inlet | place: Canada: British Columbia | collected... | reverse complement strand
AGGAAGGATTGGCAGGGTATTTCAATGAGTATGATTTATAATGCTCCAGAGCTTCCTCATAGGGAGGTGTGGATGCAGAATTATCGAAATAATATGGATCAGGGTTTGCCATTTTGTAAAATTACCGGGATGTATTATGGTTTCTTCAGCCGGTTCAGGGGAATGCTCCCGGTCTCTCCGGAGTGCAATTTAAAGCTTTCTGAGATAAAATAATATTCCCTATGTTAGGAATTGATCACAGGATGTCAGGAGGCCATACGATTAATTATTTTTCGGAAATAATTCGTTCTACAAATTCAATAAACGTCCAGTTATTTGGCTGCCTTATTTCAGGGGAGGTTATGACTGATTTTCCTGTCTTATTATATTGCTTTATTATTTGGGGGAGGATTTTTTGAGAGTTAGAATCTTCCCTTCTACCCTACGGATTTCATCTGTGGTTAAATTAAATTATTGTGGTCTGTACTATTCTTTGCAGTATAATTAAAATGATACAATTTCTCTGCATAACAGAGTAGTTCTGTTATAGCGGTGATTTAACCCCGTTTATTGACGGATTCAATATTTCTATATCCTATCGATCCGCTACATAACAGAGTATTTCTGTTGTACAGATGATTTAGCCCTATTATTTATCAGATTCAGTAAATCTATATCCTATGGATTGGCTGTATAACAGAGTATTTCTGTTATACAGGTGATTTAGCCCTATTATTTATCAGATTCAGTAAATCTATATCCTATGGATTGGCTGTATAACAGAGTATTTCTGTTATACAGGTGATTTAGCCTATTAATTATCAGATTCAGTAAATCTATACCTATGGATTGGCTGTATAACAGAGTATTTCTGTTATACAGGTGATTTAGCCCTATTAATTGCCAGATTCAGTAAATCTATATCCTATCGATCCTCTGTATAACAGAGTATTCCTGTTATAGGAAAGATATTCTAGATTGTCCAAAATAATATTAATCCTTATAATAGTGTTTCTTATAGTCCTTATAAGAAGTATGAAAAATATACCAGTTGAACTAAACCGCCTTTAGGGCGGTAGCTTTACTTCTGGTAAAAATCAGTGTAACTTTCCTGATTAATCTTAAAAATCCTTTATTATGAAAAAAAAGCATCCGTGAATTAATGGACCGTGAAATGCGGATCCGTAATTACAGTGAAAGAACCATTGCAAGTTACATTAGTTCCGTTGGTCAGGTAACCCGATATTTCAATCTTCCTCCCAGCCAGGTTACCATCAACCAGTTTAAAGCACATCTTCACCACCTTATTAGCAATAAAAATTGCTCTGTCAGCAGGATCAACCAGGACCATCAGTGCCTGGAAGATACTACAGCAGGATATCCTTGGCCGTAAATGGGAAGCTATCAAAATAAAACGCCCCCGTCGGGAAAGAAAGCTCCCGGTGGTATTGTCGATGTCCGAAGCAAGAGCCCTGATCAATGCCCCGGTCAACCAAAAACACCGGATTTTGCTAACACTTATGTATGCCACAGGTATAAGGCGCAATGAACTGTTAAATATTACTTTAAAAGATATTGACCGACACCGAGGGGTAATAAAAATTGCAGGCAAAGGCAAAAGGCAAAGAGAAGTTCCCCTGTCATCAAACCTTTTACATTTACTTGAGGAGTATTACAGGAGGTATCGGCCATCTGTGTTTCTTTTTGAAGGATATGCACCGGGGAAAGCCTATTCTGCAAGAAGTGTGGAAAAGATTGTAAAATGTGCTACCCTCAAAGCAGGTATTAAAAAGAATATATCCCCACATATATTGAGGCACTCCTTTGCCACTCATATGCTCGAAAAGGGGGTCAACCTAAAACGGTTGCAATTGCTTTTGGGGCATAGCTCCATGAAAACAACATCAATCTATTTACATCTTGCCGATCTAGACAAAGCGCAATTGCCCGATTTAATAACAGATAACGATTAAGGCCATGACAAATACAGAAAACAAACCTCATGGCTTGGAGCTTGCGGATATCCTAAGGGAAAATGAACAAGCTTTTCTGTCAACGCATACACTTTGTCCGGTACAGTTAAAAGCTATACGAGATATTGTGGCTTGTCGCACCAACCAGATGGAAGGGCATCTATCCGAATGCGACAGGTGTGGATACAGGGAGCAATCGTATAACTCATGCCGAAACAGGCACTGCAATAAATGCCAGTTCCTAAGACAATCCTTATGGGCCGAAAAATTGAAAGGGAAGCTGTTGCCAGGAAAATATTTTCACTTGGTATTTACCGTTCCTGACAGCTTGAACAAACTGTTTTACATTAACCAAAGGATCTGTTACAGCTTGCTTTTTAAGGTTGCATGGTCGGCACTGAAAGACCTTTGTAGCAATCCCCGGTTCCTTGGGGCACAAGCAGGCGCTGTTGCAGTTTTACATACATGGTCATCAACAATGACATACCACCCTCACGTCCATATGCTTGTTCCTGCAGGTGGGCTGAGCGAGGATACAATGGAATGGATAAAAGCTAAAGACGGTTTTCTAGTCCCGGTTAAGGTGTTGTCAAAAATATACAGGGCAAGGTTTTGTGATAAACTAAAAAGTATGATTGCTGAAAATGTACTGGTATTGCCCGTTGGGATAGATGTGAATGCCCTGCAGAAAAACCTTTACAATAAACAATGGGTTGTATTTGCAAAAAAAACAGGTAAAACTGTAAACCATGCCCTGGAATACCTCGCACGCTACACTAACAGGGTAGCCATTGGAAATGACCGGATCAAAAATATTGAGAATGGCAGAGTAACCTTCAGGTACAAAGACCCTAAAACAGGTAAGTATAACCGTGAAATGACATTACCTGTTGATGAGTTTATTCGCAGGTTCATGCAGCACATACTCCCCCTCGGGTTCTACAAAATCCGCTACTTTGGAATACTGGCAACGGCCAATATCAAAGACAAGAAAGATCAATGCCTTTCATTGATAGAAAAACAACCGTCTTTATCCGAACTGGAGGGGCTAAATAACTATGAAGCTTTTAGGCATATTACAGGCATAGATCCTTCGCTGTGTAAGAAATGCAAAACCGGAAGGATGGTGCCAGCCTTTTTTGCAAATACAGGTTAACAGAATTATTGAAATACGTTCTTTGATATTAATGAAACAAATCAACCAGTAATGAATACTGAAATGGGGGAATTATGGCCAATTACGAACAAGGAGACAAGTAAATGGTAAGACTCGCCAATAATAATACAATAAACTCCGAGGGACAAGACTCCAAAAAGATCAGATGATTGATGCAAAGCCCATAGCAAAGACGGATCAGTCCAACTATATTTTATCCATCATATTTAATTAGAATTATTCTACAAGGTGTAAAAAAGGAAATACCACCTCTTTTCTGTAATTTGCAGATACGATGGATAAAATACTATTACGATAGGAGTCCCCTATATAAGGACAGAGCAAAAATCCATTTCACTATATCTGGCTATTAAAATTTGCAGGAAATTCTACGATTATTCCAGAATATTCCAGAAATTACACATAAATGATCAGTTATTCCGAATATGTGAAAATTATTTATTATTCTCCTGGGATTTGAAATCATATTCCTCATCCCTGTTACTTTTAATCCATCGGTAAGCCAAAATACCAATAAATACTCCAAGGGTAAATGTAGCGATGTAAGCCAAAGTGTTACTTCTTTTGCTAATCACCTCATGGCTTTGAAAATGCTGCTCAAGCGGATTGAGTATGCTATTATAATTCTGATACATGGTATACAAAAATTAAAGTGTAATTATTAATCTTACGGATGCTGTATCCATATTGATCAAACATATAGATACTACCGTTAGAGATAGGGCTACTTCTTTCTGTGGATGAAACAACTCATTTTTCAGGATATATCTTCACTTTTGAATCGGAAGGCAAAATTCTCGCTGATAGCGGCATGATTCATAATGTGGGAACTTGGACCATAGCTGATAATTCCAGCAGCGATGACAGCCAGGAGGATATGAATTTGGTAATTCATTTCAATCTGTCCAACGATTTTGAGGAACCTGAATGAGGACTGGGACATTGTTTCTCACTCTGATACAAGAATTGAGTTGATCCATGTCAGCGGCGGCAATGGGGGTACAGACTTTCTGACATTTGAATCAAATTAAACAGTCCAAATCATCAATGTTTCATGGCCAGGTACATTCCTCCAAAATAAGGGATTAGCCATACCAGCCATACAAATATGCTATACCTGTGAAATTTCCCCAGCATTGGTTCAATTCCTTTCAGAATAACGATGGTTGCCCACAAGGCATGGGCGAGCATAAGCCACAATGCAATTTGTCCGGATATAGTATGGGGTTCAAGCAATTTGAATTTACCTTCTGCCATTCTATGCATAATAAGTGTACCTGAAACATCAAACACAAAACCAATCCAGAATGTGACCACATGCCAGGGCTTAAGCAGACGTGCAATTCGTTCAGCCCAAATACCTATGGAGTAGAAAATCAGGGCAAAAGTGATTAGTAATGTTGAGAGTATGAGCATCATGATGGATTATCAGAATTTATTAGTATAGATATGACTTTAATTACTGGCTCATATTCTGATTCACATAATCCATCATAAAAAACATGTCCCTGGCGATTATGCGGCATTGTTCATCATACTTCATTGATTCAAGTGTAGTATTATCAAATTCCTGAAGATCATCATAAGGAATGGTCAACTGCTCGTCTGCGCCTAAAGATATTGGGCAACACTCTTCCGGATTATTACAAAGTGATATGGCAAGATAATTTGTGTCAGGATTCCCAGGATGATTATATCTTTTTGAAAACAGTTCAATATTGACAGATGGATCGCCATAGTCTAAATAGTATATTGGTTTGCCGAGAATATCTTCATTCTGCGATATTCGGAAACCGGTATTCTCAAGTGCGGTAATAATTCTCCAATTTACATATGTTGAGGTTATACCACCCGAGTAAGAATTCACATCTTCAAAACGATAATAAAGACAGGCTATTTCTGTCCAGACCTGACCCAGATGACTTTTTCTTGAATTATGCTGACAGACAAAGCAGATTTTCGCACTTTCCCAATTATTCAATTGAGTAATAATATATTCACCAGCTTTTATTAATGTCTTTCGCGTGGAATCAGGAACACTAATAAACTCATTCGGAAGTGATTGGCAATAGGACATCAGATCCGAGCTGAATGGTTTCTGATTTCTGCTATCACAAGAAATACTAATCATCAGACAAAGGATCCATGAAATATTATTTGTACTCAACTTCATTATTCTTGATTAAACCTAAGTAATTCGGGATTGAAATCAGAAGTTTGATTCTTCAGGGATATGTTCATTGAGCCGGTTTTAAATCCCCTTAAATTTAATGTTGCAAAAGTAAAGCCAGCCTTTTCGCAAATGGATGTTAATTCGCTTCTAAATTTCCAGGCTTCATCCATTTCTTCTTGGATAAATTCCAACCTCGCCAAGTTTTGATGACTTCGTACTCGAAATGTTTTGAATCCAAGGTCCCTGATTTCCTTTTCTGCAAGAGCAACTCTATCGAGCTTATCTTTGGTAATTTCCTCTCCATATGGAAATCTGGAGGCGAGACATGCATATGCCGGTTTATCAGCTGTAGGTAAATTAAATTCCCTCGACAGCTTCCTGATCTCTTCCTTGCTAAAACCAACTTCTACAAGTGGGGATATAATTCCTTTTTCCTTTAAGGCCCTTCTGCCAGGCCTGTAATCATTCAGATCATCTGCATTACTACCATCAAATACAATTTCGTAATCCTCTTGCTTAGCGATGTGTTGTATTTTCCTAAATAGTTCACTTTTGCAATAATAACATCTGTCTGGGGGATTATTCGAAAATCCTGGTATTTCAATCTCTTCAGAAATTATTATTTGATGTTTTATCTTCAACAGTGCAGCGATCTTTTTTGCATCATCCAATTCATAAAAGGGATAGGTGGAGGATGTGGCAGTAACCAGTAAAAGGTTTCCTTCGATGCAATCTTTCGCAACACGGGCCAGAAATGTGCTATCCACTCCCCCCGAAAATGCTATCACCGCAGAAACATATTGATTAAGCAATTCACGTAGTTGTTTTAACTTATCCATTTCTATAATATTATAATTGTACTTGATTTGGAGGATTTTTCACTGGATATTATGCATGCATCGTTTTCTTTTTAAATTTCAGTAGTTTCATTCTACACAGTAAATTTAAAACATTATCAGGTAACAAGGACAATCTGTATTGGCCGTAGTTTATTTTTTTCTTTGAGTTGGCAAGAACAAAACAGCTAAGGTGCCAATGATTCCAAGTAATCCTTTGAGGATCCTGACCGCGTTCATTTCAATTAATTTGCCCACAGACAAACTAATCATGATCCACATCACGAAAACCATACCAATTTTGCCGTAAAGTGTTATTGATCGTTACTCCCTGAAATTATTTACAATCCAAGTGGATAAGGATTTACATTTTTTTTAATGTTAGGGATTGGTTTCGGATTATTTGCTGAATTGATTGGTATGCATATGATCCTTGGGGCATATTTGGCAGGGTTGTTTTTTTGTGAAGAAGTAGCGAGTAATGAATTAATCAACAAGGTTAAGGATCGTCTGTATGGCATAGCATACTCCTTCCTTGGGCCAATATTTTTCATTTCCCCTGGATTTCATATTATCTTTGGCGTATTTACTACCACTGGAATTCTTCTATTAATTGCACTCGTTGGTTTATGCATCTTTTCCCAGATAATTAGTGCTGGTGGAATGGCCAAACTTGAGAAGTTTTCAAACCTTGAATCCCTTACTGTTTGAATAGGTATGTGTGGAAGGGCAGAAGTTGCTTTTATATTAGAAACAATCGGTCTTAAACTCGAGATAATAGATGATATAATAATTTCAGTTCTGGTATTTTCAACTTTTATATTAAATATCCTCACCTTTTTGGGTTTAAAGGGATGCGCTGTTTTGCTGAGAAAGAAGTTTCAACCTGGTGATAGCATTTTTAAGAAAGAATTTTTGTGACCGATTATAATGAATCTAATTCATCAGGTATGATCCACTCCCTGGGTAAAGTTCTTCCTCCAGACATTCAATCCCTAAGCAAATAACGATCCCCCCTGAAAAACCAGGAAGGATGTTATCCAGGCCACTATTGTAGTATACCCGAGAGTTAATAAGGTCCAACGGATGCTTCCCGACTCCTTCCGCATAACTGTTAAGGTTCCGATACAGGGGAAATACAAAAGAGTGAATATCATGAAACTGAATGCCCTGAGCATGGATCTGTCATTGAGGACATTGTCTTTGCCCTGAAGGAATGCGATACCTTTGGAATTACTACCTTCCGGTGATTGGTAGAGAACCCCCAGGGTGCTTACAATTATTTCCTTTGCAGGAAGACCGGTAAGGATGCTGACGCTCATTTTCCAGTCAAATCCCAATGGCTCGAAAACAGGATGGATCCATTTTCCTATGCGGCCGATATACGAATCTTCTATGCCGGATTTTTCTTCTACATTAGCATTTTCACTACCGGGGTCCATGGGATTTTGGGGAATTGCGGATTCCATTTTTATTTTACTCCTTGTTTCCCATCCTGAAGGCAGATACCCAAGTACCCAAATAATCACTGAAGCGAAGAGTATAACTCCTCCCATTTTTTTAATAAAATACCATGTTTTGAACCACATGTGCTGAATAATTGCTTTGGGCATCGGCAGCCGGTATGGCGGCAATTCCATTACAAAAGATGTTTCAGCCTTTTTGAAGATTAATTTGCCGAAAATGACAGCCGTGATCCAAGCCAGGATAATTCCAATCATGTATAGTGAAAAAAGGATAAGTGGTTTCCAGGAGGGAAAAAAGGCTGAAATGAAGAGAACATAAACTGGCAGTCTGGCACTGCAAGATATAAAAGGTATTATCAACATAGTCAGAAGCCTGTTCCTTCTGTCTTCAATTGTTCTGGTTGCCATCATTGCCGGTACATTACATCCAAAACCAATTAACAGGGGAATGAATGATTTTCCATGAAGACCTGCCTTGTGCATGATTCTGTCAATAATAAATGCTGTCCGGGCCATATATCCGGTATCTTCCATAAAAGAAATAAAAAGGAAAAGGATGATGATATTTGGTAGAAAAACTGCTATGGCACCAACACCGGGAATAACGCCCTGGATCAAAAGATCCTCAAGAATTCCTTCAGGTAGAATTGCCGCAAGTCCGGCACCCATCATGTCAAAAAGATACTCCAGCCAGGCAACCGGATAACTGCCGAGACTGAAGGTCAAATAGAACATGAGTAAAATTATTCCAAAAAAGATTGGCAGACTGAAAATATTATGTGTTAGGATATTGTCAATCCTCCAGCTGATATCAGTCCTCTTTCCTCCGCCCAACACAAGAGTTTCCCTGAGGGCTCCTTCGATAAATCCATATCTGTCTCCCGTTATTATATCACTAGTATTATCAGTATATAATGAGTCGATATGTTTAATTCTTGACTTTCCTTCTTCAATTATTTCCCTCCTTACCTCCTCGCTTCCCATATTTTTGATGACCTTATTATCCCCCTCAAGAAGACGGATGGCATAATATCTGTCGGCAGGACCGGGCTTTCCCTCAGGATCTTCTAAAATCCTGATTTTTTCAATCAGTCCAACAATTGCATGTTCAATTTCGAGACTGTAAGGAATATTCACCTGCCTGACCATTTCATCCCGGTGTTCGATAATCCGTATGATATTTTTCAACAGTTTCTCTACTCCTTTTCCCTTTTTAGCCACAGTAGGTACAAATGGGATACCAAGCATTTTCCCCAGCTTATCGTATTTCAGGACATCTTTTGTAGTCTGAAACTCATCGAACATATTCAATGCAACAACAACATTAAGATTCATGTCGATGAGCTGTGTCGTCAGGTAGAGGTTCCGTTCAAGACTTGTAGCGTCGAGAACATTCACCACAATATCCGGTTCTTCATTTATAAGGTAATCCCGGACATATTCCTCTTCAGGGGAATGAGAGGAAAGTGAATAAGTTCCCGGGAGATCTACAAGCCGGAAGAGGTATCCTCCACGAGTCAATGTGGCTTCCTTCATAGATACGGTCACACCAGAATAATTTGCAACCTTTTCGCGTGATTTTGAGGCAAAATTGAAAATTGAGGTTTTACCACAGTTGGGATTGCCTACCAGTGCAACTTTTATCACCTTTGTTTCAGAGGAAATATTTTTTTTACCATTGGAGGGTTGATTTGAAATCCGATAACTTCGGGAATTCCCCGGTTTAGTATTCTCATCATCGATCTCAATAATGATCCTATTAGCCTCAGCATTTCGGAGACTAATATTTGTTCCCCTGACAAGGTAAGCTACCGGATCTTCGAAGGGAGCTTTACGTACTGATTCAATTTGTATTCCTGCAATGAATCCAAGTTCAGCGATCCGTTTCCTGAATCCCTTATCGCCATCAACCCGTACTATCCTGCTTCGTTCTCCGATCTTTAACTCTGATAATTTCATCTGCATCTGCCCTAGATATAATGGGTATTATAATTGACACCATCGATTTAGTTTTCTTCATCACACCTTTCAGATGGAGGACAAAGATAGGAATCCTCAGGAGAATTCTGACGGCATTTGCATGATTGACAGATACCAGGAAAATCATTTGATTATAAACCTAAATTCATGATTATCACCTCCATTTTCAAACTCATACCAGTATTCAGACTCAGTTAGTTTCAGAATATATAATACTGCGGACGAGAGGGTACTGTGGGCATTTGAAAAGTCCTCTATACTTCTTACATCAGAAATGTGCAATGACCTCTGGTCTTCTGAGAAGATCCATCCGCAGGAATCAGCAACGGCTTCCAAATTTTCGTGATTATACGATCTTATATATACCTCAAGGTCATCGTATTTTTCCGAATACGCTGAAATTGAAATGAGGGAGGTTTCGTCTTCACCATTTCTCAGATATTATTGAAGATCCCAACTCTGGGTAAGATTTAGTTCAGCTTTTTCTATGAGACCTCCTTTAATGTATTCTTCCTTAGATTTTTCACAGGAAGAAAAAACAATGGTAACTACCAATCCTAAGAAAATCAGATCACTAGGTTTCATGTTGTTATGCTTGTATTAATCAGTAATAAAAAACATTGAATTATCTTAACGAATACAAACAAAAAAGGTTTAACTACTATTTAGAATACACCTAAAATAAGACTTAAAATCTATTTTGACGTCCTCCCTAAAAATCGCAACATTTTAAATTCGAATTTCAGACAATATTTTAATTAATTTTATCAAAGAGAGATTGCCATGAAAAGATCAAAATTTACAGAACAGCAGATTGTCTTTGCACTTCGCCAGGCTGAGAGTGGAACCCGAGTTGAAGAAGTATGTCGAAAAATGGGTATCCATGAGGCCACTTTTTACAATTGGAAAAAGAAATATGGAGGGTTAGGCATATCAGAATTAAGAAGACTTAAACAATTAGAGGAGGAAAACAGTAAACTAACGAAGCCGGAAATCTCAATTTTAGAGTGTAGCTGATTCTGGGAGGTGGACGAATACCTTAAAGCTGCCTAAACCAATATGATCTTAGCTGTCCTATTTCCATTAATTGTTTTCGCCCTTAGCGAATGATCTCTCCCATTAAGTTATCTGCTGATAATTCATCAGTTCTGTTAACAGTACTTCTGAAGATTTCTTTGTAATTTTCCTGTCCATTGAATGGATGGTTGAATTATTCAACAATCAACTATTACAGAAACAAAGTTACCTAGCGTCATAAAAACTTCAGGGAGCCTTTAAGCTCCCGAAATTCGTGATAAATAAAGCCTAGAACGTACGCAAATGAAAGACATAATTGAAAACATGTTGGGAATACCACCTGAAATCCTTATTAAAATTACTGTTTCATTGCTGATCCTCATTGCCATATGGCTAATCAGGTATCTTATACTGAAGATGGTCTGGAAGTTTACAGAAGAACCACGTCTGCGAAATCTCTGGAAAAGGTCTCTCTCTTTTTCGGTTAGCCTGCTATCCATTCTGCTTATCGGAGGTGTTTGGATTCAATCGCTGGGACGTTTTAGTGCATTTCTGGGTTTAATGGCTGCCGGACTGGCCATAGCTCTGAAGGAGCCCCTAACCAACATAGCCGGATGGATCTTTCTCATTACACGTAAACCACTGGCTGTTGGAGACAGGGTTGCCATTGGAGATAATATTGGTGATGTAATTGACATCAGAGCATTTCAGTTTACCTTGATGGAGATTGGACAATGGGTTGATGCTGATCAAAGTACAGGTCGGATTATCCATATTCCCAATGGAATAGTATTTACAAAGCCCCAGATAAATTACAGTCGCGCATTTCAGTATATCTGGAACGAAATTCCGGTATTGCTTAAATTTGAAAGTAACTGGGAAAAAGCGAAAAAAATCCTAGGGGAAATTGTCAAAGTGCATGCCGAACATTTAACCAAATCCGCGGAAAGAAGAGTCAAGGAGGCTAGCAAAAAATATATGATCACATATACACACCTTACACCAATAGTTTATACCGCGGTTCGCGACTGCGGAGTCCTACTTACTTTACGGTATCTGTGTGATCCCAAGAGGAGGCGTACAAGCGAACATGAAATCTGGGAGGAAATTTTAGCAGAATTTGCAAAAAACAAGGATATTGATTTTGCCTATCCAACCCAAAGATTCTACAACAATTTGCTCGAGGCACCTGGAAGCTGACATTCACAGATGTGTATATTCCGCTGCATGCTGATCCCTCATTCCGATCATCCTGGTTCTTCGTCACTTTTGGGGACGTTATAATGCAATTATCATGGACTTTCTGACTTCAACTGCCACGCAAAGTGCATTTGACAGATTAGATTGATGTATAGATCCAAATGGTAGTTTGGGGATATTCGATATACTTTAGATATAGCAATAGCATGTCAAACATTTGTTTTAATTAGCTGTTCGTCAGATATTAATACAT
>Ga0255054_10001930_pt1 | contig 12055 bp, 11 predicted proteins | sample JV7_2_23_MG_FD_188634 | JGI IMG/M metagenome (GOLD analysis project Ga0255054, IMG submission 188634) | Seawater microbial communities from Jervis Inlet, British Columbia, Canada - JV7_2_23 | ecosystem: Environmental > Aquatic > Marine > Inlet | place: Canada: British Columbia | collected... | reverse complement strand
TGGCCATGGCCGGTGACGAAGGCGAGACGCCGGTCGAGCGCGAGGAGGTGGATGTGGCGGCCTGGTACGGCCAGGAGGATCTACTCCTTAGCGGCTGGGAGCTGGGAGCCGAGAAACACCTCGCCGGCCGACCCGCCGTGTTGCGAGTGCGAGCCGGGCAGGGCCAGGTCGTGCTGATCGGCTTCAGAAGCCACTTCCGGGCGCAGCCTCGCGCCACCTTCAAGCTGCTGTTCAACTCGATTCTCGTCGCGAGCTCGGAAGAACCCACCACGGAGAACGTGGCGGAGAGCGAATAGTGCCGGAGCCGCTGCAGATCGCTGATCGCACCGCTTACGAGGGCAAGGCATGAGCGAGATTCTGGAGACCGTAGTCTGGGGCAGCACGGTCGGCCGTTGGGCGACCGCCGTCGGCATCGCGATCGTCGTCTACGCGGCCCTGTGGCTTCTGGTGAGAGTCGGCGTCCGCCGCCTGGCAGCACTCTCCAAGCGCACCAAGACGGAGATCGACGACCTCGTGGTGGCGATCCTCGGAAAGACCCGCGGCAGCATTCTGCTGGTGATCGCGGTCTACGCCGGTACTCTGTCGCTCGACCTCCCGGCCAGGCTTCACGCCGGCTTCCGGCACGCGGCGTTCATCGCTGCTGCGATCCAGGTCGGGATCTGGCTTTCCGCTGCTCTTTCGTTGGCCATCGAAGGCCATCGGAAGAAGGTCATCGCGGAGGACCCCGGAAGCGCCACCGGGATGAAAGCGATCGGTTTGATCGGCCGGGGCATCATCTGGGTCCTCGTCCTGCTGAGCGTGGCCGACAACGTCGGCGTGGACGTGACCGCGCTCGTGGCGAGCCTCGGCGTCGGCGGCATCGCGATCGCCCTCGCCATGCAGAGCATCCTGGGAGACGTCTTCGCCTCGCTGTCCATCATCTTCGACAAGCCGTTTCTCATCGGCGACTTCGTCCGCGTCGGCGATTATACGGGATCCGTCGAGAACATCGGGATCAAGACGACACGTTTGCGGAGTCTGTCCGGAGAGCAGCTGGTGATCTCGAACAGCGACATGCTCGGCAGTCGGATCCAGAACTACGGCCGGATGTACGAGCGACGCGCCACCTTCACGCTCGGCGTCACCTACGACACGCCGCGCGATAAGCTCGCACGCATCCCCGACATGGTGCGGGAGGCGATCGAGGCGGAGGAGGGAGTCCGCTTCGACCGAGCGCACTTCAAGGAGTTCGGCACGTACTCCTTGAACATCGACGCCGTGTACTACGTCCTGAGCCCCGAGTACGCCCAATACATGGACGTTCAGCAGCGGATCAACCTGGATCTCCTTCGGCGCTTCGAGGAGGAGGGGATCGAGTTCGCCTTTCCGACCCAGGTCGTGCAACTCAACCACGCTCAGGAAGGGTCGGAGGCGCTGGCAGGTTGACCCCTTCCAGATAGCCGTTTATCCTAATGGGCTTGATTATTATTGCCCTTCGCCGATCCGGGCGAGCGGGCGGTTTCCAACGCTGAGCTGACGGAAAAGATGCCGGAGCTTTCGGCCACCGCGAGCCCGCTGATGCTCCTCTCCGGGACCGCCAACCGCGGGTTGGCAGAGCGGATCTCGGAGGAGTTGGGCAGGCCGCTTTGCGACGTGACGATAAAGCGGTTCGCCGACGGGGAGATCTTTGTTCGCATCAACGAGAACGTTCGGGGCAGGGACGTCTTCCTGATCCAGCCGACCAACCCGCCGGCCGCGAACATCCTGGAGCTGCTGATTCTGATCGACGCGGCAAAGCGGGCGTCCGCCGCCAGGATTACCGCCGTCGTGCCCTATTACGGCTACGGCCGGCAGGACCGTAAGGATCAGCCGCGCGTCTCGATCGCGGCGAAGCTGATGGCGAACCTGATCACGGCGGCCGGGGCGGACCGACTGCTGGGCATCGACTTTCACCAACACCAGATTCAGGGGTTCTTCGATATTCCCGTCGACCACCTGTATGCGGCCCCGGTGTTCATGGAGTGGTACAAGGATCTCGCAGGCGATGTGGTGGTTGTCGCCTCCGACGTCGGTGCCGCCAAGATGACGCGTGGATACGCGAAGCGGTTCGGCGCGGACATCGCGATCATCGACAAGCGGCGGCCCGGTCCGAACGTGGCGGAGGTCGTCAACGTGGTCGGCGACGTGGCAGGCAAGCGTTGCCTGATAGCCGATGACATGATCGACACCGCCGGCACGATGGTGGGAGCGGTGCGTGCGCTCCAGGAGCGCGGAGCGAGGCAGATCTACTTGCTGGCGACGCACGCCCTGTTCTCCGGCCCCGCCATCGAGCGCCTTCGGCCGCTGCAGATCGAGGAGATCGCGGTCACGGATACGATCCACGTCTCCGAGGCTGCTCGCGAGGCGCTGGGCAACCTGAAGATCCTGTCCGTGGCCAGCTTGTTAGCTCGCGCGATCGAGAGCACGCACTTCAATCGCTCGGTGAGCTCGCTGTTCGTCTAAGGACGATCCACGAGTTCGCACACGAAGTCATAGAAGAGGACCTGATGACGAAGCAGATCAAGCTGAAGGCGCAGCACAGAGACGAACGAGGGAAGGCAAGGGCCCGCAAGCTGCGTCGCGAGGGCTCCGTGCCGGCGACTATGTACGGCCACGGATTCGAGCCGGAGAGTTTGCGGCTCGACGAGCAAGAGTTCTCCCTGCTTCTGGGCCGGATCAGCGCCGGAAGCACGCTTATCGACCTGGAGGTCGACGGCGCGCCCGCCCGGAAGGTCCTGATCCGGGAGGTTCAGCGGCACCCCTGGCGCCCCTCGATCCTCCACGTCGACTTCTTCCGCATCAACGTGGACGAAGAGATCAAGGTCTCGGTACCGCTGCAGCTTACGGGCGAGGCGACCGGCGTGAGGAACGAAGATGGGATCCTCCAGCAGCATCGCTACGAGATCCAGATCTCTTGTCTGCCCACGGAAATACCGGACGGGTTCGAGATCGACGTGTCCGAGTTGGCGATCGGAGATTCGTTGCTGGTCTCCGACGTCGATGCGGGCGGCGTGACCGTGCTGGACGACCCGGACTCTTTCGTGGCCGCGGTGATCCCGCCGACCATCCTCGTCGTCGAGGAGCCGGAGGAAGAGGAGGAGTTGGAGGGCGAGCTCGAGCCCGAGGTCATCGGCGAGGAAGAGGCAGGCGAGGACGGGGACGCCGAGCCCGAGGCCGAGGGATCCTAGGCCCGTCGATTCCGCAGCCAGTTGAAGATCCTTCTCGCCTTGGGGAACCCCGGGGCCCGCTACCGCGACACTCGCCACAACGCCGGCTGGTGGTTGGCGGACCGGCTGTGCGTGTCGTGGTCCCTTCCGCCCTTCGGTCCGCGCGACCTCGTCGCCTCGACGGATGGAGTCGTCGGCGGGGAGGCGGTACGGATCCTCAAGCCCCTCACGTATGTGAACAGGAGCGGTTCCGTTCTCGAGGAGCTCTTGGCCGGTGCCGGCTTCCGGATCGAGGACCTTATGGTGCTCGTGGACGATGTCTCCCTGGAGCCTGGCAGATTCCGGCTTCGTGCGCAGGGCTCGGCGGGAGGACACAACGGCCTCGCCTCGATCGAGGAGGCGCTCGAGACGCGCGAGTACGCCAGACTCCGCATCGGCGTCGGCCGGCCGCACGATTCGCGCATCGATCTCTCGGAGTGGGTGCTGGCGCCCATGGGTGACGCGGAGGAGGAGTCTGTTCTGCTCGCCTTCACCGAGATGGAGAAGGCGCTCGAGTGCTGGGTGACCGAGGGGATCGAATCCACCATGAGTCGGTTCAACCGGGCCGCGGAACCGGCCTTGTGATGTATGCGCTGTGGCCTGCGGCAAAGGGAGGGCCGGCGCCCCACTCAGCGAGTCAGCAGACGCCTGATCTTCGGAGCCTCAGAAGAGTCTCCTCAGGGCGTCCGACGCTCGCTGCGCGGGACGTCGGCCCTCTTGGGGCGCGAGTTGCTACGCGTACATCGGCCGGTGTGGGTCGGTTGATCTGTTAAGAGACTGAAAAAGGAGCACTTAAGGTGATCGAATACACCGAGTGGGCGCTCGGGCTGGGGTTGATCGGCCTGATCTGCGCGTGGGCGCTGTTCGCGTACGTCCGTCAGCAGCCGGACGGGAACGACACGATGCGCGAACTGGCCGAGTCCATCTACGCCGGCTCGATGGCGTTCTTGAGGCGGGAATACTCGGTGCTGATCCCCTTCGTCCTGCTCATCGGCCTGCTGCTCTACTTCGTCATCGGATCCCGAACCGCGGCCGCGTACGTCTTCGGTGCCGCCAGCTCGATCATCGCAGGCTTCCTCGGCATGCAGGCCGCCACCAGAGCGAACGTCCGAACGACCGAAGCCGCTCGATCCGAGGGTCGGGGGAAGGCTCTGCGCGTCGCCTTCAGCGGCGGGGCCGTCATGGGTCTCTCCGTCGCCAGTCTCGGCCTGGTCGGGATCGGGGCGGTGCTGCTGATCTTCCCGCCGGCGGAGAACGGCTTCGCGCCGTTCGCGGAGATCATCAGCGGCTTCGCCATGGGTGCCTCGTCGATCGCGCTCTTCGCGCGTGTGGGCGGCGGCATCTACACGAAGGCGGCCGATGTCGGCGCCGACCTCGTGGGCAAGGTGGAGGCCGGGATCCCGGAAGATGATCCCCGCAACCCGGCCACGATCGCCGACAACGTCGGCGACAACGTCGGAGATGTGGCCGGGATGGGGGCGGATATCTTCGAGTCGTACGTCGGTTCCGTTGTCGCGACGATCGTGATCGGCGCCACCAGTCCGATCATCCTGGATACCCAGCGGCTCTCCGCAGTCTCGCTTCCGATCCTGTTGGTCATGGCGGGGCTCCTGGCCAGCGTCATCGGGGTGCTCGCCATGCGGATGATGGAGCGTGTCAATCCGGCGGCGGCCCTTCGCAACACCACATTTATCGCCGCCATCCTGTTCTGGGTGGTTGCCTGGTTCATCACGGTGGATCTGGATGTGTTCGCCGGCTCTCCCGCGACGTTCTGGACCTTGATCGACGGACGGGCCGGGCCCTTCTGGGCCATGCTGCTCGGCTCCGTTGTCGGGATCCTCATCGGCTTGTCAACCGAATACTACACGGCCGGACGGCCGGTTCGGAGCATTGCGGATGCCTCTCAGACCGGATCGGCGACCAACATCATCCGAGGCCTCGCCGTGGGGATGGAATCGACGGCGATCCCACTGCTCCTGATCGCCACGTCGATCTATCTCGCCTACGGGTTTTCCGGTCTGTACGGAATCGGCATCGCGGCCGTCGGCATGCTCGCCACCGTGGGCGTGACGATGGCCGTCGACGCGTACGGCCCGATCGCAGACAACGCCGGCGGGATCAGCGAGATGAGCGGTCTCGGACCGTCGGTTCGCGCGATTACGGACGAGCTGGATGCGCTCGGCAACACGACCGCAGCCATCGGCAAGGGCTTCGCGATAGGCTCCGCGGCGCTCACGGCGCTGGCACTCTATTCGGCGTATGCCAACACCGTCGGCCTCCGGGACGTGGGGATCAACCTGCTCGATCCGCTGGTCGTGATCGGCCTCTTCATCGGCGGCGGGACCCCTTATCTCATCGCCGCCTTGACGATGACCGCTGTCGGCCGTGCCGCGGCCGGCATGGTCGAGGAGGTCCGGCGGCAGTTCCGTGAGATCGCGGGGCTCACGGAGGGTACCGCGAAGCCCGATTCGGCGCGTTGCGTGGACATCTCCACGCGGGCCGCGCTACGGGAGATGATCGTGCCGGGACTTACTGCGATCCTGGTTCCGATCGTCGTGGGCTACTTCCTCGGACCCGCCGCCCTCGGAGGCGTGTTGGCCGGCGCCACGGTCAGCGGCGTGCTCCTGGCGCTTTTCATGGCGAACTCCGGGGGGGCGTGGGACAACGCCAAGAAGCTCATCGAGGCGGGTGCCTATGGCGGGAAGGGCTCTGAGCCGCACAAGGCGGCGGTCGTTGGAGACACCGTGGGTGATCCTTTCAAGGACACCTCCGGCCCATCCATGAACATCGTGATCAAGCTGATCAGCGTCGTGGCGCTCGTGCTGGCTCCATGGTTCGCGAGGGTGCACGGCTCCCTGGGCTCGACGCCGGAATCGAACGACGCTCTCGGATGGCTCATGGAGGCGATCAGGCTGTTCGGCTAGGAGTATGTAGGAGCAATGGGATGGCGCGGGCGGGACTTACCGCTCGGCTTGATGTAGAAGAGGAGTCGGGATAGGTTGGCCGCCCCGCTGACACGGCGGGACCGGATCGAGCGTGACCGTCCAGTCCTCCTGCCCCGGAAACCGGGGCCGAACGAGACCGAAGGAGAGACAGAATGAACAAGTACGAGATCGTTTACATCTTCCGCTCCTCGCTCGCCTCCGAGGAGCTCGAGTCCAAGCTCGAGAACTTCCACTCGCTGCTCACGCGGGATGCAGGCCAGATCTCCGCCGTCGAGCATTGGGGCAAGCGCCAGCTCGCCTATCCGATCGATAAGGAGCGCAACGGCAATTACGTCGTTGCCCAGTTCGAGACCGAGCCCGGCTCGCTCCCGGACTTCGAGAGGATCCTCAAGCTGGATGACCAGATCCTGAGGTACCTTATCGTGCTCTCCGAGGGTGAGCTGCCGATCCCGCCCTCCATGCGTCGAGAGTCGGATGATAGACCCGGGTCGGGCTACGGAGCGGCCTCGCGGGAGTCGTCCAAAGACGCTGCCAGCAAGCCGGACGGCGACAGCGAGGACGTCGCCAGCGAGCCGGACACCGAGAGCGAACCGGACGCTGGCAGCGAGCCGGACACTGAGAGCGACGACGCCGACGGTGAGTCGGACGCCGGCAGCGAGGACGCCGAGGAAACGCCGGAAGAAGAGTCCGAGGTCACGGCCGAGGAAGCGCCCGAAGAGGAGGAGCGACCACCGACCGACGTGGCTTCCGATGCTGAGGAGCTCGCCGCTCCGGTAGATGAGGCCGGCGAAGCCGAAGAGGCCGAAGAGAGGAGCTCGTCCGATGCCTAGAATGAAGAAAGTGTGCAAGCTCTGCGAGCGTCAGATCTCGCAGGTGGATTACAAGGACGAGCACTTGCTCAGCCGCTTCATCACGGATCGTGGGAAGATCCTGCCTCGCCGCGCGACGGGGTCCTGCGCTCGCCATCAGCGTCAGATCGCTTTGGCGATCAAGAGGGGGCGGTACCTCGCCCTCCTTCCCTACATCCGCGACTACCACTGAGCCTCTCTGGGGATGGTGGAGTCTTCGCGGGGCCGGTGGGCGCTCGCGCGTGTCGCGGTCCTTCTGCTGGCGGTGGCGGTGCTCTCACCGGTGAGCCCGTTTCTCCTGGTATCCGTTCCGCTGGCCGTGCTGCTCCTGGCGTTTCGGTCCGGACGACTATCGTCGGCGCTACTCGCGGCGGGGCTGGCATGGCTGGCCTTCACGCCCACGGCCGGGTCGATGACGCCGCTCTGGTATGGCGAGCGTGCCTGGGCTCTGGTCACGGCCGGGGCGTTCGTCGGCGCCACGCTGCTGTGGCCCCAGGCGCGCCTGGCCCTACGGTCGATCGCCGCTGTCGCATCCGGCTTCGTGGTGTTCGGCGTGTTCGGGCTCGTTCGGTCGGGGGCGTTGGCGAAGCTCGACTGGTGGATGGCCTCGGAGCTGCGCTGGACGTCGCGCGTCGTCGCGAGTTGGCTGATGGGAGCCGAGGCAGACAGCTTCCTGGGAGCGATCTCGACCAGGCTCGGAGAGATGGTCGAGCTCCAGGTCTCCCTCTATCCATCGCTGCTCGGCCTGGCAACCCTGGCGGCGCTGGGCGTGGCCTGGTCCGTGTCGGTTCGACTGGCCGGGGCCGAGGGAGCGGTCGGTCCTCTGCGGGAGTTCGGATTCAGCGATCACTTCATCTGGGTGGCGATCGGCGGGTTGATGCTCTTCCTGCTACCGATCGGACAGCTCGCTTCGCGTATCGGCCAGAACGCCCTGGCCTTCATGGGAGGGCTGTATGTGCTTCGCGGCGTGGCCGTGCTCGCCTGGATCGTGCCTGCTGCGGCAGTCTCCTCCTGGGCCGCGCTCTTCCTGACGATGGCGGCTCTGCTCTTCTATCCGATCCTCGTAGGTTTCGCCCTCGTCCTGGGTGTGAGCGACACTTGGCTCCATCTCAGGAGGAGGTTCCACGGATCGGAAGGCTCTCACGGTAGTACGTAAAGTAAGCAAGCAAACAGGTAAGCAAACGGTGCTGATACGATGACTCAAGTGATACTCAGGACGGATGTCGCGGACCTCGGCGGAGCCGGAGACGTCGTCGATGTGAAGCCCGGCTACGCCCGGAACTACCTGATCCCGCAGGGGCTCGCCTACTCGGCCGACGAGGGCAACGTGCGCCGGCTCGAGAGCGAGCGCCAAGAAGCTCAGGTGAGTATGGATCGGCAGAAGGACAGGGCGGAAGGCCTGGCGGCGGAGCTGGAGGGGCGGTCCGTGTCCTTCAAGGTCAAAGCTGGCGAGGAGGGAAAGCTGTTCGGCTCGGTCACGACCGTCGACATTGCTGAGCAGCTCGCCAGTGAGGGCGTCACGATCGACCGTCGGGACATCATAATGGAAGAGCCGATCAAGGAGCTGGGCGTCTTCCGAGTGCCCGTGCGTTTGCACGCGGACGTACGGCCCGAGCTGACGGTCTGGGTGGTCGCCGAGGAGTGACGCAGCGGATGGCCCGGGCTTGGTAGCTCCCACGCCCGTTCCGGCGTCGCTCGAGGAGCTCCTCGCCACTCTGGTCGGGAGCGAGGGAGCGGTTCCGGCCGAGTTGTCTCAGCTGACGGTGGCCGCGCTCGAGCGAAACGCGCGCGCCGGGCTCGTCCTGGATCTCCGCCAGCTGTCCGACGCGACCGATTATTTCGTCATCGTTTCAGGGGACTCGGACGTGCATACCCGAGCTATCGCCGACAACGTGCTCCAGCACACCCGCCAGCACGGGGTCCGACCGGCGGGCGTCGAAGGACAGACCGCCGGGCGCTGGATCCTGATCGATTTCATCAACGTCGTGCTCCATATCTTCTTGCCCGCGGTACGCGATTTCTATCAGCTCGAACGCTTGTGGGGAGACGCGCCGCAGGTCTCCCTCGAGGACCTCTGAGGATGCGACGGCCCTCCGGCCGACACCACCTCGCTCGGGCCTTCGCGGCTTGCTTGGCGTCCCTGACGATCTCGGCATGCGGAGCTTCGGGTGACGACGCGGCAACGGAGCGGGCCTACGCCGCCGAGAGTCTCGTCGTAGGGGACTGGTTGGCCGAGACCGGACTGCTCGCCCTGAGCCGTTCAGGCGATCGTCCCGAGCTCCGTGCGGCAGCCGATCCATCCCTGGTCGTATGGAAGCGGGAGGAACGTCTTCCGGCGATCGAGACGGTTGGCGCGATAGGTACGCGATCGCTCCTGTTCAGCACTCCACGCGGAGCCACCTATCGTTGGGATCTGGAGAAGGAGCGGGCGGACGCACTGGGCGACGTGGAGCCGGGTGCCGACTGGAGTGCGATCGATGGGGCCGCGGCCTTCTGGGTCGAGGACCGGATCGTCGTCTCGGATGAAGCCGGTGAGCGGAGGTACACGGCTCCGGCTCCGGTGATCTGGGCAGCTCCCGCGCCGGACGGAGGCGTCCTGGCGCTCGCTCAGGGCGAGAACGGCCCGGTCCTCTTCGCCTTGAACGAGGGCTCGGAGATCGTTTCGGAGAAGGGATTGACGGTCCGGACGCCCGGCCACATGACGGCGTGGGGAAGGAACGTCCTGTTTCCTACTGCGGATGGTCGGGAGGTCGTGGTCGTCCGCATCCCCGAGCTCGAGGAGGTGGGACGGCACGAATTCCGGCGTCCCGTGAGTGCGATCGCGATCTCCGGCTCGTCGCACGAGTTCTACGTGGCGCACTCGGGTGGCCGGATCGAGGCGGTAAACCGGATCAACGGGAACCGGCGGGAGCTGGCCAGGCTCCCGGGCGAGGTCAGCGAGCTCCGTCCGGGCATCTATGGCCAGCATCTGCTGGCGGCGGAATCGGAGGGCGTCTATCGGGTCTCGCTGAGCGGCGCTCCGCCCACCCGTCTACCGGTCGACTGGAGAGCCGATCTCCCGCTCGGCCTGCCGACCGGCGACGTCCTGGCTGCTCGTGGCGACTCGCTCTACGTAGCTCGGGTGCGCAGCGGCGCGAACGCGGAGGTGATCCTCGAGGCCGTCGACGGTCCGGCCGAAGCCTGGTGGCTTCCGGTGCGCTGGAGCCCATCCTCGGCGCGCCTCGCCTCGGAGCGGGGTCAGGAAGACGGGGGCGACCGCGGATCCGATTCGCCGGCCGACTCGGCGACACCCGGGGGCGGGCCGGATGACGAGGGCACGCCCGCAGACGTCCTGGCAGATGCCTCGGAGGACACGATCGGAGCTGGAGAGATCGAAGCGGCGATGGCCGGAGATGCTTTGGCGGATTCGATCGGCCTCTCCTTTACAGCTCCCGCCGCGGGGTACTATGCGGTCGCCGTGGCGTCGCGCACGGCGGGCGGCGTGATCGAGCTCGTGGGGGCGTTGGCGCGCAGCGGCTATCCGACAGCCGTCCAGAGACGACGCGATGACGGCGGTCAGATGTGGTACCGAGCTCTCGTCGGACCGTATCCGGTCAGAGAGAGGGCGGAAGCCTCCGCCCGTCAGCTCCGCCGCGAGCGAGACCTGGACGCCTGGGTCATCGAGTTGACTGCCGGGGCCGAGGGGGAACTGCAGCCCGATTCGCGTTAAGTTGAATCCGTGGATTCCGAGCGAGACGGTGGGTTGAGAGCGGCGACGCGGCTTCCGGCCGATGCACGGATCATCGCCCTTCTGTCGGACGAGGGACCGGGGCTGTCCCGGGCCGTTGTGGAGGTGGCGACGGGAATCGCGGAGCAGAGAGGCCGAACCCTCGTGCTGGGGCTCGGCGTCGCCGGTGAGGCGTTGGACGAGGGGTTGGGTACCGCCGACGCCCCCGGCTTGGCCGAGGTTCTCTCCGGAGAGGCGAAGCTCACCGACGTTACGCACCGGTCCCCCGAGCGACGCTTCCTGTACCTGCCCCGCGGCGGCTCATCGGAGCTCCCTTCTCCTTCCGGCGTCCGCTCGCTGATCGAGCGTGTGCGGGCAGCCGGAGGCACGCTCCTCGTCGTCATGGCTGGCGATCGCGGCGGCCTGCCGGCCGAGTGGTTCGACATGGACCTGGAGATCGCCGGTCCGGCCGCCCCGTCCTCACCTTCCGCTCGCCCCGATTCGATGCCGGCGGACACGATGCCCGAGGACGAGATGTCGCCCGTTGCGATGCCGGCGGACGCGATGTCGGAGCGGACCCGTTGGGGGCGACACAGGCTGAAGCAGCGCTTGCCGCTTCCGCGGTTCGCCGTCGCGGGCGCCGCTCTCGTTGCGCTCCTGGCCGGCTGGTGGCTTCTCGCCCGCGTCGTGACCCGTTCCTCGACCGAGGGCACGCTGCCGGCCGCGGCCGTGTCGACGGAGGCGATCGATGTAGGGGTCACGGCAGGGGACGGCGGCGCGTATGCGGAGGACCAGGGCGAGGCGTCGACGGAGAGAGAGGGTGGCCCATCAGCCGAGGCGCCGATGACTCTCGCGGACCTCGTCGCTGCGGGGACCGGGCCCGAGTTGCCCTTCTCGGTTCTCGTTGCCAGCTACGCCAGGCCAGCGGACGCGTTCGCGCGGGCCCGGAGCCTCTCCGATGGCTCGATCCTCTTCTTCGTCGTCCCAACGCGGGTGCGAGATAAGACTTATCACCGACTCTTTGCGGGCGCACTTCCGACGCGTGATTCGGCCCGCGCGCTCATGGGCGAGCTGATGGGACGTGGAATCAAGGAGGCCATCAGCAACTGGGACATCAGGCCGGCCTCCCTGGGCTACCTTCTGTCGGTGCACGCGAGCCGAGAGGCCGCCCGGGCGGCCGAGCGAGAGCTGCTCGAGAGCGGGATCTGGGCCTACACGATCCCGCTGGTGGCGGCGGGCGATACCGTCCATCAGGTTTACGCCGGCGCGTACGAGCGGAGCGAAGCTGCCGCCGCGCTGCGTGCGCAGCTCACGGAAGCCGGCGTGGACGCC
>Ga0255054_10001929_pt1 | contig 12057 bp, 12 predicted proteins | sample JV7_2_23_MG_FD_188634 | JGI IMG/M metagenome (GOLD analysis project Ga0255054, IMG submission 188634) | Seawater microbial communities from Jervis Inlet, British Columbia, Canada - JV7_2_23 | ecosystem: Environmental > Aquatic > Marine > Inlet | place: Canada: British Columbia | collected... | reverse complement strand
GCGCCCATGGCGGCCGCGTTGGTCGTCTACGCGAGCGCGCGCGCTATCGCCTGGCAGGCGGGCAGCGCCGCAGGGACCGGACTCCCGCCGGCGGAACGGCCCCTGGCCGCGCTGCACGCCCTGGGCCGCTACGCAGCCATGCTGGCCGACCCGCTGCGGCCCAGAGTCTTGATCGGCGTGCTGGGCGAGGTGTCGCCGCTGCTGGTCGCCGTGGGAGCGGTCACGGCCGCCGCCGGGGGGGTCGCCGGCGTGGCGCTCCTGCGCCGCGCGCGCGAGCCCCACGCCTTCGCTGCGGCCGCGCTGGTGGGCGGCGCGCTGCTTCCGGTCCTCCACCTGGTGCCCATCTCCGGCGACGTGGTAGCGGCGGACCGCTACCTCTACCTGCCCGCGGCGGGGCTGGCCGTGCTGGGCGTGCTGGCAGCGCGTGCACTCCCGGAACGTGCTCTGGCCGGAGCCGCCGCGGCCGCGCTGCTGCTCGCACTGGCCTTCGCCGCAACCACCGGCCGACGCGCGGGCGTGTGGGCCGACGAGATGGATTTCTGGCGGACGGCGGCGCGCGAGGCCGCACCCGCCCAGGCCATGGGACACGCCGGGCTCGGCGAAGCGCTGCTGCGACGCGAAAAATTCGAAGAAGCCCTGGCCGCATTCCTCGAGGCCGAACGGCGCAGCCTGCAGCGCAGCGGTACTCCGTCGGAGTACGTGACCGCCAACATGGCGCTGTGTCTTTCGGAGCTCGGCCGTCACGACGACGCCCTGCTGCGCCTGGAGCACGTGGCGGCCGACCACCCCAAGGCCCCCCTCCACCACGTCAACCTGGCCCTGGTGCACGCGCGCCGCCTGGACTTCGAAGCTTCCGAACGCGCGCTTGCCGCGGCCCTGACCCTCTACCCCGACTACCCGCGGGCGTTGGGCCTGCGCCAGGCCGTGATCACGTCGCGCCGCGAGTGGCAGGCCCTCCCCCCGCCACAGCCCGACGAGGCGACCGCCGTGCGGGCGGCACGTGCGCGAGTCCACGGCCGCCTGGGCAACCGTCGCGAGGCCGAGCGACACTGGAGCGCCGTGCTGCTGGCCCACGATGCCCGCACCGAGGACCTGCATCGCGCCGCCGTCTTCCTGGTGCTGCGCGGCGACCCGGAACGGGCCCGCCATGCTTTGGCGCGACTACGCCAATCGCCGGGCTGGGATGAGCGGGCGCGCGAGCTGGAGGCGGCGCTGGAAGCCCGGCGCGCCGCCGGCTGACCTGCGCTACCACCGAGGACGGGGGAAGACCATGGGTGTCCACGAAGCTCCGCTGGGCTCCGAGGACCGCGCGCGCGATCCGGACGCATCGCTGCCCCCGCTGGTGCGGATGCTGCGCATCCACCACTGGACCAAGAACGGCTTCATCCTGCTGCCGCTGCCGTTCGCCCTGAGGGTGGGCGCGCAGCTCGACGCTCCCGTGTTCGCGGCCGGGCTGTTCGGGTTCTGCCTGCTCTCCTCGGCGGTCTACGTGCTCAACGACCTGCGAGACGCCGAAGCCGACCGCCTCAACCCGCGCAAGCGGCATCGGCCGATCGCGGCGGGCAGCGTGGGCCGCGGCACCGCCTGGGCGGTTTTCGCTGCCCTCGCCATCGCCGCCGTCGGGATGGGCCTGGCCACCGGGCTGCCCGCGGTGCTGGGCCTGTTCGGCGTCTACGCAGCGGCGAATCTCGCCTACTCGTTCGGCGCAAAGCACGTCCCGGTGCTCGACGTCTTCATCCTGGCGTCGGGCTTCGTGGTGCGCGTGCTGGTGGGCTGTGCGCTGCTGCAGGCACGGCCGTCGGGCTGGCTGCTGCTGTGCTCGTCGGGACTCGCCCTGTTCCTGGCCTTCGCCAAGCGACGAGGCGACCTGGTCGAGGGCATGGGACCGGACCACCGTCCGGCGCTGGCCGGCTACAGCCTGGCGTACCTGGACGCCGCCCTGGCGATCAGCGCGGGCATCTCCCTGCTGTCCTACGCGCTCTACAGCGTGGAGGCCGGCGTCCTGGTACCGGGGCGCGAGCTGGCCGGACTGGTCTTCGTGGCCTTCGCGATCTTCGAATACCTGCGCCTCATCTACACCCGGGGCGAGGGCGCGTCGCCGGTGGCCGTCGCCTTCCGCTACCGCTCGTTGCAGGCGGCCGGCCTGCTGTGGATGCTGGCGACCGCCTGGAGCCTGGGGCTCTTCTAGCGCCGGTCACGTCCAGCTGCTAGGTGAGCAGGCCGATCAGCGGAGGATGCGGCACCAGCGCCACGAGCAGCGCGCCCGCCGCAATCGCCGGACCGAACCCGAACGGCGCAGCCGCCTGGCGCGAGAACGCAGCCTGCACCACGCCCAGCACCAGGCCCAGCAGCGAGGCTGTGACGATCGTCTCGAGTACGCCACCCGCGCCGAGGAAGGCGCCGATCGCCGCCATGAGCTTGACGTCGCCCAGGCCCATGCCGGGGAACCAGAGCCAGTAATCGGCCTGGCTGGGGCGCGGCAGCGACTCGCCCTCTCCTGGCCAGTGCTCGAAGCGGCGCCCCACCGCCACCGATACCCGCGCGTGCAGGAAGCCGACGCTCCAGAGCAGCCCACCCCCCAGCAGCGCACCCAGCAGCGCGTGGCCGGCGGCCTGGCCCAGGGGCGCGCCCTGGCCGGCGGCGACCAGCGGCGCCACCACGAGTCCCACCGCAAGGCCGCCCAGCGAGATGGCGTCGGGAATGAAGCGGTGCTCGAAGTCGATCAGCGCCGCCGCCAGCAGTCCGGCGGCCAGCAACATCACGAGCCCGGCCTGGGCGCCGGGTCCAAAGCGCCAGGCCGCCGCGGCGAAGAGCAGCCCGGTGATCAGCTCCACCAGCGGGTAGCGCAGAGAGATCGGCGCGGCGCAGCCGCGGCAACGCCCGCGCAGGAACAGCCACGAGAGCACGGGCACGTTCTCCAGCGGCCCGATGCCGTGACCGCAAGCAGGACAGCGCGAGCCCGGATGGACGATCGACTCGCCGCGCGGAACGCGGTGAACGACGACGTTCAGGAAGGACCCGACGACGAGCCCGAGGCACAACGCCGCGGCGACGAACACGGCGTGACTCTAGCGGAAGTCGCGACGCTGGAAGATCAGACCGGCCAGGCACAGCACCGCCGCCACGTAGGCCGCGCCGTAGGCCAGGGGCAGGAACACCTCGGACCCGGGATCGATGGCGAGACCGTGACTGGCCTGGAGACTCAGGTTGAACATGGCCAGGTCGGGCAGAACGCGGTACAGAGCGCCGGCTGCATTCTGGATGCCTTCCACGCCGGTCTGCCGCGCCAGCTCCAGCAGGTCGCGGGTCAGGTTTCCCGCCACCCAGATTCCGACGGTGAAGAGCGCCGCCAGCATCGGCGTGGTGAACGCCGAGAAGAGCGTGGCCAGGGCCACGATCACCGCCAGCTCCACGCCCAGCAGCCCCAGGGCCGCCGCATGGCTCCAGCCCAAGGCGCGCTCGTCCAGCAACGAGACGCCGGCGAAGGCGAGCCCCATGACCACCACCATCAGCCAGATCGTCGCCACCAGCCCCAGGTACTTGCCCAGCAGGAACTCGAACCGGGAGATCGGCTTGGCCAGGATCGTGTAGATGGTACGGCGCTCCACTTCCTTGTAGATGAGGTTGACGCCGACGGCGATGGCGATCACTACGCCGAAGATCCGCGCGGAAGCGAAGGCCAGGTCCTGCAGGATGCGCCCCTGCTCTACGTAGGAGAGATTCGAGAGCAGGACGCTCGAACCGATCATGACGACGGCGAACGCCACCAGCGTATAGAGCACGCGGTTGCGAACGGCCTCGCGCACCGTGTTGCCGGCGACCGCAGCGATGCGACTCGCTGAAATCATCACGCACCCCCCTTGGAGCCGCGCCCCACGGTGGAGAGGAAGATCGCCTCCAGCGAAGCGCGCCGGGGCGTGACCGATACCACCTCGGCGCCGGAACCCAGGGCCGCTCCGAGGACACCCTCGACGTGCTTCTGCGCCACGGTCAGCTCCACGCGCTCACCGTGTCCGCGCAGCAGGGCGCCGAAGCGATTCTCCAGCAACGTGGCGGTCTCCGGCGAGAGCCGGGCCAGCACCACGTCGCTGCGGAGCTCGCGGTCGTGGGAGAACTCCTCCATGCGGCCCTCCCACTGGATCTTCCCGGCGACGATGATGGCCACCCGGTCGCAGAGCATCTCCACGTCGTGGAGGATGTGGGTGTTCATGAAGACCGTCTTGCCGTCCTCGCGCAGGCGCAGGATCAGGTCGCGGATGTCCTTGCGACCGATGGGATCCAGGCCGCTCATGGGCTCATCCAGGAAGACCACCTTGGGGTCGTGCACCAGGGCCTGGGCGATTCCCAGCCGCTGCAGCATGCCCTTGGAGTAGGTGCGCAGCCGGGCGTTGCCCGCGTGGGAGAGGCCCACCCAGCCGAGCAGCTCCTCGATGCGCTCTTCACGTCGGCCGCGCGGCACGCTGGCCAGCCGCGCGTAGAAGCGCAGGAACTCGCGGCCCGTCAGGAACTCGTGGAAATAGGGGTTCTCGGGCAGGAAGCCGATCTGACGGCGAAACCCGCTCTCCTGGACGTCGTGGCCCAGGATCGTGGCGCGCCCCGCGCTGGCCGAGATCAGCCCCAGCAGGATCTTCAGCGTGGTGGTCTTGCCGGCGCCGTTGGGCCCGACGAAGCCGAAGATCTCGCCTTCGCGAACGCCCAGGCTGATGCCGTGAAGCACCCGCTTCTTGCGCAGCCCGAAGCCGGGCCGGAAATCCTTGATCACCTTCTCGACGGTGACGATGTCTTCGGACGCCATCACAACTCCCCGTCCTCTGCCTGCCGGGCCCAGGACTGGCGCCGACGCAGGTCGTTTTCGTGTACGAAGGGCTCGTAGCGGCGGCGCAGCCGCCCGGAGACGATGCGGCCCTCATCGGTCAGCTCCCAGACGTCGCCATGGGGCTCGTCGGGCAGTCGCTCGAGCACGGCGTGGGGACCGCGCACCAGCTCGTCGATGCGCGCCAGGTCCCGGCCCGCACGCCGGCGGAACTGCTGCTGGGCCTCGTCCAGGAAGCGCGCGCGGCGTTCGGTATCGATCTCCAGCAGCGCAGCCTCGTACTGGGCCCGGGCTTGGGGATCCTCGCTGGCGCGCACCAGCTCGGCCAGGAACGTGGCCGAGGTCTCCAGGCCCGCCGTGTCGGCCCGCAGGCGCGCCACAAGGCGCGCCAGGTAGGCCGGGGCACCAGGCAGGCCGGCCGCCCGGTCCAGGGCATCGGCGGCACCCTGGTTGTCCCCCAGGTAGAAGAAGCGGTTGAAGCCCAGGTAGAAGGGATTTCGCCAGTCGTCCGGGTGGTACTCGAAGCTGCGCTCCAGCAGCCGGTTGGCAAAGCGCACGTCTTCGGGGCTTCCGGTCATCCAGTGCGCGGCGAAGCGGTAGGGGTGACCCACCCAGGGATCCACGGTAGTGACCACGTCCACCAGGCGCCCCAGGAGCGGGCCGTGCCGCGCCGGGTTCGAGGTCTCTGCACCGACCACCTGGACCGCCTGCATCCAGTAGATATCCGCCACCAGCGGCTGGAAGCCGAGCGACGCCACGCGCGCCACCTCCGGACGCGGCACGAAGCGCGCGTCGCGATCGGCGCGCGGCTCCATGGGCACCCGGACGTGAACGACCGTGACGGCGATCGCCGTCACGGCCAGGCCCAGCAGCAAGCCCAGGCTTCGCATGGTCTCGTGATTCCCCCCTCGGAACGCTGCGTCGGAGCTAGAAGTCGTCCCCGTTCGGTGGCAGGAGGGGAGCCACCGTGCTGAGAACATCGTCGCCGAAGGCGCTTATCGGCGGCCCGCTCCAGCTCACGACCGGAACCACACCGCCTGTGCACTGCCAGCAGGGAAGCGTGTTGCCGGCGTTGTCCGGGCGCGCGTAGAGGAAGACCGAGAGATTCCCGTCGTTGTCCACGTCGCCGTAGGCGGCGGACGTGAAGTAGGGCCCGTCGGCGCCCACGACGGCATAGGTGTCGTAGTCGAAGTAGGTGGCCCCTTCGGGAATCCAGCCGAGCGCTTCGAAGCCGGTGCCCGCGGGGCCGAAGTAGAAGCGACGGTCGCCCTCGCCCAGCCAGTTCTGCTTGTCACCGTTCAGGGACATGCGCGGAGAGGGAACCGAATCCACGTAGGAGCCGAACTCGGCGAAGTAGGAGATCTGGACCTTCCGGATGCCCTCGAGGTTGGTGTAGGCCTCGCTGCGCTTCGAGCGCATCTGGTAGAGCGAGAAGGCGGGAATCGCGGTCGCGGCCAGGACACCGATGATGGCGACGGAGATCACCAGCTCGATCAAGGTGAATCCACGGCTGAGGCGTCTATCTCGCATGTCTTGGCTCCCCACCTGGTTCCTTGTTCATCTAGAGAGGAAGGAAAGGCAGGCAGGAGGGCCGGAATCCGGCCCTCCTGCCCCATGCGAGCGGACTAGAAGACGCTCTGGCCCATCCCGGCGCTGCAGGGACCGACCGTCTCGAGCAGGTCCTCCGAGTCGGTGATGGCGTTGTAGACGCCCGTGGCCACGCAGCCCGTGGCACCCGCAACGCCGGCGGTGGCGCCGGCCAGGGGCTTGATGTAGCCCCAGAGGTTCCCGGTGCCCTCGTCGTCGATGTCCGACATGCTCTCGGCCGTGAACTGCACGCAGGGCGTGCCGCTGCTCGGGCAGGCCGCGCCGCCCGACGCGTTGAAGGCCGAGACCGCGTACGAGTAGTAGGTCTCGCCCTCGGGCGCCCAGCCCATCACGCCGAAGCCGCCGTTGTCGGCCCAGTTCTGCTTGTCACCGCTCAGGTTGGCGGGGTTGAGCAGGGACGGCGAGGCCGTGCCCTGCACGTAGGTGCCGAACTCGGCGGCGTAACCCTCCTCGGCCGTCCGGATGGCGGCGAGGTTGGTCTTGCCCTCAGCCGCCTTGGAGCGCAGCTGGAAACGCAGGAAGTTGGGAATGGCGATCGCCGCCAGAATACCGATGATGGCGACCACGATCATGAGCTCGATGAGCGTGAAGCCGCCCGAGCGCTTGCGAAGAAGCTTTCGCATTGGGTTGGTTCTCCTAGTGCGTGCCGAGCGCTCGCCCGGGGGAGCTATTGCCCCCCAGGCCCGACCATCGGGCCACTGGACTGACCACCGCTCGGATCGCGGTTCGCCCCCTGGGAGAGCAACCCCCGTGCCATCGCGGCAGCTGCGTCCCCATGTATCGGCAACCGCAGCAGGGAAGTTGAGGCGCGGAGAGGCCGAACCGGCGCCAGCCGGCCGTGGCGCAACAGCCCCGAAGCCGCCCCCAAAGGGGCCCGAAGTGACAAAACACGGCGCCCAAAGCGACGCAAAACGTCACTCCGGCGCTCGGCCCGGCCGCCCTCAGCCCCCACCCGGACCGCCAACCGCCTGCGCCTGAGACCCGCGAAGAGACAGCCCCGTGGCCCTGCCCGGCGCCATCGAACCGCCCGAGCCAGTGGCCCGCAAGCCCGAGCCGACGCCCCCGCCAGCGCACCGCGCCCCGCCGAGGGCGCGCAGCGAGCCGCAGGCGAGCGAAGGGCATTGTCCTGCAAAGAATGGAAAGCTAGGTTGGCCCGCGCCCTTTCGGGCCGGCGTGCTCCCATCGTCTAGCGGTCTAGGACGGGGCCCTCTCAAGGCTCAAACAGGGGTTCGATTCCCCTTGGGAGCACCACGCCGGCCGCCCGCTTCCCTCGGTCAAGCGGGCGCCTCGCGACGCCGATGCGCACTGCCGTGGCAGCGAAGCGGACAGACGCGCCCGGCGAGCGTCGCGCGCGGGCGGCCGCGCTCGGGGCGGCGCTGCTGGTGGTGGCGATCGCCCACGCCGGCGCGCTCGGGGCAGCGTTGGTCTGGGACGACCACCACCTGCTGGGACCCCAGGGCAGCGTCACCCGCGCCGAGCACTGGACGCAGCTCTTCAGCATGCGCTTCTGGGAGATGGGGTCCGACGCCGCGCCGGCCGAGGAGTACTACCGGCCCCTCACCCTGACGAGCCTTCGCATGCAGCTCGCCATGGGCGCGGGCAGCGCTTGGCTCCACGCCGGAAACCTGCTGCTCCACCTGTGCGCGTGTGCGCTGCTCTTCGCATGTGCGCTGCGCTTCGGCGCAACGCCCCGCGCCGCCGCCCTGGCGAGCGCGCTGTTCGGCACTCTCCCGCGCCTGACCGAGAGCGTGACCATCGTCTCCGGGCGAACCGACCTGCTGGCCAGCGTGGGTGCGCTCGGCGCCCTGGCGCTGCACTCCAGCGCGCCGGGAGCCCACGCGCGCCGCTGGGCCGCGGCGGCCCTGCTGCTGGCGGGCCTGCTGGGCAAGGAGGTGGCGCTGGCCGGCGCCGTGGCCATCGCCGCCCTGGAATGGGCTCAGCGCTCGGGAAGCCTCTCCCGCGCGGCACGCAACCTGGTTCCGGTGGGCTGTGCGCTGGCGACCTTCGCGCTGCTGCGCCTGGCCGCCCAGGTGCCCGCGGCCGCGCAGAGCCCCTTCGCCCTGGCGGACCGGGCGCTCTTCGGCCTCCAATCCCTGGGCGCCTACGCCGGCATGATCGCTCTACCCGCGTCGCCCCAGCTGGTGATCGGGAGCGTGGGCTGGACCGACCCGCTGCACCTGGCCGTGGGTGCCGTCGTGGCGCTGGGCCTGGCAGCCGGCATCGCGGCCCTGCTGGCCGGGCGAGTCCCGGCCCGGCACGCGGCGTGGCTGGCCCTGGCCATCGCCGCGCTGCTGCCGGTGCTGCACGTGGTGCCCATCTCCGTGCGCTCGATCGCCGCGGACCGCTTCCTGTACCTGCCCCTGGCCGGCGCAGCCATCGGCCTGGCGCTGGGACTGCCTCGCCTGGACGTGGGCCGCGGTCGCATGCTGGCCGCGGGGCTGGCGCTGGCCGTGTTGAGCCTGGGCGCGACCACGGCCGCGCGTACGCGCGACTTCCGCGACGAACGGGTGCTCTGGGAGAAGGAGGTGCGCCGCGCGCATCCCGGCAACGGGCAAGCTCATTTCGAGCTGGCCAACCAGCGGGCATGGCGCGGAGACGCACGCGGGGCCCTGACACTCTACGCCGAGAGCCTGCGCCGCGAGCGCGCGCTTCAGGAGCGATTCCCGCGCTGGTCGGTGCCGGTGCTGCTGCGCGCCAATACCGGCCTGGTGCTCTCGGAGCTGGGCCGCTTCGACGAGGCCGTGCCGCTTCTGGCCGAAGTGGTGGCGGCCGAGCCCAGTGTCACATCTCACCACCTGTACCTCGGCACGGCGCTGTCCCGCGCGCTGCGCTTCGCCGAGGCCGACGCCGCCCTGAGCCGGGCGCTGGCCCTCGACCCGGGCTACCGCAACGCGGCCCAGGCCCGGGCCCGAAACCGCCGAGCCCAGGCGCTGTGGGCGGCGCTGCCGCCCGAACGGGAAGGCGAGCCGGCGGCGCTGCGCGCGCGGCGCGCCCAGGTCTACCAGTGGGTCGGGCATCTGGAGCGGGCGGCGACCCTGTGGATCGACGTCGCCCGTGCCGAGGACGCCGATGCGGAGGCCCTGTCGGCCGCGGAGCGCGCCCTGGCCCAGCAGCGTCAGGTCTTCGGCGAGACGCCAGCCACTCGCGCGCTGGCCTCGGCCCTGGCCGAGCGGCGCAGCTGACGCCGGCTGGGGTAGGCTCCCGCGCCGTGGCCAATTTCCACTTCGCATTCATCGACATGGAGTTCGGGGGCCTGGACCCCGAGCTGCACGACATCACCGAGATCGCGGTCATCCTGACCGACTACCGGCTGGCGGAGCTGGGCCAGAAGGAGTGGAAGGTCCGCGCGCGCGCCGATCGCATCACGCGGGAGGCCGCCGCCATCTCCGGCTACGACGCCAAGGTCTGGGCCGCGGAGGCCGTGCCCGTGCGCCAGGCCCTGGAGGAGCTGACCGCGCTGCTGCCCAAGGGCATCACCGTGGTGCCGGCGGGCCAGAACGTACGCATGGACGTGCAGTTCCTGGAACGCGGCTACAAGAGCTGCGAGCTCCCCTACCCCTTCGACTACCACGTCATCGACCTGGCGACCCTCTTCTACGTCTGGTCGCTGGTCGCCGGCCACACCGTGCCCGCGCTGTCCTTGCGCCAGGCGGCGACCCACGCCGGCCTCGTCGAGGGCGGCGTCGAGCACCGGGCCATGGCCGACACCCGACTCACCCTGGAGACGTTCCGCTACTACGTGGGTCGGCTGGCGCCCCGCTCGCTGCCCGACGCACCCCCGAGCTCCGAACCGGAGGGCGGCGCCGACGTCGGCGGCTCCTGAGGGTCGATGCGCACGCGCCACTTGGCCAGGGCGTTGCGATCGACCCGGGCCAGCAACGGCAACAGCAGGCGCGCGGCCAGGCTTCCCGGACGCAGACACACGGCCGACGCGAAGTCGATCAGGATGGGATGGCCGTCCTCTCCTGCCAACACGTTGCTGCGATGGCGCAGGTCCAGGTGCGCCACGCCGCGTGCGTGCATCGCCGCGATCGCCTCCTCCAGCTCGCCGAGAAACTCGGGCGGCACGCGTCCGCGCAGCTTGCGGGAGACGCGCTCCCCGGGCCGGTACTCCACGGCAAAGGCGTGCCGGTCGATGCGCCCCAGCGTCCGAGGCACGGCCGGCAACCCCTCGAGGCGCTGGTAGGCGAGCAGCTCGCGGTCCAGAAGCCAGGGGCCGATCCAGCTGCGGACCAGGGCCGCGCGGGGCAGGAAGTCCTTGACGACGACGGGGCCGGCGTCGCCGTCCACCAGGTAGACGTCCGGGTTGCGGCGACCGCCCCGATTGAGGACCTGGCGGGTGCGTTCGGCGAGGTTGGCGCGGCTGAGCCCGTGGTTCACGGGCGGGAACGTAGGCTAAAGCGTCCCGCCCGGGGAGCCCGGGTCGTCGTCGGCCATCTGCTTGAGGAGGAGAGCCCAGAGCTGTCGGCGCAGCCGCTCGCGAAACAGCGGATCCGCATCCACGTGCACGTCATCCGCCTCGAGGAACTCGCGCAGCTCATCTTCGAATCCGTTGCCCAGCTCGGTAGCCACGTTCCACTCCCGCTCATCCGATCCCGGCCGGCGCCCCCCAGCGCCTCGGGAGTTCACGCCTCTCCCCAATCCCTGCTGGGCGCTGGGGCGCTTCCCGCGACGTGTGTCTCCACGGCCTCTACCAATAATCGCTTTACCCGGTACAAGCTCGAGCGCACGGCATCGCCACTGCGCTGTGTCCGTCTCGCGATCTCCCCGATGGGGAGGTCCTGCTCGTGCCGAAGCCGGAAGGCGTCCACCTGCCACTCCGTCACCGACCCGAGCTGTTCCTCCAACACACGCACGCAGCGCTGGAGCTCCAGATGCTCCTCGGGCGTCCACGACGCGACCGAGGCGCCTGCGTGTACGTCACCGGGTTCGATCTCCGCCAACCGCTCGCCGGCGCTCTGCTCGCGTCGGATCTGACTGTTGATCGTGTTGCGAGCGATCCCGAAGATCCAGGTCAATAACTGCGAGTCGCCTCGAAACGAGGGCAGTGAGCGAAAGACCGCAGTGAACACCTCTTGGGTGACCTCCTCCGCATCCGCGCGGTTGCGTAACCGGCGCGAGGTGAATGCGTAGACGCGCGGGAAGTAGCGGTCGTAGAGCTCGGTGAAGGACTCTTCCCGGCCTTGCCGGAATCCTTCCAGTAGCTCGCGGTCGCACGGCTCTTGATACAAACTCGCCTGGGGCAACGCCGAGTCCTCGTCGTTGTCCTTCCCAGGCGAGAACACACGTGCTCTCACCGCTTTAAGTGGATGTCAGGGTGGCTTGAGTGGCGCGAAAATCTGAGAAAAGTCGCACCGGGGCCGATACTTGCGCCCCGAGAGCAGGCGGATGCCGCCCCGCGGGGGCTCCCTGGCGAACCGACGCCTGGAGATCAGGGCCGGAGCAGGGTCTCCAGGTCCGGCGCGGCCTCCAGGAGGGCGCGGCGCATGCGGTAGAGGTTGGCCTTGACCGCATCCTCGGACTTGCCGAGGCCCTCGGCGATGTTGCGGATGGACTGCCGGCGCAGGTGCTTCAGGTGGAAGATTCGGCGCTGGAGCGGGGTGAGGTCCTTCTCGATCACCTCCTCGCAGCGGTCC
>Ga0255054_10001928_pt1 | contig 12058 bp, 12 predicted proteins | sample JV7_2_23_MG_FD_188634 | JGI IMG/M metagenome (GOLD analysis project Ga0255054, IMG submission 188634) | Seawater microbial communities from Jervis Inlet, British Columbia, Canada - JV7_2_23 | ecosystem: Environmental > Aquatic > Marine > Inlet | place: Canada: British Columbia | collected... | reverse complement strand
AGCCTGCTTCTCATCCTTAACTTCGAAAGCAGCTTTTTCAGCCTTTTCCTTTTTCACTTCGGCCTGCTCATCATCCTTAACCTCAAAAGCAGCTTTTTCAACCTTCTCCTTTTTCACTTCAGCCTGCTTCTCATCCTTAACTTCGAAAGCAGCTTTTTCAGCCTTCTCCTCTTTCACGGGAACTTTTTCTGGATCCATAATGTCTATTATGTTCAAGCAATAAGAGAGATAGAGACTCTTCCAAAAAAACTTAGGTTCGAAATTTCCAGACTGAAAAAGATCTTCCGCTGAAAAACTTCCATCAATTGTGCCAATTATTTCCCTCTCTTCTCCTGTTAAGCGGTCAATGAAATCCTCACTCTTAAGAGAAAGCACTTTTTTCGCCATGAATTTTTCCAACTTAGAATAGTACTTTATCCGCCTTATTCCCTCTTCAATCAAATCTGGAATAGTTATTTTAGATTTGAATTCCTCCTCGTCGAATTTACCTCTCTCTTGAAATCTAAATTTTCCATCAAAAAAGGGAAAAATATTCAAAGTTATTTCTCTCATTTGATGCCGCAAGCCAGCATACAAATCGTCCTCAGAGAGAAGGCCTTCTTTCATCAAACTTTCCCCTAATCTAAGCGTCGGATCGATGTAAGAGTCAATTTTAGAATAGGTCGACCTTGAAATTTTTCCCAGCTTGAACAAAACTTCTCCCAATAATTCTTGAGGATGGGTTATTTTGGCAAAAACTAAAAATCCATCATGAAAAAAAAGGTATCTTTGGATCCCTTCATACTTGAAAATAAGAGGACCACTCTTTTTATGAAAATATATATCCCTTAAGTAAAAACCGATGTGTTCCATAGGATTCATATCTTTAAAACTAAAATTTTTATATGCCTCATTATTAAATGCTTCTTTTCCATCCTTATATATTAATTATATCCCAAAAAAATTCAAGTTTAAAAAAGGGTCAGGCTACTTTTTCTGTATGAACTTTCCACAAATAGAGACATTCCTCTCCCTTCCAGGAAAAGTAGCCTGTCCTCTTTTTTCTTAATGTTAAAGTCTGATATATCAAACTCAATTATTTTTTATAGGATTAAAAGGTGGGCTTGATAAATCAAGCCCCTACAAAGGTCTGACCTCGATTGAAAAGGAGGGTGAATTATGATAACTTTTGCATCATGAAAGTTGCCTTAACTCAGATTTCTCCCCGCTTGGGAAATGTGGAAAAAAATTTCGATCTACATCTCAAGTATATAGAAAAAGCAAAAAAGAAAAATGTTGATCTTTTGATCTTCCCCGAACTCAGCCTCACCGGTTACACCCTTAAGGATTTAGTAGCAGAAGTGGCTCTTTCCCCAGACTCAAGTCCTATTTTCGACGAACTCAAGACTGCAAGCCGTGATGTCTCCCTTGTTTTTGGTTTTGTAGAAGAGAAAGAAAAAGGACTTTTCTATAATTCCGCGGCTTTTTTATCAGAAGGAAAGATTGTGCATATCCATCGTAAGGTTTTTCTTCCTACCAGCGGAATGTTCGAAGAAGGCAAGTTTTTTGCCCAAGGCAAAAATTTTCACACTTTTTCCACTCCCCATGGAAAAGCAGGAATGATGATCTGCCGGGACTTTCTTCATTATGGTGCATGTTATCTTCTATTTGCAGGCGGCTCAGATATTATCATCGTCATTAGTGCGGCTCCTGGCCGGGGAATTCAAGGCAAGGAAGCCTACGAGACGAGCCGAATGTGGGAGTCGATGGGAGAAACCATTTCGCTCTTTTCTACCGCTTTCCTCATCTACTGTAACAGGGTAGGATTTGAAGATGGAAAACACTTTGCGGGTGGCTCATTCATATACAATCCTATGGGTAAAATGGTGGCCAAGGCATCCTATCTTGACAATGAATTTCTGCTTCAAGAAATAAATCTGAATGATATTCGTGAAGTGCGCAAAAAATGGCCTTACAAAAGAGATGATAAGCCTGAAATCATCCTTGAAGCTCTTAAGAGGATCATCAGCAAGTATGAAGATTAACGAACCTTTTGTGGAAAAAATTCTCACTGCATTTATCAGGGAAGAATTATCCAAGTTCAATTATAAAAAAGGAATCTTGGGCCTCTCAGGCGGGCTTGACTCGGCCGTTTGTGCTTTCCTCGCTGCAAAAGCACTTAAACCAAGCAATGTTATCGGTCTCATAATACCTTATGGGGAAGCCTTCAGCAAGGATGTAAAGGATGCTCAAGAATTCTCTCGGCTATTAAAGATAAAATCAAGAATTATTGACATTTCTCCGATTGTTGACTCTTATTTTTCAAGCTACCCGACTGAGAACAGGGTCCTAAAAGGAAACAAAATGGCCAGAGAAAGGATGTCCATCCTTTACGACTTTTCTGCCCGGGAGAAGGCCTTAATATTAGGGACGAGTAATAAAACAGAGCTGCTTTTAGGGTACGGCACAATCCACGGTGATATGGCCTGCGGGATAAATCCTTTAGGTGACCTCTATAAGACTCAGATCAGGCAGCTTGCAGAATACCTCGGAATTCCTGAGAAAATCCGGAAAAAAATACCCTCAGCGGGCTTATGGATTGGACAAACAGATGAGGACGAAATCGGTCTCCCTTATGATGAAATCGATAAAATCCTCTATCAGCTGGTAGATAAAAGGACCTCAAAAAAAGATATCATTGCTTCGGGATTCAAGAAAGAAACCGTCGAAAAAATTATCAGCCTTATTAAAAATTCTGAGTTCAAAAGAAAACTTCCGCCTATTCCCAAAATGTCCTCCCGATCTGTAGGCCATGACTTTCTCTTCCCTTTTGATTGGGACAAATAGGTTATGCAGGAGGAAAACTCAGCACTTAAACCATCAGGCGACCTGTATGTTGTCGCAACCCCTATTGGAAACCTAGAAGACTTAACCTTTAGAGCCTTGAGAACTCTTGGAGAAGCATCCGTCATAGTTTGTGAAGACACGCGCTGGACAAGAAAGCTCTTGAACAAATACAGTATTAAAAAAAAGCTTATAAGCTACTATCATCCCAGGGAAAGCCAGAAAATCCCTCAAATTATTAGTCTCCTCAAACAGGGAAAAGATGTAGCTCTCGTCACAGATTCCGGAACCCCTGGTATCTCTGATCCTGGTTATCCTCTGATTAGAGAAGCCATTACGCAAGGAATAAAAATAATCCCTATTCCCGGGCCAGCGGCAATAACCGCAGCCCTCTCAGCAGCTGGCCTTCCTACCCATAGATTCCTCTTCCTCGGATTCCTTCCCCCTAAGAAAGAAGCGACAAAAAAATTGCTTGTTTCATTAAAAAATGAAAAAGCAACTCTTGTTTTTTACCTCCCTACCCGGAAGCTTCTTTCTTTTCTTGATCTCACTCGGGAAACAATAGGAAATAGACAGATTGTCATTGCCAGAGAAATGACAAAGATCTATGAGGAATTCCTCAGGGGAACAACTAAGGGATTACTAAAAAAGCTGGAAGATAAGAAGCTCAAAGGCGAAGCCACAGTTCTGATCTCTGGCTTACGGTAAGCAAAATAATATATTTTTCCCCTCTATATGAAAATAAAAAGACTCAGGCTTGAGCTACAGTCAAGGCCTTTACTTCTTTCACGCCGGCCTTCCTTAACACGGAGCTGCACTCTCGAATCGTCGACCCTGTCGTATAGACATCATCCACCAGGAGCACAACTTTCCTTTTTATCTTGTCTCCCTCTGCTACACCGAATACTCCTGAAACATTTTCCGCTCTTTCTTCGACCCTCAAGGAGGTCTGGGGAGGAACATTTTTAATTTTCAGCAACATTTGATCCCTAAGTTCAATTCCCTTAATCCTGGCTAATTCTTTGGCGATGACTTGGGCCTGGTTAAAGCCTCGCTTTTTTTTCCTTTTTGGATGAAGGGGAACGGGTATGATGGCGTCCACTTTCCACCATATATCCTCCTCTCTACCCAAAGCACGATAAGCAAAATTGGCCAGATCTTTTCCTAAAACCTGGAAATGGCGATATTTATACAGAAGGATGATGTCTTTCAATTTCCCCTTGTACTTGCCGCAAGAACGATGATGCGAAAAGGGAGGGCGTTTCTCTAAGCAAACTTGACAGACATGAGGCTCTTCTAAAGCTTCAAAAAACCGGCCACAGCATAAACAGTAAGAAGGATAGGAAGCTCTTATGCTCTTCCAGCATGCGTGGCAGATGACTCTTTCCTGGGAAAATTCAAGCAAAGAAGAACACAATTCGCAAAAAGAAGGGAAAAAAATAAGCTCGGCTAATTTAGAATAGGAGTAAATTTTCTTAGAGAGAGAAGAGATCAAGAAGATTCTTCCTCTTCTATTTCTTGACAATCTATGCAATGAGGAGTCCAGGGAACAATATCAAGCCTTTTTTTGGTTATATCTTTTCCACACCTCTGACAAATTCCTATCTCTTTTTTATCAATTCTTTTAAGAGCATCATCAATCAGAAGCAGCTGTTCTCGCTCTGTATTAGTAAGGCTTAAAAGGAATTCTTTTGTATAAGAACTTTCTGCTTTATCTGCTACATCCTGAGCTATTCCAGACTCTACCTCTTTACTTTCGTTGATCGTTTCACTTATCTTATCAACAATCTCGTCCTTTTTTTTCAAAAGCTTATTTCTGTATCTTTCTCTTTCCTTTTTGTTCAAAATAATCCCCCTTATTTAGCGTATTGTCTTCGTTTCATGGTCGCTAAGGACCGATATATCTGTTCTAAAATCATGATTCGACTTAACTCATGAGAGAAGGTCATTCGAGAAAGAGAGAGAATAAAATCCGCTCTCTTTAAAATTCTTTCTTCCAGACCCAAAAATCCCCCGACAACAAAGGTCATGGCCCGAGAGGAATTTGAAGCAATCTTCTCTAAAAAACGAGCAAAATCAATAGAACTCATTTCTTTACCTTCATCGAAGAGGCAGATAATATAATCATCTTTAAAGTTTTTTTCAAGCCCTGAAGCCTCAATTTCTTTAATTTTATTGGCAAATTTTTCTGGAATACCTTTTGCCTCCTTTGTTTGGATGAGTTCGCACGGAGCTAACTGATTGATTTTCCTTAAATAATATTCTTGTAAGCTTCTTATTTCTCTGTTGCGAGTTTTTCCGGGCCATAAAATTTTTAACTTCATGAAATATCAATTTTGGATTGTTTATCTTTAAGGATCTCTCTCCTCTTATCTAAAATTTTCAATAAACAATAATGATTAAAACAGAAAATGTCAATATTTTTTTTAAGTAGGGATTTGATTCATCTGTAGGGGCTTGATTTATCAAATCCACACTTTTTTTTAGCAAGGGAATTTGATTTATTTGTAGGGGCTTGATTTATTTGTAGGGAATTGATTCATCAAACCCACACTTTTTTTAGCCAAGCAATTTGATTTATTTGTAGGGGCTTGATTTATCAAGCCCACCTTTCAAAATATATGCAATGATTTATAGTTAACCAAGGCGCTTGGCTTATCAAACACATGATTGATTGATTCTTACGTAGGGGCTTGATTTATCAAGCCCGCATTTTTGTCTGTGAGAATATAGATATGTGTTTGATAAATAAAACGCCTACAGGTGGGAAACTGTGAACTTTTAAAAACAGGGGCTGTCCGCATTATTATAAAGGCATAAAGCCTTATCCGAAAAAGCAGCATATAGCCTTTTTTCTTTTGAAGTTATGGAGGCCTGACCTCGTGAAGTTATTGAAGTTATGGAGGCCTGACCCCGAGGGTGCGAGGAATTCCAGGGAATCAATAAGAAAATTTATGGGCATCTCCCCACAATTTTTCAAGAGAATAATATTCTCGTGCTTTCTCAGAAAAAATATGAATAATGAAACCCCCATAATCCATTAATATCCACTCAGCAAGTTTTCTACCTTCTACACTCAAAGGCATAATCTTATCCTTTTTTAATTCTTTCTTAATATTCTCGTTAAGGGCAAGGTTCTGCCTGGCGGAGTTTCCATGCATAATAACGAAATAATCTGTAAAAGAAGATATCCCTCTTAAATCAAGAACTACAAGGTTCTCTCCCTTTTTTGCCTTGCTGGCTTTTATTGAAATCTTCACCTCACGTGGAAGACTCCTTTTAGAAATTGTTTTTCCGGTTTTTTCCTCAGCCATTTTTATTCCCTATAAAGCCTATTCTCTCTTATATAATCTTCGACTCTCTCTGAAACCATATCCTTTATGGAATCCCCTCTCTTTATTATTCCCCTGATCTCAGTAGAAGCTATATCTAAAGCATCTATAGGTAGGAGGAATATCCTGAAGGAGAGAAGCATTTCATCTTTTATGACTTCGGACTTTGCCAGCTTATACATTTGTTCTCTGTATTTTCCCTCTAAAGTTTTCTTCGCTTCGTTTAAAAGATAACCTGGCCGGCTTATAACTACAAAAAAGCACTGCTCTAGCAATTGTTCGTAATCCTTCCAGGTGTCGACTTCTAAAAAACCATCGACCCCAAGGATGAAGAAAATCCAGGATTTTGGATAGAGTTTTTTTATCCTTTTTATCGTTATGATTGAATAGGATTTTTTCTCAGCATCGATCTCTATGGAACATGGAATGAAATGAGAAAAGCCGCGGAGGGCGATTTCGACCATTTTCAAGCGATGGGAAGGAGAAGCAATTTCGGCCGTGTCTTTATGAGGGGAGATATAAGAAGGAATAAAAAGTATTTTATCCAGGGGAAACCTTTTTTGAACAATCTCTGCAGCCCTTAAATGCCCAGAGTGAACAGGATTGAAGGTACCCCCAAAAAGTCCTATTCTCTCCCTCTTCATGAATCTATTCTTTATTTTCTCCCAAAGGGTCTAAAGCCTTAGACATCGAATTCACCAATTTCTTAAGCCCTTCTTCTTTTAGCGCAGATATGGCAAAAAATGGAAGCCCTTCTCTGCGCGCCAATTTCCTCACCTCACTCAACCCAGAGTCCTTCGTTCCAAGAAGATCTATCTTGTTCGCTGCTAAAATTTGATGCCTTTTAACCAATCGAGGGCTGAATGCCTCGAGTTCTTTCATAATGGCTCTGAAATCTTGGACAGGATCCCTTTCCGTATAAGGTGAGACATCAATAAGATGGAGCAAGACTTTTGTCCTTTCCACATGCCTCAGGAATTTTATGCCCAGACCATGGCCAAGATGAGCTCCCTCTATCAAGCCAGGTATATCCGCGATGACAAAACTCCGGAATTCATCAACATCCACTACGCCTAAATTCGGAATAAGTGTTGTGAAGGGATAATCGGCAATAACAGGTTTTGCTGCTGAAATTTTAGATATCAGTGTTGACTTTCCTACATTAGGAAAACCAATCAAGCCCACATCGGCAACGAGCTTAAGTTCAATGATAAAATCTTTCTCTTCTCCCGGTTGACCTTCCTCCCACTCTCTAGGCGCTTGATGAGTTGAAGAGACATAAGAAGCATTGCCCCTGCCACCCTTTCCTCCTTTTACAGCCAAATACTTCTGTCCAGGAGAAGTACAATCAAAAAGAACATCTTCCTTATTTTTTTCTTTGACAGTGGTCCCTACGGGAACTCTGAGATGGAGATCTTCTCCTTTTTTTCCCTGGCGATTTCCTCCCTCACCGTGTGCACCCTTTTTGGCTTTGTTTATTGGACGATAACGAAAAGAAACTAAGGAATTGAGGTTTTCATCGGAAACTAAATAAATGCTCCCTCCGGTTCCTCCCCGACCGCCATCTGGCCCCCCTCGAGGGACTCTCCGTTCCCTCCGGAAACTTACACAGCCGTTTCCTCCTTTTCCTGCGCAGAGGGTTGCCTTGACCTGATCAACAAACATCTTTTATCGGAGCCGGAACCTCCTAGGAAGGGACAACGGAGACAAGTTTTCCCCTTTTGCCTTTTGTTTCAAAACGAACAACTCCGGTGATCTTAGCAAAGAGAGTATCGTCTTTTCCTCTTCCGACATTTAATCCAGGTTTAAACGGTGTGCCTCTTTGACGCACAATGATGGAACCAGCAGAAACAAATTGTCCACCTGACCGTTTCACACCTAACCTTTTTGAACGGCTTTCTCTTCCATTTTTTGCACTTCCAGCAGATTTTTTGTGAGCCATTCTATTTCTCCTTTTTTAAGGCTGTTTTCTTTGTTTTGGCGGCAGTTTTAGCTGCGGTTTTCTTTTTAGAAGATGCCTTGCTTTTAGGTTTTTCCGGTTTCGCTTCACTTACTACAACTGGCTTCTTGGGAGTTACCTCTTTCTTTTTAGCAACTTCGGGAACTGTTTTCTCGGGAGTTACGTCCTCTTTTTCCTTTTTCACTACTTCAACTGGCTTTTTCTTGGAAACAGCTTTTATCCCGTGGATAATCTCTTCAATTTTTATCCTAGTGAGCTCCTGGCGATGGCCTCTTGTTTTCCTGTACTGTTTCCTTCTCTTCTTCTTGAAGACAAGGACCTTCTTATCCTTAAAATTCTCAATAACCTCTGCCCTCACCAGGGCATTTTCAACAAAAGGAGTTCCGATCAGAGTTTTTCCTTCATCCTCAACAAGAAGAACCTTGTCAAAAGTGACTTTTTTTTCCTTCTCCATGTTGAGTTTTTCAACATTAAGAACATCGCCTTCTTGAACCTTATATTGTTTTCCACCAGTTTTAATAACAGCAAACATACTTTCTACCTCAATCTTTTATGAAGATAATGGAATCTAAATTTAACATATGGCTAATTTTATGTCAACACGGGGTCAGACTTGCAAAACTTGCAAAACTTTTATAATTTACATTTTCTGCTTATTCCTTTACCAATAAGCTTCTTATTTTAATGTTTCGATGAATATTCAAATTACAATAGTTTAAAAGGCCCGACCCCATTGACCCATAACAGTTTCGCAAGTTTTGCAAGTCTGACCCCATTGATGACCCATTGACAAAAATGAATGTTTTCTCTACTTTAATTATGACCTTACGAGTTAGAGCGGAAAACAGTGGGCGGTTAGCTCAGCGGTAGAGTACCGGTTTTACAAGCCGGGTGTCACTGGTTCGAATCCAGTACCGCCCACCAGAAATTCCTCGCGCATTTCAGGGGAATTTAAGCCTTTCCAATCAGTTTTCCTTTCAATCCTAATACCATAATTTCAGTGTAAATCAATCAAATCTGTTACCCATCTATGACATGAGGAGAAGTTTACTCTCAGGCAGGACACATGACTCTGGATCATGGAATCTAGGTTCGAATCCTCGCTTCCCAGCCACTCTGATTAAAGCAATATCCCCGCGAAAAAAAACATGAGTTTGATTGACGGGGAAAATAAATCACAGTAATATTATAGCGTAAAGGGCAATTACCAGATGATGAATTTGGAGAGAAAGAGTTAAGTTTCCCCTTGCCCTCTTCGGAATATAGAAGGAGGGATCATGAAAAAGCACATTCTATTATTCCTGGTTTTACTATCAATGTTTTTCTGCCTCCTTTTCGGGTATCAGAAACAAAAGAACCAGGGCCAGGTAGAAGAACATGAGGTCGAGGTCAGATTAGTTTTGGTAGATGTCATCGTAACCAAAGATGGGAAGTTTGTCACAAACTTGACAATGGATGATTTTGAAATACTCGAAGACAAAAGAAAAGTCCCGATTAATTCTTGCGAATTGATAAGCTTCGAAAAGACGGAGATGAGAACTGGGGAAGCAGAACCTGAAGAAATCCCTCCAGCCATCGGAAGAAAACGACTTGTGGTAGTGTTCGATGGGATCAATTCCTGGCTGAGAAACCTCACTAAGGGAGGAAAGCAGATCGTTGATGAGCTCGAGTCACTGGCTAAACTGGGGAATGAGGTCATGGTGGTTCAGATGAGTGAGGACAGTCCGTTAACAATTCTACAGCCTTTCACGACTGATGCTGAACTCATAAGAAAAGCGCTTGTCAAGGCCTCAGGACGTGTCTGGTTTGATAACTCTCTTGAGGCTATAAGGATGTATAGAGACGCTGGGCTAGAAGTTGCGGTGACTAACGACGCTGGAATTCCAGAACCTCCGCTTTCCCGGCAATTGGAAATGTCCAGAGCATTCATAAAGCAAGAATTCGTTGTTAGTGAGAAAATAAAATTCGAGAAAACATTGGGTCAAATCTTAGCCCTTACAAATATTATAAAAGATTTACCAGGAAAAAAATCCATTCTTTTAATCAGCGATGGAATTCCCTATGCCTCTGCTCCAACATTCGAATATACGAAGAATGATGAGACTTCATTTGAGGAAATACCAGACGGGCTCAGAGGACCCGCATTTAGGAAGAAAGAAGTGCGTGAGGCTAAGGTTTTCGATCCCTTCAACATTCTCGAGAAAGAGAAGTTTATGGTGGGAGAAGAGGTTTTACAAGAAATGATTCGCTTTGCCAATGCCCATAATATTTCGTTTTATTCCTTATATCCTGAGAATTTCATGAAACATCTCACGCAAGTTTCGGCCGAATTTGCCTTTTATTCTGATATGAAGGCATCACACGCTTTTATTGAACAAGAAAAAAAGCTCAAGCTTTTCAATCTTGTATGGATTTCAGAGGATACTGGCGGAATTGCCTTAAGAGGTACCGATAAATATGAAAAGTTCAAGCAGGTCATGAGAGAAGATTTAAATCATTATTATCTACTTAGTTACTATCCTCGCAGGCAGAATCCAGACGACAAATACCATAAAATTAAGGTCAAAGTAAGAGAAGGAGGATTTGATGTGCGCTCTCGAAAGGGCTACACGGATTACTCTGAGGAAGGAAGCGGGAAAATGTCTCTTGTTTCGACTTTCTATAATCCTTCTCTTTTCAAAGAGCTTCCTTTTGAGGCTGCCTTTATTCCCGTCTACTTGAAATCGGGTAAATTCGAGCCCTGGATTTGTTTAGCCCTTCCCGCAAACAAATTATTCATCCAAAGAAACATTGGATTCGGGCCGATGAAGTTAGACCTTCACATATGGGTCAAAGATACGAAAAGGGGAGAGCGCGCTTTGGGTGGACAAATTCCAATTCAATTTAACATCGATCCAAATTTCTTAAACGCAGCAAGAAGCACAGATTATATTCTTTATCACTTTTTAGGGTCGGAAACACGCTTCAAATATGAGAAAAACCATGTCATCTACGCTCTTTGTGATGAACAGACGAATGAAGTGGGGACATGGGAATCGACTTTCTCTCTTCCTGATTTAAAAGAAAAGAATCGGGGAAATGTGCTCAATTGTGTTTTGGGTATAGTTGCCCAAGGTCCAAATGTCAAGAAAAAATCTTTCTCTCTTTCCAGGGCAGACGGAAGTTTGGAATACGGTAAATATAAATTTTTCCCGTTGGTCACAAACAGAGTCCAAAGAGCACAAGATACTGCGGTTTTTCTTCAAATCTACCTCCCCAAAGGAAAGATAGAGGTTCATCCTCAATTTTTGGCTGTAAAAAACGAAGGTGCGGCTCAGCAGATTCATGGAGAAATGCTCGCAGGAAACTGGAATAAAAAATTAAAAGTCTGGAGTGGGCTTTTTCATCTCGACATGAAAAATATCACTAGTGGCAGCCACACCATGAAAGTCGAGATTCCTATATCTGATAGTGGCCCTGTTTTAAGCAAAGAGATGAAGCTGATTAAGCTTTCTTACTAACCTCCAGTATCCATTTTATTTTCTATTAATTAAATGAACGAAAAAATTGATGAGTATCGGTTTTACAAGCCGGGTGTCACTGGTTCGAATCCAGTACCGCCCACCAGATCTTCTCAGTTGATGCCCAGGGAAAAGAAGCTTTTCTGGTTATATCAATAAATGAGCTTAATAAAGAAATCATTTATTCCTACTGTAAGATGAAGCCTGCTGATTACATGATAAATATTGAAGGTTTTGAGGCTGGAATCGGAATAGGCTATGGACTTTAAGAAAAAAGATTACTCCAACCTCCTTCTAATCGCTTCCATATTGGCCTCTCTGGTTGGTATTTTAGTCTTCGTTTATCTCTTCGTCCTTGACTTCAATATCTTCTGGTTCATCTTCTGGCCCATGATTTTCGCTCTTTATCAGAGCCCAGCCGTCTATTTATTCTGGCTCTGTAA
>Ga0255054_10001927_pt1 | contig 12059 bp, 12 predicted proteins | sample JV7_2_23_MG_FD_188634 | JGI IMG/M metagenome (GOLD analysis project Ga0255054, IMG submission 188634) | Seawater microbial communities from Jervis Inlet, British Columbia, Canada - JV7_2_23 | ecosystem: Environmental > Aquatic > Marine > Inlet | place: Canada: British Columbia | collected... | reverse complement strand
CAATGGCCGAGCGCTGGACGCGCAACTCCTCGGTGTGGGCTGCGAGCTGCCGGTCGAGCCGCTCGCGCGAGTCCGCCATTTCCTCGATGCGCGTCTCGATGTGGCGCAGCCGGCGCTCGATCTCGCTGAGTGTGCGTTCCGCAGGGGTGTCGGGCGCGGCCGCGGGCGCTGCGGCAATGCCCGGGAAGGGCTCCTGGGCCGGCTCGGGCGCCAAAGTCGGCTTCGGGGGCGGCGTCGCCAGGGTCTCGCCGGCGGAGGCCGCCGCTGCGGACGGCGTTGGCGTCGGCGGGATCACCCGGCCCGGCTGGGCCGGCAGGTCCTCGTCCTCCGGGGTCACCGCGGTGACCTCCGGCTCGTCGCCGTCGCCTGGCCCGGCCAGGTCGGCCTCCGAGACCGTCACCGCGTCCACGGGCTCCTGGGTGTCCAGGCCGTCCAGCGGAGGGAAGTCGGGCAGGGTGTCGCGGATCTCCTGGTTCGAGGCCTGGGCGCGCCGGCGCAGGAAGAACCAGACGGCCAGCAGGGCCGCCACGATGGCCGCGATGGGAAGCATCCCGAACCCGGAGTCGTCCTCCTCGGCCGCCGGCGGCTCGGGCCGGCGCGGCAGGGGCGCCTGCGGGCGGGGCTTCGCCGGAGCCCGGGGTGCCCGGGCGCCCAGGGGCGCGGGCTCTCCCTGGGGAGCTTCGGTGCCGGGAGGAGCGTCGGGACCCCGGGGCGGGGCGGCACCCGCCAGCGGCTTCGGCGGAGGGGTCGTCAGCGGCGAGGCCGGCGGCGCCTGGGCCACGCGCTTCGGAGCCGGCTTGGGCTTGGGCGGCGGAGGCGGAGCGGCCTTGGGCGCGGCTGCCTTCTTGGCCGGCGGACGCACGTCGATCACGATCCGGTAGGGGCCCTTCAGCGTCATGTCCGCGACCCGCGGCGCGTCCACGGTCAGCCGGATCAGCGCCACGGCTCCCTTGCCCTTGGGCTTCACGCGCACGGACTGCACCAGGCCCCGGCGTCCGCCCAGGGCGAAGGCGCCTGTGGCCGAGTCCAGCTCGACCGTCAGCTCGGCGACGTTGCCGCCGCCCGACGGCAGCGACTGACTGCGGATGCGGTATTCGCTGGGTCCATCCAGCTCCAGCACCACGCGCGTGTAACCCTGGTGGGATCCCACGCGGACGTCGACCACGCGGGTGGCTTCCGCGCGCGCGGCGACCAGCACGGCCACCAACAGAACCGGGACGAAGACGCGTCGCATGTTCACTCTCTCCTAGGCCGTTGACCGGCGCACTTGCTGGGCGGCGGGGGGAGAGGGTGCGAGGAGGGGGCGCACTTCTAGGATCGCCCGCTGGATGCGCGGACCGTACCACGACACCAGGGTGCCGTCGATGCAGTGGATGCGCCCGTCGCGCGCCGCCGGGACGGGAAGCGTCGCCAGCTCCGCGGCGTCGGCGGGCCCGAACGCGTAGGGCTCGTCGGGCAGCAGGATCACCTCCGGCGCCGCCCGGGCCACGTCGTCCAGGGTCACTCGCGGATAGCGCCGGTCGCCCCACTGGGCGAAGACGTTGCGCCCGCCGCACAGCGCGAGCAGGTCGTGGATGTAGGTGTCGCCGCCCACGCTCATCCACGGGTCGCGCCAGATCGGGCAGAAGACGCGTGTCCGGCGCGCGGACCGCTGCGTCTCGGCGTGGCGAAGCGCCTCATCCAGCGGTGCCAGCAGGGCCGCGCGCGCCTCGGCTGGGGCGCCCAGGTCCGCCAGCTGGCCCAGCAGCGCCGTGGCCTCGCGCACCGTCCGCGGGTAGGTCACCCACACCTCGATCCCGGCGCCGCGTAGGCGCTCCACGGTGCGCCGGGTGTTCTCCTCGTGGTTGGCGATCACCAGGTCCGGGGCCAGGGCGACCACCGCGTCCACGTCCGTGTCCTTGGTGCCGCCCACCTTGGGCAGGGCCGCCACGCCGTTCGCGGGATGCACGCACCAGTCGGTGACGCCCACCAGCCGCTCGCCCAGGCCCAGGGCGAACAGCGCTTCGCTGAGGCTCGGCACCAGCGATACGATGCGCCGCGCATCGCGTCGGCTCACGGCGCGAAGCTCACCTCGAGAACCCCGTCTTCGAGCCGGGCGCTGGTGATCTCGCGGCCCGTCAGGGAGGCCGGCAGGGTCACCACGCGTTCGGCGTCGCGCACGCGAACCAGCAGGCGCTCGCCGTTCCGCGTCACCCGCAGCTCCTCCTTGCTGGCGCCCGGCAGGTCGATCTCCAGCAGCGCGTGCTGGCCGCGCTTGCGCAGTCGGATCGGTCGCGCGCGGGTGAAGAGCGCCGCGGGGTCGCGGTCCCCGTAGAGCTCGGCGCCCAGCGCGCCCAGGGCCTCGGCGCCCAGCACTTCGTGCGGCCGCAGCGGCGCGTAGAGGAGCGGCACCGGAAACGAGGCCCGGATCTCCGCCAGCTCCTCGCCCTGTCGCTGGGCCCAGCGTGCGAAGTAGCCGCCGGCGGCGACGTCGGGCAGCACTCGGTTCACCAGCACCGCGTCCGTGGCCACCCCGTAGAGCGACAGGTACGCGAACGAACGGCGCGTCTCCTCCACGACCACCCGCGCCGGGTTCACCACCAGGCGCGCGGTGGTGCGGTCGCCGTCCAGCAGGATCTGGCGCACGTCCTCCACCTCGCGGTAGAGGCGCTCGAAGGCGTCGAAGAACTTCTCCTCGGGGATCAGCTTCCCGGGCAGGATGCGGTTCACGATGGGCCGCAGGGCGCGCACGCCGCGCCGCTTGATCTCCCAGAAGTTCTCCATGAACAGGCGCAGCGCGTCGGGGAAGCGCAGCATGCGCAGCGTGTCGCCGGTCGGAGCGCAGTCCACGACGCACAGGTCGAAGTCGCCGGTGGCCTCGACCTCGCGCACCGCGCGCAGCGAGACCAGCTCCTCCATGCCGGGAAAGACCAGCAGCTCTTCGGCCACCAGCTCGGATGTCTCCTCGCGCAGCAGCTCGCGCAGCCACTCCTGGATCTCGGACCAGGCGCGATCCAGCTCGTCCAGGACGCCCACTTCCTGGGCCACCAGGCGCGGCGCCACCTCTACGGGGCGCGCGCCGATGCGACGCGCGAAGGCGTCTCCCAGGCTGTGGGCCGCGTCGGTGGAGAGCAGGAAGGTGCGCCGGCCCTGCTGGGCGGCGTGCATCGCCGTGGCCGCGGCCAGGCTCGTCTTGCCCACGCCGCCCTTGCCCGTGAGCAGCAGCACCCGCATCAGTCGGTGCCCCGGGCGAAGCGCACGCGCAGCTGGTCCCCGTCCAGGCGAGCCGCGGCCAGATCCAGCGGAGCGATGCGGCGCGGCAGGCGCAGCGAGCGGCGCAGCGGGCCCGCCCGGACCAGCAGCTCGTCGTCCACCTTGGCTACGTCCAGCAGCGCCGGGTCTGCGCCGGGGAGTGGCAGGCACAGGGCGTAGCCGTCGTCGTCGCGCTCGAAGACCGCTTGCGAGGGCGGGGACAGTACGGCTGCCGGGTCGTGCTCGGCGAAGAGCTGTTCGCCGTGGGCGGCCAGGCGCTCGAGGCCGATGACCTCGTCGTCCTGCAGCGGCGCGGGCAGCACCGGTAGCGGGGCGAAGAGCGCTGCGACCTCGCGCAGACGCTCGTCCTGCAGGCGCCCCCAGTCGGAGAAGAAGGCCTCGGAGACGGCGGCCTCGGGCAGCAGCCGGTTCATCACCACGGCGTCGCAGGGCAGCTCGAAGAGCGACAGGTCGGTCCAGGTGCGGCGCGCCTCGTCGATCACCATGCGTTCGGGCGTCACCACCAGTCGCACGCTGGTGGCCGGGTCCAGCAGGCGTCGGCGCAGCCGACGCAGGCGCCGGTAGAGCAGCCGGTCCGCGTCCTGGAACACGTGGCGGTCCGGCAGTGGCACCGGCACCACCGCGCGCGCGGCCGGCGTCACGACGGCGGCCAGCGCGCCCTGCACCCGCAGCAGGATGCGCAGCGCCCCGTGGGCGACGTCCGGCAGCGTGACCATGCGCAGGGTCGCCCCCGTCGGGGCGCAGTCGAGCACGACGAGGTCGTAGTCGCCGGAGCGCAGCCAGCCCTCGGCGCCCAGCAGAGTGGTGATCTCCTCGGCGCCCGGCAGCAGGGCCAGCTCTTCGGCCACCATGTCCTCGATGCCCTGGTAGCGGAGCACCGCCACCAGGTAGTCGCGGATGCGGCCCCAGTGGCGTTCGACCTCGGCGCGCGCGTCGATCTCGACGGCGTGCAGCCGGTCCTCCACCTGCTGGGGCTCGGCGCCGAGGCGGGTGGCCAGGACGTCGCCCAGGCTGTGGGCTGCGTCGGTGGATGCGACGAGCGTGCGCAGGCCACGCCGCGCAGCACAGACCGCCGTGGCGGCTGCCGTCGTCGTCTTGCCGACGCCGCCCTTGCCTGTGTAGAGCAGCAGGCGCACGTCGGGACGCTATCACGCCTCTCGGCGCGGGGGGCGTCAGGCTGCAGCGCCCTTGGCCGCGGGCCGCGCCCGCCGCAGGCGAGCCCGCGCTTGCGCGCCCGCCGAACTGGCGCTGTGGGTCCAGCGGTGGGCGCAGCGTGGGCACTCGGCCAGGAGCACGACTCCGTGGTCGATGACCTCGTCGGTGCGGATCTCGCTGGAGCCGCATACCAGGCAGCGGGTCAGGGTTCGCGAAGGTCGGGTCAGCATCGGCGATCTCCGTGTTCCGAGTTCCGTGTTCCCCGGGTCGCGTCGGGGCGCCCGCGAGGCGCCCCGACGCGGCCGCTCGGGGGTGGTCCCGGGCGGGGAGTGACCCGGGCAGCTTCAGGAAACCATGGGGACGTGACGGATCCGGTCACGGGCTCTCGGAGAAAAATGGGGCTCCAGGGTGGCGTGTCCTAGGATGGTCCTTCGCTGCGACGGGGGCGTGACGGCGCGGAGGAGATCGTGAAGCGAGGACTGATCCTGACCGGCGGCTCGGCGTCGGCCGACGTGGAGCTGGCTGTACGCGCGGAGGCTGCGGGCTTCGACGCCGTCTTCAGCATCGAGTTCTTCAACCGCCACGGCTTCGTGCCCCTGGGGGCCATCGCCCAGGCCACGTCGCGGGTGCGCATCGGCACGGCCATCGCCAACGCCTTCATCCGCACCCCGCTGCTTCACGCCAGCGCTGCCTTGGACCTGGACGACCTGTCCGACGGCCGCATGATCCTGGGCCTGGGCAGCGGCACCCGGCGCATGAACCAGGACTGGTACAACGTGCCCTTCACGGCGCCGGCGCCGCGCATGGTGGAGCTGGTGCGGCTGCTGCGCGCGGCGATCCACGAGCAGAAGGGGATGGGTTTCAGCTGGGAGGGAGAGCACTGGCGCATCAAGGTGCCCATGTACTCACACGCCGCGCCCAAGGGTCCGATCCCGATCTGGGTGGCGGCGGTGAATCGCGGCATGATCGGCGCGGCCGGCCGCGCCGCCGACGGGCTGGTCGGGCACCCCATCGCCACACGCCGCTGGCATCGCGAGGTGACGTTGCCCGGTCTGCGCGCGGCCGAGTCCGCGGCGGGCCGACCCGAAGGGGCCTGCGCGCTGGCGCCCTACGTGGTCACGTCCATCGCCGACGACCGCGAGACTGCGCTGCGCGACGCCAAGGGCCAGATCGGCTTCTACTACACCACCGAGCTGTATCACTCGATCCTCGAGTTCCATGGCTGGCGCGAAGTGGGCGACGCCTGCCGCGCCGCCTTCCGCAAGGGCGACTTCAAGGCCATGACCGAGGCCGTGCCCGACGCGCTGGTGGACGAGATCGCCATCGCCTGCACGCCCGACGAGGTGACGGATCGGCTGGCGCAGTGGAAGGGCCTGACGGAGCTCCCGATCCTCTACGCACCGACGGTGGGCGTGCCCCCGGAGCGCGTGCGCGCCAACCTGGACGCCATACTCGAGGTTTCCCCGGCGACTTGACGGGCACCCCAGCGAGGGCAAGGGTGCAGGGGCAGCGCAAGGAGTTACGCCATGCGCTCCCATATTTACGTTGCTCTGGTTACGATCCCCGTGCTGCTGTTCACCGGCAAGGCTGGCGGCCAGCCGACACTGACTTCTGCGCCCGGGAAAGGACAAGAGGTCGTGTACGTATTCCAGGGGGGTGTCAGCGACGACAGTGCCCCCAACGACGCGGCGACGGTGGTGTACTGCACGAACCTCTCGTCTCAGGAACCGTTGGGCGTGCGGGTGGAGTTCTTTGGTCCAGCCGGGTTCCAGATCGACAGTCTCTCGTCGAACGATATCGAGCCCGGGCACACGAAGATCTTCGCCAGCCAGCCCCTTGCGCTCATAGTCAACGAGCTGAACATGGCGACCCCGCAGATGGTCCCGCTGAACGGCCGGGTCGTGGTCGCGGGCAAGAAGGCGAGCGTCCTGTGCTCGGCTCAGCTCTGGATCCACCCGACCACGACGAATCCGACCGTTGTGCCCCTGGCAGGGCTGCCGCTCGGCAAGCCGAACGTCAAGTTCAAGTAGTCGCGCCGGGCTCGCCCCCGCGCATCCGCTATGGATCGGGGCGGAGGTTCGCAGCGTGAGCGAAGAGTCCGGCGACCCGAAGTGGAAGCGCTTCTCGCACTGGGACGCCTCCCAGGCCGAGGTGCGCGGCGGCGTGTGGGGGGAGCGGCGCCGGCTGGCCCGGGCCATGCGCTCGGTGATCGAGCGGCTGGTGCGCTCCGACGCGCCCGAGGCGGAGATGAAGGCCGCCGCCGACCGCCTGGAGGAGTACGCCGCCCACCTGGAAACCCATCCGCGCAACCCCCGCTACGAGGGCTTCGCGGAGGCGGCTCCCGCCGGCGACGTGGGCGCCTTTCTGGACCAGAGCCCGGTCATCGGCCTGGCCAATCCACTGGCACCCCCGCTGGAGCTGCGGGCCGCCGAGGAAGGCACGCGGGTGCACGGGCGGGTGCGCTTCGGCTCGGCCTACGAAGGCGCGCCCGGCTGCGTGCACGGCGGCTGGATCGCGGCCGCCTTCGACGAGGCCCTGGGCTTCGCGCAGTCGCTCTCGGCCCACCCGGGCATGACGGGCACGCTCAAGGTCCGTTACTGCCAGCCCACCCCCATACACACGGACCTGCGCATGGAGTGCTGGGTAGACAGGGTCGACGGACGCAAGGTCTTCGCTCGGGGAACCCTGCACGCGGGCGACGCCGTCACCGCCGAGAGCGAGGGCATCTTCATCTCCATCGACCCGAGCCGCTTCCAGGCTCTGCTCCGAGATCGGGCCGCCCAGGGGGGCTAGAGCCCATCGTACGAATCCTGTCGTGACCAGAGCCCGTCCCCGCGGCGATGGGTGCTTGCCTGTCGGTGTACGCCGGAAAGATCTTCCCGCGGGGAAGGCTGTGACACGTACTGTCATCAGGGGGTACTTAGAGAGACGGAATCATGGAGGGCGGCATGCTCCAGAAGGCGATTCGCATAGTTGGGCTGACGTGGATCATCGCGGCGGGAGCCGTGACGGTCGCTGCGGCCGCCCCGATCACCCTGCGGGACGGGGCGGCGCGGGTGGTGATCGATCCGGCCAGCCAGGATGGTCTGAAGGAGTGGCGCCTGGGCGCGCAGCACGCCGTCAAGCAGTGGTGGTGGTACCGGGTGGGCGACACCGGCCCCGAGGCCTCCATCGACACACTCGAGCTGGAGGCCACGATCACCTCGGACACCGATGGCGACGGGCAGATCGATACGCTGGTGGTGCGCTGGCGGCACGCGGGCGACCTCTTCGGCCTGGAGGCGAGCTGGAAGCTCACCGGCAGCTTCAGTGCGGGCATGCTGGAGTCCACCCTCGCGCACCAGATCCAGCTGACGAGCCTCCTCTCCACACCCCAGGACATCACCCTGTTCCAGTACGTGGACATGGACCTGGGGGGGGGGAGCGAAGACACCTTCGCTCTGATCGACTGCGGCGACGCGGGCATCGGCGACTGCCAGATCGGCACGCTGATACTCCAGGCCGACGCGGGCGACCTCGGCCCCACCGGCGACACGGGCACCACTCACGAGACCTCCGTGGTGAGCCGCGCATTCAACGTGAACGACTTCTCCGAGTTTCCGGCGGGGTTCGCCCCGTTCCCGGACCTGCTGGACGATCTGAACGACGCCTCTCCGACCGACCTGGACGGCGGCGACCTGGAGCCCTCCCCGGGAGAGGGCAACCACACCTGGGCCGCCTCCTGGACGTGGAGCTACCCCGGGGACCACAAGACCTTCAGCCTGGCGCAGTCCCAGAAGCTGGGATCTCAGGGCCTCGTCCTGGAGGCCCCCTTCCTGGGCGAGCTGGTGCCCTACCTGGACGATCTGGTCGGGGGTGGCCTGCTCTTCGGCGTGGGCGACGGACGGGCCGCCGCGGCCCGGATCGGTCTAATGCGACGCTCGCTGGAGATGGCGGACCGGGACCCGAATGCCACCCGCAAGAGGACCTGCCGCTTCCTGGAGAAGGCCGATCTGAGGAGCGACGGGCTGCCGAAGCCACCCGACCTGGTGGAGGGCCCCGCGCTCCAGCAGTTCAACGGGGACCTGCGTTTCGCCACCCAGGCCGCTTGCTTCGATGGCAAGCCGGGCGATCCGCTGGAGCCGCCCCCCGGCCAGTAGGGCCGCGCCGACGTGCGTAGCGCTGCGCGAGGCTCCGGCCGACCTCGCTGCGACCCGCTGGCTGCGTTGAACGCGCGCGGGCCGGACGATTACACTCGGGGGCTGCGCGTCCGATGCGGAATAGACCATGAGCTCGGCCACCACCACGCTCGAGGCCCCGTCGCTTTCCCCGCTGGGGATCGCGCGCATCTGGGTCAAGCACCTCACCGCGCTCTACATCCCGGCCGTCGCGCTGCTGTTCCTCTGCACCGGCCCCCATGCCTGGTACGTGGCGCCCTTCTTCATGGTGCCCATGGCACTGGCCCACCAGCTGGACTGCGGAGCGCGCCGCGAGCGGCGCCAGCCGGCGCCCGACCTTCCGGCCTGGCCCTTCGACGGGCTGGTCTACTTGCTGGCCGGGCTTCAGCTCTGGGTGATCGCGGAGACGGTTCGCCTGTTCAGCGTGCAGGCGATCTTCTCCCTGGACATGGTCATGGTGTTCCTGATCGTGGGAGGGGCCTCCGGGTTCTCGATCATCACCGCCCACGAGCTGATCCACCGCAAGAGCCGCTGGGAGCAGGGGCTGGGCCGGGCGCTGCTGTGCACCGTGCTGTACGAGCACTTCTACACCGAGCACCTGCGCGGCCACCACGTGCGTGTGGGCACGCCCGACGATCCGGCCACCGCGCGCTTCGGCGAGGCCTACGAGGCCTTCTTCCGCCGCACGCTGCCGGCCCAGCTGCGCAGCGCGTGGCGGCTGGAGAAGCAGCGCCTGGGCGACGCCGACATGAAGCTCTGGGACCGGCGCACCCTCTCGAACCGCGTGCTCCACGGTCTGGTCCTGGAGTGGGGCCTGGCCCTGGCGATCTTCGCCGCCTTCGGCGGCACGGCGTTCTTCGCCTTCCTGCTCCAGGCCTTCGTGGCGGTGCGGCTGCTGGAGGCGGTGAACTACTTCGAACACTGGGGGCTGATGCGTGCCCAGCGCCGGGTGCGTCCGGTGGACTCCTGGGACACCCACTCCTGGTTTACCTTCTACGGGCTGATCGGTCTCTCGCGTCACGCCGACCATCACGCCTGGCCCGCGCGCCCCTACCAGCAGCTCCGGGTCTCGGAGGAGGCGCCCCTTCTCCCGTACGGTTACGTGGGCATGGTGGATCTGGTGATCGGCAAGAACGACGAGTTCCAGCGCCTGGCCACCCAGGAGCTGGGGCGCGTGCGCCTGGGCCCCTTCGCGCCGGGCGAAGACAGGGTGGGCGCTCCCGACCCCCTGGAGCCCGAGGCGTCCCTCCAGCACCTGCAGGTCGTGCACGCGCAGGCCGCACCCCGGCCCGGGCGAGGGACGTGGCAGCGGCTCCCGGTCTGGCTGCGGCGGAGCCTGGTTCTGGCCGGCGTGATCCTGGTCGCGACTCTGGGCGTCCAGTGGGAGACCGGCGCTCAGCAGATGGGCTTCGCGGCGCGGCTGCTGCTCCACGCCTGGGTGCTCGCCGCCTTCGCGGGCGTGCTCTGGCTGCGGGCGCGCATCGAGGCGGCGTCGGGCCTGGAGACCTTGTCCTGGGCGCTGGCCTTCGGTCTGCTCCTGGTCCTGGGTCGTCTCGGCGACGCGGCGCTGCCCCTGCTCGGCTGACCCAGCCTCCGGTCCCGCCGCTCCTCGCAACCGGCCCGCCCGTCAGGGGTTCCTGCCCGGGACGCGCGGGCGCCCGCATCTCGGGCGGGGCAGCTTTCGGGACCGCCTCCATCCACCGTGGGTCCTTGCTCCGCTCCCTCGGGCTGGTGTACTAACGTTCGTTCACCAGCCCGGGGACCCCTCGCACTTGACCGCCGTCACCCCCCAGCCCGGCCGCCGCTCCGGCGAGGCCGATGCCCTCACCACCTCCGAGCGCATCCTGGATGCGGCGGAGGCGCTGTTCGCCGAGAAGGGCTTCGCGGGCACCGCGGTTCGCGACATCGCCACGCGCGCCGGGCTCCACCCGGGCAGCCTGTACAACCACTTCGAGAGCAAGCAGGCGCTCTACGAAGCCGCGCTGCAGCACGGCCTGCGCCCGATCTACGAGATCCTGGACCGCGCCGCCGACCCGGAGGCCCCGCCCGGACCCGAGATGCTGCTCGCGCTGATGGCTCACCTGTCGGCGTCGCCGGCCCTGGCCCGCTTGATCCAGCACGAGACCCTGGCCGGCGGCGAGCACGCCATGCGTTTCGTGCGGCGCTGGCTCGAGCCCGTCTATGCCCGGGCCTCGCTGGCCCTGGAGCGCAGCCCCAACCTGGGCGACTGGGACCGCGAGGAGCTGCCGTTGCTGCTGATGACCTACCACCACCTGATCTTCGGGCACTACGCACTGGCCGGCGCGCTGGGGCAGGTGCTGGACATCGACCTTCTCTCCAGCGACGCAGTGGAGCGGCACGCCCGCTTCCTGGTCAAGCTGAGCGAACGGCTGCTCGGCACGGCGGAGGAGGGCGAACGCGGAGGCAACGCGACGTGACCGAACCCGCACCCCTCTCCGGGGCGCACGTCCTCGAGTACACCTACAAGCGCAGTGTCGGCCCCGTGCTGGGGCGCTTCTTCACCGGCCTGCGCGACGGGCGGTTCGAAGGCGTGAAGACGCAGGCGGGGCGCGTGCTCTGTCCGCCCCTGGAACACGATCCGGAGACCGGCGAGGCCACGACCGACGACTGGGTGGAGGTGGGCCCCGGCGGCACCGTCACCACCTGGGCGTGGATCGCGGAGCCACGTGACCAGCATCCGCTGGACCGCCCCTTCGCCTTCGCCCTGGTCCAGCTCGACGGCGCCGACACCGGACTGCTCCACGCGGTGGATGCGGGCGCGGAAGGCCGCATGCGCACGGGCATGCGCGTGCGCGCCCGCTTTGCAGCGGAGCGAGCCGGGCGCATCGAGGACGTCGCCTGCTTCGAGCCGGAAGGCGCCTGATGGCCGACGAACCCAGCAAGACCAGTAAGACCGTCAGGGCCATCGAGACGCCCACGCGCCTCGAGTACACCTACAGCCCGGGCCGCGCCTCGACGCGCTTCCTGCGCAACATGGAGCGCAAGAAGATCATGGGTCAGAAGTGCACCGGCTGCGGCAAGGTCTACGTGCCGCCCCGGGGCGCCTGCCCCCGCTGCGGCCTGCCCACGGAAGAAGAAGTGCAGGTAGCCGATACGGGAACCGTGGTGAGCTTCACCGTGGTGCGCGTGCCGTCGGACAACATCCAGCTCGAGCTGCCCTACGCGGCCGGCTCGATCCTGCTGGACGGCGCCGACATCCCGTTCCAGGCGCTGCTCCGAGACGTGGACGTGGCCGACATCCGCATGGGTATGCGTGTCCAGGCGCAGTGGGTCGACGATTCCGAGCTCGGTCCCACCTTCCAGAACATCCAATGGTTCCACCCCATCGACGAGCCCGACGTGCCGTTCGAGCAGTTCCAGGAGCACCTGTGATGCGGGACGTCGCGATCCTCTCCTACGCACAGACCCCGTACTGCGCCGCCGAGACCGCGCGCAACGAGGTTGAGATGCTGATGCCCGTGCTTTCCGAGGCCG
>Ga0255054_10001926_pt1 | contig 12061 bp, 10 predicted proteins | sample JV7_2_23_MG_FD_188634 | JGI IMG/M metagenome (GOLD analysis project Ga0255054, IMG submission 188634) | Seawater microbial communities from Jervis Inlet, British Columbia, Canada - JV7_2_23 | ecosystem: Environmental > Aquatic > Marine > Inlet | place: Canada: British Columbia | collected... | reverse complement strand
TATAAAAAATTCAGTAAAATACAATCTGCCGGACAATTTCGCCCACAGTGCTGTGAGCAGTATTAGAAGCGGTTTCATACTCTCTCTTTATGTCCGATACCGATACGGTTGATATTTGTCTATTCCATAGGGGTGTTCGGTATGGTCAAATCTTATTCAAAAAATTGGCATTTTATAAATAAGATAGAAGGAAGAAAGTACGGCCGCAAGCGGTTCAACGAAATCCTGCCGACCGCAAACTGTAAGACCAGAGATTGTGACTTCAAAGCACCGGTTTGTGATATCAGCTCTAACGGCGCTTTTATTAAAACCGGCGGACACTTCTCAGTCGGGCAGGAAGTTGCCATGACAATCACCTTTCCAATTACAGGGGAGAGGCATATGGTAACCGGCGAAATCGTCAGAGTATCATCCGAGGGCCTCGGTGTTAACTTTAAAGTTTTTTTTTAAAGATTAATATAAGGTTCAGGGTTCAGCGTTACAGATAGAGGTTTCAGGTGTCGGGCCTTCGCCGCGCCGTGGCGGCTCCGGCCGCGCAGGCGGGTGTCAGGTGTCAGATAAGAGAAGACAGATGGCAGGGTGTCAGAATTGGCAGGGCTGAAATCTTGCATTGAGCCAATCAAACTAAAATTTTTTGACAGAGCCAGCCATGGATCTGCCTGCTTATCATAAATTCAATGCACGTTTGTACATCGTAGATTTTAGAGGAAGGAATAAAAAATGAAATCTTTTGACAGAATAGACCAGCAGCCTACCGCCGTTGATCAGCCGCTTCTCAGGCTTAGAAATGTGTATCAAAACCGGCGGAGCGGAAAAGACCGGCGAATAGGGGTCACCTATATGGACTCTGCGCTGGATAGAAGAAAAGGTGAGCGTCGCAAGAACAGCAGACGGGGAAAAGCCAGGCGAATGACAGTCATCCAAATGGACTCCAGGCCGGATAGAAGAAAAGGCGAACGCCGCAAGAAGATGGCATTGCTTTTTAAAGGTGATCATAAATGAAGATGATAACCATCCCCCGGTTTATATAAAACGCAGAAGAGTCTTGTTGGTTCCCCGGGGGCTCGCAAAGGCCCAGATTAGAACCCTGCTGTTGAGCTATGAAAAAAAATAAGAAGCGAGCTTAAAGCTCAAAAAGCCAAATACAAACAGATTATGATTTGGGCTTACGATGATTTTGAAAGGGCGGATGAAGGTGCGGGAGGATGGGTCGGGATGATAACCAATGACGCAAAAACCGGTAAACTATCCGATAATCCTAAATTGTCATTAAAGTGATAGACTACGATTATTAAATCCAAATTTGACAGCGGCGATTAAGATCAGAAGCAAGAACACCATACACACATCATTTGAAAAACTACTTTCGACGCCCTCTGTATTGTAAGCGGTAAGGGCGATATAATATTCTTGGTTTTCACTTAATCCCGTAAGGGTTACCTTTGGGTGGAGCGGGTCGACAAGATCATCTTCCGGCAACGTATTGGAATAATCATACGGGGGTCCGGGAGATCCGGCGTTGCGATAAACAACGTAACCTTCAAGATCGGGTTCGGGATTGGAATCCCAGCCGAGAGTAACGTTTGAGGCATCAGCAACCGAGGCCCAGGGCCCAAAGCTCAATGCTAAAGGGAAAAACAGAAGACAGAGGAAGAAAGACAGAAGACAGAAAACAGACTTCAGATTACGGATAACAGATTTTAGGCGTGGCAACGCAGGCCCTCCCCAATGCTCGTTCTTTTCAGACCCGGGTTGAATGCCGTTTAGCGTTTTTTGCTTAAAAAAAATCCTCTTTAGATGGCGGATGGCGGGCGGGTTACGAGCTTGAAACCCGCCCGCCAGGCCAAGAGGAAGGAAGCGGACGCGACAGGCCCACAAGGGGGTTATGGGATTCGCTTAGCTTGCTCCAGTGTAAGAGCAAAAGGGATGCCAAATGTTTTTTTGGTATCCCTTTTTTATTTCCATTAAATTTTACCGAATTTACATTTCGCTAAAATTTAAATATAAATACAATTAGTTAAACAATAAATAATTACATTGATTTATATAAATATGTGGGGGATTAATGTATTTGCGAAGCTACTTGGGCGAAGATTTTGCTAAAAAAGTATGATTTTGTGTACAGGGGATTATAGTAAGATATACGCAAAGATTGAATATATTTAAAGGTACTTGGCCGGGGATCAATTGATGGAGGCAGGCTTGAATGAGTGAATGGAATTTAGTAAGTAAAAGGTATTAGGGTTAAAGGCAAAACATGGGTTGCGAAATGTGCATTGTGTGTATCTATTGGGGGAAAATACTGTCGAATACTGCACAGGGATCAAAGCGATCAAATTAATATCTCGAGAGAAAAATTGTCTAAGTCTTGCAAATATGTTATTATATTAATAAAAATTGCAGAAGAAAATAGTTTATCATACAAGCTTAACCTCCTTCCTTGACTATCAGACGGCATTCTATATCGCGAAGACTTTCTCGATAATTAAGTTAGGCAAAAGTCATACATAAAGGAGCAAATCCATATTATGTTTGACCGAATTTTAAACGAGCATTTAACGTGCTTCAAATCGCTTGCTCAACTCAGCGAAGCGATTTCAAATGCGGGCAGAATGCTTATCGAAACCATTGAAAACGGTAAAAAGATTCTGATTTGCGGGAACGGAGGATCTGCTTCGGATGCCCAGCACTTTGCCGCAGAGATTGTGGGGCGATTCACAAGAGAAAGAAGCGCATGGCCGGCGGTCGCATTAAATACAGATACTTCTCTTATCACGGCCATCGCCAATGATTACGCCTATAGTGAAGTATTCTCAAGGCAGGTGGAAGCGCTAGGTGTTTCGGGTGATATCCTGATCGGCATATCAACCTCAGGGAACTCTAAAAACGTCATCCAGGCTGCCGTTCAAGCCAAAGCAAAACGCATGCAAACCATCGCCCTGGCCGGGAATAAGGGCGGAAGCCTTATTGAGCATGCGGATATCTCAATCATTATCCCATCTGATATTACCGCCCGCATTCAAGAAGTCCATATTTTCATCCTCCATTTCTGGGCTGAAATGATTGAATCAACCCTAACCCATGGAAAGGAATCATCGTGATCGCCTATCCTGATTTTGCCAATTGCACCGTCCTCGTAATCGGTGATGTTATGCTGGACCGCTATTTCTGGGGTGATGTTGAGCGGATCTCTCCTGAATCACCGGTGCCGATTGTAAGGGTGGATAAAAAGACCTTGACCCTCGGCGGAGCCGGTAATGTGGCCAAGAATTTAAAAGGGTTAGACTGTAAGCAGGTTTTATTGGGCGTAAGCGGCGATGATTCTAATGGCTCGTCTTTGCAGGACATTTTGAAAAAAGAGGGTATAAGAAACTATTTGATCCCTGTAAAAAACCATCCCACAACGACGAAAACCCGGATACTCAGCCAAAATCAACAGCTGCTAAGGCTGGACGAAGAAAATTCGAAAGAGATACCCAAAAAAATCTTAAAGGAACTGCTCGACAGTTTTGACAAAGCTTTGCCCGAAGCTGATGTGGTGATCGTTTCAGATTACGGCAAGGGGGTATTCCAATTTGATGTGGTTCAACATATCATCAAGCGCTGCAGGTCAAAAAACGTGGCGGCATTTGTTGACCCTAAAGGTCTTTCCTGGGAACGGTATAGCGGTGCCACCTGTGTAACGCCAAATACAGCGGAACTAAACCTGATTGCACCTTTCCCTGAAGACGATGAAACGATACTTGAAAGTCAGGCAAACAGGGTGATCGAGAAATATGATTTAAATTATATGCTGGTTACTCGCGGGCCTAAGGGCATATCGCTTTTCCGGAGTGGCGGGCCGGCCGAGCACATTGCGACCGACGTTCGGGAAGTATACGATGTTTCCGGGGCGGGAGATACGGTAATCGCATCGCTGTCGGCTGCATTCGGATGCGGTCTCAAAATGTCTGAAGCAGCAGCTCTGGCAAACATTGCGGCCGGTATCGTAGTCGGAAAGGTCGGCACCCAGCCCATCTTAGAAAGTGAGCTGAAGCAAGGTCTTTGGGGTAGAACGGTAGATGGCGTAAATAAAATTGTTTCGAAAAATCAAGCACAGGATATGATTGCTGAATGGCGGCGCAATGGCCAACGAGTCGTTTTTACCAATGGCTGTTTTGATATCCTTCATATCGGACATATAAAACTGCTGCATTCAGCTGCCGATGAAGGCGACAAGCTGATTATCGGGTTGAATTCGGATCTTTCGGTTAAAAAGCTCAAAGGCGATTCCAGGCCCATTGTCCCTGAGGCAGAACGCGCCGCACTATTATCGTGTATTACAGGTGTAGATCTGGTTGTTTTTTTCCATGAAGCGACACCGGTAGAGCTGATTCGCAGCTTTAAACCCGACATTATTGTAAAAGGTGGTGATTATACGCCAGAGCAGGTTGTTGGACATGAAATCGTCGAACAAGCAGGTGGAAAAGTGGTCATCGTTCCTTTGATTGAAGGGATAAGCACCACAAAAGTCATCGAATCCATAAAGCCCAAATAAGGCATTTTACAAAATTATCATTTCAGCCTTCCATTTTTCCATTATTCCAAAAAGCAAGCGGAGCGCACTGATTTGTTACGCAACGTTGTATTTTTAGACAGAGACGGGGTTATCAACCAGGACTCAGCCGATTACATCAAGGGCTGGTCTGACTTCGATTTTATTTCCCGCAGTGTCGAGGCGGTAGGGGATCTCACGCGTAGCGGATTTACGACAATCGTCATCACAAATCAATCGGCTATTGCTCGCACGTTGATATCCGCGCAAGAACTTGAGTATGTTCATTCCAAGATGAAAGAGGCTATCGAATCAAAAGGCGGCAAAATAAACGATATTTTTATTTGTCCGCATTTGCCCTCAGATGGGTGCGATTGCCGCAAACCTTCACCGGGCTTAATTTATCAAGCGCAACGTAAATACGATATTGATCTTGCGGCTTCTGTGATGATCGGAGACAGTGTCAGGGATATCCAATGTGCGCTCAATGCCGGATGCGGTCATTCCATTTTGGTTCGAACCGGAAACGGCAACGATGCCGAACACCTTTTGACCGAAGCAGGTCTCTTCACCGATTATGTAGCGGAAGATCTGTATGATGCCTCACAATGGCTATTAAACAAAAAGAAGGGTCGTATTTAACTTTTGTACATTTTGCCTATAAAGCGCTTAACAGACAAAAAGAGGGGGGACGTTGTTTAGTTATTCAGTTTACTTAAAATTTATATTGTGTTAATCAGCCCTTATGCCTCGTAAATCACGTATCGATGCTCCCGGTGCCTTGCATCATATCATAGCGCGAGGAATTGAGCGCCGAAAGATATTTCGATCCAAGGCGGATTACGGCGATTTTTCAAAGCGGTTGGGTCAAATTGTAAAAGAGACCCATACATGCTGTATGGCCTGGGCGCTGGTTGCCAACCACTTTCATCTGCTTTTAAGGACCGGACAAACCCCAATTTCAACGGTGATGCAGCGGTTGTTGACCGGTTATGCGGTATCTTTTAACCGTCGGCATCAGCGCCGTGGTCATCTATTTCAAAACCGCTTCAAATCCATTTTGTGCCAGGAAGATGCCTACCTTTTGGAATTGGTGCGCTACATTCACTTAAATCCGCTACGGGCCAAACTGGTGTCGGATATCAAAGCCCTGGATCAGTATAGGTATGCGGGCCACAGTGTCATTTTGGGCAAATATTCAAATGACTGGCAGGATACCAAGACCGTATTGGAACTTTTTGGAAACACGGTATCAAAGGCTCGCCAAGGCTATCGCACTTTTGTCCAAAAGGGCATCGGGCAAGGCAGACGGCATGATCTAATTGGCGGTGGCTTGGTGCGCAGCAGCGGGGGCTGGCTGGCTGTAAAAGCCATGCGCAAAGCGAAAATATTTCAGATGGCTGATGAGCGCATATTAGGAGACACAGATTTTGTCGAAGCCGTGTTAACAGCATCACAGGAGCGTCTGGAGCGCAAATACGCATTGGCAGCCCGCGGCGTTAGCTTAGATGATGTGGCTGAAAAAGCAGCTGAGCTCATAAAAATTGAGTCCTCTGAGCTTTGGTTGCCGGGCAAAGAGCGAAAACGTGTGCAGGCGCGCAGTCTTTTATGTTATTGGGCAACCACAGAGTTAGGCGTGAGCATGGCGGAGCTTAGCCGAAGGCTTCAGCAATCAAAAGCGGCCGTGAGCTTATCGGTTAAGCGGGGTGAAAAACTGACGAAGCAAAACCATTTTTCGCTGAACAAATAAAAACTGAATAACTAAACAACGTCCCCATTTTGCGTCCCCTTTTTGCTTTTTGCCCTGAATATTAATTCTACCTCGAAAATCTAGGACTTTTGTGCTAGAATAATCTAAGGTACCCGGTTCATTGGAAATAATACTTACATAACCTTACATGCTTAAGGTATTACGATAATTAGTCCTGTTGCCATATTACGGCAGGAAGAGATTTCAATTAAAATATCTCAATAATTCAGGAAAACACAATTTTTTGGGCAGCTCCTTATTGGTTTACAAGATGCGTAATTATTTTATTAGAGATAGGCGGTTAAAGAGTATTGAAGAAAGGAGTTATGGGAGGAAAAAGTTCACTCAAATCCTGCCAACGGCGTATTGCAAAACCCGGGAAGGTGTTTTCAAGGCACCTGTTTATGACATAAGTTCCGGCGGTGCTTTTATTAAAACCAGCAGGCGCTTCATTATCGGTCAGGAAATCGCAATGAAAATCATTTTTCCCGCCACCATGGAAACTCATCTGGTAACCGGAGAAATAGCCAGAATCTCCCCAAACGGTGCCGGCGTTAAATTCAAGATTCTTTATAAATAAAAATCCTTCCTTTTTTAATCTCTTTTAGACAGGATTTACCCGCCTTCGCTCAAGCTTCGGCGAGGCAAGCAGGATTAATCAAAAGAATTCCTCGATGCTCTGCATCGGGGTTAATAAGATAAAAATTCATTTTGATACCTCGCAGCTCTGCTGCGGGGTAGTTCATTTGGATATTTTTTCATTTTTAGTTTCCAGATTTACAGCGCCATCTTGTCCGGCGAAGTTTTAACGAAGACGGAAACTGTGCGACGGCGGGATGAAACTGAAAATGCACAATACGCCTCCAATGGAACCCTCTATCTCAAACATTATTCTTTTATGTTCAATCCAAATTCCGCATTCCAAAATCCAAAATCATTTTGCCTGACATCTGCCTGCCCGCCGTAGCCTTAAAGGCGAAGGAGGGACACCTGAACTTCTGAAGCCCGAACGTTGAACCCTGAACCTTTTGATCTACATATATAGCAGATCATTGAATATTCTTTACAGGACATTAAATTATATAGTACGAAGACAAATGCATTTTTAATACAGGATTTAGCGTGTAGATAATTATCAGGGGGGCCAGGGATGATTTTTACTGTTTTGAAAAAGTCATCGAAATTTTACGCCCTGTTTTGGGGCTTTCTGTGGGCGGCACTTCTGGTTTTATTTATTAACCTTGATTTCTCAACTCACAACGTGGGCCCGGTCACTATATGGGCCGTCCAGGAGAGTATTCGATCGGCTTCAATAACCGGCGCCTATGACGCCACGCCTCCCCGGGTTTTCGCGGCCGAAATCGATGAAAATTCCATCTCGATTCGCTTCAATGAATCCAATCTTAAGAATGCGTTCCGGGAAAAAAACTACCGCTTCAGCCCCTCGTTAAATTTTAAAACCCCAGGCGGGGTGGATGATATTGTCCAAATTGGTGATTTCACCTATCAGCTTGCCCTGAAGTCGGTTCCGCAGCATGAAATCATCAGGCTTTCGATGAGCGGCATAACTGATAGGGCCGGCAATGCAATTGATCCTGCTCCCGTATTCATCAATGACGGCGACCGCGACCGCATGGCCGATGACTGGGAGGCTGAAAACGGCCTGGACATCCTGATTGCCGACGCGTTGCCGGATCATGACGGCGACGGCTTTTCAAATCTTCAGGAGTATCAGGCCCGCAGCAATCCGTTTAAGGTTCTTTCCGCGCCGATCGAAATTCGAGATTCCATTCCTCAGGAGGATGCCGGAATTGTGAACGCTGCCCGCGTGCCCGGTGAAACCGGTTTTGCAGTCTTGATCCGATCGGTTCACGGCATTGATCTCAACTCGGCAGATGCCATCCGGTTTACCATTGATGACGGATTTCACGTACCCTACATACGCGACCTGCGTTTCGATACCGTTCGGGTGGTAAAACTCATTGACGAGCAAGATGATCAGGCCACCTCCCTGTGGGCGGTTTATGACCGTCTCCTGGAGCCTTATATGCCCTCAAATTATCAGCATAATTCCCATATATATATAAAGGTAGAGATAAAGGATGTGGCGGACAATATCCTGCAGCCGGCGGCATTTGAATTTAAAATTGAATCGGCTGCCCAGCGAGCTGCTTCCCGACAAAATCGGCCGAAAACCGAAGAAATTTATGCGGTCGATCCGGATTCTGGCGGCAATCACGATGCCGGCATCCAGGTGGTGGAAGGGGAACTTGCCGGTGCCAGGGTCATGTATAACAGCAATGAGCCACTGACACCGCAATTCGGGTCTCAGGGTGAAATCGAAAAAGTCAACATAGAAGGCCTTGAAGCCGTCGGTATGCCCGTTAATCTGGCCCCGCACACGGTGTTTGATACACCGGTCAAGCTGTTTGTCCCGGTCCCCGAAGATGCGGATATTCTTTCAGTGGGCCTGGCATATCATGACGGCACCCAATGGCTGCCGGCTGCGGATGCCGAGGGCAATGTCTTGCCCGGCGGGGAAGGGTGGATGGTGCCGGGCTCCCGGGTCAATCATACGGAGTCAAGCCCGGCATTGATCGAAGTACAGGTGTATCATTTTTCAGGCACCCAGACGGTTGTTTTCGCATCCTCCGACGGCACGCGGGAAGAAGAAGACAGACCACCTGGAGAGAGCCGCAGCGGAGCTGTTGTTTTTGTGAGTTGTTTTGTCGATTCGGTGAGCCCGGATTCGAGGTCTGCTTCCTGGCCTTTGAGTCTTATCGTGGGAATGATAATTCTTATGTGTGGATTGAGATTCTTTATTAGACAAGATAATTGGAATTCGGAATAAAAAACACCTCGTTGAATTAGTTTTATTTGTCTCATTGGCTGTATTGGCTTCTTAAATCGAACCAATTGAACCAATCAAACCAATTTAACAGTATTCGATCAGGGCCTTGTACCGTGCACCTTGTGCCGTGCGCCTTGAACCTTTATTATATCACTTGCAATGAATCTGGTGCCGCGCTCATGATACATCTCATAGCGGCGCTGGGTTTCTTCCCACCGCTGTTTGGTCCTCCTTAACACGATGGTCAGACCTTTGAGCAGCCCCAATAGCACCAGCATGATGGCCAGCTCCCGGCCGCGAATTTCATTCCAGACAGGCCCTGCCTGCTTTCCCCGGCTGCGCGAGGATGCCGTTGTGATGAAACATCCCGCGGCACTGAGAATATTTTCATAAGCGGAGGATCCAGAGGAGGAGTCAATTGAGGAAGATGAAACGCCCACCCCCGACGGATCGACAATGATGCCGTTTGCAGTACCGTCGGCATCTCCCTCGCCGCCGTCTACAAGATAAAGCGTTACGGATTGCCTGTCCGCACTAAAATCGGTCTGGGTGGAATAATCCGTCCAGGTCGCCTCGATGGGATCATATTTAAACCAGCGGCCGCCCTGCGGTGCAGGCTCAGAAAAATAGACGGTGATTTCGGCCTGATCCCCGGGCTGGTCCATGATGAGTTTAAAATTGATCAATCCAAACGGAAAATAATTGGGGGTGCTTGTGGCATTTGCGGAAATTTCAGCACCGTTATCTTCTTCGGCTGATATGGATTCGATTTCGACAACGCTGCTGGCGTCTTTAAAACTGATGCCCAGTGCTTTGCCGTCCCCGGTTTTTACACATTTTATCGTATCTTGATTTGAATCCCATTTTCCGTCACCATCCAGGTCGGAAGGTGTATCTACCTCCTGCGCATCGGGTATTCCGTTGCTGTTGGTGTCATCAGGGTCGGCCGCGGTGGAAAATGATCCGCTGCCGGACCATTGAGACGGCGTGCCGTGGTTGTCATAAAATCTGGCCTGCCAGATATAGTCTGCGTTCCCGCCTAAGATCAGCTTGGGCACTTCCAGCTCGGTCAGCGAATATTCGCTGGTGATGTCGAAAATAAGGACATTGTCGGATTCCCTGTAAATTTGCCACTGCGTTGCGGAATGGAAGTCGCCGGAATCGGGGTCAAAAAATTGATCTGTTTTCAGTGCCGGGGTTAATTCCACGACCTGCTGATTGGCAGGCGTCATCAATGCGGGAGCATCGGGTTCAAAGTTGTCCTGGGGAACCACCGGATCGGTGCCGGCATAATATTCATCCAGATTGCTGAGGCCGTCTCCATCCCTATCGTCGGATGCATCGTCTTTTAACGGGTCAAAACCGTACTGGAGCTCCCACGCATCCGGCATTTTGTCGTTGTCGTCATCTTTATCGGCGTTATTGCCGATGCCGTCACCGTCCGTATCGGTTGTCTCTCCCGGATCGAACGGGAATGCGTCCTCATTATCCGGAACCCCGTCGCCGTCCGAGTCGCCGAACGGCACCGTAAAAGATATTTGATTGGAATAGCCGCTTTCGTTCCTGTCGGCATCATAGGCGGTGGCAGCGAAATAATAAGTCTTGCCTTCATCCAATCCCGTAATCGTGCAGGTCGTCTTACTGAAGTTATCCTTGCTGGAGGTATAATTACCACTGGATGTGCCCCAGTAGATTTTATATCCGGCCAGTTCCGGCTCCGTATTTGGATCCCACTCGAGATCGACAGATGCCGCATGCGCGCCAGATAACGGCAGAGCGAATAGCGCAAGGAACAAAGGGATTAAGAAAAAAAGTAGGTGCGGAGTGATAAGGACTGAGTGCTGAGGACCCCGGTGGAATCCCTGCATAATAGCGGGTCTGCTTCGCAGAATTCCACTGGGCAGGCTGAGAACTGAGGACTGAGGAATCCTGCCTGACGCGCGACGCCTAACGCCTGACACCTGGAACCTGACACCTGAAACCTTTCTTATGAGCCTTGAGTCTTGAGCCTGGAGCCAGTTCTTAAAAGGTAATGATTGACGAGAACTATACCCCAAACACCTACGGACTATTTTAATTACAGATACTAATAAATGCACAGCAACACCTCCGTTGAGATACATCAAAACCGACCGAGATGCACTCAACAAGAAGTGCTGCCCCAGCGCCGCGTCATAGCATCTCGCGACGACGGGTTTCTCGCCCGGCAACCCTGCTGCCTTTCCTTCCCCCAGGATTAAGGCCAGTGGCTTTGCGTCCCACCTTTTCAGGCGGTTTGCCTTTTCGAGCCCTTTTCTATCCACAGATTACGCAGATTAACGCAGATTATTTATTTTAAAAATGTCTGTGTCTGTCCCACGTCCGCCATCGGCTACGCCTCAGGCAATGCCGGGCGGGTGTGTGGGTCCGTGGCTAAACTTTGTGTTGAATATAGCAAAACAGGTGCCAAGATTTTATTCAAAACCACAGCATAGATCCTCAACGAAAAAAAGCCGATGAGGAAGTTTATAAAAACACTGCGATATTAGTAAGTTACTGGATATAATATTTTAAAGTGATTTTTGAAAATTTTATTAAAAACACTCAAAAAGCCTTTTTTTCAGAATTATGATCGCTAATTTATAACTAGAATTTATAATTTTGTATAACTAGTCCGTATGATTTAAAACACGCTAGTAAAACAAACTTTATGGAATGAATCTCCATCAGCAGTAACAGAAGAGGTTCAGCGGATATCGCGAATTTATTTAACGTTGTCATTTTCAGCCAATCCCCGCAAATTCCCGCACCGCGGCAACCGGGTGAGTAACACAATTTTTGCCGGATCAGACCCAGCGCACAGCCCGCGAGCAAAACGCGGTTCTCGATTAACAATATACGCCTGGCATGTCTTTGAATATTTAATTACAGAAGCTGGATTTGAATT
>Ga0255054_10001925_pt1 | contig 12061 bp, 12 predicted proteins | sample JV7_2_23_MG_FD_188634 | JGI IMG/M metagenome (GOLD analysis project Ga0255054, IMG submission 188634) | Seawater microbial communities from Jervis Inlet, British Columbia, Canada - JV7_2_23 | ecosystem: Environmental > Aquatic > Marine > Inlet | place: Canada: British Columbia | collected... | reverse complement strand
GCCCCCAGGTCCCTCCCCCGTCGAGCGACCTCGCGGGATTACCGCTCCGAGCCCGCGCCCACCCGCATACGTGAGACCCCCGAGATCCAAGAGCGAGGACATCGCCGGAGGGGACACGGCCAGGCCCCCGGCACCCCACATGCGGAGCCAATCGGATAGGCAGAACGGGGCTTTCGGACCTCGAGAACTCCTTGAATCGCCAATCCGCAGCCGTAGGCGCGGTCGAGCACGGCGTCAGAGACCAGGCGGTCTGTGAACCTCATGCTTGGCGGTAACGTCTACCGTTCGCACGGCGATCCCTCAGGGCCGGAAATCCACAACATTTGACAGTAGCTCTGAGATGGGTTCTAGAACGACCGTCGCGCCAGCACGCCGCACGTTCCAGCCACGGCGGTGAGTGCGGCGAAGAGTACGAACGCCGGAAAGTACGTGCCGGCGGAGTCGTAGATGACTCCCGAAATGACGGCTCCCGCCGCGACGCCGACCGTGTTGAGCAGGGTGAGAGTTCCGAATACCGCACCAAAGCTCTTGAGGCCCAGGCAGTCGGCCGCCAGGGCCGGGTTCAAGAGAAGCGGTGCGCCGACGGCGAAGCCCCAGACAACGGCAAAGCAGCACGCCGCGGCGAAGCTTCCAGCGCCCATCAGGAGAAGGACCCCGATCGCGATCCCGGAGAAGGCCAGCCCGATGGCCGGACGGGTCCCCCAGCGGTCCGCCAGGTAGCCCACCCCGAGCTTTCCGATCACGGTGAATGCGGCGATGACGGAGATGAGCAGCGCGGCAGTGGTCTCGGGGTGCCCGATGTCGGTGAGATAAGGCATGAGATGCACGCCCACGCCCACCGCCACCAGGCCGATGAGCAGCATCATGGCGCCGATCAGCCAGAAGGCCGGCGTTCGAACGGCCTCGGGCAGCGTCAGCCCGCCGGCCGCCGCCGGCGCCACGTCGGACCCCATGTCGCCGTCGGGCAGCAGGTTCATGTCCGCGGGCCGGGTGCGGATCAGCAGCAGCGTGAGCGGCACCGTGGCGAGGATGACGCATCCCATGATCCGGAAGGAGCTTCGCCAGCCCCAGGTCGAGACGATCCAGCTCGTGACCGGAACCATCACCATCATGCCGAGGCCCGTGCCGGTCATCGCGATCCCGAGCGCCTTGGCGCGCTGCGCCTCGAACCAGTTCGCGATCACGAGCGAGATGGGAATCACCGTTGCGCCCCCTTGGCCAAGGCCGGAGACGATGAATACGGCGTAGAAGAAACCGAGCGAATGCGCGCTCGCGAGCAAAACCGAACTCACTCCCACCACCGCGGCTCCCGCCGCCATGGTCGCCCTCGCACCGCTGCGGTCGATTAGCCGGCCGATGAGCGGCGCTCCGGCGCCCATCGCGAGAGCGGCGAACGTGAGCGCCAGCGAGATCTGCGCCCGAGACCATCCCAGGTCGACCTCGATGGGCTTCATGTACACCGTGAACGTGTTCACGGAGATGCCGAAGACGACGAAGTTCACGACGAAGCACGTCGCAACGACCCACCAGCCGTAGAAGATCCGCCCGTCGCTCTGCATGCGCCGGCTCCTCGCCGAGACCGATTCCAGTTCTCGGGATACTACAGCGAGGTGACGAGCCTCCTCAGTGGCTCGGAGCCGCGGGGGGCCCGCGCAGCTTCCCTAGGGGTCTTGGTAGGCTGAGATCCCCCTTGGAGTTGTCACTTCGAGCCTTGTCGGACCTCAACTTCCGGGCCGCAACCCCTGCCCGAATCGGACTCCATTCCCCACCGCCGCCGGGCCTAGGAGGGCTCCAGGAGAGGCATGTCCGTCGGGGCGATCGGCGTTTCGCCTGGTCGATCTGCGCGATTCCGATTCACACCGTGAGAAGGGGGGAGCCGGCCCTTGTTGTGCTGGCGACCCGCTGCGGGGAGCTATCCTGAGATCATGAAAGCACCCGACGACCTCGCCCAGCGCTTCCGGGAGCTGCATCGCAAGGGGCAGCCCCTCCTCCTCGCCAACGTGTGGGACGCCGGCAGCGCTCGGGTGCTCGAATCCCTTGGCTACGAAGCGCTCGCGACCACCAGCTCCGGTCATGCCGGCACGCTCGGGCGCCACGACGGAGCCGTGGGCCGGGACGAATCCCTCGACCACTGCCGGGATCTGGTGGCGGCCACCCGCCTGCCGGTCAGCGCCGATCTCGAGGACTGCTACGCCGCCGACGCAGAGGGTGTCGCGGAGACGATCCGGCTCGCCCGCGAGGTCGGGCTCGCAGGCTGCTCGATCGAGGACTGGGCGGGGGGCGATGCGGCGCGGATCCGCCCGCTGGACGAGGCCGTAGCCCGGGTCGGGTCGGCGGTGGCGGCGGCCGAGGGCAGTCTCGTCCTGACGGCCCGGGCCGAGAACCACCTCCGCGGCGTCGACGACCTGGACGACACGATCGAACGCCTCCAGGCCTACGCCGAAGCCGGCGCCGACGTCGTATATGCCCCAGGGCTCGCGGATGTCGACGAGATCCGCAGGGTCGTGGAGTCGGTGGACGCCCCGGTGAACGTGCTGTGTCGACCGGGCGCGCCCACGGTTGCGGAGCTCGCCGAGATCGGAGTCGCCCGCATCTCGGTGGGTGGCGCCTTCTACTTCGCTGCGCTCGGTGCACTCGTCGCCGCCGCCCGCGAGTGGAAGGAGAAGGGCACCCATGATTTCTGGACGGCCGCCATCGCTGGCATGCAGGCCGGCAAGCCGGCTTTCGACTAAGGGCAAGAGGGCTGGCTTCCAGAGTGCTTCCACGGGCTGGGTCGGTCCGTCACCAGGAAGCGTACGTCCCCGGAAGATGTTGGAGCCGACGAGCGGACTCGGACCAAGCGGAAGATCTCCGGAAGCAACGAGCTGGGGTATCGTTACCCGGCGATCAAGGGAGTCGTGAAGTAGGGCGGCCGTTGGCCGCGACCTGGCCTAGTTCTTCTTGAACAGGCCCTTGAACGTGCGCTTGATGTCTTCGCCTGCCTTGCCGGCGCCCTTCTTGACCCGCTTCTTGTTGTCGGGGGAGTCCTCCTTGAGCTGCTTCTTGGCGCTCTTGCCCTCGTCCACGACGCCCGGCACGGTGGGCTCCATCGGCTTGCTCGCCTTCTTGGCGGCCGGCGCGGAGTCCTTGGGCGCTTCGGCCACCTGGATTCCGGCGCTCTCCGCTTGCACGCCCCAATCCTCGGCGCTGCTCGAGCCCCAGCCCAGCACCACCAGCGCGACCCCGGCCAGACCGATCAGAAACGTCCTCATGCGTGGTACCTCCTCGGCCCATCATACCCCGCCGGCGAGGAGGCGGGAATGCGCCTCCAAGCGCCGCAGGGCGCTCGAGGTGCCGTGGTCCGCGATCGGGCCGGAGCTGATCCGCCTCGCCGCTCCGGTGCTCAGTCCGGCGTCACGCTGGTATCGAGGATCCGCAGGCCGAGCGCCCGCCCCACGCGCGCGGCGAAGTGACGGGCCGCGGAGTGGCCCGCGAACTCCGCCAGGCGCCCGCCTACGAGTCTGGGATCCCCCGGGAGTTGTCATGACGGGTGATTCTCGGACCTCGAAGACCGCTCATCCGTCCCATCCGCATCCTCGGGTCATCCGCTTCTGGCCGCCTGCGTTCGACGAAGATCCCGTGCGATCAGACGCCTGCGTCAAGTTTTCTGTTCCTTGATGCGCGGTCCTCCCTGCCGGTCTCGAATGGGTCCCTTGACCATTTCTCGACCAAACCGTAAACCATCGAAATGAATGAAGACGCGCTGCCGCCGCCCGACGCCTCGCAGGCGAACGACGTGCTGCAGCGCTTCACCGAGGTCTGGGCACGGCCTACGGTCGATGGCTTCGTTGCAGCACTCGATCCAGAGGTGAGGCTGTTGCAGCCCGTGACCCCGGTGGTGATCGGCCGAGAAGCAGCACGACGCGAGTTCTCACGTCTCCTGCGTTGGCTCCCGGACGTTCGTGGCGAAGTCGACGAATGGAGCTCGAGCGGCAACACCCTCTTTGTCGGTTGGCGAATGAAGTTCGTGCTCGGGTCGCGGCCCTTCGAACTCCGCATCGTCGATCGCATCGTCTTCCGAGACGGACTGATCTTGGAGCGCGAGGCCTACTTCGATTCACTCCGATTCCTCGTGGCGACTCTGCTCCGACCGACGGCCTGGCTCCCCTATCTCCGCTACCGCGGCTACCTGCCGGGCGGAGGCCTCACTGCCAAAGGCTGAGCGAACCTCATTCCGGACGAGCTTCTGCTTCTGCCCGAACCCCATCCAGGAATTCACTCACGAACGAAGCATCCTCGCCACGCCGGATGACCGCAGCCCAACGAACTCGGAAATCGCGATGAGGCGATCGCAGTCGACGTGTCACGACGTCGCCGGCCGCCGCCTGCCGAGCCACCGACCATTTCGGCAAGAGAGTCACGCCGAGACCGGCCTGCACCAGAGACACGATAGCCTCCGGCTGCTCGACGAGCGTAAAGGATGCAAGGCGAATCCCCTTCGGCGCGAGGAAGCGCTGGTGCAGGACCGACTCCTCGAGTTCCATGTGATAGAGGAAGTCCGCCCCTTCGAAATCCTTCGCGGATAGCGAGGTCTTCGCAGCAAGCGGATGCTGCGGCGGAAGCACTGCGAGCATCTCGTCATCGAAGAGCGAGACCACCTCGAGCTCCGGCGGCACCTCGCGTGGGAATGTCAGACCGACGTCCAATCGCTTGCGTGCGATCGCACTCAGTAGGTTCCGTTCGCCTCGAAGCTGGATGTTGACGCCCGGATAGATCTCGCGGAAGCGTCGCATCGCACCGGGCAGCCACGGGAAACAAAGCAAGCTGTCGGGACTGACTCTCAGCGTGCCCGTGTGTTCCGACTCGAGACGCCGGAAATAGGCCTCCATCACCGCCAGCTCTCTCAAGACCGACTCGGCGTGTTCGAGGAATCGATGACCGGACTCGGTCGGGATCATTCGCCGGCCCGTGCGCTCGAACAGCGCACGACCGAGGCGGTCTTCCAGGAGCAGGAGCTGTTGGCTGAGCCCCGATTGGGTGATCCCGAGGTCGCCCGCGGCTCGCGTCAAAGTACCGGTTTCGTTGATCTTCTTGACAAACCGAAGTTGTCGAATCTCGAGTCCGTTCAGCATCGATTCTCCAGCCCGATCCGACGGGCATTAGCCCAGCTACTAAAAACAAGTTGTAGAAGTAGTTTGACTGTTGCAAGGCCCCATCATAGATTCCAGCCGATCGGCACCCGCCACCCGAATCGCCGGCCCACCCCGACCGCAGGTCGAATCTCGAAAGAGAAGGAGCATGACGATGCGCATCCCCAAGGGTCTTTTCATGTCACTCGTTCCGGTGTCGGTCTGGCTGAGCAGCCGCCCCCGCCTGACGGCCCGCTCGCGGAGCGTGATGCGATTCTTCGGGGCCTTCACGATGCTGCTCATGCGCGCCAAGCCCCAATCTGGAATCGAGGCCGTCGGCAAGGAGTGGCAGCGAATGTTTCCGTCCGATGACGATGTTCCCATCACGAAGATCACCGACGACACGGTCTTCGCAGAGATCCACATCCAGTGTGGCCATCGTGGAACCGGGAACGTGGAAGGCTGCCATCGGATGATGGAGTACGACCGCAAGATGCTCGAAAGGATCGGAGGACAGCTGGTCATCCTGCGTTCCCAGGCCGAGCCGGGAGTGGCGATCTGCCAGCTCGCGATTCGCAGGGCGGACGCCTCGATCGCCGACCTGACCCACGCACACGAGCGGGTCGCCTCGAGATCGAGCACTGCTGAAGTCTCGGATGCTTAAACGGGCATTCATCGGTGTTGTTGCAATCGCCCTGGCGGCCGCCGCGTTCGTCGCATGGAGTCTCGATCCGCCAAAGGGTGTGGAGCCTCATCTCGACGACTCTTTCCAACTCACCGATCTTCAGCTGATCGAGCCGGGACTTCGCCGTACCCAGAACATGACGCTGAAGGTGACCGGGGGAGCGATCTCGTCCGTTCGGCCCACGCGAAGCGGCGAACCGTCGGACTGGGAAGAGCTTCAGGGGATGTACGTACTCCCCGGCCTGATGGATCTGCACACCCATCTTCCGACGGACAGCCCGCTGGCGCTGACCGAGATCTTCGGTCTGCTCTACGTCGCTCACGGCGTAACCACCGTGCTAGACGCAGGCGACCTCGACGGCACAGCCTACCCGGCAACACGACGCGTTTACATCGAGGAGAATCGCGTCGGACCACGCGCCCTCACATGCGGCCCTTTCGTCGGCGGCCCAGGCTCACGCTGGGCAAACGCGATCGCGGTCGAGCGCCCCGAGCAAGCTCGAGACGTCATTCGACGGCTGACCGATGCCGGTTTCCACTGCATCAAACTCTATGACGGCCTCGATGCGGAGAGAATCCGAGCGCTCGCCGACGCGGCGCGCGAGGCGAATCTTCCCGCCCTCGGTCATGTGCCCTTCGGGTTGACCTTCGAGGAAGCCCAGGTTCCCAATACACAGCATCTCATGGGCGTCACTCTGCCCGGTTCCATCACCGCCGGCGATCACATCGTGCATCGGATCATGGATTGGTCGAGCGTCGACAACAGCCGGATCGACGCGGTCGTCAAGAAATCCGCTGAACTACATCTCGTACACACGCCGACCCTGGTTTCTGGCGACGCGCTGCAACGCTACGGCGATCTTGTCGCCGCCCGCTCGGACCCGTCGATTGCGCTGCTGCCTCGCTTCTATCGGGACGTCGTATGGGATCCCGAGCTCGGCGTCCAATCGTATCGGGGACTGACCGAGGGTGACCTTCGGCTCTTCGCCGAGACCCTGGACAAGAAGCTCCGGATGACTCGGCTCCTGCACGAAGCCGGCGTCGCACTTCGCATCGGAACCGATACCCAGCAGCCGTTCGTAGTCCCCGGTGTGAGCGTGTGGACCGAAATGCGCTTGTGGGCTCGCGCAGGAATTCCCGTCGAAGAGATCTGGGCCTACGCGACCTGGAGGGGAGCCGCGGAAACAGGAGTGGAGGGACTCGGCCGCATCACTGAAGGCAGCCCGGCCGACTTCCTGATCTTCGCGGAGGATCCCACGCGCTCGCTCGATGCCCTGGATAGCCTTCATGCCGTGGTGAGCGGCGGCAGGCTCTATCGCCAAAGCGACCTGCGGGAGAGTATCGAAGAGTACCGCTCGTTCTACCAAAGATGGGTCGTCGACCAGCTCTCCGTTCGCGTCGCGAAGGCCAAGCTCGCGAGCATCGTCACGAGCGACGACTAGCTGTAATTCCCAAAGCGGTTGCAAGACCAACCACCATTCTCAGAGGGAGCTGATGAATGGCTGCGTGCGCTTCCCTTCGGAGCCGGGCGTGACCGGATCTGACCTGTAGGGATGTAAGACTCCGAGCATGGATGCAGGATCGGAAGGTGGAACGGTCATCCCCTGGCCCGGACCCACGAGAGAACAGGCGAATGACCCGGCGCTCGAGCCGGAGTGTGAGCTTGTCCCTGCTGCCGAACTGGTCGAGGCGTTCGCTGAGGCCCTCTCGGACGAGATCGAGCGCCAACAGCAGCGCCGTGCGGCCGGACTGAAGGCATTGCTCCTCGCCTGCCTGGCAGGGCTGCTGGGGGGACCCGTGGTCATCTCGCTCCTGGCAGCCCTCGTGCCTGAGATCCGTTCGACCGCACTTGGCGTCGCAGTGGCTCTTGGCGTTCCATCCCTTCTCCTGTGGAAACGGAGTAGGGAACTACACCAGAGGGCCCGCGCGTCCTGACGCCTCTCCAGGTGCCCACTCCACACGGATCCACCATGAAAAACATACTGATTGGCACCGCACTGCTCGTGCTTTCCGGTGTCACGAATGCTGCACCCATCGTATACACCGACGAGGCATTGTATCTCGCTGACCTGACGGCACTCGGATACTCGGCGATCCATGAAAGCTTCGAGGACGGCGCTGTGTGCGCGGACTCCCGAAGCTCGATTCCCAGTCCTGGAAGTGCCCCGGCTGTAACCAGCCACGGATTCCGGCTTGTACTGTGATTCCGCTGAAGATCCGAATATTCCGATCGAGTGCTTCCAGAATGACGGCTTGAGGGTTGAATCCGAGACCGGCGACGCCCTTTATGCTTTCGGCGGACGATTCGATACAGCCAACAGCGGCAAGGTCACCTTCGTGTTGGATGGCGTCGATATTCTCTTCGCCGACTTCCCGCTCGATCCGGGTTGCATGGATGCCACGGACGTCATCGAGGACCCGCAGTGCCAGGACGGGATCAACAACGATCCTGGGCAGGACCCCGACCCTGGGCTGATCGACTTCGACGGCGGCCTCTCGGCGCTGGGCTACGTGGTCAGCGCCCCCGATCCCCAGTGCGTCGGCACGCCCTGGAGGAACAAGGAGAAGAGCGGCAACTGCGGCCTCGGCTTCGAGCTGGCCCTGATCCTGCCCGGCCTGATGCGGCGCCATCGCCGGCGCAGGGGTAAGCCGTACAAGCAGCACGTCGATGTCCGACAAGGCTCGATGTGACGACGACGGAGAAGACGAAGGAAACCCTGGAGCCGACGAGCGGACTCGAGCCGCTACCTCGGGCTCGGGATCTGAACGCCGTCAGGAGTCGGCGTCTCGCCAGTCCACCTCGTGGATCCGCATCGGCGAGCCGAAGCCCTTCAGGCTGACCTCCCCGCGATCGCGGAACGTAAAACGCTTGCCGAGGCAGAGTTCCGCGACCACATTGGCCACCAGGATCTCGCCGCCGGCCGCGTGCCCGCAGACGCGCGCGGCGAGTTGCACGGTGGCGCCGAAGAGATCGCTGCTGTCCTCGACCGGCTCACCGGCACTCAGTCCGACGCTCAACTCGATGGGGATCTCCGCGTCCGCGTTGTGTTCATCCAGCGCCCGCTGCACATCCACGGCGCAGAATACACCCCGCGCGGCTGAGTTGAAGGCCGCCATGATCCCGTCGCCCGTGTGCTTCACCTGGCGCCCGGCGTGAGCGTCGATGGCCTTGCGAACGATCCTGTCGTGCGTACGCAGCACGTCCATCGCCGCCGCGTCTCCGAGCCGGGAGGTCATATCCGTGGAACCCACCATGTCTGTGAAAAGCACGGTGCGGAAGCCCGAGTCCACGCCGGAGCCGTCACTCACGAGGGCGGCGCCGTGGTTGGAGACGGGGGGCTCGCCCATCAAACTCTCGGTCATGGACGCTTCGACCTCGATGATCTCGTCGCACACGAAGCCGTGGGCTTCACGGTGCACGGCGTTGGCAGCCTCGGTGTCGGGTGCCTCCACGAGGCAGAAAACCTTGCCCGACGTCTCGTTCCACCACCATTTGAGGTAGCGGACGCCGTAGCGCTGCTGGACATCGCAATCCAGGTGGTGCAGCTCATTGAGCCGGTCGAGGGTGATGTCCTCGAGGTTGTGAATGTCCATGTAGAGAGGCATGGCGCCCTAGCGTACCGGGAAGTGCGGGAAAGCGCGAAGGGGCAAGATCGCGAGCAGGAGGCCGAGGGCGCAGAAGATGCAGATTCCACCGGGGTCTCCCGGCGTCCAGATGCGAATGCAGAGCAAGGGCTTGGGCCAGATCCGGATTCTCCCGACGTGCGCCTGCGACGCCCTCCGTATGCGCCCGCTCCCGGCTGCATTTTCGGCAGCGGAGATTCGTCTCTTGCGTGTGTGGGCCCCGTCGAGGCCTATCCGTCTCCCATGAAGGGATACCGGTAGTTCGTGGCCGGGAGGTAGCTCTCCTTGATGGTGCGCGGCGAGACCCAGCGCTCCAGGTTGAGCCAGGTGCCGGCCTTGTCATTCGTCCCCGAGGCGCGGGAGCCGCCGAAGGGCTGCTGCCCCACGACCGCTCCGGTGGGCTTGTCATTGATGTAGAAGTTGCCGGCGGCGTTTCGCAGCTCGCGGGTGGCCTGCACGATCGCGAATCGATCCGCCGCGAAGATGGCGCCAGTCAGTGCGTAGGGGCTGGTGGCGTTGCACACTTCCATCGTTTCCTTGAACCGCGCCTCGGGATAGACGTGAACGGTGAGCACCGGCCCAAAGATCTCCTCGCACATGAGCCTGGAATGCGGATCCCGGCTCTCCACGATCGTTGGCTGGATGAAGTAGCCCTCGCTGTCGTCGTAGGTCCCCCCGCAGAGAATGTCCATGTTGGGATCGTTCCTGGCGAACTCGATGTAATCCACGATCGTCTTGTAGGCGCTCTGATCGATCACGGCGTTCATGAAGTTGCCGAAGTCGCAGACATCGCCGACGCGGATTGTCGCGACCTCGTCGAGCAGGCGCTGCTTCAACTCCGGCCAGAGCGTGTCGGGGATGTAGGCCCGGCTGGACGCCGAGCACTTCTGCCCCTGGTATTCGAACGAACCGCGCACGAGTGCTGCCGTAAGCGAGTCAATGTCAGCGCTGTGGTGCGCGAAGACGAAATCCTTGCCGCCCGTCTCACCCACGATGCGGGGGTAGGATTGGTACTTGCGGATATCGGAGCCGATCGTCAGCCAAATGGTCGAGAATACGTAGGTCGATCCCGTGAAATGGACTCCGCCGAGATCCGTGTGATTGAGCACGGGCGGCCCGATCACGGGGCCGGGACCCGGAACGAGATTGATGACCCCGTCCGGCATGCCGGCCTCTTTCAGCACCTGCATGATGTAGTAGGCCGGCAGGACCGCCGTCGAGGAGGGCTTCCAGACGACCGCGTTGCCCATGAGCGCCGGCGCGGTCGGGAGGTTGCCCGCGATGGAAGCGAAGTTGAAGGGGGAGATGGCGAACACGAAGCCCTCGAGCGGGCGGTGCTCCATGTAGTTGAGGACCTCCTGCGTCGAGAGGGGCTGATCGTCGTAGACCTGGGTCATGAAGTAAGGGTTGAAGCGCCAGAAGTCGATCAGCTCGCAGGCCGAGTCGATCTCGGCCTGGTGGCAGGTCTTGCTCATGTTCAGCATGGTCGCGGCGTTGAGCACGTGGCGGTACTTGCCGGCCAGGAGCTCCCCGGCCTTGTGCAAGACGGTCGCCCGGGAAGGCCAGTCCATCTCGCTCCAGGAGACCTTGGCCTCGTTCGCCGCATCGATCGCCAGCTCCGCCTCCTTCGCGGAGGCGCGGTGGTACTTGCCCAGCGACTGGTGGAGGGCGTGCGGGGGCGGCATGTCGACGAGATCGCCGGTCCGCACCTCCCGGCCGCCGATGATGCAGGGCACCTCGACGGGGTTCTTCAGCATGCGCTCGAGCTCATCCATGAGGACTGCGCGTTCGGCGCTACCCGGCGCGTAGCTCAGGACGGGCTCGTTTATCGGCTCGCGAATGTGAAACAGTCCGTTGAACACTGACTTTCCTCCGCTTCAAACGTCTCGACAGGATGATCCCATCAGCCCGGCAGACTGGCGGGTTTTCGGGGCACACCTCCCGGCACCGCTATCTGCCACGAGAACGTTTCGAACGGCCGATCATCGACGATTCTCGGATGCGGGTCAAACGGCCGCCTACGGTCCTCCGAGCCTGGATCCCCCTTGGAGTTGATCCCCCTTGGAGTCACTTCGAGCCTTGTCGGACCTCGATCGCCCGCTTCTTTGTCCTACCCATCGACCTCACGCAAACCCGCGGTTGTGAGGCCCAGCATCTCCGGCGGGGGGGCCTCCTCGTAGTGAGCGCGGATCCTTTCCGCCATCTCATCGCTCTTGGGCCGCGAGAGCGCAGATGAGAAGCTCCAGGGGATCCTGAGATCCGAGAGCTCCCGCAACGACGACTCCCCAGGGGATTTCGCAACCGCAGATAGTGTAATCGGCGCTTGTCGAGCGCTGAATCCGCCTGATAGGATGCAGAAGCGTTCGCCCCGAGACCTCTCGGCAAGCTCGCTTGGGGTGAACCTTTCGCAACCCTCAGGAGGTGTGCGTATGACTCCGCGATTCTCTCTTCGGACACGCGGGATTCGATTTCTGACGGTCACCGTCGCAATCTCGGCCATCGTCCTCATGGGCCATGTATGCGCGGGCCCGGACTTGAGAGCCGGAGTGTGCGTGCGCGACATCACGCCCGTCAGCCCCGGCCTCGCCCCGGCCTACGAGGCCGCTTTCGGTGAGCCCGCCGTGGTGAATCACACCGATCCCGTC
>Ga0255054_10001924_pt1 | contig 12065 bp, 13 predicted proteins | sample JV7_2_23_MG_FD_188634 | JGI IMG/M metagenome (GOLD analysis project Ga0255054, IMG submission 188634) | Seawater microbial communities from Jervis Inlet, British Columbia, Canada - JV7_2_23 | ecosystem: Environmental > Aquatic > Marine > Inlet | place: Canada: British Columbia | collected... | reverse complement strand
CTTTGGTCAAATTTTGTAACTTATTTGCGGGACACAATACTAGAACCAATCTCAAAAATAGTAGATCACGCTCAAGAGCAAGGCACAGGCCGACGAAAAAGCGCTGTCCGCCAAAGTACACTCTGGCGGATGAGCAGTACATTTTGAAGAGGACGGTAACGCAGCTCCTGAGCGTTAGATGCATTTTTGAGATGGGTTCTAGGCTCCTCGATGCGAACCGGGCAAGGTAAATTGGGGCTCACCCAGAAAAAATTTTCCCTTAGAGACCCATTTTTTTAATGTTTCCGCTATTTCGCGCGCCCTGACCAAACTCGAAAGAGGTATCGTCGGAACTTTTTTATCATTAATCTCGATATAACCGTTTCTAAGTGCAGTGTAGCTCACCTTGCCATAGCTGCGCGAAACACCTTTAGGATAGTCATTCCCGTAGTCAACGATCTGGGTGAATAATTCATCATCCGATATTGCTGTATATTGGGCCATCTTCTCATTCAGAATGGGTATCGGAACTCCCAGACCGACCGCCAGGGAGCAGCCGTATCCCAAAAGGCTTAATCCCACAATCCACTTGGGGCTCATTTTTTTTAAATCCCCCATAACACACAAGGTTCCCGACGGTGTAAGCGGTACCCCCTTTTTGGTTCTTTTGACACCGGGGTTGTGTTGACTACCCTGCCAGGTTACGTATCCCTCGCTGCCACCGAGAAAGATCCGGGTTCCCAACCCAATGGTTTTATAGTACGGATCGTTGAAAAGGGGGCTCAGCTGCCCCGCCGAGCAGAAATTGGCGTTAGCTGCTTTTGGTTTCAGTACACCCATATAGGTATAAATCGTTTTGCTGGTTAAATTTACGGCACAGTTGTAATTTTGATATCCATTTCTCGGGTTGCAAAGAACCGCGTAGGGAAGTTCGTTCAGGGTTATCTCTTTTTCGATCATGCGGTTTGGATAACAGTCGGTCCCATAGGCAAGTGCTTTTAAATGAATTTTTTTACCTGCTAAAAGATCCTGTAAAACATGTCCCCCGCCATAATTGAATTCACCGGGGTAGACTTTGTTCAAGGGATCATCCTCGCATGGCTCTGTAGCTCCGATGTAGCAATCAACTGCCGCCAGACCGGCATAAGCAGGCACATTATTCAGCCAGACCTTGGAGGCCTTAATGGTGGGGACGGAATGTCCGAAATTAATAAATGCGCCTGAAGAACACATTGGTGCAAAAGTGCCCGTTGTGACTACGTCAACCTGCTTTGCAGCTTTCACCGGGCCATTTTTTTTAACGATATCGATCATCTCCTCCGCGGTCACCACGACAACTTCACCCGCTCGGATTTTGTCGTTGATTTGCTGATATGTCTTGTTAACCTTATATTTTTTCATCCTGTAGCTGTCTCCTGCAAGGTCCTTTCTCTTGTCTGTGGCTAAACAGCCGATTCTTTACCAAACCGTCAGGGCTACTGCCATTCGGACTTGACCTCTTTTATTTTCGCCATAATATTGTTTTCGATCCAGGCCGCATCCCACCATTCAAGCGGATCAACAAAAGTATTACGAATAATGATGGCAAAATGAAGGTGATCACCACCCGCCAGACCTGTCATTCCGGTACGTCCAATGATCTCGCCTTTTTTAACGACCTGCTGTTCATCCACCATCGTCCGGCTCAAATGGGAATACATACTGAGCAGACCCAACCCATGATCGATGATAATAGTGTTGCCAAATATGCCCAATGTTCCCGCAAAGAGTACATTCCCGTGGTTGGCCGCGGGAACCGGGGAATGTGCCACCGATGCCAGATCAATACCGAGGTGTATCTGGCGATCGATAACCTGACCGTTATATCTGTAGTCACGGTTATCACCAAAGCCGGACATTCTGGCCGACTTTGGCAGGCGCACAAAGGCTCCCTTCCAGTGAAAGTCTTTGGTGCTGCGATTTCCAAGCTCAACCATTTCTTGGAAGTTGTCTTGTCGCAGCCCACTGTTTGCCAGCACAAATTTCTCTATCAACGGGATCTGTTCTTGTTGAGCACCTTCGATCTTTAACGACGGCATTTTCCGTTTAAGGTATTTATCGGTTATGGTAACCGTGTCGGATTTAAAGCGCTTGGGCCTGATATGGTATGCCAACCCGGCATCGGTGCGGTTACCCGCCAGATCGGTGGCACTCAAGTAAATATTGGTCTTCGGCCCCTGGCTGATATGCAGGCCTAAAAAAGCCAAAAAGATCTTATCATCTCTAAAATAGCCGGCATGGCCGGGGAAAAAATTATCCTCAACAATGACGCCGCTGGTCTGGCAAGGTTCAGAAAGCCTGTAAATAACAAGTCCGGCCCCGCCCTGACGAAGATAATGAGATCGACTTAACACATTTACTCCCGGGGCCTGCGTGTCTATGGTAACCGGTTTTTCAAGATAGGCCCTGTTTCCGTGCCACCATGCCCGCCAGGAGTGATCTCTGGCAACCACACGCAGTATCGCCGGACCATCACTCAGGCCCAGTTTTTCCGGGTCGAAATTGACGTTTAGAGTGACCTTATTTTGACGGTCCCGGGGTTCAGACGGAAAACGTTTATCAAATAATACCGATTCCTTTCCGTCTTTCAACACCCCAACCCAGACTGCTCGAACACCGCTTTTGAGATCAGAAACAATAACGGGGATTTCCTGTGATGCCCCGACTGCCGGTGTTTGTAGTCTTATATGGATAAAAGGCTTTTCACCCTCAAATCGAACGATCAAAAACCAGACAAGCGGCAGGGCAATCAGGAGGCATCCCAAAGTTATGCACAATGAAATTAAAGTTTTCTTTTTAACTTTCAATGGGTTATAATATACCTTCCGGGAATGATAAAATGGGTTTTAATAACAATTAAAACAGCCTTTATCAAGGGCTGTTTTTCGTTTCTTGACTTTTGGTCGTACCCGGGATAAATTTTAAGCGGTGAAAAACCCGTGTCTTAGCTCAAATATCTGTTATCTGAATTTTATGGGTCATACGCTTACATTAAACGGAACAAACATCGGCCAGGGCTCTCCGCTTGTTTTAATCGCCGGTCCCTGTGTGATCGAAAGTTACGAAACCACTTTTGAAATCGCCACATTTTTGAAGTCGCTGACCCAAGAATTGAATATTCCGTTTATATTTAAAGCTTCCTATGATAAAGCCAATCGCACTTCGCTTGACTCATTCAGGGGCCCCGGGCTGGCGGACGGGTTAAGTATACTTCAACGAATCAAATCGGAGTTGGGCATCACCGTCCTGTCGGATGTTCACCAGATCAACGAAATTGAAGCCGCGGCCAAAGTGTTGGACATCATTCAAGTTCCTGCCTTTCTATGCAGGCAAACCGATATAATTTTAGCGGTTTCCAAAACCGGCAAGGCGATAAATATAAAGAAGGGCCAGTTTCTGGCTCCATGGGATATAATAAATATCCTGGAGAAAGTTACTTCCACCGGCAACCAAAAAATCCTGATTACTGAACGGGGCACGATGTTCGGGTACAACAACCTGGTAGCCGACTTACGGAGCATAAAAATAATGCAAACAACCGGCTGGCCGGTGATTTTCGATGCGACCCACAGCATTCAGCTCCCCGGTGGGGAAGGCGGGCGATCAGGAGGTCAGCGAGAGTTCGCGCCCGTCCTGGCCCGTGCCGCTGTTGCAGCTGGAGCCGATGGAATATTCATGGAAGTCCATAAGGATCCCGATAAAGCACTGTGTGACGGACCCAATTCACTGAAACTTGACGATCTTTACAAATTGATCTCTAGTCTCAAGGCCATCCGGGAAGTGTTGTAGTATTAAGAGCATGGCCCAGAAAAACATATAGCGCAGTAATGGCCGAAAACGCATCTATATTGCAAAGCAAGTTGAAACGGATACAACTTCTGCTACTCGACGTGGATGGCGTCTTGACCCGGGGGGACATTATTTATGACGATAACGGTCAGGAAACCAAAGTTTTCAATGTAAAAGATGGGCTTGGCCTGAGACTCATCGCCGAGGCGGGCATAAAGGTCGGTGTTGTCACGGGCAGAAGTTCGATGGCGCTGAAACATAGATGCAATAATATAGGAGTCGAGCATATATTCGACGGGGTTACGGATAAAGCAGCCCTGTTGAGCCGAATTTCAGATCAGACCGGTGTTTCAGCTGAAAGGACGGCCTACGTTGGCGACGATCTCCCGGATCTGCCGATCATGACCCGGGTCGGTGTTTCCATTGCCGTGTCCGATGCCTGCCAAATCGTGCGCCAGAATGCAGCCATGGTTACCCTGTCAAAAGGCGGGAGCGGTGCCGTTAGAGAGATTTGCGAAACAATCCTCAAAGCCCAGGGGCTATGGGAGCAAGCACTAAAGCGATTTAAATAAATGAGGGGTCGGGGTGTTTTTTTCACGACAAGATGATCGCCCCGGTGCTTCTAATGGGCAAAGGGCTATTGCCGCCGAGAAAGGCAAAACATGGCGTCGGTTCTTGTTCGAGTGAAAGTTTTAAATAGCCGGCAGTAAAATGCAAGGCAGTTGCCGCTGTCGGGCTTGGCAGGCAACAACCCGGCATCTTGCCGTGAAAAAAATACCCTGACCCCTGAAATAAATACAGTTGATGAACAGGAAATACTCAAAAAAACTCAAATTTTTTATACTTGCGGTTATAATATTAACCGTAGGCTTCACGGTGGTGGCATTTTATAAATACCGCCGTATTGCTGACAACCCCGAAGAATTGTTGTCATCAATTCCCGGCAATGCAAACTTAACCATCGGTGAGATTCAGCAAACAGCAACCCGGGATGGCATAAAAGAGTGGGTGTTGCACGCTACTTCGGCACAATATATTGAATCAAAAAAGCAGGTGCTGCTCGAGGAGCTGAACATAACCTTTTTTTTAAAAGACCATCAAAAAGTATTTATGTCGGCTGCCCATGGAATCTTATATTCGGATTCAAAAAATATGGAAGTAGCGGGAGATGTTGTCGTTAAAAATACCCATTCACGTTTAATTACAGAACAATTATTATATAATCATCGGAACCGTTTGCTGTTAACCAAGACACCGGTGGAAATCATGGGTGAGTCATACAAAATAATGGCCGACAGCATGTCCATGGACCTGAATACCAACAAAACGATTCTTGAAGGAAAAGTCAAGGGAACCTTTAGTGAGGCTTTTTCGTTGTAAAACGGCCCTATGCAGGCTTATGCCCATTGTGTTAACCGTTGTTTGTTTGAAAGCTGCGATTCCAGCAATAACAACGTATGCTGAAGAGGTAAATTTAGACACTGGAAAAAACAAAAAAAATAATCAAACCTACATTTCGGCAGACAAGCTGGTCACGGATAATAACACCAAATCGGCGGAATTCACAGGCAACGTCAGGGTTACCCAGGGCGAGACCGTCATCACAGCCGACCGTCTTACAATTTTTTATATTGCCGATAAAAAAAAGGACCAACAGGTTACCGGGGAAGAAGCCATACAAAAAATTATTGCCACCGGTACGGTCAAGATACAGTTCGGTGACGTTCTGGCAAAAACGCAGCGGGCCGTATATACCAAACAGACTCGAACGATTGTGTTAACCGGCGCCAATTCCTGGATTGGCGACGGAAAGAATTCTGTTGCAGGTTCAACAATTACGCTTTATATGGATGACAAACGTATAAGCGTATCCAGCGGTAATAGCCAACGTGTTGAAGCCGTATTTCAAACCGCAATAAAATAATGAACCAGGCAGCATTGGCACAATAGATTAAATGAAAAATCGATTCGTAATTAACCAAAATGGCAAGATTGTCCCTTAGAAAACTGGGCAAAATTTATAATGGCAGAAAAGTAGTCAATTCGGTAAGTCTGAACCTACATAGCTCCCGGGTCGTGGGTCTTCTGGGGCCGAATGGGGCCGGTAAAACAACAACATTCTATTGCACCATCGGGATTGTAAAACCGGATGAGGGGCGTGTTTTATTAAACGACGAAGATATTACCGAATACCCCATGTATCTAAGGGCACGGAAGGGAGTAGGCTACCTCCCACAGGAAACCTCCATATTTAGAAAGCTTACGGTCAGGCAAAATATTATGGCGATTCTTGAAACTTTGCCGATCTCAAAATCAGAGCAGGTGGATCGCACCAGTATGCTCCTTGAAGAGCTGGGCATACAGCACCTGTCGGATCAGAAGGCTGTTTTGCTTTCCGGCGGGGAGAAACGGCGGCTTGAAATTAGCAGGGCCCTGGCGACGAATCCATCCTTCATTCTGCTGGATGAGCCCTTTGCCGGTATCGATCCTTTAGCCGTTATCGACATCAAAAAGATTATTGCCCATCTTAAAACACGCGGAATCGGAGTGCTCATCTCTGATCATAATGTAAGAGAGACTCTTGAATCCTGTGACGAAGCATATATATTAAATGAAGGCAAAATTATTGAATTTGGATCCCCGGAAAAAATAACATCAAGCGAAACTGCCCGCCGGATCTATTTAGGAGACGAGTTTAGGCTCTAAAATGGCTCTTGAACTTAGACAACAGTTAAAATTAACCCAACAGTTAATCATGACGCCCCAGCTCCAGATGGCGATTAAACTGCTGCAGCTGTCAAGACTGGAGCTGATGGAGACGATCCACCAGGAACTTGAAGAAAATCCGGCTCTTGAAGAGATCCAAGAAACAACCCTTGAAGATTCCGCCCCTGAACCAAATGATTCGACACCCGATGACCCGCCGCCGACCCAAGAAGTGACGATAGAAGAAAAAATCCATGATGATATTGACTGGAAAGATTATCTTGGCGAATACAATTCACCCGGCAGGGTCAATTATGAATCCGAGAGCAAAGAATCTCCTAAATTTGAAGCCTTCATCGCCCGCCAAGAATCATTAAATGATCACCTTCTGTGGCAATTGCTGATGACGCGGCCAACAAAGGAAGAGGAAAAGATCGGAAGTGTCATCATCGGAAATCTTAATTCAGATGGATATCTGGATGTGCCCATTGAAGATCTGGCACGAATGAGCGAATCAGACCCCACGAAAGTCAGGGCTGTCCTGGAATTAGTACAAACTTTTGATCCGATCGGGGTATGCGCCACAGATCTTAAAGAATGTCTTATGCTTCAAGCCCAATATTTAGCTGTTGATAATACCCTGATCACTGAGATTATCAATGGCCATCTCGGCAATTTAGAAAAAAAGAATTACAAAGCAATATGCCGGGCCCTAAAAGTAAATATGGATGATGTGGTTGCGGCGGTCAATATCATCAGAGGATTGGAACCCAGACCGGGGCGCCAATATTCTGAGGAAACAGCCCAATATATTATCCCTGATATCTATGTCTATAAATTCGATAGTGAATTCGTGATTATGCTGAATGATGACGGCATGCCGAAACTGCGCGTAAACTCGTTTTATAAAAAATCCTTGAGCCACGGCAAAAAAATTTCCGGGGAAGCGGAGGACTACATTCAAGACAAGCTGCGATCAGCAGCCTGGTTGATTAAGAGCATCCACCAACGACAAAAAACAATATACAGAGTTATGGAAAGTATATTGAGATATCAAGAAGAATTTTTTGAAAAGGGAATTTCACATTTAAAACCGATGGTGCTCAGAGATGTGGCTCACGATATCGGAATGCATGAATCAACCATCAGTCGGGTTACAACAAACAAATATGCCTTTACGCCCCAGGGCATTTTTGAATTGAAATATTTTTTCAATAGTTCAATTCAACGTTCTCACGGTGGTGCCATTGCTTCGGCCAGTGTACAAGAAAAAATCAGACAAATCATCGCAGGCGAAAATCCCAAAAAGCCATACAGTGATGATAAAATTTCGAAACTATTGAAAGAGTCGCACATTAACATCGCTCGCAGGACTGTGGCCAAGTACCGCGAAATGCTGAAGGTACTGCCATCCAATAAACGTAGACAGGTATAAGGAGTTGCGAATATGCAAACATCGGTAACATTTAAGAACCTTGATCCCTCGGAACATTTGAAGTCCTATGTGACGGAAAAACTTGATCGCTTTGACAGACTGCTTGACAACCCGGCTGAAGCAAATGTTGTCCTTTCAGTTGAAAAATTTCGCCACATCGCCGAAATTAATATCAACGGCGATAGGCTCAATATAAATGGTAAAGAAGAAATAAACGACATGTATTCCGCCATTGATATGGTGATGGACAAACTTGAAAAACAGATTAAAAAAAGCAAACAAAAAATCAGAGAACACCGCATCGGCACCAAAAACCGGTCCAAAGGGATGGCGGCTCCGGAGACTGAACCGGTCGAAGAAGATACCGAAAAACAGGTCAAGGTAAAATATATCGAATACAAGCCCATGGATGTTGAGGAAGCTGTTATGCAAATGGACCTGGTTAATGGTAAATTCCTTGTTTTTACAGATGCCAGGACCGATAAGGTCAATGTTCTCTATCGCCGCAAAGACGGCCATTACGGGCTGATTCAGCCCAGTACCTAATGCTGGTTTTGGGGCAATCAACAGCCTGCCATGCCCTGCTGAATAGTGGTCGTTGGGGGGCTAAATTCTTTATATACCCGCTTAAACGGGATTGTAACAAAAAATCCACGGTCCTTGACGATTTTCTAAATAATACAAAAACCGTAACATTTTTCATTCGCGGTTAGATAGCTTGCGATGGTCTGAAGAAGATCTCCTGGGGCATTCATAGCGGTTTGGATGCTGAGAAGGATTAAATGGTGTTGAACTATGAGGATTCTGGATGTCTTACAAAGAGAAGCGATTCTCAACAATATGAAATCACAGGATAAATTTGGTATTTTAAAAGAACTTGTTGAACCAGTAGCCCATATCACCGGTATCGGTCATGAAGATCTGATGAGCGTGCTTCTTGAAAGAGAAAAACTCGGCACTACCGGTATCGGCGACGGCATCGGCATACCCCACGGAAAATTAAAAAACCTTGAAACCCCTGTTCTCAGTTTCGGTTTAAGCCGCCAGGGTGTCGACTTCGAATCCATTGACGGTCGGCCGACGTTCATATTCTTTTTGCTGTTTACACCGGAGGATTTAAAGAGCCTGCATATAGATCTCCTTGCCCAAATATCGCGCATTTTAAAACCCGAGCCATTCAAAGAGCGATTGTTACACGCAGCAGATGGTGATGAAATCTATGCAATCATTAAAGATGAGGATGAGGAATTTTAACCGTTAAATCGCGGGCCTCCTGAATAATATGGTCATCATAGAAGTGGTGGTGGATACCGGACAACTATTTCCTACCCCGATAAACTACGATATAATTCATCTCCAGATTAGGCGCAATCCGATTGGCAAAAGTGAAAAATCATAAAATCATCATTATTACAGGGCTTTCGGGCTCTGGAAAAAGCACCGCAGTTGCGGCTTTTGAAGACGCCGGCTTTTATTGTGTTGACAACATGCCGGTCGATTTGCTGCCGAAATTCCTGGAACTGCCTATTGAGAGCGAATCTGAAATTACCGGCCTCGCATTAGTCATGGATTTGCGCGAAAAAGGATTTCTTTCAAAATACAAAGATGTCTTTGATTCTCTAAGACACAAAGGACACAATTTTGAAATCCTTTTCCTTGAAGCCGACGAGCAAATACTGCTCCAGCGTTATAGCCAGACGCGACGACAACATCCGATTTCTCAAGGCAAAGGTGTTCTGGAGAGTATCCGGGCCGAAAAACAGATGCTCAAAGACTTAAAAAAAGCAGCCGATAATGTCATCAATACCTCCCACTACAATGTACATGAGCTAAAATCGATCATTTTAAATATCGCTCAGAAAGTCATTGAGTTGGTGCCCATGTATATGAAAATCGTATCGTTTGGTTTTAAATATGGGATTCCCCACGATGCTGACGTGATTATTGATGTACGTTTCTTGCCCAACCCTTATTTTGTTTCTGAGTTAAAGGCCTTGGACGGTGAAACACAACAGGTAAAAAATTATGTATTGGAAAAAAAAGAATCTCGGATTTTTTTAGATAAATACATAGATCTTCTTGACTATTTGATCCCGTTGTACGAAAAGGAAGGCAAAGCATATCTTACCCTTGCGGTTGGTTGCACCGGCGGTCGTCACCGCTCCGTGGTCATTGCCCGGACCATATATGAGCATATCAATGCTTCCGAACTTCAAATCGAAATGACCCATCGGGATATCAGGCTATAGAACCGATGATGACAATCCTGGTGATCAAGCCTATTTTATTGCCTGCACCACAAACCGGGTGCTCTGCGCCCGGTTGCCAGTGCACCGATTAAAGCACTGATGTGCTTTTGCCTTTCTCCGTTTGAGCGGAGAAATCCGCCAACGAACTTTGGCGGGTAAATTCTGTCCAATCGCTCTGCGGTTGGACGTTGTCTTTTTCTTAACAAACATTGATAAAGAGTAAAAAATCTATGACCGGAATTGTATTAGTAACTCACAGTCAGCTAGGAGAGGCTCTCATTGAGGCCACTGAATTTATTGTCGGTAAAAAACCAAAGAATATCGTATCGGTATCCATTGATTTGGCTGAAAGCGCAGATAAACTGCGGGAGAAAATCGCCACCGGGATCAAAGCCGTAAACCGTAAAAAAGGGGTTCTCATCCTGACGGATATGTTTGGGGGCACTCCTTCCAACTTGAGTTATTCATTTCTCGAGGAGGGCCGCATAGAGGTCATATCAGGGGTAAATCTACCGATTTTATTAAGGGCCGTCACCACCCGCAAGGAGATGGAACTCGATGAGTTGGCCACAAGTCTTGAAACTTATGGGAAAAAAAGTATTTCGCTGGCAAGCGGTATACTAAAAGGTAACAAACGGAGTTAAGCATTGCCCACATGTTATTTTGGGGCTATGGTTGAGACTGACATCGAAGCAATTCTTGCAATCGAAAGGCAGTCTTTTCAGCGTATCTGGCAGCGTACATCCTTTATGGCGGAATTGGCCTGTGATTACGCTTATCCTTACACAATAAGATGTGAAGAGGGAAGAAACCACCCACAGATTGTCGCCTATAACTGTTTTCGAGTCATTACCGACGAAATGCATCTTCTGAGAATTGCGGTCGCGCCACGATGGCGCCGCCGTGGAGTAGCCTCAAAGCTTCTTGAAAAATGCTTCGTACTGGCACTTGAAAAAGGTGCCGTATCAGCTATTCTTGAGGTGCGGCCCTCCAATAAATCAGCGATATCTCTGTATCAAAAGCTCGGATTCGATTTGGTCGAGAAAAGAATAAATTATTACACCGAAACCAGGGAGGACGCCCTCATTTTAAAGAAAAATCTGAAGGAGACATCATGGGTATAAAACTAGGTATTAATGGATTTGGCAGAATTGGACGCTTGGTTTTCAGAGCTGCTCTGAATCATCCCGATGTTGAAGTAGAAGCCATTAATGACCTCACCGATCCAAAGACTATGGCTCATCTTCTCAAATACGATTCCGTTCACGGCCGGCTGGATTTGAATATCGCGGTAAAAGATGACATGATCGAGGTAGAGGGAAAACCTGTCGCCATAACGTCTATAAAAGATCCTGAACAGCTGCGCTGGAAAGATTTCGGAGTGGAAGTTGTGGCAGAATGCACCGGTCTTTTCCGAGACCGTGAAAATGCATCCAAACATCTGGCTGCGGGTGCACGCAAGATTATCATTTCCGCACCGGCCCAGGATCCTGATATTACCATGGTTATGGGTGTCAATTCACACCGCTACGATCCGGGTCAGCATCATATCATTTCAAATGCTTCGTGTACCACTAATTGCCTTGCACCGGTCGCAAAGATACTTCTGGAAAACTTCGGCATAAAGTGCGGCCTGATGACCACAGTTCATGCTTATACCGGGGACCAACGGATACTGGACTTTCCCCACAAAGATCTGCGCAGGGCCCGAGCGGCTGCACTTTCTATGATACCAACCACAACCGGGGCAGCCCGAGCGGTGGCACTCGTTCTGCCTGAGCTTGAAGGTAAACTTAATGGTTTGGCTATCCGGGTGCCGACGCCCAACGTTTCAATTGTTGATTTCGTAGCGACTGTTGAGAAAACAG
>Ga0255054_10001919_pt1 | contig 12077 bp, 8 predicted proteins | sample JV7_2_23_MG_FD_188634 | JGI IMG/M metagenome (GOLD analysis project Ga0255054, IMG submission 188634) | Seawater microbial communities from Jervis Inlet, British Columbia, Canada - JV7_2_23 | ecosystem: Environmental > Aquatic > Marine > Inlet | place: Canada: British Columbia | collected... | reverse complement strand
GCTTTTGCATAGACGCGCGCTGCTTCGGGGATAGATGAAGTTGGAAAGCGGGCGTTCAAGAGGATTCCCTGCAGTCGCCGAGCCAATCGACCACGTCTTCGGCTCGATAGCGGACTCTGTTTCCGAGTTTGTGGGCGACAGGTCCGAGTCCTTGCGTCCGCCAGTTCCGCAGCGTCTTTGGGGCAAGTCCGAGCAAGTCGGCGACTTGCCTGGTGGTCAGGAGTTTGGAGGGAGGTGGTGAGAATGGCATAGACGTATCGAATCATGGATCTGGTTAGAGCAAGTCACGAACCTTGACCACTTGGAGTGGTGAAGTTCGGCATCGTTCATTTGAAGGTTGGCCGAGCCGGAATCCTTCATACGAAGGCTTCGGATAACTCATTCGAAGCATCATCTGAGGTCACGCTAGGTGGCCGCTGAGCAAATCTTTCGCGGTCTCGTTAGACAAATCCTGCACAAACTTGGATTGAATTCCGAAAATCGCGCGCGCCCTCCCCGGGCGTCCTCTGCCAAGAACGGCCTTCGTGTGAGATAGACGGGGGGGATGGTTTACAGAAAACCAAGGTATACTGTATGACAAGATGACCACTCTGCGCGTTGCCGGTTATGTTCGCGTTTCAACCGAGGAACAGGTCCGATCAGGTCTTGGACTGGAAGCTCAGATCGAAGCAATCATGCGCCGCGCATCGTTCGAGGATTGGGATGTTGAGTGGTTCGAGGAGCGAGGGCTTTCGGCGGCGAGCTCGCGTCGACCGGCGCTAGACAAAGCATTGTCTGCTCTAGCAAGAGGCGACTTGTCAACCTTGGTTGTTGCCAAGCTCGATCGTCTATCACGATCTGTAGTCGATCTATCAAGCCTCCTGCTCCAGGCGAGGAATGAGGGATGGGGAATCGTGCTTCTCGACTTTGATCTAGACACGACGACCTCCACGGGAAAGCTCGTCGCCCATGTGGTCTCCGCCGTGGCTGAGTTCGAGCGAGATCGAATCCGCGAGAGGACGAGGGAGGCACTTCTCGTTGCAAAGGAGAATGGCGTTCAGCTTGGTAGGCCCCCGTCTCTTCCCGCCTCAGTAGTGGATCGAATACATTCGGAGCGCCAAGGTGGCGCCGCATTCGCCGCAATTGCAGAAGGTCTGAACCGTGACACGATTCCCACGGCCCATGGTGGGCGTCAGTGGTGGCCGTCAACCGTTAGATCGGTGATTCAGCGGGGGCGGTAGGTCGCCGCCCTGGAGGAGTTCGTTTCCCTTGCGTCTAAGCCACTCCCAAGCACAGGTGCTTGAGCATTCGCCAGGCTCCTAGACGCCCCGGACGTAGACTCGCCATCGGGATTCACACGTCGGAGGGTTTGAATGGCAGTGTCGTCGGTGCTCGACTCGATCCGCGAGCACAGCACTAGTGAACGAGACAAGGGAGACCGCTTCGAGCGCGTGGTCCAGGAAGCCCTTCGTATCGATCGCACCTATCGGGAGCGGTTCACGGACGTCTGGTTGTGGATGGAGTGGCCAGGACGAGGAAACGAACCCGACACGGGCATCGATCTTGTCGCCAAGAACCGAGATGGCGGATACACGGCCATCCAGTGCAAGCTGTATGCAGCTGATCACCAGCTTGTCAAAGCTGATATCGATTCCTTCTTCACGGCCTCGGGTCGTGACCCATTTACGGATCGGATAATCGTCGCCACGACCGATTTGTGGTCGCAGAACGCTGAGAGATCGCTGATCGGGCAGCAGATTCCGGTCACACGTATAGGAATTGATGACCTCGACGCGATGACGATCGACTGGAGTCGGTACGACGCCCATCGTCTCACGGCCCTGGTAGCGACCGAGAAGAAACGGCTACGAGTCCACCAGGAGATCGCCGTCGACAAGGTGCGGGCTGGTTTCGGTGAGTCCGATCGAGGCAAGCTGATCATGGCGTGTGGTACTGGTAAGACCTTCACCAGTCTCCGCATCGCCGAAGAGCACGCGGGCGCTGGAAAGGCAGTGCTGTTTCTTGCCCCGTCGATCGCGCTGGTCTCACAGTCGCTGAAGGAGTGGACCGCTGAAGCCAACTTGCCTATCCGTCCCTTTGCCGTGTGTTCCGACCCGACGGTGGGTAAGCCGATCGCCGGTGAGAACGCGAGCGCGTACGACTTGCCAATCCCGCCTACGACCGACGTACGGTCATTGATCGACGCCGGATTCGCCGATCTGCCAGAAGATGAGATGACGGTCGTGTTCTCGACCTATCAGTCGATCCAAGTGGTCGCCGACATGCTCACCGCTACTCAGGCCACGTTCGATCTAGTCGTGTCCGACGAGGCACACAGAACGACCGGGATGACTGGCTCTGAGGAGGAAGCCTCCGCGTTCGTCAAAGTCCATGACGACGGATTGATCCCTGCCAACAAACGTCTTTACATGACGGCGACACCAAGGATCTACAAACCGGCAGCCAAAGAGGATGCGGCCGAACAAGACGCGGTGCTGGCGTCCATGGACGACGAAGCGACATACGGGAAGGAGTTTCACAGGCTGGGTTTCGGGGAGTCCGTCGAGAGAGGCTTGCTCGCCGATTACAAGGTCCTGATTCTGAGCGTTGAGGAAGACGCCGTCAGCGAGTCGTTTCAGAGTCTCCTGTCCCAAGATGGAGACCTCAAACTCCCGGATGTCGCCAAGTTCATCGGTTGTTTGTCCGGTCTCGCCAAACTGCCCTCTTCCTCGGGTAAAGGAGGCTTCGATGGAGAGGAGCCTGCGATGCAGCGCGCAGTGGCTTTCTGGTCGAGCATCAAGGAGTCCGAACGGTTCGCAGCCCAATTCGACTTGGTTGCCGACCATTACAACCGACAGCGTGCTGTAGAAGCCGACCCGCGTGTCTCAACGACTCGACAGCTCTCGGTACCCACGCGTCATGTAGACGGCACTACAAAGATCAGCAGTCGCCGCTCTGACATTCGCTGGCTGAAAGAGACACCCCCCGAAGGCGAGTGTCGAGTCCTCACGAACGCTAAGTGCCTCACTGAAGGGGTCGACGTACCAGCTCTCGACGCGGTGATGTTCCTGAAGCCGAAACGCTCCAAAATCGACATCGTTCAAGCGGTCGGGCGGGTCATGCGGAAGCCCCCTGGCAAGTCCACCGGATACATAATCCTCCCAATCGCAATACCAGCAGGCCAGGACGTCGCGACTGCCCTGGACAAGAACACGGACTACGACGTCGTGTGGGATGTTCTTCAAGCCCTCCGATCCCACGACGAACGTTTCAACGCCTACATCAACCGACTCGCGCTCTCATCGCAGGAACCCGGGGATGACGCTGAGGGGCACATCGAGATCATCGACGCCACACCCGTAGCCGACGACGAAACCGAAGACACCGGGCAGCAAGGTGACGATGCCGGAGTACAGAGCGCCCTATTCACCTTCGAGGATTGGACCGATGCGATTTACACCAAGATCGTCAAGAAGGTCGGTACCCGCACCTACTGGGAAGACTGGGCAAGAGACGTCGCAGTAATCGCGGGGCGTCACAGCAGTCGAATTCGCTCGATCCTCAAGAACAATGCTGATGTGGCGGAAACCTTCGCCCTTTTCCTTGATGGCATAAGGGCCAATCTCAATGACAGCATCGGTGAGGACGCCGCTATCTCCATGTTGTCGCAGCATCTGATCACGCGACCGATATTCGAAACCCTGTTCGGGAGCGACTCCTTCGTCATGGGCAACCCAGTATCCCTCGCGATGCAGGACATGGTCGACGTATTGGACGACCACAACCTCGATACGGAAACCGAGAGCCTCGACACGTTCTACGACTCCGTCAGAAGACGAGTGGAAGGTATCCCGCCGAGCGACGCCCGCGCAAGGCAACAGATCATTAAGGACCTCTACGGCAATTTCTTCTCAATTGCCTTTCCCACGGTCGCTGAATCCCTAGGCATCGTCTACACCCCTGTCGAAGTCGTCGACTTCATCCTCCGCGCCAGCGAGGCCGCCCTTAGAGAACACTTCGATGCCTCACTCACCGACGAAGGCGTCCACATTCTTGACCCCTTCACGGGCACTGGAACCTTCGTCACCCGCCTTCTGCAGACGGGTTTGATTGATCCGGATGATCTTTCAAGGAAGTACGAAGAGGAAATCCATGCCAACGAGATCCTCCTCCTCGCCTACTACATAGCCGCCGTCAACATCGAATCCACTCACCAACAACAATTGGCCATCGACGGATCGAGTAGACATCCAACGCCTTTCCCCGGGATTGTTCTCACAGACACCTTCCAACTCGGCGAAGCTGGAGAGGGATCTGGTGCGCTGGACGTCTTTCCTATCAACAACGAGCGAGCAAGTCGCCAGAAAGCCCTAGATATCCGCGTCATCGTCGGAAACCCCCCGTACTCAGCCGGACAAGCATCAGCGAACGACAACAACCCCAACCGTCCCTACCCAGCCCTGGACGCCTCGATTGCGGCCACGTATGCGGAGCGTTCGACCGCGACGAACAAGAACAGTCTCTACGACTCATACATACGGGCTATACGTTGGGCCTCCAATCGCGTCGTCGAGACCGAAGACGGTGGCATCGTTGCGTTCGTCACCAACGGCGGATATATCGACAGCAACACCGCCGACGGTCTACGCCTCACACTCCAAGACGAGTTCCACCACATTTACATCTACAACCTCCGCGGCAACCAGAGAACATCCGGTGAACAGTCTCGGAAGGAAGGCGGCAAAATCTTCGGGAGTGGGAGTCGTGCCACGATTGCCGTCATGCTGCTCGTAAAGCAAACTGGACCGGTTCCGAACGCGGGTGCAGTACTCAGCTACCGCGATATCGGGGATTACCTGAGCCGAGAGCAGAAGCTAGCGGCCCTAGACCAGGACCTTCGCCAGTCAAGCGTCAAGGGTGAACCGCACCTCAATATGATCAATTGGGAGCACATAGAGCCCAACGAGCACGGCGACTGGATCAATCAGCGTTCCGAGTCATTCATAACTCACATGGCCGCCCAAGCCAATGACGAGCTATCCGTTTTTCGACTACGGACCAACGGATTGAAATCCAATCGTGACGCCTGGAACTACAACGCATCGCTGTCGAAACTGCAGCAAAACGTCGAGCGGATGATCGCTCACTACAACGCTCAGGTGAACCTCTTTGCGGAGGTGCATCCAGGCGCCAAGGGCAGTCAGGTGGAGAGAGCATCGCTAGCCAAGAAGACTGTTGATCTCAACCCTCTGGGGTTTAGTTGGGATGCTGCCGATTTCCAGCGCCTCACGAAGGGAGAGCAGTACGAACTCGACGACGCGTTGTATATGACGGCCGTGTACCGCCCTTTCTACAAACGCAAGGCGAACTTCGGGAGGAAGCTGAACGTCAGGGTTTATCAACTGCCCAAGGTTTATCCGGATGCAGAGGCGAAAAACCTGTCGATCTGTGTACGCGGGCTCGGATTCGAACAACCGTTTTCCGTTCTCGCCACGAACCGATTGCCCGATGTGCAACTCCTAGGTAATGCCATGAACTATCCGCTCTATCTCTACGAGGAAGACCACGGTGCAGACGTTGGGGGACTCTTCGATCATCAACAGCTCGGGAATGAAGGGGTCGACTCAGCGACCCGGAAACACAACGTCACCGACGAAGCCTTGGCCATCTATAGGCATCTCGATGACACAATCGAGAAGGACGATATCTTCTTCTACGTCTACGGCATCCTCCACTCACCGGACTATCGCTCAGGATTCAAGGCGGATCTCAAGAAGTCACTGCCACGCATCCCACAAGTCAGCAGTTCCGAAGACTTCTGGACCTTCACGCAGGCGGGGCGAGAGCTGGTTGATCTCCACACCGCATACGAGGACGTGGCCGTATGGCCAGACCTCGATATCACTTTTGGTACGGCGTACGACGCCGACGATCCGAACGCATACCGAGTCCAGAAGATGCGGTATCTGAAAGCGGTAGACCCAGATGATTCAGATGGCAGGAAAGTGGATGATAAGACAACGATCATCTACAACTCCGACATCACTATCAGCGGAATCCCGGAGCGCGCACACGCGTACCGTCTAGGGGCTCGATCAGCAATCGACTGGGTAATCGAGTCATACCGGGTGAGGACCCATACGGCATCCGGGATCGTGAACGACCCAAACGACTGGGCCACAGAACACGGTCAGCCGACCTACATCCTCGATCTCGTGGGAAGAGTGGTCACGGTTTCCATGCGCACCCTCGAAATCGTCGAGAATTTGCCCAAACTCTCTCTCTGATCACCGCAGCGACTCCTCCGAAGACCTGTCGCAGATGGTGCCTTCCGGCTGCCTCGTAATGGCATTCCTTCAAGCGAAGGCCTAATGCAACTCGAACACGCTCGAACGGCTAGCCGACCGATTCGATTCAGAGAACCACGTCATGCTCGATACCGCCCTCGGCGACTGATTCTTTCGAAGTCCTCGGACGGCCTAGGCACGGAAGATGGGGCGTAGTCGATGGCCGCATCGAACGCTTCGAGGACCTCGGCAGCGAACTCCTCGTCTTGCCCGACCCTCACTGCCCAGGGAAGGGTCCGCCACTTGAGGTGCGTCGAGTCGTATGTGTGTTCTGACTGGTAGTCGGGAGATAGTGAAAGGGCTACCTCGATGGTCAGAGTCGTGACATCGGGGTGAGCTGCGGCAACCAAGTTGCGGCTGGAGTCGGTGTAGGAGACGTAGATTGTCTTTACGTCACGTGACAATCCCCGGCTCACGAAGGCTTCGTCGAGTTTCTCGAATGCAGGGACCAGCACGGCGAGCCTGCCTGGGAAGACTTTGGCGGCTGCCTTGTCACGGTTCACCCGCGCCATAGTAGTTGAGCCGGTCAGCAGTCACCGATGCTACCTGTGCGACGGCACGAAAGAATCCCCACCTCCCGGGAGTGATCGACGGGTGGACTTCATGCCACAACGGCCAGGCAGCGGGCTTTCGGCGACGAACGATGGCGCCCCTCGTCAGTAATGCAGCTCCCTCGAAATTGGAGCCGTTTGTCACTGTTAAGGGGTTCTGGAGTTCGTTCTCCTGGAGTCTGATAGCCGGAGTTAGCTACCTTCTGACCATGAAGAGTGAGAGGAAGGGCTAGCTAATGCCAGTTTGGACCGTGAAAGGTGGACGGCACGGTGAACGCGAGGAGAGGCTCCTAAATGAGGGTCTGATCGGGGGAGGATGGGAGGAGCTTCCCAGTCTTTCCCAAATCGACGACAAGGAGAGTCTGCAGGAGCTATATGAGCAGGCTTATCCCGAGGCAACCAACAAGACCGTGTCCAACTATGTAGGGCAACTTTGGTCGTTGATCACTCGAATGCAGGACGGCGAGCTAGTTGTTCTACCTGTTAAGACGACGGGGACAATCGCCGTTGGAAGAGTCTCCGGGGGCTACCAATACAGAACTGACTTGGGTGAAGACCTGCGCCATGTGCGACCGGTGGAGTGGATCCAAACCGATATCCCTAGGGATGCTTTCGATCAGGACCTGCTCTATTCGTTTGGGGCATTCCTCACTTTTGCGCGGGTCAACAGAGAGGGCGCAGAGAAACGCATTGAAGCTGTGCTCACTGGTTCTCATCCTGTTGAGCTGGGTATCGGCGAGTCTGAAGATGCTGAGGCCGTTTCACCACCAGATATAGAAGTGTTGGCGCGGGAGCAAATCCGCCAGTTCATATCTCGCACCTACTCGGGCCACGAGTTCGCAGCTCTGATTGGAGAGATATTGGCTGCTCGCGGGTTCGTTGTATCTGTTAGTCCTCCCGGGGCGGATCAGGGTGTCGACATAGTCGCAGGATCTGCGCCGATGGGCCTGGGCCGACCACGACTGCTCGCTCAGGTGAAAAAGGGTCAAGCCGGTATCGATGAGTTGAGATCACTAAGAGGTCTCGTCACAGCGCAGGATGCCGACTATGGATTACTCGTGGCTTGGGGTGGCTTCAAGGGGACAGCCCGTCGAGAGGCACGAGGAGATCAGTTCGTCATGAGGCTATGGGATTCGGATGATGTATTGACATCGCTTCTGGAGGCGTATGACGATATGGAGGACGAGACGCGAACAAGACTCCCACTTCAGCGCTTTCTGGCACTGGTGCCTGAGGCTGATGACTGATACTGATGTTCCCAGTCGAACGGCAGATCGTACTTGTACGTCCGGACCACGGATGCGATCTACGCCCTAGGTACTTGGCTGTTCCATGGAGGATCGAGGCTGCGAATGAGCCGACTCTCGACGGCTGTGGGTTGGTCAGTTTCGTGGATCCAAAGCTCGATCGTTCGATTGCGATGAGCTGCCACGAGGATCCTGTGGTTGACCTTGCAGTTTGTCGATTGCCCTCCCACGTAGCAGTTGCGCGGGTGGATCGCCGAGTAGCCACGGGGTCCCCAACGCTCGGCGAGGTTCTGCCCTTTGCCCACGTAAACCAATTGACCTTCGACTGTCACTGCATAAACGCCTGAGGACTGGGACAGGTTCTTGACGGTGAATCGACAGAAAGGGCCCGCTCCGTTGGGGTTTAACGGTGTTGTGGCCGCCTTCGCATACCGATTCTGAGGCATCAGCTCAATGGGTTGCCCCGAGGCATCCCTGTTCGGCTCGATTTGCGCGGCCCACGTGAAAGGGAACTCAAGGATGGCTCGCTGACTGACCATGTCAGCAAAGTACCGACACTCGATCTCAAATGCAGATCTCGCCTCGGATGGACCCCGTACGGCACCGGAATCGAAACGAAGCTAGGGATTGGGAAGCGCCGCTCCTCGTCGAAGGAACTCGGCTGTATGTGCTAGTTGAGCGTCGGCTTTTGCGATTTCTTGGAGCCAGCCCTTGTCGATACCGCTGGCCTCCGTGATGGCGACGAGGAGGGCACGGCGAATCCGGTAATCGGTTGACTGGTTGAACTGTGTGAGAAGCGACCCTGCGTCACCAGCCCGGGCATGACGACCAGCACTTCTGACTGCGTGCTCTCTGACGTAGCCGTCTCGATTCGCGTCTAGGGCGATGTTGTTGATAGTCGCGAGAGCCTCGTCAGTGACGGCGGGCGCGTTCCCAAGCATTCGGATTAGCTGCATCTCTACGTACGGATAGATGTTTCGCGATGGATCCCCAAGGAAGTCGATGACGCTTTGCTCTATCTCGGGCCTATCAGCCAGATGTGATGACAGGTACTCGACAAGAAGTGCTGCCACATACGGGGCCTCAGCCAAGTTGTCCAAGATCCAGGGGATTGCGTGCGGGTCGGCTTGTTGCTGCAGGCGATAAACCGCGAATCTCACATCTCGTGCGTTAATCGGGTCTTGTGCGACGGCATTGTCAAACAGGTCTCGAAGCCGGACTAGCGCCCCGTCGTCATTGACCCTTAGCCCGTACTGGATTGCATCCTTTTCCGCGTCCTCAATCTCCTGGAGGATTTCGAGACCAGACAAGAGCTTCGTCTTGGTGAGCGAGATATTCAGGTGTCGGTTCCTCATCACCCGAATGATCTCGCGCAGGGCACTTCGCAAATGCTCCGGACGGTCAGCAAAGACCATTAGGTCGTCCTGGAATCGCAGAGCGCGGACCGGCTGACCTTCGAGACTTCGATCGACGGCCAGTAAATAGAGGTTGCCGAGAATTCCCGACGCTTCTGGCCCCTGGGGCAGACCCCAGACGTCAGAATTGCGCTCAAAACCGTTGAGAATCCGACTGAGCAGGTCCACGTTTTCGACTGGGACTTCAGTCAACGACTTCAGATCCTTGACCAGTGTTCCGAGGTGGATGTACTCGAAATAGGAAGCTACATCCGTCTTGAGCATGAAGGCAGACTCGTACTCGTTGTAGAGGTCGCGTGCGGCTCCTTGCCACTGAGCCCAGGCCCGCGGCTGGTCTTGCAGTCGGTAGGTGCCGGGATTGGGAATCGTGAAGCGCGAACTGAAGAGTGTGTCGGTCGGTGGCAACGCAGCGTCGATAAAAGGTGCAAGACTCGCAACCACCGCCTCATAGACCGCGTGGTCAACCGGGTTCAGAGCTGCGAAAGGACGCACTGCGAATCCGTCTTTGGGCACTTCGACAATCATTGGCTGGGAAGGCTGATACTCGCCACTGTCGATCGCCTCGATGACCATGTCGCGCCAACCCGACCAGGCGAGCTTGTGATCTTCCCACCGGAGCACATCAGGGACCTCGGCGCGGTGAGCCCTGCGGACACTCCTGCTCCATGCAGAATCCAGGTCTAGGTCGAAAGTCGTCACCAACGGCATGGGTCTAAAGGCTAAGGCGAATGAGTGCGTCGGGGAGTACCGACTACTCAGGTCCGCCTGAGAGTAGAACTCTACAGCCCCGCGCTAACCCCACATTCCAGCGGGAATCGGGGGGATATGAGAGGTTACTGAATGACGCGAATTTTCAACAAACACAACGACAAGCGACCAACTACCGAGGTCAAAGCACTCAGCGAGGTTGACTGGCAGTCAAGGGGTCAGGAGTTCAAATCTCCTCAGCTCCACCGATGAAACCCCTGCGTAGCGGGGGTTTTGCCTTTTCCTTGTGGTCGCCGAAGCACGGAAGTTATTGGTCGTTTATTGGTCGAACGAACGTGATACACCAACCCTGGGTCTCAAAAGGGATGATTCGTGACACATCTACCCACTCCTCGATCTGGATCAAAGGTGTCCAGCGGTCTGATCAGAAGATCAGCGAAATGCGGTGCTGACAGCCGCACATAATGAATCTCTTATGTTGTCAAGTTGCCGGCGGGTGGACAGGACTGGGGTGGGCCACACCGAGTGGGTGGGCAGGCTCTTATTAGGTCACACGTTCCGCCAAAACAGAGTGGGTGGGGTCGACAGGTCATTATCAGGACAACACCAGATGGTGCGTCAGCCGGTTTGTGGGGTCAGACCCCACCCAAGATGTCAGGTCAGATGTTTGAAGGTTTGTCGGGCTATGTATCGTTTTAGGCACCGCATGATTTCCGCGGTGTTGAGCCCTTCTTGTCGTCGCCGTTTCACATACCGGCGGGTTTCGTCGTGTGAGCTCATTCGTGTGAGGACGATGCGGTAGAGGGCAGCGTTGGCTTGACGGTCTCCTCCCCGGTTGAGCCGGTGGCGGGTGGTTTTGCCTGAACTGGCGGGGATGGGTGTCACTCCACAGAGGTGAGCCCATGACCGTTCGTTGTGGATTCGGTCTGGGTTGTCACCGGCAGTCACCAGGAGGCTGGCTGCAGTGTCTGTTCCGACTCCATGCAGTGCGACCAGTCCCGGAGCTGTCTCCTCGATCAGAGAACGCAGGGTCTCATCGATCACTCTCATCTCGGCGTGCAGGCTTTTGACACGTCGGGCCAAGTTCCGAATCACCAGGTTCGTCTGATAGATGATCGGGTCGGAACCCTTATGGGGCCGCATGTTTGCTGCCTCAGACACCAGTCCGGTCTTGGGTCTGTCCATGAACCTGGTCCGGATCTCCTCGGGAGCACAGAAGACAAGATGACGTAACTGGTTCAATGATTGGATGCGTTGTTGGCGTGCCGACCTGCGTGCAACAAGAAGAACTCTCATCTCCTCCACCCGACCGTTCCGACTTTTCGGAGTGACCGTGGCTGTCCCGGATAAGGCAGCTCTCGCCGCCGAGACCGCATCAGTCGGATCCGACTTCCCCTGTTTGCGACGTTGCTGACGGTTAGGACGATCCACCTCCACCACCATGACCTCTTGGTCGTGAAGGAACCTGGATAATCCGACACCCCACGACCCGGTGCCCTCCACCCCAATCCGGGCGACTGGGCCGAAACCGACCAGCCAGCCCAACAACTCCTCGAAACCGGACTGATCAGCAGGAAACGATTCGATCCCCAACAATCCGCCGTTGTGATCAACTGCTGCTGCCACATGGGTATCAGCATGAGTGTCGACACCACCAGTAACTCCTACGATTCTCATGGCCGCCCCTTTCGTTAGCTAAGGCCAAAGGGGTGGCAAACCACCGGGACGGCGGCCGTGACCCGACCGAACTGGTCTCAACAGTTCAACCGGCGAACACCGCCCGACCGGTGGAAACCACCAGACCCATTATCCCCCAGCCGGTTATGGGCG
>Ga0255054_10001918_pt1 | contig 12077 bp, 18 predicted proteins | sample JV7_2_23_MG_FD_188634 | JGI IMG/M metagenome (GOLD analysis project Ga0255054, IMG submission 188634) | Seawater microbial communities from Jervis Inlet, British Columbia, Canada - JV7_2_23 | ecosystem: Environmental > Aquatic > Marine > Inlet | place: Canada: British Columbia | collected... | reverse complement strand
TCCGGCTGCTGAGAAGTTGCCGAACATCACCGCTCCCGTGTTGGGCCTGTACGGCGGCGACGATGCGCGGGTGAATGCTACAATCGAGCCGGCGGAAGCGGAGATGGTTCGGTTGAACAAGTTCTACGAGTACCAGATCTTCGACGGCGCGGGGCACGGATTCCTCCGCCAGCAGAGCGGACGCGAAGGGGCGAACAGGCTGGCGACGGAGAAAGCCTGGCCGTTGACGGTGACGTTTCTGAAGAGGGGGCTCGGCGACGAGTAATCGCCGCCGAGGGCGGTGTTCGGATCGCGAATCCGCCGTCCGTCTTGGCTTTGGGCTCGTCCAGTTGGAACGTTGGCCGGTCGTCCTCAGCCTTCCGGGCAGACTGCGTCGGCCTCGATTTCGATGAGCATCTCCGGTTCGATCAATGACTTTACCTCGACCATGGTCGTGGCCGGCGGATGCTCGCCGAAGAACTCCCTGTGGGCTCTTCCGAACTCCTGCCAGCGGGAGATATCTGCCACGAACATGCGGGTGCGAACTACGCACGAGAGGTCGGCGCCCAACTTCGCGAGCGCGCCTTCGATGATCTCGAAGCAGCGCTTGGCCTGAGCGTAGGCATCGTCCGGCGCGAAGACGCCGCCGTCATCGGCGACGGGTGCGGTGCCTGTGACGTAAACGTGCTGACCGGCACGTAATGCGCGGCAATAGCCAACGCGCGATTCCCATGGAGCGCCGGAAAAGGTCCGCTCGAATTCCATTGCATGGCTCCGATCGTCGAGTCTAACCCGGTATCCAGATCGTCTTGGCGTGGACAACCTCCGCGCCGCTGCCGAGGGAAAGCTGTGACGGAGATTTTGTGTAGAAGGCGAGTCCCTTGTAGCCCATGATGTACTTGTAGCTGGTCTTCCCAAACACTTTGCTCGTGGCCATCACGACGAGGGAGTCGTCCGCCCGGTAGGCGATCTGAAGGAAATCTTCCGGCTTCATACGGACTATCGCCCCTGACGCTTTGACCGCCTGCGCGATCGCGGCTGCCGCTGCTCCTGATTGCATGGGTATCGTCTCCGTAGCTCGACGTGCTTAGGTTGATGTGGTACAGCTCAATCGAAAAACTGGGTGGTCACTGGCGAATTCGCAAACCAGGTCAGCACCCGGGGGAAAAGGATGAACCGTCGCAAATGCGGTCTGGCGTGCGCTGCTATTTCCGTTGCGCTCTGTCTTGCGCTCAGCGGATGCCGGGACGTAGATCGGCGCACGTTGACTCTGGGCATCCCGACAACGATTCAAGACTCGGGATTGCTCGACGTGTTGCTACCGGAATTCGAGCGTGCTTACCCGACGTACCGCTTGAGGTACATCGCGGCGGGCAGCGGTGAACTGCTGGCCCTGGGTCGTCGGGGCGATGTGGATGTTCTCTTGAGCCACGCGCCAGCGGCCGAAGTCGAGTTCATGGAGGCGGGTCACGGAATCTCCAGGCGCCTGGTGATGGAAAACGAGTTCGTGATCGCTGGGCCGCCATCCGATCCCGCGGGCGTACGCGGGATGCGAAACGCACCCGAAGCCTTGGCGCTGATAGGGGAAGCCGGAGCGGTTTTCCTCTCACGAGGTGACGAGTCGGGCACACACCGCAAGGAACTGGACCTGAGAGACATCCTTGGCCGGAGTGCGACTGGGCCAGGCTACCGCGAAATGGGAGAGGGGATGGGTTCAGTGCTCCGGGCGGCCTCGGAGCTTAGCGCCTACACGTTGTGCGATCGAGCCACATTCCGGAACATGGAGGAAACGCTCGATCTGGAGATCTTGGTCGAGGGCGATCAGCGCGTGCTGAACGTCTATCACGTGATCGTGGCGGCAGGATCGCAGGAGCCCGAGGCCGCTCGAGCCTTTGCCGCGTGGCTGCATTCTGAGGAGGGCTGGCGCGTTATCGACGGTTATGGCAGGGAGCAGTTCGGTGAGCCGCTGTTCAGACCTACCGGCTGATCTTGCCTTCTTGACTGGTATCGATCTCGTCGCCTCCTCCGGTCCCGAAGAGGAACGCTTCTACGTTCCTGCGGAGGAAGTCACGGGCTTCGGGTGTGCGAACATCGAGAGCGTAGTGGTTGATGAGCTGCATCTGCCGTTGCAACCACTCGTCCCAACAGACCTGGCAGATGCCCTGATGAATACGCTCACCGAGCTCGTCGCGGAACGGTGGCGAATCGATCGGGGCCCGTTGCTCGCCGCAGCGAGTGCATCGTACGTCTGTCACGTTGGCGCTACTCCTGTCGAATGCTGTTGCTTATCGTTAATCAGTGTGCGATGACTAACTCACTTTAACCGACATGGCAACGGACCAGCTCAAACGTGTGGCGGTCGTGCTCAACGAGCCGCAAGATCCCGTCAACATCGGCAGTGTTGTGAGGGTGATGAAGAACATGGGATTGCGGCACCTTCGTCTTGTTCGGCCCGCTGATTTTGACGTCTACAGAATCCAGGGCATCGCCCATACCGGGATGGATGTCATCGAATCAACCAGGCTGTTCGATAGTCTCGCTGAAGCTATCGTCGATGCCCGGTTGGTGGTCGGGACGTCCGCACGTGGTCGACGAGCCCGTCGCAATTATCGCCGGCCCCGAGAGGCGGCGACCGAAGTGCTTCAGGCTGTGGAATCGGGGGAAGAAGTCGCCCTGGTTTTCGGGCGAGAGGACCGCGGGCTCAGTAATGATCAACTCGACAGCTGTAACCGGGTCGTCGTGATCCCCACCGACCCGGGTCATTCGAGCCTCAACCTGGCCCAGGCGGTCCTCGTGCTGGCGTATGAGATCCGGCTGGAGGCAGAGGCCGAGGGCGAATTCAAGAGGCCGCGTCGGCCCACCGCCCGGGCCGGGAGGGAGGAATTGGAGGCGGTCTTCGCCGAGGTGGAGGCTTCCCTGACTGCTGTGGATTTCTTCAAGACACAAAAGCCGACGCCGGTCCTAAGAACACTGCGGGAGGTGGCGGGACGGGCCGATCTGGACGAACGCGAGGCCGCGCTATTCAAGGCCATGGCCTACGAAGTGCGCAATTTCATGGCCCGGCGGGCCCTGAAGGAAGGGGAAGAGCGTGAGGTTGAATAAAGCTCCTGCTAGTGGGTATTCCGCTACGGGGAGCGGGTGGTAGGGGGGCGCCGTGGAAAGTGATTTTCCAGCGGAGCACGAGGTGAACGATAACGTTCTCGTCTTGAAGGCTCAGGCAGGAGACCGGGAGGCGTTTGGCCAGCTGGTGACGCGGTACATGCGCCGAGCTTACTACGCGGCCTTGGGTCTTACAGGGTCGCACGAGGACGCTATGGACCTCTCGCAGGAGGCGTTCATCAGAGCCTTTAGGGCCCGGGCCTCACTTGATCCCGACCGCCCCTTCTACCCTTGGCTCTACCAGATCGTCCGCCGCCTCTGCTTCAATCTCGCTCGTGACCGTCGCACCCGCCGTCGGCGGCTAGAGGAGGCGACGCCGTGGCTCCGAGATCAGGCTGGGGCGCGGGCGGCGGTCAGTGACCCCGGCCGCAGCGCCGAGCGAGCCGAGCTTCGTGGTCGGCTGGAAGCGGCGATCGAAGCGCTTCCGGAACGAGAGCGCGAGGTTCTAGTGCTGAAGGAGTTTGAGGGACTGCGGTACAGAGAGATCGCGGATCTGTTAGGAATACCCATCGGAACCGTGATGTCACGTTTGTACACCGCTCGAAGGAACCTGGCTGAACACTTGGGAGATGTACTGTGAGTCAGAGGGGAGCTGCTTGCGGCGATGAACGTATCCGCCGTCTGTTGATGAGCGGACTGGACGGAGAGATGCCCGCCGAGGAGCGTAAAGAGCTTCAGCGTCTCCTGGAGTCCGACCCTGCTCTCAAAGAGGAGTGGGATCGACTGTTGCGACTGAAGGAGGTAACGGACACCATGGTATTCAAGAAGCCGCCCGATGTTGTTTGGGACGACTACTGGACGTCGGTATATGTTCGCCTCGAGCGCGGCATCGGCTGGATACTCTTGTCGCTTGGGGCAATCGTACTGATCTCCTATGGCATCTGGGTAGGCGCTCAGCAGTTCGTCTCTGATGTAGAGATGCCGTTGTACCTGAAGGTGGCTGTCATGGCGACAATACTGGGCGTTGTCGTGTTGTTCGTGTCGGTGTTACGTGAGAAGTTGTTCATGGGACGGGTTGAACGCTACAAGGACATAGAACGATGATTCTCACACCTGCAGCAGGACTCGTCGGTTACCGCATTACCGAGACTCTGGGGCTCGTGCGCGGTAACACGATTCGAGCTCGGCACATGGGTAAGGACATATTGGCCAAGCTCAAGAACTTGGTGGGCGGCGAGATCGAAGAGTATACGAAAATGATGGCTGAGGCGCGGGAACAATCAGTCGACCGCATGGTCGCCGAGGCCGAGGGTTTGGGCGCGAACGCTATCACGGATGTCCGTTTCTCGACGTCCTTTATGATGGGGGCCGCCTCCGAAATATTGGTGTTCGGCAACGCCGTGGTCGTGGAGCCGGAATAGACACGTCCCAGAGTGGCCGGTCGAGGCCCGCTCAGTCTCCGAAACTGATTCCCAACGCTCGGGCTGTGGTGACGACATCTCCGTGGACTGGCACTTTCTTCTGCCATTTCACCGCCTCGGCCAGCGGGATCGTGAGTACGTTTGGCGGATCGAGGGCTACCATGACCCCGAACTCGTCGCGCTCGATGCACTGAACCGCCGCAGCACCGAAGCGCAGCGCGATGAGACGGTCGTAGGAAGTCGGCGATCCACCGCGCTGTAAGTGCCTGAGCGCTATGGCTCGTGCCTCCTTCCCGGTGATCGCCGACACCTGCTGAGCCAGTACCTCGCAAACACCTCCAAGCCGCTTCGTGTCCGGGTCCTTGAACACAGGTACACCACCCATGGGTAGCGCGCCTTCTGCGGCGACGATAATGGTGAAGTGCCGGCCCAACCGTTCTCGCTCCATGACCTTCGCACAGATGCTCTCGATGCTGTAGGGGATCTCGGGAAGCAGGATCACGTCCGCGGTACCCGCCACACCAGAAAAGAGAGCAATCCAACCGGTATCTCGCCCCATGACTTCCACGATCATGACACGTTCGTGGGCCTGGGCTGTCGAGTGGAGGCGATCGATCGCCTCGGTGGCGATCTCAACGGCGGTCAGGAAACCGAACGTCAGGGCCGTTCCCGGTATGTCGTTGTCGATGGTCTTCGGCACACCGACGACGGGCATGCCTTTCTCATACAGGTCGTGTGCTATCCGCAAACTTCCGTCTCCGCCGATCGCAATCAGTGCATCGAAGCCGCACTTGTTAAACGCCGCGATGACGTAGTCGGAATGGTCAACTTCCTTCATCGAACCGTCAGGCTGTTGGACGGGCCTCTTGAACGGGTTGCCGCGGTTCGTGGTGCCTAGAATCGTCCCTCCCAGATGAGTGATGCCGCGAACTGAGTCGCGGGTGAGTGGAACGATATCATCGTCGCCCATGAGCCCACTGTAGGCCCGGCGAATCCCGTATACCTCCCAGCCGCGGTTGAGGGCGGAGAGGGTGGCAGCCCGTATGACGGCGTTGAGGCCGGGAGCATCGCCGCCGCCTGTGTTGATCGCGATCTTCTTGGCGGAACCCATAGATTACCTCGTACGTTTGTGGGCACGCTCAGCTGAGGTGCGGAAGAGAGCCTAGGTAGTAAGAATGACGAAGTGGCTGGCCACCTTCAAGCGAGCCCCCAGATCGCCGCGAATCAAGGCGCCCTTCGCTTGGACTGGACACCGAGCAGACAGAGGGGCATTGTGTACCGGACCCCAAAGCGCCAGATCCGGGGATCTTCCTGACCATATATCGCGCCGACGCGACGGGCCGCTAATGCCGGGGGATATCTCATGGGAAAAATCAACGTGGGACGCGTGATTCTTGGCGGTTTGGTGGCCGGCCTGGTCATCAACATCGGCGAGTCTATTCTCAATCTCGCCATCGCTGGCGAGACGATGGAGTTGGCCTACAGGCAGCTCAACCTGGAGCCGCCAGGTGGCATGACTATCGGACCATTCATAGTCCTGGGCTTTGTGCTGGGCATTCTCCTGGTATGGCTCTATGCGGCGATTCGGCCGCGCTTCGGTGCCAGTGCCAAGACCGCTATCATGGCCGGGTTCTTCGTTTGGCTATTTGCCTTCCTCTGGCCCTCGATTGGCAACGGTCTGATCGGATTGTTCGATGCGGACCTTCTCGTGTTCGGAGTCGTTTGGGGCCTGTTCGAGATCCTCGCCGCCTCGGTTGCCGGAGCGTGGGTCTACCGGGAAGACTAGCAAGACGGTGTTTGGCTCAGGCCGGGGAAGTGCTCATGTGGAGATGGACGCTCATCTACGACGGACAGTGCGAGTTCTGCCGGCGACAAGTTGAGGTCGCACTGGGCCTTGATGCGGACAGACGCATCAACGCCATTCCATTCCAGAGCGCAGACTTGGAACGATTTGGGGTGAGTCGCGATGCGGCGGAAGAGGCGATGCACCTCGTGGCTCCAACGGGTACCGTGTGGCGTGGTGCTGCAGCGATGCGCGAGATTGTTCGACTGCTTCCGAGGATAAGACTTATGGCGTGGCTCTTTCGGCTCCCGCGTGCCATGAGCATTGCGGAACGTGTTTATCGCTCGATCGCGAAGCGACGACACCAGTTCGGCTGCAACAGTTCAGCGTGTCGCCGCGGTGCGGTGGACTAACGATTGTTAATCGCGGAGCCTATCGATGTTCAGGCGGTTGATTCTGCTCTTCATCGTTGTTCCCATCGCCGAGCTCGTGCTGTTGATCCAGCTGGGGCGTTGGGTCGGCCTGTGGCCGACGCTGGCGCTGATCGTAGTGACGGGCACACTGGGCGCAGCTCTGGCCAGCCGCGAGGGACTTCGGGCATGGCATGCCTTTCAGCTCGACTTGGCGCAAGGGCGTCTTCCGGGTCGCGCAATCCTTGACGGACTTTCCATCTTCGCAGGCGGTGCCTTGCTTCTTACGCCTGGCCTGATGACTGACCTGCTCGGGTTCGCGTTGGTTACGCGCCCGACGCGCCGCTGGCTACAGGATCGCGTCGTGAACCGGTTCGGCGGTAGGCTGCTGAAGCAGGGGCAGATTTTCGTTCAGACCTCAGCGGGATGGAGGGGACGCGCGCCCGAGGCTGAGGCTGAGCGGCCCGCGCGTCCAGCGGGTCGAGAGATTGATCAGGGTGAAGGTTCTTAGGAATCACGTTCGCTGAAAACAGGACGAGAGCATGCGGTGGATTCTGAACAGGTACTTCCCGGAGTGGGGGGGATTCCTTCTTAGGCTGGCACTCGGCACTGTTTTCATCGCCCATGGATGGACCAAGCTGAACGGGCCGCTGGGCACACCAGAAGGCTTCAACATCGAAGCCTGGGGCTGGCCTTATCCGGTGCTGTGGGCTTGGGTTGTGGCAGTGGTCGAGACGCTGGGTGGTCTTCTCATTCTCGTGGGCTTGTTCACGCGATTTGCGGCGGCGCTCATCGCCTGTGTTATGGCCACCGCCATCATCAACGTGAAACTACCGGCCGGCTTCGTCGGAGGATTCGAGATCGATTTCGTGCTTCTATTGATCGCGCTCTCTCTCGTCGTTGGTGGCGCTGGCCGGATATCGGTGGACCGCGATGTGCTTGGTTGGGGTGCACCGCCGAAGCGAAGTCACGTAGGAGAGACGCCGTATGATTGACATCACCCGGCGGTTGAGCGTCGCGACGGCACCGTGGCCCGGCGATACTCCCTTGCAGATCGAGTGGACACTACATCTGTCTAGGGGTGACAACGTTTCGCTGTCGCGCCTCACTCTCAGTTCGCATGCAGGCACGCACGCGGATGCGCCAGCTCACTATGATCAGGAAGGCTACACCACGGACCACTTTGACCTGGCCGTATTCGTCGGTCCGGTGCGGGTGATCGATGCTCGGGACTGTGATTCACTGACCGCTGAATTCTTCAAGGCGCGAAACGCGGTGGGATGCTCCCGAGTTCTGGTCCGCTCGCTGGAGCAGGTACGCCCGCATGAGTTCGTCAGTGATTTTCTGTCGCTTTCGCCAGGTGGAGCGGAAGCGTTGGTCGGTGCGGGATTGGTGCTCTATGGCACCGATGCGCCGTCGGTCGACCCGATGGATTGCTCCGCCATGACTGCACATCGGGTCTTGGGTGCGGCTGGCATTCCCATCCTTGAGAGCCTCGATCTGTCAGAGGCAGGTCCCGGTGACTACGACCTTTTGGCACTGCCGATGAGCATCATGGCAGCGGAAGCGTCGCCGGTGCGGGCTGTGTTGTTGCCCGCGGGGTCGCTGACGCTCGAACGCTGATCGCTTAGTTATCTTCCAAGATTATAGACAAGCCCGAACTGAACGATGGTCAAGTTGCCGTTCGCATCATCTGTGTCCGATGGCAGAGCTACGGCGTCTCCCATGACGAGACCGCCGAAGTAGCCGTAGGCCTCGACAGCCAGGCGCGGTACGACCTCGAAGAGAAATCCCACGAGCCCGCCGACGGAGAAACCGCCGGTCCCATCGACTCCGGCGGCGTTCGGGTTCAGGCCCACGTAGGCGATACGGCCTCCGATGTAGGGCGAGAACCGCTGGGAGTTCATCATCGCCAGCACGTAGCGCCCGTCCGCGAAGATCGAAATTAGGCTCAGGTCACTATCTCCAGCCCCTGCCACTGCGTGACTACCGTAGTGCAAGCCGAGTAGGGCTTGGAAGTTTCCGGCCCAGGTGTATCTGGCGGTCACCTCCAGTCCGAAGGCCGAGTTCAGGTTCGCGAACGCATCGCCGCCGAAGTCGGCAAAGCCGGCGCTTGCCCCTGTGGCGAAACCCACGCGAGCCGGTGTGTCCTGTGCGAAGGCGGCGGTCGATAGCATCGTCGCCGTCGCGGTCGCCACGAGAAGACGGACCCCCGTTCTACCCATGTCCGTTGCTCTTCCCTAGAATGCCGAGCCTAGCCAAGTCGAAACTGCCTCCTTGTGGCTGCACCTGCGAGAGGTCGAATGCCGTGCCCTCCCAACCCTAGCCGACCCGACGTGGCTCAATACTCTGCCCGCCTTGCGAGATGTCAGATCATACCGTCTAGCCATAATCGTGGCTACGCCGCATCCTTGAAAGTCTATGCAACGAACCATCACGCCAGAACTGGTGGACCAGCCATCGCCCGATCCGGCCCTCCTGGCCGAGAGCCTGGCGGACCTGGCCTGGCTGAATCGTTATCTCGGGGGAACCGCGACGGTGATTCACCAGTTGAATCGATTGTTGGGCGGCGTTTTCCCTCGCCGCCTCAGGGTGCTGGATGTCGGCGCCGGAGGGGCAGATATGCTGGTCGCTTTGGGCGAATGGTGCCAGCGTCGTGGTTTCGTGCTCGAGGCGGTGGCCCTCGATCTTGGACGCGAGACAACGCTGCAAGCCGCCAAGAACATCGAGAGCGCAGGATGCGAAGTCTTGAGAGTGGCCTGCGGCGATGCGCGTGCGCTGTCCTTTTCCGATCGCGCGTTCGATGTTGCGATCAGCAGCACGTTTCTTCATCACGTCGACGAAGGCGACGCCGTGGTGACTTTGACGGAGATGGCGCGAGTGAGTGACCTGGGCATCATCGTTAGCGATTTGCGTCGCGAGCTCTGGGGTTACGTCGCGGCGTGGACGTTGGCGAACACGGTCTGGCGACGGCATCGTTACACGCGCCACGATGCTACGGCTTCGATGCACGGGGCCTTCTCTCTGGAGGAAGCGAGCGCGCTGGCGCAGCGTGCCGGCCTCGCCGCGGTCGTAGAGCCTCAACTCTGGTTCCGTTGGGCTCTGCGCTGGCGGCGTGCTGACTGATGTCGATGGAGGCAGAAGTTCTGATCGTTGGTGCCGGCCCTGCCGGCTCGGCCCTTGGCCTGGAGTTGGCGCGTCAAGGCCGTGACGTCTTGATCCTCGAGCGCTCGGCCTTTCCGCGGGACAAACCATGTGGTGATTGCGTGAACCCGGGGGCCGTTGCCCAGCTACGCCGCCTCGGGATCGCGGACCGACTATACGAGAAACTGTCGCCGGCGCCCCTGCGGGGCTGGCGTGTCCAGGCCCCCGACGGGACGGCCTTCGGTGCTGAGTTCGGAGTGGCGGAGTCGGGTGTGCCGCTCAGTGGTTGGGCGGTCCGCAGACGCGACTTCGATGCGGCGTTGCTAGACGAGGCGAGTCATGCGGGCGCGCGCGTGCGATTCGGTGTGCGCGTCTCCGATGTTCTGCGGGATCGACACCGCGTAGTCGGAGTGCTGGCCCGTGAAGGCTCGGCGATTCGTGAAACTCGAGCATCGTTCGTTGTGGGGGCCGACGGGATCCGCTCGGTGCTTCAGCGGCGACTTGGCTTGAGGGGTCGGGAACCGCGGCTGAGGAAGATCGCGCTTGTCGGCCACCTGGCCGGCCGCAACGGATCGAATTCTCTCGGGGAACTCCGCGTGCGGGGCGGGCGCACGTGCGGGTATGCAGCTCTGGGGGTCGGCGCGAATGTGACGGTGGTGATTCCGGAGTCTGAAGCCGGAGCGATCGCGGGTCGCCCGTGGGAGTTTCTGAGTGCCGCTCTGTCCGACTTCCCGGAGATTGAAGATAGGGTGCGGCGTGGCGGCCTAGAGAAATCGGTCATGGTAACGGGCCCGTTCGACCAGCCGGCCCGCCGAGCGTGGACGGCGGGCGCGGCTCTGATCGGTGATGCAGCGGGCTACTACGATCCGTTCACGGGCCAGGGCGTTTATCAGGCGCTCCTCAGCGCGCGTCTGGCTGGCCGGGCAATCGAGTCGGCTCTGCGGGATCCCGCCACCGAGGTACGTGCGTTTAGGAGGTACGGTCGCCAGCTGAGCCGCGAGCTGGTTCCGAAGCGCGCGTTGCAGAAGGTGATCGAGGCAGCCGTCAGCCGACCGGCAGTCATGTCCTGGTTTCTCGGCGGGCTAGCGCAGGACGACTCGGCCGCCAAGCGCTTGCTGCGTGCGGCGGCTGACTTGGATCATCCGGCCAACATGCTCGACCCGGTGCTTTGGAGTCGCCTCCTATACGTGAGGGTACACAACACCGCATGATGACTCACAACGAGATTCGCATGGCCGCGTCGCCTGTGCGGTGCTTCCAAGTGGCCGCGGACGTGGAACGCTGGCCCGAGATTCTATCGCACTACCGCTGGGTACGTTTCCGTCGCCGCGAGGGCTTCGGTCGTGGCCTTGTGGAGATGGCGGCGCACCGAATGTTCGGCCCGGCTGGGTATCCCGTGTGGTGGGCGAGTGAGATGTGGGCGGATGAGGATGTCCCGGTGGTGCGGTACCGACACGTTGACGGCATCACCAAGGGGATGGATGTAGAGTGGCGCTTTCACGACGACGGCGTCGGCACACACGTCGAGATCGTACACGACTGGCCGCGCGGACCGGGGTGGCCGCTCATCGGTCGCTTCGCGGCTGACCGTGTCATCGGTCCCGTCTTCATACATCACGTAGCCGGAATGACGCTTGAGGGGGTCAAGAAGGCTGTGGAGGCTTTGTGATTATCGACAACGAACATTCCGGTAAGAAACGCCGCCGTGTCGCGGTGACGGGTATCGGCTGCATAACGCCTACCGGCAACGGCGTCGACCGTTTTTGGGCAGGTCTGCGAAGAGGCGAATCAGCAGTTCGGCGCGTTACGCGTTTCGACCCCGAGGTCTTTCGCAGTCGCATGGCGGCGGAGGTCGACGGCTTCGATCCCATGGACTACATGGATGCCAAGCGTGCGCGGCGCCTGGATCGTTTCGGCCAGTTCAGTGTGGCGACAGCGCGGATGGCGCTCGCCGACGCCGAACTCGACCCTGCAACACTCAACTCCGACCGGGTGGCGGTGCAGATCGGCTCGGCTCTGGGCGGTGTGGCTTACGCCGAAGAGCAACACGGTGTTTTCGTGGACGAGGGTCCGCAGGCGGTGAACCCACTCCTCGCCCTTGCCGTTTTCGGCGGTTCGGCCAGCTGCAACATCGCCATCGAGTTCGGGTTCACAGGCCCGAATTTGACGAACGGGATGAGCTGTGCCTCGGGCGCTATCGGTGTTGGGCACGGCTTTCGGCTGATACGCGACGGTGAGTCG
>Ga0255054_10001916_pt1 | contig 12082 bp, 15 predicted proteins | sample JV7_2_23_MG_FD_188634 | JGI IMG/M metagenome (GOLD analysis project Ga0255054, IMG submission 188634) | Seawater microbial communities from Jervis Inlet, British Columbia, Canada - JV7_2_23 | ecosystem: Environmental > Aquatic > Marine > Inlet | place: Canada: British Columbia | collected... | reverse complement strand
GTCGCAGACGCTCCCTCACTCTCCGCCGTGATAATCGCTTCCCCGGCGGCTACACCGTGGGCGAGACCGTTTGCATCAACAGTAGCCACGGTTTCGTCACTGCTGGACCATACCAGGACAGGATCGACAACCGGGTTACCGTTCGGATCTTTGACGTCGGCTTCTAGCTCGGCAGACCCGGCAACAAGAAGGTCTGCTTCCCCAGGAGAGACCGTGACCGACGCTCGACTGAGAACCGGAACCCAAGTCGGATCAGCCCCGTCCTCATTCGGCAAATCGCCTAGCTGCATCTCATGCCCGTTGCCGCTGGCGTCGGCTGCGACCTGGCCGGTGCCTTCGTCCATCTTCCAGTAGGCAACGAGTCCCTTTGCCTTCTTCACGTTCAGGGACTTGCTCATGTTCTTGGCGATGTCCCTGGCGGACCGAGTTAGATTCCAAATCCTCAGCTCATCGATAGCACCTCGGTACAGCTTGCCAAGGAAACCTTCAGGCGAGTTCTCACGACCCAGCGAAACTAGGCTCGTCGTCACCGAAGGCGTATTCATGCCCGTGCGGCTGTTGTCGAATGCTCCGTTGAGGTAGAGGGTCGCTTCGCCGTGATCGAAGACAAAGGCGAAATGCTGCCACACGGCTGCCGTTAAGCTTTGGGCGCTGTAGAGTTTTGTGTTGCTGGCGGGGGGAGTCCGGTCGTGAGTGACTAGTGCCAGTCTTCCGTCATTCTCAAACACCACGATGTATGAAGCCGAAACAGAGAGACCCCATTTGGAAATGATTGCTTGGTCGCCGAAACCCGCCGGACTTGTCGGCTTGATCCAGCCTTCGATCGTGAACGTGCTCATCAGATCGAGGTCATCGCTGTCGGGCGTCTCGGTCCCCTGCGTGCCATCGAAGCCAAGGGCGAACGATTCGTCGCCACCTCCGCCGTGGCCCGGAGGCGGGCCAGGAATCCCACCTTTCGCGGCACTAATGGACAGGTCGTCAGGAGCAACTGGCGCGTCATTGCAGGTCGTGAAGATCAAGAACACCCCAACGACGAGCAGGAGGAGAAGGACGAGGCGCAGATCGGCGCTAGACATGGGGGCCTCCAGGCGAGACGTGGCCGGACTACATCAGTCTGACGCTACTCCGTCCCAGCCCGCACGGCCTGTCGCGAGATTCTTGTCTGAAGATGTGGTGAGATCCACCAGCCGGTGGCGTACGGTCTTCTCGTTCCCCGGGGCGGGCTCCGGTTTGGCGCGTCCGTCATACCGCTTATTGGGACTGAGGTCTGGATGGAGTTCGAGGCCGGTGATCTCGACTGCCCGTTCCACTGAATCGCTCATCGCCCAGAAAGCGAGAGGGCGGCTCCGCTGTCTACCTCCCGCCTGCCCGGACGCAAACGTAGTCCGACGCACAAGCATACCCTCTTTGGCAGTCAGCGGTGCTCGTGCAGCGTGATAGGCACTGAGGAGTTCCGTCCGGCAACGCCTCACACCTGTACGGAACGCAGTCCTCGCTGCTCCCATCGGTACCCTGGATGTGGTATCCGCTATCTCCTTTGCTGTAGCCGGTCCCCTTGTACCCCGGGATTTCCCACGCCGATGCGCAAAAGGCCTCAACCTCCTCGCAAACTCTCTTATCAGGATCGCAGAAAAAGTCTTCGGGGCACTGCTGGTTGTCAGAACAGGCACGGAAAGCCACAGTGACCGGCGTCGGCGGAGAACCAACCTCAGTTCCACTCGCGTCTTTAGTGCTCACAGTCACCCAGTATTCCTGCTCCGCTGGTAATTCGGGTGGCAACTCCAGAACAAATGTGCCGAAGTGAATGGGAAAACGTGACATTGCCCCCGTTACCTCTAACACTCCAGTTGCCAGCTTCGCGGACACCGGCACGGATCGCCCCCTGGGATCCGGGCTCCACACCTGCCATTCAGCCGATGCCACCCCTGACACGCCTGTGTTCCAGAGAAAACTGACATCCTGATGGTAATGAATCGTCGCTTCTGTTCCCCAATCACCTGTCTTGCCGGGATCTCGGACCTTTACAGTCGTATTCCCGCCCGTCGGGCGGACCATCATTGCGTGTTCTTCTCCCTCTAATTGGGCAGCACCAGACTGGGGAGTGATCTCCAAGTCCTGCCTGTCAGGACGAGTGCGCGTCGGTTCCCTCTCGGGAGCAGGCATAGTGGGGGAGACCCTCTGTCTCTGTGCAGCGATCTCGCCTCGAACTGAAAACGGCGTCCACCCGGTAAATCCCTTTGTCTTCCCGTTCACGTCTTTGGCTGAAGTTCTTATTGCATAGCTACCTTCTGGCAGCTGAAATCGCTTGATTCCCAGGCAGCCGCTTTCGCTAATCGTCGCCGCACCTGTTTCTATCGTCTTTGCCTGTGGAGTCCACTGAGCCGCAGCTACAAATCTCCGCGGTTGACTATCGCTTTCCCCGAGAACCTCAATTTCAAATGTCCAGAGACCACATGCTTGGTATTCCACGCTCGGCAATTCCACGACCGCAGAGATATTCGTGTTGGGCGGGTACACCACGTTCAGGGTCGGATAGAGTACTTCTGGCACCGACCCCACATTTGTCAGCTGCGCATGAACACTAGGGACAAAGCACAAACCGAAAGAAACGAGACACAAAATGCATTTTTTCATGACGAGCCGTCTCATGGACTCTACCCCTCCTGCCGATGCGGTAGGCGTGGGACGCGGCGTGCCATCGGCCTTGCACGTCACGCTTTTCAGGCGGATGTGCTTGGAGATCGGATGGTGCGGTCAGGCAGGCGTCCTAATGGGAGCGTCCACTCGGCGCAGTCAGACCGAGCAGCTTGTGCGTCACCCTATCGCAGAGATTAAGCGCCGCAAGTCGGGAGAACCTCTATTCTGCGGCGTATGGTCTACGAGGACGAGATCAGGAGCGTGGAGGGAGCCGGATACGAGAGAGGGCGACCCGGCGGAGTGACCTCTCCATGTTCCCTCTCCAAGTCTGTTGGCTCGCCCCGAGCCCTTACGTTGCTTTATCGCAGGGCACGCGGCCGGTCAGTCCTCACTTCGAAGCATCACCAGCAGCATCTTGAACGGAGCCGCCGCGTGAACGGCGTGGGGGACGTTGGCGGGCATCAGGAGCGACTGGCCAGACGAGATCTCGTGGACCACGCCTCCGACGGTTATCCGGGCAAGGCCATCAACGACGAGGACGACCGCGTCATGGGGCGTCGTGTGCTCGCTTAGGCTTTCGCCCTCCGCGAAGGCGAACAAGGTGAGAGAGCCGCCGGGGGACTTGAGAAGGGTCCGGCTGACGACGGATCCGGCGTTATAATCGACCAGATCGGTAAGTATGGCCGGCGTGGCGAGCGGGCTCTCCGGCTCGGTCGAAGCTTTCATGGCACCTACATACGTCACCTCCTGCAAGATCGCCAGCCGGATCGCCGCTGACGTTCCCTCGCCTGACCCCAGTTCTCCTAACGTAACGGCTGCGGCCGGCGGCGTATGGTCGGAGGACGGCGTTCGGGAGCGTGGAGGGGCCGGATGCGAGAAGCCTAGGTCAGAACCCCAAGGAGAAGCTGGACGCCTCCCATTACTAAGATGGCCAGCAGGAAGCCTATCGCGACGATGGGCAGCACAGCCCGGTCGGGGTCGTGACGCATGCTTGTACAGCCTCAGTAAAACGGTGGGAAAAAGATCCAACTGAGGCTGAAGGACTCTCAGATAACGCGGGCCGTCACCCCAATACATATTCACTTCTACAGATCCCGCAAGACTCCCTGCCGCTCTACGAGGACGAGATCAGGAGCGTCGCTCGAACTCGTGCGAGACCTCGCGGTACGAGTCCGACGATATGCGACGACATATAGGCTGGCTTGTGCTCTTACTTACGTCTCTGGCGGGCTGTGACACCTCGCTGGAGGAGATACGAGGAACGCCCCCTCTTCCTTCAGGAGCGAGGGCAGCGCCGTAGACGTTGCGAAGACGGTCTCCTCCCGCTGCCTCAGCGGGACGATGGCGTCTACTATTCATTATGGCCGCGTCTTCGATCACAGAACTCCGCCTCCCTGGATCCCGCCACCGCCCCGAACCATTCCCGCGGCTCCCCGGTGTCTGGATCGATCGGCAGCACAGCCCGATCACGCGGGACGCGCTCTGGATCCTCTGAGGCCGCGTAGGCGAGCATCGCCACCAGCGACGCGTTCTCCTTGAGGTCGTCGAACACGATCTTGTCATACGTGTCGCGGTTGGTGTGGTGGGTGTACTGCCGGTACTCGTCCATGGGCGACGCCAGGTTGAAGGCCGGAGCACCGACGCAAACGAAGGGCATGTGGTCGGTCCCCTGGTCGGTCTGTGTACCTGGAAACATGAGAGTGACGTGCTCGCTGATTTCTCGAGGCACCAGTGAGATCCAGCGGCCGATGTGCTGCCCTGCATACAGAAGGCTTTGCCCTTCGATACGGTCGATCCGCCACGTGCCGGTATCCTGGTTGAATAGCGCCTGTAGGCCCTCTACTACCTCCGGGTGGTCCTCCCGAAACGTGAGAGAGCCTGCGAAGTCGATCTCCTCAGCTCCCCAGTGCCCCACCAGGATGGTGCGTCGGGGATTGGGGTAGGTCTCCTTGAGGATACGCATGGCCTCGAGCATTGCGATCGTGCCGGTCCCGTTGTCGGTGGCGCCCGTCGCCCCATGGTAGCTGTCGAGGTGGGCCGAGAGGACCACATACTCGTTCGGGAGTTCGGCCCCGTTTAGCTCGGCGACCACATTGAATTGCGGCACCTGGCCCCCTCGCTCGGCTTCAACCTCGATCCTGAGCTTCGGATGCTGGTTATTCTTCGCCAGGCGGTACACCAGGCCATAGTCCTCGCAGGAGAGGCTGATATATGGGATCCGAAGATCTTGAACTGCCTCGAAGGCAGGGAACGTCCCCCAGCCCCTGAACTGGGACCAGATGATTCCCAAGGCTCCGGCCGAATCGAGCATGTGCTCCCACGCCGCGCCGCCACCCGCCTCGGCCAACCTGCGGCGTCTCCAGATTTGGTTCTCCTCCCTAAGCGACTTCAGGCGCTCAACGGTCTCCGGTCTGGCCAGCTGCTCGAGATTCTGGTCGGGCCGACACGTTGGCTCAGGCGGAACTGTCAGCACCCATTTGCCCTTGACCAGCGGGAGCCACCGTGCAGGGTCAACATCAATGGGGGCCACACTGGGGAGGGCGATCACGGCGCCCTCGACCGGTCCCCCGGTGCTCGGACTGAAGGCCCACATCTTGGCCTCGAGACTCTGGACCCGCGGGGCGATCAGGTCCACGTGAAGAATCCCTTGCTCCCAGCCGAGGTCGGTACCGTACTGCTCCTTGCGCGCCGGAACGCCCCAGCTCGCGTAGACCTGGACCAGCCAATCCTGCGCGCTGCCGAGATTCGGCGTGCCTCCCCATCGGGGGCCGATCGAGTCCATCAGCACCTGAGCCAGGGCCTCGGTCTGCGAGTGCTCCATCCCGACCTCCCATATGCGACGGACGACGGGATCGTCGGTGGTGAAACTCTGGGCTTGTAGGGCGAAAGGACCTGCGAAGCCTAGCACACTCAGGCCGGCGGCTCGAGCGATCAACCGTAGAACGGATTTGCTCGACGATCGCTTAGGAGGATAGCAATCCATGGATTCTCTCCTTGTGGGAGGTGCCATCGGCGTTGCACGTCACTGCTGAGAATGCTTGCACTTGCTCGCAAGTCGGCGATGCGGGCGTCCTGCGTGGGCGTCTGCTCGGCGCAGTCGTGGACCACCGAGCAGCTTCGAGAGCGTTAGCCCTCGCTCCTCACACCCTGGGTCGAGTTGGGGGGACGCTGCAATTGAAGAACCTCGATTGTGCCTGTCAGGAAATGCTTTATTCTGCGTCGTATGGTCGGAGGACGAGATCAGGAGCGTGGAGGGGCCGACAGGCGGAACCGACGCAAGGGATTTTAAGTCCCGAAACAGCCCTTCCGTAGTTTCGGCGCTCTCAGCGAAACGTTAGGAACCACGCGGGTTTTCAGCTAGTACCCCTTCCTTGCCGTTTCCCGAGTTTTCCCCTCTTTTCCGGTCTATCTGCTACGAACCGCTACGTTTTTTGGAGATGACAACCGGTTGACGCCGTGCGCTATCATCTCGGCATGGGCTACCTTGAGTCGGACGTTTCCGACCTAATGGCGGCGGCTAAGATGAAAGAGCACGCGCCCTACACGGAGGCCGACTGGCAGGCCGACTGCGAACGTGTGGATCAGGGTGAACCGCTCACCTGCCCTGACTGCGGGGCTCTCGGCGACTACGGCCCGAGGGACGACGGGCAGGGCCGCCACTACCGTGCCTGCAAGATGTGCGGGTTCTGGCAGGAGACGGACGGCTCGCCCGCCTATCGATGCTGGGTGTCAACACACAGGTGTGACCCTGGCCTAGACGGCCCCTACGACTGCGAGTACTGCCAAAGGACCGACCTCACAGGATCTCACAAGTGTGGAAAGTTCTTGACGCCTTGGGAGCACGTCTACACCTGTGACACCTGCGGCCAGCGGCTTAGCGGAGAAAGCTGGAGGCCCTGGCCCCTGCAAGGCAGCGGGTGAGTCCAGATGAGAAAGAGGGGCGGCTCCCGAAGGAACCGCCCCAAAGATGCGAATCGCCTCAATCCGTCTTAGTAACTGTGATGTTGCCAGCCTCGATCGGGATCAAGGCATCCTCGAGATCCTGTTCTGTGAAAAAGGAAAGGACGTCTTCGCAGATCAAGACCCCCACGGGCGGTGGCGCGGCAAATGTGAAGGACAGCTCATCCGGCGGATCGTTCGCTCCTTGGCCGTTGTCTCTAACGATCCAGACGGACTCCCCCAAGAGTGGGAACACACCCGGGAACCCCTCTGTGACTTTCTGATCCTCGGTCGTGATGACGTAAATATCGTTCACCGTTTCTTCCAGGCATACGACGTCGCCGTGGTACGTTACGCCCGATTCTCGGTTCTTGTACTGCATTTGGCCCGAGACACTTCCGTCTGCGCGCTTTTCGGCGACGAAGGAAAAGCTGCGCCACCCATCCTCCAATTCCGGGAAGAAGCTTGAGGTGAAGTGGCCGCCGCCGCGCACCGATTCGACGACCCGATTTCCGGCGTGGGCGCTGAATTGCGGAGTCGGCGTGCTCGTGTTGTCCGTTTCAGTTGGGAGGTCCCCGCTGCAACCGATCGAGAGAAGCGGGGCGACCAGAAGCCCGGTCAGAGTGAGGAGAGTACGCATGAGATTCCTCCTGGCGTGAGTGCGTCGTGGCTAACCCGGGGGCGCTTTGCCCTCCACTCAGGTAAGCGGAAAACGAACGGGAAGCGGCCAGCGCTTGTATCCAGCGCGAGCCGAACGCGGCGTCTATTTGGTCAGAGGCGTCGTGGCCTCGTTCCATGCACTTGGAGGTGGGCTCTCGCAGGCTACGGGCTCGTCCAAACCACGCGAAAGAGTATGGATGCGGGCGGCGTACGGTCGGAGGACGAGATCAGCAGCGTCGCCGTCGGCTACGCCGAAGCGGCTTGTTAGGGGGTTGCGGTCAAATGCGTGCTTTGGCCCCGCAACTGGCGCGCGAGTAGGAGGGCCAGCGGCAACAATAAAAGCGCCGTGACAACCCCGGGCGTGTAACCCCGCTGCAGCACCGACCACGCAGGATGTACGATGCCGTTGATGAGCCCGATGCCAACCCAAATCCATGCGAGGGGCACGGCGGATGGCCAACCTCGGCGCACGGGCCACCAATAGCAGAAGGCCCCAAAGCCAATGATCGTAAGATTCGCGATCAAGAACCCGCGCTCGATATCCCAAGATATCAGCCCGCTTAGGAACCGGGCGGGTGGGAAGACATCATAAAGGTGGAAGACATACTCCTCTACCGAATGGAGGGCTTGAACCCCCACTAGTGCGAGGAATGTTGACTTGACCTCCATCTGTGACTCCCACGCGGAGTTCTAGCCTAGCCAGTCGGGCACTGTAACCACAAACAGCGCGGCGCTCTACTTCGCTGAGGACGAGATCAGGAGCGTCGCCCGAACTCGTGCGAGACCTTGTGGTACGAGTTCGACGGCATGCGACGATACCTGATCTTGCTCCTTCCGCTACTAACGCCTCTGGCGGGCTGCGATTCCTCGCGGGAAGAGGAGTCAAGCGTAAAGGAAACCCCGGAGGTTGGGGCGTTAGTGCGCGCGCAGGTGCCGAAGCTTGGCCCGGATTGGCAGATGGGTATGTTCAACAGGATTCGAGTTGAACCTCCTTGCTATTTGGTGCTGCTGTTTTCTTCAGATGGCTCCAATCGCGTGGCGCACACCCTGGCGCTGTCCGAGGTCGAAAAACTTGAGGTTCACCGCTTCTACAACTGGAGCGATCGGGGCCTTTTCCCGGAAGCGTTGGCTCGCGCATCGCCTAGGGAAGACTGGGCTGAGGTGGCGCTTGATTCACTGCAAGCTCGGAACAGAAGAACCTGCCCAAGTCCGATACCGTAAACCCACAGCCGAGGTCGTTCTCAGTTTGAGCTAGAGATCGCTTTCGTCTAGAAAGCGAGGATCGGCTCGAAGGAACCGCCCCGCTACAGTCAACGGACGATCTGTCTGTCACTGGGTCTTGAACGTAATCGCCTGAGCAAACCAGACGGGAGTCTTCTCATCCTGGTACTTGGCCGGCGAGAACTCCATCTGCTTGGCCACACCCATGCCCGCCTCGTCCATCGCATCGTAACCGCTCGACTTCTGGACCACCGTCTTCTGCACGATGCCCTGTTCGTCAATATAGAGCCATAGCACCACAGTACCGCTCGGGCCTTCTTCCTTACCGCACGACGGACGGTTGCACTGAGCCCTCAACTCAAACGGATAGGCCCCCTCCATCAGCCGCGCAATGTCCTTCGAGTTCTTGAGTTTCGGCAGCACATCGGAAGGCGTGAACGACGGACGGTCCGAAGGGTCTTCTTTCTGCTCTGCGGCTGGTTCCTGCGCCCGGATCGGTGCGGCGAGCACCAGTAGTAGTCCGATGGCCGGAAGTATGAAGCGTCTCACGGGGGCCTCCTGTGGCTGGCGGGGTAGTCCATCCCGCGTCGTCCTTCCTATTTAATCAGAGGAGTAGCCGGGATCTACCCTTCGGCGGCGACGGGCTAGCGGCCCTACGAGGACGAGATCAGGAGCGTGGAGGGGCCAGATGCGAGTAGGGCGGCTCGCGAAGGAACCGCCCCAAGGCTGTGCCAGGGAGTGGGGATGGACGTTATTCAAGCCGGGTAAGAGTGAAGTTATTCTCGCTATCGGGGTCCCACGGCAGGCTGAGCGTTAGCCAGAGGGTGTCTCCCTCGACTCGGAACGTGTACGACAATGATTCGCCAGCCATGAAGTTCGGATTCTTGGCCACGATGGGTTGCATCGTAATCGTCGATCCCGACACCTCGTATGTCCCGGAGTTCGCAATGAACGAGCCGAAGGCCGTCAACACTTCGGCATCCGTTGGCTCCAGAGCGCCCACTACCGGTTCGTCGCCCGAGAAAAGCTCCCGCGGTTCATCGCCCGGTACGTACATCTGGCTGTAGTGGCTCGTGAGGAAGACCATGAGGCTCGGCTGGGGATCGCTGATCGTGTAGCTCGTGTCCGGCGATGCAGAGGAGAACTCGATGATTCGCCAAGCACCCACCAAAGGCGACTCCCCAATCTCGGCCTCCGCCGTGGCAGCCTCTTGAGTTGCAGGCTCCTGTTCTGCACTTGGAGTACAAGCCAGCGCCACGATGACGACGGTAATGCCAATAGCAGCGGCGGGCACTTTCATGGGACGCCTCCAGACAGGGTTAGAGGTAGCTGCTGGTACCAGTAACTATAGCCGGACCAGCCGAGCGTTTGTAGAGGGCTCGTGCAGACCGTGCGTCGAGGACGAGAGATCAGGAGCGTCGCCGTCGAGACTGCGGGCGAAGCGGGTCTGGCCAGTGTGCAAGAGATCGCTTGGTTTGCGAGCGATACTAGCGTTTCGCGTTCAGCACGCTGTCAACGAACGCCTGGAAGTCAGGATTGAAGATGAACCGTTCACTCTCCCAGGCCCACCTCATTAACCGTTGACGCCGCTCGATGTCGTCGATGTCGGCACCGGGCGGGACCTGGCCCGCGTAGGCTGAGATCTCCTGCACAACAGCTTGGAAGATGGCGGGGTCGATCGTGCCATTGAGGTGCTGGCGATGACCGTTCGACCAGATGTGGAAGAGCGCACGGTAGAACCCGAGCATCAGGATCTGGTCCTCCGCCGGAGCTTCTTCTGGGTTGCTCGCATAAGCGGCGAAAGCCCCGGCAAGATCGGGGCTGGACGCCAGCACGAGGTTGAGTTCACGGAAGCCATCCGCCACTGCGGCGTCCGTGGCAGCCCGAGTCGCAATGGAGCTTTGCCTCACCTCGATGCCGACGAAGATGAGCGACCCAATCACGCCAGCTAGGCCGATCAGTTCACCGACTCGTCTAGTTGTGCCAGTCATTCATCCACCTTTCTAGCGTTCAGCGGATGGCTTCCTAACTCCTAATGGGCCAGGATAGGCTGCGAACGGAGGATTGCAAGCGAAACACGACCAGAAGGTCGAGCTACGAGGACGAGATCAGGAGCTTGGAGCGCAGCGACGTCAGAGCCACCGCCTTACACGGCGCCGGTATCGCGAATAGTCGGCTCCAAATTCGCGTGCTAGATACTCTTCTTCGGGCCGGATCGTGAACCGGGCTATCGCGATCAAGAAGAGAACCGTCATGATCAGACCCCAGGCGTTGCCGTACGCCAGAGACAGTCCTGTAAAGATGAGGATGAGCGCTAGGTAAATCGGGTTCCGCGAAAAACGGAAGGGGCCGCCTGTGATCAGAGCCGTGGTGGGCTTTGAGTGGTCAGTCGTGGTGCCATGCCTCCGAAAGACGATCTGCGCCCAGACCATGAGCAGACCCCCGACAACGATGACGATCCGCCCCGACCACTCCGAAAGGGCTAGTTCGGGAAGGTTGAGCGGCCACAAAGACTGAAGTCCGAAGCTCGACACAACCCAGAGCGCCATGAATACCGTAGGATGGATGGCCCCGGATGGATTATCGCTCATGACCCCAATTCCCTGACGTGACAGGTGAAGAGCGGTTGCCCAGAAGGTCTGGCGCCATCTAACTCCCGATGGGCCGCGAAGGGTCTCCCGAGCCGCAAGCGAGACTAGGGTCAGATAGCTGCGCCCACAAGAACGTTGACGCTGCGTTGAGACCTTCCAGCTATCCTGGAACCATGCTCGACTTCTCCGACCTCGACTCGCCCGACCCGCTCAAGCGCGACCTGGCCTTACCTCAGGCTGCTTGAGGAGTTGCTTGGCCCAGCGTGGGTCGAGCGGTGGGCCTTGGAGCGCGGGAAGCGGGAGGCGCTGCGGGAGTGGCGGTCGCTGCGGTGAAGTAGCTAAGTCGCTGCTGCCAGTAGCTGGGCTCCGGCGAGGATGGCTACAGCGATCATCCCGACTCTTCGTGATGGCGAAACCAAACTGATCACCAACGCCATGAAGACGGTGCCTCCAGACACCGCTGCGTCAGCCGAATCGAGGAAGCCTGCAAGGAAGACGACGAGGGCCATGATGGTTGCCAACGTCAGGGGCAGCCCAGGCACCCGCGCATGAGCGTTGAGGAGCCAGCCGCCCAACAAGGCGGCTATGCCGATCAACGCGGCTCCCGTGAACTCAAGGCCCTCCGGCTGAAGGAATGACTGCGCGAGCATAGCCGCCGCGATCACGAGCGCCGCCAGAATCAAACGCCAGCCCGCTTGCCGCGACAATCTCTCTGACTCGCTATCCCCCGCCTGCATCCTTACCTCCAGATTACGAACGTCGCACTCCAGGTTGATGGCCAGATCACGGTTTCACACCGTAGATCACCTCAGAGGGAAAGGTCATCTGACTGACGACCTCTCGCCGGACGCTCTGGAAGCCCGCTGACTCCACAAACGGAAGAAGCTGCACACCCCGACACCCTCCCATCAGTGAGGGCCTCCATCGATAGAGTCGTTCCCAGAGAGCCTGATACCAGTGCTCCGGCTTCGTCATGTTCGCCAATACGAGCCGGCCACCAGGCCGAAGGACACGCTTGAACTCTTCGAGAATCG
>Ga0255054_10001915_pt1 | contig 12082 bp, 12 predicted proteins | sample JV7_2_23_MG_FD_188634 | JGI IMG/M metagenome (GOLD analysis project Ga0255054, IMG submission 188634) | Seawater microbial communities from Jervis Inlet, British Columbia, Canada - JV7_2_23 | ecosystem: Environmental > Aquatic > Marine > Inlet | place: Canada: British Columbia | collected... | reverse complement strand
TCGACTACTCGGACATCGGAATTCCCGACGACTGCCGCCAATTGTTCGGTACTGATCAGTGGATCTCGGTCATCCAAAGCAATTCCCCGGTCTGACTGCACATCCGGTCTTGTACACGCTGCCCGGCTCGTAGACAATAGCGTCCGGCGGGCATGGTCCGTTCTTTTTTTGTCTCTGGAGCACTGGGAGACCCAAGTCGTGGACAAAATACTGGTCGGCCTCAAAAGGGTCGTAGATTACAACGTTCGTGTACGTGTCAAGAGTGACGGTAGCGGTGTCGAGACCGACGGCGTCAAGATGAGCATTAACCCGTTTGACGAAATCGCATTGGAAGAAGCGCTGCGGATCAAGGAAAAAGGTGCCGCTAATGAAATTATTGTCGTATCCATAGGCACAGCCGAGGCGCAACAGCAGCTGCGCACCGGCCTGGCGATGGGGGCGGACCGTGCGATTCTGGTCGAGACTGAGGAGTCGATCGATGCATTGAGTTGTGCGCGGGCTCTGCTCGAGATCATCAAGCGCGAGGACCCTGGGCTAGTGATACTTGGCAAACAGGCTATCGACGACGACAACATTCAAACCGGTCAGATGCTCGCGACACTTTGGGGCCGCCCGCAAGGGTCCTTCGCTTCGCAAGTTGATCTTGACGGAGACAAAGCACGCATCGTTCGAGAGATCGACGTCGGTCTGGAAACGATCGAGATTGACTTGCCAGCGGTCATCACGGCCGATTTGAGGCTAAATGAACCGCGCTACGTCAAATTGCCAGACATTATGAAGGCAAAGAAGAAGCCACTCGACCAAATCCCCCTTGCGGAATTGGGAATTGAGGCGAGTCCCCGAATTGAAAAGACGTTATTCGAGCCGCCGGCCGAGCGACAAAAAGGTGTCATGGTCGATGATGTCCAGGGCCTGATAGCGGCCCTTAAGGACAAAGGATTAGTGTGATGGCCAGAATTCTTGTAATCGCAGAACACGATGGTGTCGTACTTAACCCAAGTACCGCCAAAACGGTCGCATGCGCTGCCGAAATCGACGGAGCGGAAATTGATATCGCCGTGCTTGCGGAATCTTCCTCGCAGGTTGCAACGGAAGCAGCGGCTCTTGCGTCAGTCACCCGTGTGCGCACGGTGGACAACGAGGCGAACAAGCACCCGCTCGCCGCCGTTCTGGCACCGCAAATTGTGGCACTCGCCGAGGGCTACAGTCACGTTTTCGGCCCGTCAACCACGTTCGGTAAGGATCTGATGCCACGTGTAGCTGCCTTGCTTGGTGTCAATCAGATCAGTGACATCATGAGTGTCGAGGGTACGCATACCTTTAAACGGCCGATCTATGCGGGTAACGCAATCGTTACGATGGAAGCGCCTGCGGATGTAACTGTAGTAGCGACCGTACGCACAGCATCCTACCGTGCAATCGGTGGCGGTAATGCAGCAACAGTCGAGAGTGCGGACATCAGCGTGGAATTACCGACACATACTCGCTTTGTCGAAATGCAGGTCGGATCGTCGGATCGGCCGGATTTGCAAGCTGCGCCAAAAGTCGTAGCCGGTGGCAGGGCCCTTGCGAGCGAGGAAAATTTCGCCCTGATCTACTCCCTCGCGGACAAGCTTGGTGCTGGTGTTGGCGCGACACGAGCGGCTGTCGATGCCGGTTATGTGCCGAACGAGCTGCAAGTTGGCCAAACGGGCAGGATCATTGCGCCCGATTTATACATCGCAATCGGAATCTCAGGCGCAATTCAACACGTGACCGGCATCAAGGATGCGGGGACGATCGTCGCTATCAACAAGGACGAAGAAGCACCGATCTTTGAAGTTGCTGATATTGGTCTTGTCGGAGACTTGTTCGCTGTAGTCCCGGAGCTTACTGACGCGTTATAGGTTGTCGAGTATGGATTCAGCTTTGCTGACTTCGAACTGACCGGGCTCTTCGACAGCAACATGAGTCGCGATACCGTCATCAACCACGATGGCGAATCGTTGTCCTCGTGTACCCATACCAAAGCCCGATGCATCGAGTTCGAGGCCGAGCGCCTTCGCGTAGTCGCCATTTCCGTCAGCGAGCATCATCACTTTATTGCCCACGCCTCGATCCTTGCCCCATGCGTGCATGACGAATACGTCATTCACCGCCATGCAGGCGATCGTATCAACGCCCTTTCCAAGCAACGCATCGGCTTGATCGACAAAACCAGGCAAATGGTTCATCGAACAGGTCGGCGTGAATGCGCCTGGCACCGATACAAGAACGACCTTCTTGCCGGAAAACAGATCGGCTGTTGAAAGTGCACCTGGGCCCGTTTCGGTCATGACCCCAAATGATCCTGTTGGCATTTGTTCACCGGCTTGTATTGACATCAGTTTTCTCCTGGCTCAATTTCGAGCTTGTGCTCAGCACTCGTTATCCGCAACGTGGATGATCAGCCCATCAAGATCATCATTGACCTCGATTTGACACGTAAGCCGACTATTGTCCTTCCGTTCATATGCCGCATCAAGCATGCTGTCTTCCATATCATCCATCGGTGGCATCTTGTCCATCCAGGCTTCATCGACATAGCTGTGACAGGTCGCACAGGCGCAAGCTCCACCGCATTCTGCAACGATTCCGTCGATATCGTTGTTGATGGCTCCCTCCATTACAGAGTAACCATTTTCTACCTCAGTCTCGTGACGAGTTCCGTCAGAGGAAATGTAAATGATCTTTGCCATGTTGCGACTTTCCCTTATGTTCGGACCGCGCGAAAGTTTAGGGGCGTTGACGGTTTCCCGTCAACGCCCCTTTTGCTCTTTTTGAGTATTCGCTACTGGATCGAAGTGCTTAGACTCTGCCGCTTTTCTGCAAGCGCTCATTAATTTCCCGGCGCTTCTTCCGGGCGGCTTCTTCTGCCAGCCGAATCTGCTCATTGCGGTTAATATCAGCCCGAATCACGTTAATCCACTGATTGGAGACCCTGCGCGATCGCGGCGTCTTTGCCGCAGCCTGAAAGGCTGAAATTGATGCTCGGTACTGGCGAAGGTTGTAGAGACACATGCCCAATGAGATCTGCGCATTATCGGGGCTCTTGAGTCCGCCCTTGCGAATTCCGTTGCGCACTGACGTAACACATTCACTGTACTCACCGACGTTCAGATGCGCATTTCCGAGCCGGACATCGAGTTCACCATCGTCACTAAGTCGTGCTGCTTCTGTGAGTGCGGGAATCGCCTTTTCAGCCTCTTGCGAAAGCTGCCAGGCTTGTGACAACAAACGATAGTTTTTCGCGTTCTTGCTCACCCGACCCGCAGCCATCTCCGTTTCGAGCAACTGACCGGCTTTGAAAGGCACCTCTCGCTGCATAAACAGCTGAGCCATCGTTACCAGCTCGGATTCCTTTTCGAGCATGCGCTGATCGTTGGCGGCAGCATAGGCATTGATCAGGTTCTCATCTTCACCAAGCTCAGTGAACGCCCCGGCCAGGGAGAACCAGTAGCGCTTCCTGGGCCAATTGACCAGGAGTATTTTTTGGATGTCGCGCACCTGCCGGTAATCTTCCTGCTGAAAGTAAGCAAAATTCAGAAGGACGTACCAGTCTTCCTTGATTGGCTTTTGCCGCGCTTCGGCAACCCGCATTGCGTTCCTGATCGGCTCAATCATGTCGGAATAACGCGAAACCTGGTACAGGTTTTGAGCCTTAAGAATAAACGGCTCCGGTGCCGGGTTTGTCTCCAAAAGGAACCATTTGTCGAGGGTCGACAATGCCTTTGTGTACTGCTCCTCCATCGTATACAGCTGGGCCATCGTGTACGTGGTTTGTTTCTTCATCTGTTCTTCCAGACTCGGAATAGCCACCATGCGCTCGTAGGTTCGAATCGCATTCGTAATGTCGTCCATGTTGTAGTAGACGAATCCAATGTAATTCAAAACGTTGGCTTGCTCGTACTCTGTGAGTTTGTCCGGGTTATACAGACTATTGAGACTCTTTAGGGCGCCCTGATAGTCCTGAGCATCGACCAATTCCTGCGCCTTCGTAATGCGGTCGTAGACTTCTTTGCTAACCGCTTGCGCCTGCTTGGTCTTTTGCTTCTGAGATTCTCGTTCCGCCGCATCATCGTCCTGTGCACTGGCAGGGTTCATAGCCAGCGCAGCGCACATGAACGTCAGGCAAATTGCATGAGAAATTCGACTAAAGTTGCTCATATCGGAATGTATCCTCTGCGATCATTAGATCCCGCCAGGGTCACTAATCCTCAATCTGGAACGAAATGCGGGTTTTCACGTTCGGTACGTCGACTGGCACACCATCAACCACGCGTGGTTTATATTTGAATTTCAAGACAGCCCTTGTCGCTGCGCGTTCAAACAGGCTGCTCGTAGAGAATAGGATCACTGGATCCCGCACCGTTCCCGCCATGGTCACCGTGAAGGAAAGATCAACGTAGCCCTCGAGACCGCGTGACAATGCGCGCGCAGGGTACACAGGCGCAACGCGAACGATCGGCAGGTAATCTCCCTCTGCGATGTTCATTCCGCCAGGGCCGCCAATGTCCATATTGGTAGCCACTGTTGGCGGCGCAATATTGATCGTCGGTGCGTTCGGATCCATGTTGTCCATGTCCTGTGGTGGTGTCTCAGGCGGCGTCTCAGGAGGCTTGGGCGGTTTCTCGGGGGTGAAGTCCTCGACATTAAGGGACTCATTGCGTTTCACGCGCACAAACTCGAGTTTGGCCCGGTCTCGCGGTTTCGTCAGCGCTGTTTTGCCCGATGCGATCAGCAGATGCATCACAAATAACAGGCTCAAGGTAACGACTGTACCGATAACAACGGAAAACGCGTAACGGCCTATCATGGTTTAGCTCTCCTCAGCGACCGCGGTCGCTCTGAAAGGTGCCAGACGGGACGATGTCTCCAATTTGACCATCGATCCCCCTCGCAGTTCCTAATCGTCAATCGCCGCAATCGAGACGTTGGCGACACCCACCTGTTTCGCCGCCTCCATCACGACAACGAGCATCTCATTTGTCGATTCCTTGTCGGCCTGGATCACGAGCGATCCCTTTGGGTTTTCCGCATGCAGGCGCTCGATATGGCTCCGCACGGCACCCGGGGCGACCTCGCGTCGGTCAATCCATATCTCATCATTCCCGCTGATCGCAATCAGGATGGCAGCATCTTCCTGCTTTTCTGCCGTCAGCGCTAACGGGCGGTCAACATCAATTCCGGCTTCCTTAATGAACGACGCTGTCACGATGAAGAAAATGAGCATGATGAACACGACGTCCAGCATTGGCGTCAGGTTTATCTCGTTTTCTTCCTCTTGGCCCATCAAAGCCTTGTTTTTACGCATTGCTTATGTCCTGTATTGATCCCTTGCTGACTCGCGAGAGTCAGACCTGGTTCAGTTTCGATTATCCGCAATCGAAATGTTGTAAACACCTGCCCGTCGCGACGCGTCCATAATTGTTACGAGCATCTTGTTGGTCGATTTTCTGTCAGCCTGGATCACGACCGAACCTTTGGGATTCTCCGCGTGCAAACGCTCAATATTCGCCCGTACCGCCCGCGGATCGATCAGGCGACGGTCGATCCAGATCTCGTCATTACTGGTGATCGCGACGAGGATATTGGCGTCCTCCGGCTTGGTCTCCGTAACCGGAGCATCGGGTCGATTGACGTCAATACCAGCTTCCTTGATAAACGACGCGGTTACGATGAAGAAAATGAGCATGATAAATACAACGTCAAGCATCGGCGTGAGGTTGATTTCATTCTCTTCCTCTTCCTGGACCTCCAGTAGATGATGATCACGCATGTCTTCTCCTTAATGATCCATCGTCAGCGAGTCCTCAAGGAACTGCACTTCGCGAGCCGCCCGACGGCTAAGTATGGTGACCAGCAGAACACCTGAGAGCGCACCCACCATTCCAGCCATCGTTGGCACCGTGGCCTGCGACACGCCAGCCGCCATTGCCCGGACGTTTCCGGACCCGGATACGGCCAGGACCTGGAATACGCTGATCATTCCCGTGACCGTTCCGAGCAGTCCGAGCAACGGACACAGGGCGACAAAGGTCTGAATCATTGAGATTCCTTTGTTGGTCGCCATGTCGAATTGCGAAATTAGCAATTCGCGAATCTGTTGCGCGTTCCATGAACGACGTTCCGGACGTGATTCCCACTCGTCATGAATCTCCGATGCCATGGTTTTCATCGTCGTGCGGAAATACATGATCCGCTCGACGATAAGCACCCACATCAGGAAGATCGTAAACGCAATCAGGCGCAGAACCGGGCCACCGAGAATCATGAAATCCCGAATGGCCTCTATAGCATCAATCAGCCAAAGCATGGCTTCTCCTTACGGCGCTCAGCCTGAACGCTCGGAGTGCTTGGCGATAAGCCCCGCGCTCTGCGACTGAATGATATTGACAATCTTCCGACTCTGTCCGCTGACAACTGTGTGTAGCAGAACCATCGGGATCGCCACTACCAGTCCCAGTACCGTCGTGACCAGTGCCTGCGAAATACCGCCTGCCATCATCTTCGGATCACCAGCACCATATAAAGTGATGACCTGGAAGGTCTTGATCATGCCCGTGACGGTACCGAGAAGACCCATCAGAGGCGCCACAACGGATATAACCTTGATAAACAGCAGACCCTTGGTGAGACCCGGCATCTCCCTGAGCGCCGCCTCACTGAGCTTCAGTTCGATCGTCTCTGTGTCGGCACCGGCGTTGCTCTCGTAGGCCGCCAGCACACGGCCGAGGGGATTGTCGGTACTGGCACTGTCTCTCTTGAGCTGTGACGAAACCTTGCGACTATCGGTCGTGAGTCCCATGAAGCGCCAGATGGCGATCAATAAACCGATCATGCCGAGCGAAATGATCGAGTATCCGACGATGCCGCCCTGATCGACTTTTTCTCTGAGCGTTGGTGTTTCGACCAACAGCCCGAGGATTCCGCCACGAGTTACGTCAACTCCGAACTCTACGTAACCCGATTCCGCATCCACCAGATCATCAGCAGAGGATGTGAACCGACCATCTGGCTGCCGCTGCAACTCCTGTACCGAACCGTCTTCCTTAAACTCATAGTAACCAGCGTCGCCAATCACGTTGAATGCGCCGACGCGAGTGATTTCCAATTCAACCTGCTCACCATCCGCTGTAGTGACAAGAGTATTAAAGCGGACGACGTTGCCAGACTCCTTGATTTCACGTTGTAATTCAAACCAGAGTCGCTCGATATCCTCGATCTGAGCGAGTTCAGTGGCGCTGGCCATCTTGCTGCCCAGTTCGACGAGAAAGTCCCCGCGATCCGGATACTGAATATTCGTCAATGAAGCATTGAATCGACCTTGCGTGTCGCCTGCGACAGTCTGCAGAACACCGAACAACTCCTTCAGGGCGCCCAGACGTTCATCCAGCGCTGCACGCGCTGCGACGATCCTCGCCTGGTTGTCCTGGAACAACTGCTCGAGTCGTGCACTCTCATTTTCCTGACGTGTTCGCTCTGCACGCGCCCGATTCAGCAGATTTTGCTGCTGATTGCGGTCCTGGTTGAACTGCGCTTCGCGCTGCCGCGCTTCCTGCGAGTCACGCGCCTGGCCCTGCTGGATCAAGTCCAAAAGCTCGGACATGCTTGCGGCATCGTCCTGCGCGTTGGCTACACTAAATCCAAGGCTAAGCAGCCCGGCGGCAATAATTATTGATAAGCGTTTCATTTAATTAGCCTCCGTAGGAGCAGCAACCGGAACGATAATTAACTCCGGTGCAATCAACTGCCTGGCCATGCGCAGACCTTTTCGAATCTCGGCGCGTGCTGAGTCATCCATCACCCACTCGCGTGCGGTGTTGTCCCAGCGCCCTGTGATCTTCGCGTCATCCGACTGAAAATACAGCCCGATGCGGCCAATGCGCAGGATGTTGTAACTCCGCGTGGCGTCGTCAAGCGTCAGGGATTGCGTGTAATACTCAGAGGACGTGCCATAGTCATTCTCGATCTGGTACGCCTCCATGACCTTGCGGAATTTTTCCGCAACGCTGACATCAGACCTCTCCATAATGTCCTTGAGGCCGTTAACACGATCGGTACGTTCCTCCATCAGGAACGGAACGTCGAGACTGACGGACTGATCGAGGCCGTCGATCATGCGCTCCATCATCGGGAAGATCTGCCGATTGATAACGTCAACCTGGTCCATGGACAAGGCAATGTCTTCGAGGACGGCTTGCTGACCGCCGGTCTGTGCCGTCATTAGACGGTTGTAGACCTTCAGGCCATCAATTTCTTTATTAATAGCCCGATACTGGTCTTCCAGAGAACGAGTCCTCTCAACAATAGTGTTGATTCGCTCCTGCGATTGCTGAGCCAGATTCAGCCGACGATCCTCAGCCTGCAAAACCTGGTCGACAGTCTGGGCGAAAACGCTGCCGGATGCCGCAATTATTGTCGTTGCAAATAATGCAACGCCTATGCGCCGACTGCTGCTTATGCACCGTTTCATGAACGCTCCTTAACAAAAGGTCGATGGTTATTAGTAACAAATATGGAGAGGGATGCAACGTATCCGTTGAATACATGCACAATTGAAACACAGACATCGCTGATCACGAATCTGCATGCGCACACGGCCCTCTCCACTTTCGCCGCGGCGATGAACTGTTGGACCTTCACTGCTCTCTCTTGTATTTGGCTGCTCGGCATTTTGAAGCGCCGGTTTCCCCGCCATTTATTCCTTATGATATTCGTCAGGTCCCTTTCTACCTGCGCGCAAGAATAACATATGCTTCATATATCGCCAGCCCAATAGCGACATAAGCCTCGGCCCTGCCAGCAGGCTGCAAATCGATCGAATAAACACTTATTTGGTATCACAAGTAACTGATATTTCGAGTATTGACATCGGATCAAGCTTGCAACATGATTCTAGTCTATGAACCTGACGCGCAAACAAGCCATGGCCAAACGAATTTCGGCGCTCGTGCTTCTTCCGCTTGCACTGCTTCTTCTCGGGAGACAGGGCGGGTAGCGCGTATCCAGGCACAGGAAATCGCAAACCCCGCATCCGCTTAGGATTGTGGGGTTTTTTTTGATTCAAGCGAACTGATTTGACTCAATCCACGTATTCGAAATAGGCATCACACCGAGGAAAGAAAACCATGCAAATGTATTTGGAAGCAGACGTCGACATCTCCTGCCTGAGTGACCGGCAGGTCACGATTTTAGGATACGGCAGTCAGGGCCGCGCTCATGCCTTGAATCTAAAGGACAGTGGCTTCAATGTCGTGGTCGGACTGCGGCCGGACGGTGACAGCTGGGCCAAAGCTGAGGCAGATGGTTTGACCGTCAAAGCGCCCAACGACGCCGTCAAAGGCGCAACCATCATAGCGTTCCTGACACCGGATATGGTGCAAAAGACCCTGTACCAAGGCCTTGTCGATGATATTGCAGACGGTGCAACGCTGCTGTTTGCTCACGGTTTTGCTGTTCATTTCAATCAGGTGGAGCCGCGGGAGGACTTGAACGTCGTACTCATTGCCCCGAAGGGGCCGGGTGGGCTCGTCCGTCGCCAATACGAAGAAGGCCATGGCGTGCCCTGCCTTATCGCGGTCCATCAGGACGCCACAAGCGATGCTCTGAATCTCGCCCTCGCCTATTCCGCCGGTATTGGCGGCGCACGTGCCGGCGTTATCGAAACCACGTTCGCCGAGGAAACGGAAACTGATCTATTCGGGGAGCAGGCAGTATTGTGCGGTGGCGTTACCGAGTTGATTGTCGCCGGTTTTGAGACACTCGTTGAGGCCGGTTATCAACCAGAGGTCGCCTACTACGAGGTCATGCACGAGTTGAAGCTCATTGTCGATCTGTTGCACGAGGGTGGACTTCGAAAAATGCACAAATTCATCAGTGATACGGCCGCCTGGGGAGACATGATCAGCGGACCACGGGTCGTTGATGCGAGTTCGCGCGCGGCGATGAAACAGGTACTCGCCGAGGTTCAGGATGGAACTTTTGCGCAAAACTGGATTGCCGAAAACGAGGCTGGTATGCCCGAGTTTCGTCGCATGATGAGTCAGGATCTTGAGCATCAGATCGAGAAAGTCGGTGCCAATCTGCGTGGTCGAATGGATTGGCTGGAAGAATAAGACTTGATGGGCGCCGACAGGCAGAGCAACTGAGAGAATTGAACATGGCAAACGATCAGATACGTATTTTCGACACGACATTACGAGATGGTGAGCAGGCGCCGGGTTGCAGCATGACTCTGCGTGAGAAACTCCGTGTTGCAAGGGCCCTCTCTGATCTAAATGTCGACATCATCGAGGCGGGTTTTCCGGCCGCTTCCCCCGGTGACTTTGAGTCGGTCAAAGCGATTGCCGACGAGAATCTCGGCCCGGTGATCTGTGGTCTCGCGCGCTGCAATCCGGCGGATATCGAGAAAGTCCATGCAGCAGTAAAAGGGGCTGACCGCCACCGGATCCACGTATTTGTGGCCACGAGTCAGATACACCGGGAGCACAAGCTCAAGATGGCGAAGGAAGAAATTATCAAGAGCGCTGTCGGGGCGGTAACGATGGCCAGGGAGCTTTGTGACGACGTCGAATTCTCGCCGGAGGATGCGTCACGTACCGAGCTCTCCTACCTGGCTGAGGTGGTCAGTGCCGCCATTGAAGCGGGCGCCACTACAGTCAACATACCGGATACTGTGGGTTACACCGTCCCGGCCGAATTTGACGCGCTGTTTTGTTATCTCAAGAAGCACGTCAGCCGCATCGATGACATCACGCTGAGCGTGCATTGCCACAACGATCTTGGCATGGCTGTGGCGAACAGCCTGGCGGCCGTTCGAGCCGGCGCACGCCAGGTCGAGTGCACGATCAATGGTATCGGAGAACGCGCTGGAAACTGCAGCCTTGAGGAAGTCGTCATGGCTGTGAAAACTCGCTCGGGGTTCTTTGGATTGACAACAGGTATTGATACGACGCGCCTGTATCCAACGTCGCGACTGGTGTCGAGCATCACGGGCATGCACCCGCCGAGAAACAAGGCGATCGTTGGTGAAAACGCATTTGCGCATGAGGCGGGTATTCATCAGCACGGCATGCTGCAACACAGCTCAACATACGAAATTATGCGGCCGGAGGATGTTGGTCTGAGCTGCTCCACTCTCGTGCTTGGCAAGCACAGTGGTCGTCATGCTTTTCGTGACCGCGTTCGCAAGCTTGGATTCGAACTGGACGAATTTGAAACGAATCGGGCATTCAAGGAATTCAAGAAACTCGCCGACAAGAAAAAAGACGTCTATGACGGTGATATCGAAGCCATCATCATGCATGTTGATAACGCATCGGCCGGCCCGTGGACGATGAAAACACTCAAGGTGCGGACCAGTACGGACGATCCGGCTGTAGCGACAATTGTGTTGCAGGACGAAAGCAATGCCGAAGCCACTGTAACTGCCGAAGGTGACGGTCCGATTGCGGCAGCGTTTCAGGCTCTCGAAAAAGCGACCGGCGTTGTGTTGACGCTAAAGAATTTTGAACTGCGCAGCGCGTCGGTCGGAGAGGACGCCCAGGGAGAAGTAACGGTCACGGTCGATTATGACGGTGACAGTTATCGAGGCAATGGAACAAGTGTTGATATTGTCGAGGCAGGCAGCCGGGCCTGCCTCGAAGTGATGAATCGCATCCTGCGTCGCAGGCAAAGAAGTGGCAATGGCGCTGTCCCTGCGGCAGATGCAGAGCGAGCCACTATCTGATGGGTCCAGGGACCACACTGTTCGAAAAAGTCTGGTCGGATCACGTCGTCGTTAAGGAAACGGCAGACGCCCCAGCGGTCCTCTATATCGATCTACACCTGATTCACGAAGTGACTACGCCGCAAGCGTTTTCCCTCCTTCGGCACCAAAAACTGAAAGTTCGCCGGCCCGACCTGACGCTCGCCACGATGGATCACTCGACGCCGACAACGCCCGTTTCGAGCTTCAAAGACCTGGCCGTCGTCGGTGAGAGCGCTGCAAAACAGATTATTCGGATGCAGGAGAATTGCAGCGCATTCGGCGTAGATCTGTTGGGATTTGACAGTGAGCACC
>Ga0255054_10001914_pt1 | contig 12084 bp, 9 predicted proteins | sample JV7_2_23_MG_FD_188634 | JGI IMG/M metagenome (GOLD analysis project Ga0255054, IMG submission 188634) | Seawater microbial communities from Jervis Inlet, British Columbia, Canada - JV7_2_23 | ecosystem: Environmental > Aquatic > Marine > Inlet | place: Canada: British Columbia | collected... | reverse complement strand
CCAGGCACCGCGCGCCTCGCTGTGGGCGCCCTGGATGGCCTTGCGTCCCTCCTCCACGGCCGTGCTGAAGCCGAAGCTCCGCACCGTCCATGCGAGGTCGTTGTCGATGGTCTTGGGGATGCCGACGACTCCAATGGGCAGCTTGCGGCGCGCGATCTCCGCGACGAGGGCGTGGGCGCCACGCAGCGTGCCGTCGCCCCCGACCGCGAGCAGGATGTCGATGCCGTGGCGCTCGAGAGTGTCCACCATCTCGGCGGAGTCCTGGGGGCCGCGGGAGGTGCCCAGCAGCGAGCCACCCTTCTGATGAACGTCCTCGACCCTCTTGGGGGTGAGCTCGACCGGCGGCTCGATCGGCTCTCGCGCCAGGCCGGCATATCCGTAACAGAACCCCACGATGCGCTGCACGCCGTAGGCGTATGTGAGGGTCATGACCAACGAGCGGATCACGTCGTTGAGGCCGGGGCACAGCCCGCCGCAGGTCACGATGCCGGCAGTGACCCGGGCCGGCTCGAAGAAGATCCGCTCACGCGCGCCCGCCGGCTCGAACGCCGGCGGCATGCTCCCGGATTCGACGTACGGGCGCAGTTCAACGGTGTCGCTGACGGTGAGGATGCGCCTGCTCTCGTCCACGAATGGCGTGCCCCGCGCGTCGAGCGGCGACTCCACCTCGCAGGCGCCGAGGGTCGCGACCTCGAGCTCCTTTGCACCCGGCGTCGGCGCCCGGAGGACAGCGAACTCGCTCGTGCTTTCCATAGGAGGTCGGCTCCCAGGCTAGGGTAACAGCTCCCCGAGGTCCGAGACGGCGATGTCGGCGCCGTTCTCGAGCAGCGCCGCTCCGGAGCCCGTGCGGTCCACCCCGATCACGAGCCCGAAGTTCCCGGCGTGGCCCGCCTGCACCCCGGAGATGGCGTCCTCGACCACGACGGCCCGAGCCGGCTCGACATCGAGCTCCCGCGCCGCCTCGAGGAACGTGTCCGGAGCGGGCTTGCCGGCCAGCTCCAGCTCGGCCGCGACCTTGCCGTCCACCCGGACGTCGAACAAGTCCTCGATCTTCGCGGCGCGGAGAATGGCCTGCGCGTTCTTGGAGGCGGACACCAGCGCGGTCTTGATTCCCAGGCCGTGGAGGTGGCGCACGTAATCCACGGAGCGCCGGTACACCTCCGGCCCGTCACGGCGCAGCACCTCGTTGAACAGGACATCCTTGCGGTTGCCGAGGGCGCATATGGTGGCGTCGCCCGGCGGGTCGTCGGGGTCGCCCCAGGGCAGCTCGATGCCGCGCGAAGCAAGGAAGCTCTTCACCCCGTCGTAGCGGGGCTTCCCGTCCACGTACGGCTTGTAGTCATGTTCGGCGTCGAACGGCTCGAACGGCTCTCCGGTCCGCCCGAGATACTCGTCGAACATCTGCTTCCAGCAGGCGGCGTGGACCGAGGCGGTGGCCGTGAGCACTCCGTCCAGGTCGAACAGCACGGCGTCGAACCGATCGGGTGTGACTGGTTGGCTGGTACGGTTCATCTCGTCCCCCGCGGATTCGTCTGGGAAGTAACGCGGGCGGCGGAGGCGTGTCCACCCGTCGCACGGCCGGTTGGAGGGGCGGAATAGCGAACGGCCGGTCAGGAAAGCCGGCCTGCCAGTGTTGTCGTTGGGGGTTGTTGGGAGCTTCGGAGGAGGGACTCGACTCGAAGCGCCGCAGGCGCGAGAGGACGCGAGCGGCGCAGGGAGGTGCGGGGGCGTCAACCCCCGACCATATCAGTCTGTCTGCTGGCCGACGGGGAGCCTGGCCGCAACTCCGGAGGAGGGACTCGAACCCCCGACCCGACGGTTAACAGCCGTCTGCTCTACCAACTGAGCTACTCCGGAAGGGTGCTGCGCCCGGGAGTCTAACGGCGCCCGGGCACCGACGCAAGCGACCTAGTTGCTCACCGTCACAATGAAGGTCGCGGTCGTCAGCGCCAGCGTGAGGAGCTGGATCACGAGGTACCAATCCTCCCGGGCAAAGGCCTTTCGAGGCACATTTATCTCGTCACCCGACCGCACCCCGATCTCTCCCAGAGTGGCGCGCCTGACCGCGGCGTCCTGGTAGCTCACCACGGCCGTCGTGTCGGAGCGGAAGACCTGGATCTTGTCGAGATTCCCCGCGGAGCGGGCCCCGCCCGCGAGCGCGACCAGGTCGAGCACGCTGAGCGTGGGATCCACCGTGAAGAGTCCCGGGGAGTTCACATGGCCGAGCACCGCCACTCGGAACAGTGGGGTGATGGTGACGAAGGGGTTGGCGAACAGCTCCCCGAGTCCGGCGCGCAGGGTGTCGCGCAGTTGAGCCACGTTCAGGGGGCGGGTGTCGATGGCGCCGATTACGGGGTAGTACAGCATCCCCTCCTCGTCCACCTGGAACTGTCCGGAGTACTCCTCGCGGCCCCAGACGGAGATGCGCACGAAGTCGCCCGGAGCAAGGGTGTAGCGGCTACCCGCCGGGACGACCTGCTCCTGATCCTGTGCCGAGAGCGTACTCGCCACCGCCCCAACCACCAGCAGGACACACAGTACGGTTCGCATGGCCTACAAGATTGTGGCTCTTTGACTTGCGGTCAACTGGACGGGCGCGCTTCGAGTGCCGGAGTCGGCTCGGGCTGCTCCAGTGCGACGCGGAGGAATCGGGCGGTGTGTGAGTCGGCCCTGGCGACCTCCTCCGGCGTCCCGGCGGCTACAACCCGCCCGCCGCCCGCCCCGCCTTCCGGTCCCAGGTCGATCACCCAGTCGGCCCGCTTGATGATGTCCAGGTTGTGCTCGATGACCAGCACCGTGTGCCCCGCGTCCACCAAGCGGTCGAGCACCTTGATCAGGGTGCGGACGTCGTCCAGGTGGAGGCCTGTGGTCGGTTCGTCCAGGATGTAGAGGCGCCGCACCTTCTTGCGCACGGCGGTGGCGAACTGCCTGGCGATCTTGAGCCGCTGAGCCTCCCCTCCCGACAGGGTCGTGGCCGGCTGGCCCAGGCGCAGGTACCCGAGCCCCACCTGCTGCAGGTGCCACAGGGCCCTGCCGAGACGCTCCTGGTGCCGGAACCGGTTGATGGCCTGCTCGACCGTGAGGCTCAGGACATCGTGGATGGAGAGGCCTCTTATCCTCACGTCCAGCACCTCGGGCTGGAACCGCGTGCCGCCGCACCCATCGCATGGCACGAACACGTCGGCCATGAACACCATCTCCACCTGCACGTGCCCGGCGCCGTCGCACACATCACAGCGGCCGCCGTCGGTGGCGTTGAAGCTGAACGTGGTGGGTGTGTACCCGCGGGCCCGGGCCAACGGCTGGGCCGCGAACAGCGAGCGGATCTCGTCGAACGCCCTGACGTAGGTGATCGGGTTGGAGCGGGGGGTGCGGCCGATGGGCGACTGGTCCACGAGCACGACGTCCTCCAGTCCCTGCCAGCCGGTGAGGGCTTCGATCTCGCCCACCCGCTCTCCAAGGTGCTCCTTGGCTCCGTGCGCTCCCTTGAGGCGGACGGCCAGGTTGCGGTACAGCACGTCGTGGACCAGGGTGGACTTGCCCGAGCCGGATACGCCGGTGACCACCGTCAGGGTCCCCAGCGGTATGGCTGCTTCGACGCCCTGGAGGTTGTGGAGCCGCGCTCCCTGGAGGGTGAGCCACTGGGGACCCACGGTCCGCCTCATGCTCGGAACGGCTATGCGCTTGGCCCCGCTCAGGTACTGGCCGGTGAGGGTACCGGCCTGCTCGGCGCCATCCACCGATCCCGAGTAGACCACCTCTCCGCCGTGCTCGCCGCTCCCCGGTCCCAACTCGACCATGTGGTCGGCCGCACGGATGGTGGCCGGGTCGTGCTCCACGATCACCACCGTGTTGCCGGCGCTGCGCAGCCGTCCGAGCAGCTCGAGCAGCTTGTGGATGTCGCGCGCGTGAAGGCCGATCGAGGGCTCATCGAGCACGTACAGGGTGTCCACCAGGTGCGATCCCATCGCGTTGGCCAGGGCGATTCGCTGCGCCTCGCCGCCCGACAGCGTGCGGGTCTGCCGATCCAGGGTGAGGTAGGCGAGGCCCACGTCCAGCAGGAATCCCACTCGGTCTGTGAGCTCGCGCAGAATGGTGGCAGCGACGCCACGCTCGAACTCCGTGAGCTCCAGCGCGGCGAGCCACTGCGCCAGCGCCTCCGCTGTCAGTGCCGCGACCTGGCCGATCGAGCGCTCGCCCAGCTTCACTGCCAGCGCCTCGGGACGCAGCCGCTGGCTGCCGCAGGCGGGGCAGGGGTTGGCGAGCTGGTACTGCCGCAGGAAGACCCGGATGTACTGCTTGTAACGCTTGCGCTCCAGTCCCTCGAGGAAAGGGAATATGCCGCGATAGCGGCCGGCCGTGTTGTGCAGCAGGAAACTGCGATGGGCCTTCTTGAGCCTGCGCCACGGGGTGTCCAGCGGGATCCCCTCGGCCTCCGCAGTCTGGCGCAGCAGGTGCCGCCGCCGCGTGTAGCGCGGCTTCGTCCACGGGTCCAGCGCGCCGTCGGCGAGCGTCAGGTCGGGGTCGGGGACGATCAACGACTCGTCGTACTCCAGCACCGCCCCGAATCCGTTGCATTGCTCGCAGGCGCCGCGTGGGTTGTTGAAGGAGAACAGGCCCGGTGAGAGCGGAAGTGTGGGCGTGTCGCAGTCAGTGCAGCGGGGGTGCTGCGAGAAGCGCAGTGTCTCACCCTCGCCGCGGATCTCGGCCAGCCCCTCTCCCTCGGCGAAGGCGAGCGCCAGGGAGTCGGCCAGCCGGGCCCGGCTGGCCGTGGTGACGCGCACGCGGTCGACCACGACCAGCACCGGCACCGCGTCCAGCCTCAGGGCCGAAGGCAGCTCGTCCAGCCGGTGCACCTCATCCTCCACCATCACGCGGACGAATCCCATGGCGCGGAGGTTCTCGACGATGCCGTCGTGTCCGATCCGCGCCACGACCGGCAGCGGGAACACGACGAGCACCGTCTGGCTGCCGAACCCGTCCAACACGCGGTCCGCCCCGGTCGTAGGCGAGTCGAGGGTCACCGGTGCGCCGCAGAGATGGCAGCGGGGCCGGCCCACCCGCGCCCACAGCAGCCGCAGGTAGTCGTACACCTCGGTCGCCGTACCCACGGTGGAGCGGCTCGACGTGGTGGGGTTCTTCTGTTGTATCGCTACGGCCGGGGAAACGCCGTCGAGGCGATCCACCAACGGCTTGGGCATGCGCTCCAGGAACTGTTTCGCGTATGTGGAGAGCGACTCGATGTAGCGACGCTGCCCCTCGGCGTACAACGTGTCGAAGGCGAGCGTGCTCTTGCCGGAGCCGGAGGGTCCTGTGATCACCGTGAGCGCGCGGCGCGGGATCTCGAGCGAGATGCCCTTCAGGTTGTGCTGCCGCGCACCCTCCACGACGATCTGATCGGACGACATGGGGGAAGCATAGTGGAACGCTGCCGTTGACGGGAGCGCCGCCGAGGCTGTACGTTGCCCCGCCATGGCGGCCCGTTTCCCCATCAAGCTGCTGCGCCGCGGCCTCGAGGCGTTCGCGATCATCTCGGTGATCGTTTTCGCCGCGGTCCTCTTCTACGGCAACAACCTAGAATTCTTCCTCGACGCCATGGTCTCTGTCCGGTGGCAGTGGCTGCTGCTCGGCCTGGTCCTGGCATCGATGGACTGGATCGGCGGGGGGCTCAGGCTGTACGTGCTGGGGAAGCACGTGTATCCGCAGACCTCGCTCAAGGGATGCATCCTCTCCGGCGGCCTCAATGCGTGGGCTACCATGCTCACGCCATCGCAGGCGGGTGGAGGACCGGTGGGGATCATGGTTCTCAAGCGCTACGGGATGCCGCTGCCCGTCGCGATGGTGGTCACGTTCATGAGCTTTGTGGCCACGATCCTGTTCTTCGGCGTGGCGGGGCCGCTCACGATCCTGTTCGGGGCGGGCGAGTCGCTGCAGCAGCACGCGGTGCTCGGCGTAGTGACCTTGAGGGAGCTCTACTTCCTCAGCCTGGGCGGGTTCATCACGGTCGGGGCCGTGATGATCTTCCTCATAGTCTTCCCCGGTGTTGCGCGGCGGCTGGCGCGCCGCATGGTAGGCTGGCTGGAGCGACGCGGGAGCGCCAAGCTCGCCCACCGGGTCGCGGGTGTGAACGAGGGCATCGACCGGGCCCACGAGGCGATGGTCGCGTTCTTCAAGGGCCGTGGCTGGCTGTCGCTCGCCGCGGCGGTAGTGCTGACCGCGGTTGCACTCTCCAACAAGCTGATCTCGGGCTACGTGGTGCTCCGGGCGCTGGGAATCGAGGCCCAGTTCGTGGACGTGGTCCTGTTGCAGACGCTGATCATCTTCCTGCTCTACTTCGCACCCACTCCGGGTGGGTCCGGACTCGCCGAAGTACTCTCGGCGGCCGTCATGTCGATCTACGTTCCGCGTGAGCTGACGCCATCGTACATCTTGCTGTGGCGCGTTCTGGTCAGTTATCTGACAGTGGGAGTCGGCTCGATCGTCTTCTGGCGCTGGCTCAAGCTGGCGGAGGAACGACCGGAGGAGGCGGATGAGGAAGGGGCCGAACCCGTTCGGGAGGACCGAGTTGCACGGCCTGAATTGGGCAAGTAGCTTTGCTCACTAGTCTCCAATCCTGAGGGCACCTTCGGATGACGCACCTTCAGGTCGGCGGTCATCGCCACGCCATCTCCGTAGGTGACGTGGTCATAGGCTCCGACCCGTCGTCTCAGATCATGCTGAGCGGTAACGGCGTTGCCGCCCGCCACGCGATCGTGCAGGGCCTGGCGAACGGCCAGGTGGCCATTCGGCTGGCCACCGAGGACGTCGAGGTCCGCGTGAACGGCGTGCGGCTGGGTCCGAATCCGCACCCCCTGCTGCACGGCGACAAAGTCGAGATCGCCGGACAGGAGCTGCTGTTCGTGGACGAGCGCCGCAGCGGCAGCACGCAGTACGTGCAGGCGATGGATCCGGGTGTGATGGCGCAGGCTGCGAAGCCCTCGGCCAAGCCGGCCGCCACGTCTGCCACCGGCGGCCGCCTCGTGTCGCTCACGGATGGGCGGGAGTACTCGATCACCGGCAACTCCGTGACGATCGGCCGTGACGCGAGCTGCGATGTCGTGGTGACGAGCAAGAACGTCTCGCGGCGCCACGCAGAGGTGCTCGCGTCGCCCAAGGGATACATCGTCGTGGACAGCAGCACGAACGGCACGTTCGTGAACGGGACCCGGATCGAGGGACAGCGCCTGCTCGCGCGCGGCGATCTGATTGAGTGCGGCGAGTCCGAGCTGCGGTTCTATGAAGACGTGGTGACCGAGCCGGCGCCCGCGGGTGCCGCCCCGGTCTCTGAGGCTCCGGCTACACCGCCCCCCGGTGCGGACTACCGGCTGAGCAACACGCTGCACGGCGTGCCCGGGATTCGCGTATCGCGGCCCGGAGCTGCGCCCAAGGAGGCCGAGCCGAAGGCCCCTCAGGCGGCCGCGCGGCCATCGGCGGCCGCGGGTGCGCTGGCCAATCTGGTGGTGCGAAGTGGCGACCTCAAAGGCCATCGCTTTCCGATCCGCGTGCCGGTCGTGAATGTGGGCCGCGCCGAGTACAACGACATTACCATTCTGGAGGACAGCGTTTCCACCACGCACGCCAAGCTGCAGCGGCGCGAGGGGATCTGGATCCTGGTGGACCTGGACTCGACCAACGGAACGATGGTCGACGGCGAAGCGGTCCAGGGCGAGGTCCCCCTGGCGCCCGGGGCGCTGATCCGGTTTGGGGACGTCCAGACGATCTTCGAACCCACCGATGACAGCATCGACGCCAAGAAGGGCAGCTCGACCAAGGTCATAGAGGCGATCCAGGAGGTGCACGCGGTCTCGGGCGCGCAGGCGCCGCCGCCTGCCGTCGCCCCGGACCGGCCCACGACGCCGGCCCCTGGGGTGGATGCGCCGCCGGCCGCGCAGCCGTCCGAGTCGACCCAGCCGGCCGAGCGTTCCGGCGGCCTTCCCTGGTGGCTGTTCTTCCTGATCCTCGTCGCCGTCGCCGTCGTGGCCTTCCTGGTACTGGGCGCCCGCTAGAGTGCCGCATACCGTTCGTTTCACCTGCGCGGGGCGGACCGACGTCGGAGTGGTCCGTTCGGGGAATGAGGATGCCTACCTCATGGTCCCGGACAACGGCCTCTTCATCGTGGCTGACGGGATGGGTGGACACGCAGCTGGTGAAGTGGCGAGCGACATGGCGGTGCGCATAGTGGGGCAGGCGCTCGAAGGAGTGGCGGGCCAGCCGGACGGAGACGCGGCCGAGATCATCAAGCAGTCGATCATCGAGGCAAACGGAGCCATCTTCCAGCGCACTCTGGTGGAGCAGGACAAGCGGGGGATGGGGACGACGGCGACGGCCATGGTGATCAACGGGCCCCGCTACCTCATCGGTCAGGTGGGCGACAGCCGGGCCTATGTCATGCGCGACAGCCGGCTGTTCCAGATCACCAAGGACCATTCCTACGTCCAGGAGCAGGTGGACGCCGGCTACCTCACACCCGAGCAAGCCCGCACACACCCCTACAGCAACGTCATCACCCGCTGCGTCGGCGCCAACAGCCATGTGGCGCCCGACATCTATGTGGGTGCGCTCAGGTCGGACGACATCTTCCTGCTCGCGTCGGACGGGTTGACCGGGATGCTCGAGGACAGCGACCTGCTGGCGTTGATGACCGGTGGCAGGTCGCCTGCGGAACTGGTGGACACGCTGGTCGCCGAAGCCAACCGGCGCGGCGGGCTGGACAACGTCACGGTCATCGTAGTCCGCGTCGACAGCATCGAGAACTCGAGCGACCCCGCGGAAGCCGACGCCGGCGCGGCGTGACCGAAGGTCCCAGCCCCAATGCGCTCGGCTCCATCGTCGCCGAGCACCTGCCACCCATTCTCTACGCCCTGGAAGTCTGTGCCCTGCAGATGGAGGGTGCCGGCCGCAGTGAAGAGGCCGACTACTACCGTGCTCTGGCCCGCCGGCTGTCCGAGGCGAGCGGCACGTTGGGAGAAAAGGCTACCTAGCTAGCGGACAGCAGCGCCGCGCCGGATTCCAGCTCCGCCGCCAGTTCCCCCGTGCCACGCTCCAACACGCCGAGCATCGCTGCCTGGTCGATGTCGACATCTCGGGCAACGAACACGCGCAGGCGCCGCGCGCTCGTATGGAGCTCGTCTGCCACCTGCTGTATCCCGAGCCAGTCGGCGCTGCCCTCGCGGCCGAGCACCGCGGTTCCGCCCCCGTGCCGCAGCAGGGGAAGGTCGACCTCCAGCATCGCCGGCTTGGCCGGGAAATCCAGCAGCAGCTCACCGGGCTCGAGACCCAGCTCCGCGGCGAGCCGGTCCTCGACACGCTCGACCAATCCGGGGTCACGCGAGATCCAATCGCCCCCGCCGCGCGGCACCTCGGCGGCACGCACGTCGAGCGCGCGTTTGAACAGCTGTCGGCTCCGCAGCCGGGCGGCCAGGTCCGTATCGCGCACGTTCCGCACCGCCTCCATGAGGCCCTCGTCGGTGCTGCGCGCAATCCAGTCGGGCTCGAGATCGCCGCGCGCCACTGCGGTGCGCACCAGGCGCTTGAACATGGAGGTCGCGCTGCGCACGGCGTGATGCCAGTACACGTTGCGGTACATCTGGTACTTCGCGAACAGCAGTGACTCGAGCGCGCTCACGCCCTTCTCGTGCACACCTATTCTGCGCGAGCCGTCGGTATGCGTGACGAGAGTGATCGAGTGGATCAGGCGGTCCACGTCGACGGTGCCGTAGGGAACGCCGGACATGCGAGCGTCGCGGGTCAGGTACTCGATCTTGTCCAGATCCAGGGAGCCGGAGATCAATCCCTGCAGCGGGCTCTCGCTCGTGCCGCGGATGAGCTCGTCGACGCGCCGCTCCACTGATTGGATGCCGAACGCCGCCAGGGCCGCCTGCAGTTCGGGATCGCGGAACTGCTCTCTCGCGAGCGCCTCGTGCGACGGGAGTCCCGCCTCTTCGAGCGCGTGCGAGAACGGATAGTGGCCGATGTCGTGCAGCAGTGCCGCCAGCCGTACGAGCACGACCTCTTCCTGCGGTATGTCGTCCAGCTCACCACGCTCGGCCAGCAGCGCTAGTGTGCGGCGCGCGAGGTGGTGGGTTCCCAGTGCGTGCTCGAAGCGTGTGTGTGTGGCGCCTGGATAGACGAGGTAGGCATGTCCCAGCTGCCGTACGTAGCGCAGCCTCTGGAACGGCGCGCTGTCGACCACGCGCAGCGACGCCGAGTCAACGCGGATGTTGTTCCAGAGAGGATCCCGGATCACCTCGAAGTCGCCGGCGACCGCCATGGCTCGAGTTGCCTAGCCGCGCGGGCCGGCCGCACGCACGGCTGAATTCACACCGTCGGCGTATTGCGTGAAGTTCTCGCGGAACATCGCAGCGAGCCGGGCAGCCTGTTCGTCGTACCTCTCGGGATCGGCCCAAGTGCTCCTGGGATCCAGCAGCCTGGGCGGAATACCTGGTACGGATGTGGGCACCTCGATCCCGAAGATCGGGTCCACACGGGTGGGCACGTCGTTGAGGCTGCCGTCCAACACCGCCCGGACCATCGTTCTCGTATAGGGCAGGTTTATGCGCCGGCCCTCGCCGTACGGGCCTCCCGTCCACCCGGTGTTCACCATCCAGCAACGCACCCTATAGCGCGCTATGCGCTCGCCGAGCATCCTGGCGTACACCCCGGGATGCAGAGGGAGAAACGGCGCGCCGAAGCAGGCGCTGAACGTGGCCTGCGGCTCGGTTACCCCACGCTCCGTTCCCGCGACCTTGGCGGTGTACCCCGACAGGAAATGGTACATCGCCTGCTCCGGCGTCAGCCTGGCCACTGGAGGCATCACGCCGAACGCGTCTGCAGTGAGGAACAGGATGTTCTCGGGATGACCGCCGCGCCCCGAAGGCACGTGGTTCGGGATGAAGTAGATGGGATACGACGCCCGCGTGTTCTCCGTGATGGAGTCATCGTCCAGGTTGATCTGGTGGGTTCGCGGGTCGAGCACGACGTTCTCCAGTATCGTGCCGAACATCTGCGTCGTGGCGTGGATGTCGGGCTCGCCCTCTTCCGAGAGCCGGATCACCTTGGCGTAACAGCCGCCCTCGAAGTTGAACACGCCCTCGTCGCTCCAGCCGTGCTCGTCGTCGCCGATCAACCCCCGGGTGGGGTCGGTCGAGAGGGTGGTCTTTCCCGTTCCCGAGAGTCCGAAGAAGACCGCCGTGTCGCCCCCGTCTCCGATGTTCGCCGAGCAGTGCATCGAGAGGATGCCCTGCTTGGGGTAGATGTGGTTCAGGATCGTGAACATCGACTTCTTGAGCTCGCCGGCATAGCGGGTCCCACCGATCAACACGGTCCGGGCGGCGAAGTTGATGACCACGAACGCACCGCTGCGCGTACCGTGACGGTCCGGGTCCGCCTGCATTTCCGGGGCATGAAGCACCGTGAACTGCGGCTCGAACGACTCCAGGTACTTGGCGTCCGGTCGCAGGAACATGTTGTAGACGAACATCGCGTGCCACGCGTTCGTGGTCACGAATCGCACGGGAACGTGACGCTCGGCGTCTGCTCCGGCAAACACGTCGCGCACGAAGAGCTCCTGCTCCCGGGCGAGGTACTCGCGGACGTCCGCTAGCAGGAGCTCATACTGAGGTTGCTCGAGGGGCTGGTTTACGTTGCCCCACCAGATGTCGGCCTCGGAGCCGGGCTCGCGCACGACGAACTTGTCGCCCGGTGAGCGGCCGGTGTGCGGGGCCGTGATCGCGATGAACGGTCCTCCGGACACGATGTGCCCTTCGGAACGTCGCACCGCCGTTTCGTACAGGGCGGCGGGCGGGAGATTCCAGTGAACGGTGCCGGAGGCGTCGAGCCCCGGTGCGACAGTAGAGGTGCGTGTCATCATGAAGTCTGGGAGGGAGAAAGAATAACACTGCCGGGTGCTCAACGTTACCCTGGTCGCGCCGCCACGTGGCCTGGTCGTGCCGCGGGCCTACGGCTGGAACGGCAGGACGTCCGTCTCGATGTGGTACAGGGTTTGGATCGTGGATGCGTCACGGGCAGTGGGTTGGCGTGCCGTAA
>Ga0255054_10001909_pt1 | contig 12089 bp, 9 predicted proteins | sample JV7_2_23_MG_FD_188634 | JGI IMG/M metagenome (GOLD analysis project Ga0255054, IMG submission 188634) | Seawater microbial communities from Jervis Inlet, British Columbia, Canada - JV7_2_23 | ecosystem: Environmental > Aquatic > Marine > Inlet | place: Canada: British Columbia | collected... | reverse complement strand
ATATTTTCTATGGTATGCGGGTTATTGATATAAATGATGATCTGCCTAAGTGGTTCGGTCACAAAAATCAAAGCCCAAAATTCGATTGATTGGGGTGTGAAATCATCTATCCGACACCTTTGATATTGAAATGGAAAAAACTATCATTGGCATGATTTATTTCGTGATACCGATGGGTTCCATATCTTAAGGAAAGGAGGCATTTCAAATGTCTATCTTCTTAATGTTCGGAAAATATTCAACTGAGGCGACAAAGCAAATCAGTTCTGATAGGACAGAGAAAGCCCGTGAGGTGATCCAAAAAAACGGTGGCAAGATAATATCCATGTATGCCGTCATGGGTGAGCATGATCTTGTATTCACCATCGATTTTCCTGATGCGGACAAAGCCATTGCTACCTCGGTCGCCTTGCACAAACTAACCGGGATTCATTTCACAACTTCACCGGTAGTGGACGTTGAGCAGTTTGACAAACTGGTGGGAGACGTAAAGGATATATAGTCTTATTGTGAAATATGTCGCGAAGGCTCATGAAGCACGACTGTCATTTAACATCGATGATTCTGTGCCCCATATTTTTAGTCACACCTCAAAATCCAACCCTAAAGGTCTGCAAAATTTAATGCTCACGAAATTTTCAGGTTTCTTGCGAAAATGTGGCGTACAAATTTAAGATTAGCTGAACAAATATTTTATTGAATCAGATGATCGGCCAGATTTGACTAAGGCACGGCATCTCCAATTTGGGTACTTGCAAATTATTGTGGACTTGCGTATGCAATATGCAGTTGCTCACTGATCGGACTATGGTAAGAAGTGTTCTGTTGTATACTGCTGATACTGACCGAGAACTATTGGCAAGAGTCCTGAGTGCCTATAGCCTCGGTTTATTGGCCACGGTTGCACCAGCCTCCTTTTTCGTATTACCTTGACATCTAGACTCGGCAAGACTCTCTGGACCGCTGATCAAAATCCTGCGCAGTAACGGATTCAGTCCGTGTCCATGAAAGCACTGTGGCTAAAGGATAATGCAAGTATGGTTGATTTCCGAGTTTAATAGCCATAGGTGACTAAATGGTTTATGATTCAAAATTTCCTGTTTTTCAGAAAAATAAGCAGGACCCTAAGGTTGGAAGCATCATGTTTGAAACGCTTGTATCCATAAACAAGCGGCCCAAGCCGTTTGAATATTACACCATTAAATCCCTTTGGAATGATGAACACACCTCAGAGCAAATGCTGAAATATCATCTGAATCCGGAGATCGACCTGTCATCTCGAAACACTCGCTTCATCGACCGCTCCGTGGAATGGATCGTGTCCCGTTTCAATGTCGGTCAAGGAATCCAAATCGCTGATTTTGGTTGCGGTCCGGGACTGTATGCCTCAAGGCTGGCCCAAAGGCACGCGAGCGTCACGGGCATCGATATTTCGAAAAGATCTATTCGATACGCACAGAATATGGCGGAAAAAGATGGGCAAGAAATTCAGTATGTGAATCAAAACTATCTAGAATATGAAACGGAAGACCGCTTTGACCTGATCATTATGATCATGTGCGATTTCTGCGCTCTCAGTCCAAAGCAGAGAAAAGTGTTGCTTTTCAAGTTTTCGGAACTGCTCAGGCCAAACGGAGCAGTTTTGCTCGATGTATATTCCTTGGAGGGCTTCTCTGAGCGGGAAGAGCAAGCCGTTTATGAGGCCGACCTTCTTGACGGTTTCTGGTCGCCGAATAAATATTACGGCTTTCTGAACACGATCAAATATGAGGAAGAAAAGGTGGTGCTCGACAAGTATACGATTATCGAATCCGCACGCATGTGGACCGTCTACAATTGGTTGCAGTATTTCAGTCCAAAGAGTCTAAAAAAAGAGTTTGAAGAAGCAGAATTCGAGGTGCAGTCTTATTACGCCAATGTGGCGGGCGCCCCGTTCGATGAGACGGCCAGTGAATTTGCAGTCGTCGGAATTAAGGCATAGGAGTGTGCCATTTTAAGAAAGGCAAAAACGCTAACAGTATGAAAGGTAAGACAGTCGTCATTACTGGGGCTACCAGCGGTCTGGGGAGAGCTACTGCACTTCAACTCGCCCGAAAGGGCGCTTTCGTAGTAGGTGTTGCTCGCAATAACACCAAGGCAAATGAAGTGGTTGAGGTAATCAATAAGGGCGGAGGGAGAGTGCAATTCGTCATCTCCGACCTTTCAGGCATGAAGGACACAAAAGAAGCTGCAAAAAGCATCGATAAAATCGTTAATCGCATGGATGTTCTTATTAACAATGCTGGAGCCCATTTCCCGAAATACAGAGTTACCCACGAGGATTTCGAGTCCACATTAGCATTGAATTACTTATCTCCATTTATATTCACTCATCATCTGCTATATCGGATGCAACAGACTGCTGATAGATATGGTGAAGCGCGGATTATCAATATCTCTTCCATAATGCACAAAGCTCCCATCAACTGGGATGATCTCAATTGCAGTGATACGAAATACAAAAGTACTGTTGCCTATTACCAGTCAAAACACATGTTGACCTCATTCACCTACTATCTTTCCGGCAAGCTAAGAAATAGAGGCATCACGGTGAACTGCATTCATCCCGGATTCGTAAAGACCGCTGTCGCTCAGTCGGATTACCCTTTCCCAATGAACTTGGTTGTCCCAATTGTCGGTCTTTTCATTGGAGAGTCACCGGATCAAGCAGCGGATACACCAGTCTGGCTTGCTTCAGCTGATGAAGCAAAAGGCCTCAACGGCAAATATATCCATCACCGAAAAGTTAAGAAGAGCTGGCCTCCAACCTTGGACCAAGATGCACAGAAACGCCTCTTCAATCTCACACAAAGCTTGTTAGAAGAATGGCTATAGCTGAGGATTAAAGGTATGAAACTGGCATAATTTTGCGTAGATTACAAAAAGAGATATAATGACTTCAACTACTTCACAACGCAGGTATGAACTCGACTGGCTTCGCGTACTGGCCATTTTGATCGTTTTTCTATATCACAGTACCCGATTTTTCAATCTGGGTGACTGGCATGTTAAGAATGACGACACCTATGTCTGGGTAGAGATATGGAACGTCTTTGTCACCCGCTGGATGATGCCTATATTTTTCATGATATCCGGCGCCAGCCTGTTTTATGCGTTGGGTAAGTCAGGTGGCTGGAAGCGGTTTTATACGGATAAGTTTTTGAGATTGTTTATACCGGTTCTGATCGCATCGGTTACCCATGGCGCCCTACAAGTATACCTGGAAAGAGTATCCCACGGTCGGTTTTTAGGATCTTTCTTTGCCTATTTACCTACTTATTTTACCGGAGTTTATACGGGGATTGGCTTAGCCGGATCGGGCAATTTTGCCAATGTGGGAATGCATCTCTGGTATCTGCTGTTTCTATTCGTGTACAGCTTGATCTGTTATCGATTGTTTGTCTGGTTCAAAGCAGGCGGACAAAAAGCATTGGAAAGAATTACAAATTTTCTAGCACTGCCTGGGATAATTTTGGTTGGGTTCACCATACCCTTGGTACTCATGAAAGCGCTTATTCCTTCTGCTGTTTTGGAAGTTGGTAATGGTGGTTGGGGATTCTTATATTATTTATGGTTCCTGATAGCCGGATTTATCATCGTATCAAACGATCGACTGATACAAAGTATAAATAATCAACGCTGGATTTCTTTATTACTGGGCTTGGTTCTGTCGGTAGGTCATCTGTATCTGCTATTCGGAGTCTCTAACCCGGCTCTCCAGGGAAAAGGCGGTGACTGGATAGCTTCGTTGTTTTCTTATTTAAATGCATGGTGCTGGGTATTTGCCATTCTTGGTTTTGCCATAAAACATCTGTCATTTGATCGCCCATTCCTGCAACATGCCAATGAGGGTGTATTGCCTTTTTTCATAATGCACCAAACCGTTCTGTTGGTTTTTGGTTATTTTATAATGACTTGGGAGATTCATGATGTTTTAAAATGGCTGCTTGTTTTTATTGTTTCATTCATTGTAATTGTGGCAATTTATTTAGTTCTGATTCGAAAGTATGACTTACTCCGATTTTTATTCGGAATGAAAACGTCTCATACTTTCTACCAACTTTTTCAAAAGAAGATTGCCTTGATCCTGCTACCGGTAATCTGGATCGGATTGTCTACATATGCGGGCTTTAATCAAAAGACGGTTTTGGGTCAGGATCAGTTTCCGATGTCATTGGAATATGACCAAGGACAGGATATCGTGTTAAATGCCGATTTGATAGAGGATCAGTCAACAACAGGTGTTCAGGTGGTTGATGATGAACAGGCTTCCATTGGTCGAGCTGTCGAACTAACTTCAGGTGGGAATCAGAGCATCGAACCCGAACCGAATGTATATTTTGATATTCAATTCTCAGCGCCGGCAGGTAGATATTTTATCTGGATCAGAGGAATGAGTGATGTCGACAGCGAGCTGACGGATTCGGTCTGGTTGCAAGTAAATAATCAAATTGGAACCAGAAAAGGAAGTGTTCATTTGGGGAATTGGAATACCTTTCATACGGTAGGTGTTTACGCTTGGGGAAGTGATGTCCATATTCCCTATATCATCTTGCTGAAACATACTGGTAACCATACGATTCGCATCCAACCTCGTCAAATACCCCACCGGATTGATCAGATCTGGTTGAGTCGACTTCAACATCGAATCCCTAATACACTTGAGCCAATAAGATGATAACAATCGGGCCTTTCGCATTTCTATCAGCTTAATATTCACACTATAACCCTAACTGGAGACTACGACCATTAGTCCTCATAGATTGGTTGACATCAATTACCAGGAATCTCAAAAATATTCCTCGGTCGCTCTTTTTATTCTTTAAACTCTTCAATAGAGGGTATCGAGCTGGTTTAGGTTGGCCAACGCTATACACTAATTTTGAAAATTGCATCTTACGGCTATGAAGATATAATTTTAAGCATCGGTCTATTTTTTGGAATTCATAAACAAATCTGAAAATTATTAGAATTATGGACAGGTGAAGGAAACCTGAAGATATCAGGCGTGTTGAAAGGTGGGCCCTGCCATTAACCGCCACCGTATTGATCTACAGATTCAGGTAATAGATATCTAAAGCTGGAAGGTCTACTCTTTACTTTCGGATTCGCTCGCGGTTTTCATCCTTTTCGGCCAGTTCGGTCAGGCCGTCTTTTCCGAATTTTTTGATTTTTACGCCACCGGACAGTTTCGGGAAATCATCCATGATGCAAAGCTCATCCGGTAGTTTGTGGGGGGCAATTTTGTCTTTCATGAATTCCCGGATCTCTTCTAATGAGATCCTTTGCTGCGCGTTTGGAATCACACATATACAGATGGATTCTCCCAGTACCGGGTTGGGCGTTGGCACCACGCAAATTTGATCAATCTTGGGATGTTCGATTAATAACGACTCCAGCTCATAGGGGTAAATCTTATACCCGCCGCGGTTAATCAGGTCTTTGGTACGCCCGTAAATTTTGAAGTAGCCGTTTTCTTCTCTGGATGCCAGATCTCCCATGAAAAGCCAACCATCAATGATTTGTTTGCGGGTTTCTTCAGGATTTTTCCAATAACCCTGCATGACATGCCATCCGGATAGCGTCAATTCGCCGATTTCTCCATCCGGCAGTTGGCCATGGGTTTCAGGATCAACGACCCGCATGCGGGTATCGGTTACCGGCCGGCCGATATATTTTTCTCTAATATACAACGAAGAAGGATAGGGGCACATGGTCCCCAGACCCGGACCCACCTCCGATGCCCCCCAGAAAGAGGTTAAATAAACTCCCATCTCTTTTTCCACCTGTGTAATCAAACCTTCAGGCGCAACCATTCCGGCGATCAGGCCGGCCCTGAGAGAGCTGAGATCATAATCCGGTCTTTTTTTGTGATTAAGTTCAAGGATATAATGTGGCGGGGCACCCAGTTGCAAGGTGATTTTTTCGCGTTCGATAAGCTTGAACGCTTTCTCGATTTCGAATTTATCCATTAAAACCAGGGTTGACTGCAGCAGGATGGGCTGTATCAGAATCGATCCGCAACCATAGGAATGGCTCATGGGCAAAATGCCGATAAAAATATCCTCTGGCGAGGCCTGCACGCCCAGTGAATATTCCCACCCGGCCCGCACGGCCGCATAATGTGTGATCATGGCCCCTTTGGGCTGCCCGGTGGTACCGGAGGTATACAGCAGCATGGCAAGATCTTCCCGTGGATCGATGGCCACAACCGGGAGTTTTCTCTGACTGGCTTTGTCCATTAAGGCCTCAAAGGAATAAACCCCTTCACCCATTGCGTTGCCCGCAACGATAATGGATTCAAGTTCGGGCAATTCTTTTTTAATTTTTAAAATTTCAGCAAGATAATTATATTCGTCCCATTGGCTGAAAATAAAAACCCCTTTGGCTTCTGAATTATTCAGTATGAATTGTGCTTCACGCTTTCGATAAATGGCATTTATCCAGACGACGATAACGCCTAACTTCTGCAGTGCGTAAAACGCCACGACGAACTCAAGGGAGTTTTTCATGTAAATAGCGACGCGATCGCCCTTTTTAAATCCGATATCTGCAAGGCCGGCGGCCAGCGCGTCCGCCATGGTGTTGAGTTCTGAATATGTTTTGCGCGAGTCTCCGTCGACAACCGCCACTTTGTCAGGAGATTCGGCCGCACTTTTTTCTAAAACCTGTCCTAGCGTTAGCGAATCGTAAATTTTCATCTAATAACCTTATATTCATTGGTTCAGAGGTTCAGCCAAAGGTTCAGGGTTCAAAGGTTCCAGGGTTCAGGGTTCCCCGATTAGAGGTTCAGCGTTGAAGTGAACCTCTGAACCCAGAACCCAGAACCTCTGAACCCAAAACGTTGAACCCTGAACCCAGACATTTAGATCTTGAGATATCCCAGATCGGATGAAATGGTTTCACAGGTTTTTTTGACCAGATCAACGATGCGATCCAGTCCATCCATCTGGTTGCGTGAACCGGCGGGCAATCCGATCCCCAGGGCGGCAACCACCTGACGGGAATAATCTCGTATGGGCGCGGCAATGCCGATCACGCCCTCAACCGCTTCTTCTTTTTCCAGAATGTAGCCTTGATCGCGAATCTGTTCCAGGCGCAGGCTGAACGCGTTTTCATCTGTAATCGACAGCGGGGCATATGGCTTTAACGGATATTTTTTCAGGATCCGTCTGACATTTTTGGGATCGAGACTGGACATTAAGATCATGCCTAACATCCCGTAGTTAAGCGGTCGCCGCCAGCCGACTTCCGATGAAATCCGGATCATGCCTTTGCCTTCGCGTTTGTCGATATAAACCAACTGGTCGTCCATACTGACACCCAGAAGCACGGTCGCACCAGATTGGCTTTGAAGGTTGGTCATGGGATAGGCGGCTGCCTGGCGCAAAGAAAATGAAGAAAATACAATACCACCGAGTTCAAAAAGACGCATCCCAAGTTGATATTTTTTTGACTGGGGGTCTTGCTGGAGATAGTCGCGAGTGCTAAGGTTGGACATCAAGCGTTTGGCTGTTGTTTTATTGAGACCGGTACGTTTGACGACATCCGTCAGACTCAACTCTCTGTCTTGGAAGCTGAAGCAATCGATAATATCCAGCGCCCGCTCCAATGCCTGTACTTTGTAAATCGATTTTTTGGGGTTATCTTGTTTCATATTATGAATATAAATTTTAATATATGAAATATATAGCATGATTTTCTTGGAGGTCAATGTAAAAAAGTAAAAACTCTAGGTTCAGAGGTTCAGGGTTCCCCGTTCAGAGTTAATGGATTTCATAAGTTCAACCTCCGACACGGGAGGGCGTCACCTCATACCTTACCCTTCCAGCGCGGAAGCTATAAAGATGGAACTGGACACCGGTCTTTGAATCTGTGGACACTTGTGTAAAAAATGCAACCCTGAACGCTGAACCTTTGAACCCTGAACCTCTGAACGCATTTTCTTCTTGACAATATTAACCAGATCAGGTTAGAAAATTGAAACACAATTTCATAATATGAAACTACATATAAGTAGATTGACGATTGAATATTGTAAATTGAATATTTGCGGAAGTCGCTTCGCTCCGCCATTTTACTTTTAAATTGATAGAATGCCTTAAATATTCAATCGTCAATCATCAATTGTCAATTAGACAGGGGGGGCAGTTGTGAGATTACCAAAATTTGAATATTTTGAACCCAAAGATCTTAAAGAGGCCCTATCCATTCTGCAAAATGAGCCGGCCGCCAAAATCCTCGCGGGCGGAACCGACCTGCTGGTGAATATGAAGCACCGGGTAGAGTGCCCACCGGTTCTCGTCAATATTAAGCGGATAGCAGACCTGAACTATATGCGCCGGGACAACGGGGATGTTCGGATCGGTGCATTGACCCCGCTGAAACGGCTGCAGGCCGAATCTCTTATTGTGGAAAACTTTCCCGGTCTTGCACAGGCGGCGTCTGCGGTGGGCTCCTATCATCATCAGGTTATGGGGACCCTGGCGGGTAACATCTGCCAGCAAAATCGATGTATGTATTTTAATCAATCCAAATGGTGGCGAAGCTCGCGGCCGACATGTTACAAGGCCGGCGGCGAGATCTGTCATGTGGTAAATAAAAAGGAGATCTGCTATTCAGCCTATTGTGGCGATATAGCGCCTGCACTGATGGTCATCAATGCCAAAATTGCCCTGGAGGGCCCCGACGGATCAAAAGAGATGCCGATCGAAGATTTCTTTTCAGGGGATGGCAAAGCACCGCTGGTCAAAGAGCCGGGAGAGATCTTAACCGAAATCATTATACCCAAAGCGTCAGCCGATGGAATTTCCACCTATATCAAATTTGCAAATCGAGACAGCATTGACTTTCCCATCGTTGGAACCGCCTTGTGGGCATCTGAAAAAGAAAAACAATACCGGGTGGCATTTACGGCTGTAGATCGCAAGCCTCTGAGAGGCAAACAAGTTGAGGACTTTTTAAGCGGTAAACAATTGAGCGTGCAGAATGTCAAGGCCGCTTCGGATCTGGCTGCCAAAGAGGCCCGGCCGGTAAAGACTTCGGTTTATTCGCCGTCTCACAAAAGACGGATGATGGGCCTGTTGCTGCAAAACGCGGTGAATGAGACAAAGAGGAGGTCAGCATAATGAAACGGGCGATTGAACTCCACATCAATGGCGATACCTATGAGTTGCTTGTTTCGCCAAACTACACCCTTCTGGAGGTCTTAAGGGACAAACTGGGTTTAATGGGCACCAAACGCGGATGTGATTTGGGGGCCTGCGGGGCGTGTACGGTGCTTCTTGACGGCGAGGCTTGTCTGTCCTGTTTAATGCTTGCGGTCGATGCGATGGGTAAACAGGTTCTGACTATTGAAGGGCTGTCGGAAGGCGGCGACCTTCATCCCCTGCAAAGGGCGTTCGTGGAAAAAGGTGCGCTGCAATGCGGGTTTTGCACCCCGGGTATGATCTTAACCGCCAAAGCAATTCTCGACGAAGAACCGCATCCCACCGAAGAAGTGATCAAGAAAAAGATGGCCGGTAATCTTTGCCGCTGCACCGGATATAAAAAAGTGGTTGAAGCGCTGATGAGCGTCACAGACTCACCCGGCAAGGAGGAATAAATGGAAAAAGAATTCAACGTTGTCGGTGCCAGATTGCCTATGATGGATGCCGCCCAGAAAGCCAAAGGAGCCGCCCTGTTTACAGATGATCTTATCCTACCCGGGATGCTTTACGGGAGGGTGTTGCGAAGTCCGCTTCCCCACGCGAAAATTAAAAATATTGACACGTCGAAAGCAGAGAAACTGCCGGGCGTAAAGGGCGTCGTGACCGGCAAGGATATCCCGGACCGCTTATACGGAATTGTCCCCATGGCCAAAGATGAGTATGCCCTGGCCAAAGGCAAAGTCCGCTACATTGGAGATGACGTCGCGGCGGTTTGTGCAATTGACCCCGAGATTGCCGAAGAGGCCCTGGAACTGATCACGGTGGATTATGAGGAACTCCCGGCTGTATTTGATCCCTTTGAGGCCAAAAAGGACGGCGCGCCTGTCATTCATGATGGCATAAAGAATAATACTTCCTTTGCCATCAAGAAAGAATTCGGTGATGTCAAAAAGGCTTTTGCCGAATCCGATGTTATTTTTGAAGATACATTTTTCTCCCAGGCCGTTAATCACGCTCCCCTTGAGCCGCATGGCGCCCTGGCCCAGTTCGATCCGTTAAACGGGGAACTGACTTTGTGGTCCTCGACCCAGATACCGTTTTTCTTGAGAAGAAATTTGTCCAATACCTTACAGATTCCGGAAAGCAAGGTGCGGGTCATCAAACCCAAGGTGGGCGGGGGTTTCGGGCAGAAGATTGACCTGTTTGCCAAGGATTTCTGTGCGGCCTGGTTCGCGATGCATCTGGGGAAACCCGTAAAATTCATATATGATCGCGAAGAAGTTTTTATATCCACCCGTCAAAGGCACCCCATGTACATTACCGTTAAGACCGGGATGAAAAAGGACGGGACCATAATGGCTCAAAAATTTCGGTCCTATGCCGATGGCGGCGCTTACAACAGCACGGCCCCGACGATGATGGCCCTTTCCTGCTTTTTTCTTATGATTCCATACAAGGTTCCGAATCTTTTTTATGAGGGGTATCATGTCTATACCAACAAACCCGTGGGTGGTGCCATGCGGGGACACGGTATCCCCCAGGCCCGTTTCGCTGTTGAACGCCAGTTGGATCTGATGGCCGAGCGACTCGGGCTCGATCCGACCGAGATCCGCTTAAAAAACAGCATCCATGCCGGGGAGCCCCATTCGGCCGGGTTTGTCATCAATACCTGCGGATTTTCCGATTCGGTTCAGAAAGCAGCAACTGCCATTGGATGGAAAGAAAAGCGCGGGAAGTTGCCCTATGGCAGGGGCGTGGGTTTGGCCGGCGCTTCGTTTCCCAGCGGAGTGAGCAATATGAGTCATATCAGTTCCGGTGCGGTGGTCCAGATCGGGCGGGATGGTGCCGTAAATGTGCTATCAGGCGCTGCGGATATCGGTCAGGGCGCGGAAACCGTGATCAGTCAGATTGTGGCCGAGGAACTGGGTGTACCCCTTGACGACGTCCGCATCACCGCAGCCGACACCGGTATCACACCCCTGGATCCGGGAACCTTTGGAAGCGGGGTTACGGTCAGGGCCGGCAATGCGGCCAAACTGGCGGCCGCAGCGGTCAGGCAAAAACTCTTCAATTTTTTAGCAGATAAATTGGAAGCTAACGTTGCCGATCTGGTGGCCAAAGATCGCAAGATTTTTGTGAAAGGTTCTCCGGAAAAAGGATTGACACTCCTGAAAGCCCTGAAGGCCTATCAATATGCGGATCTTCCCATGCCTATCGTGGGCAGAGGGTCATGGATGGCACCGGCCGATGAACCGACCACATTGTTTGAGAAAGATGGTAATTTCGCACCCAATTATTCATTCATGACCCAGGCGGCTGAAGTCGAAGTGGATCTAATTACGGGTCAGGTAAAACTGTTGCGGATGGTCACGGCCCATGACTGCGGCCGGCCCATTAACCCGATGCTGGTGGAGGGGCAGCTCGAGGGTTCTGTCGTCGGCGGCATGGGACAGGCGCTGTATGAAAATGTGATCGTTGAAAAAGGGCAGGTGATGAATCCCTCCTTTTTGGACTATGGATTTCCAACATTCCTGGAGATGCCGGAAATTGAATCCATCGAAGTGGAAACCGACGACCCCATCGGCCCGTATGGGGCCAAAGAGGCTGGTGAAGGCACCCAGCTATCCCCGGCACCGGCTATTGTGAATGCCGTTTATGATGCCATCGGTATTGACTTCATGGAGCTGCCGATAACGCCAGAGAAGATACTGGATGCTTTAGAAGAAAAGAAGAAGAAAGGGTAGGGCCGATAAAAATTGAATATCGAATATCGAACAAGGAATGTCGAATTATGAATTCAAATGTTCTTTCATCCTTCGACATTCATTATTCCTTGTTCGATATTCGATATTATAAAACTCATATTTTTTAACCCCAAACTCGCAACCCTGAACCCTGATA
>Ga0255054_10001908_pt1 | contig 12092 bp, 9 predicted proteins | sample JV7_2_23_MG_FD_188634 | JGI IMG/M metagenome (GOLD analysis project Ga0255054, IMG submission 188634) | Seawater microbial communities from Jervis Inlet, British Columbia, Canada - JV7_2_23 | ecosystem: Environmental > Aquatic > Marine > Inlet | place: Canada: British Columbia | collected... | reverse complement strand
AGCGGGTCCAGCTCGCCCGCCTGGTCGAGCGCAGCCAGGTCGTCGAATCCGCCCACGTGGCGATCGTCGATCCAGATCTGCGGAACGGTGTTGCGCCCGGAGCGCTCGATCATCTCGCGACGCCGCTCGGGGAGCGCAGCAATGTCCACCTCGGTCCAGCTCTCCCCTTTGGCCGCGAGCAGGCGTTTGGCCGCCACACAGTAGGGGCAGGTCCCCCTGCTGTAGATCTCGATGGCTGCCATCGGCTCCTCTGCCTCCGGGGAAAGGAATGTACCGCTCCGATGCCGGAGCTGCCGCCGGGGTTGCGGCCGCTCAGAGCGGCTCGGTGAGCGGAATGTCCTCCCACATGAGCTGCAGGAATACCCCGATGAAGAAGGACAGAAAGGTCATCAACAGCACCGCCGCCGGGAAGGCCAGGAAGGGCTCGAACCCGACGATGGGCGGGAGCTGACCCGCCACCGGCGGCATGGTGGCGCGCAAGGTCTCGAACGTGGCGGAGCGGGTGTCGGCGCCGATTTCCGCGCCCCAGTTGCGTTCGGCCATGAAGCGGCCGAAGACGCTCGTGAGCAGGAGGCCCAGCGCCAGGGCTTCCGCCACGCCCAGCAGCCAGATCGAGCGTGCCCGCTGGAACGCAACGTGGGTGTCGCCCAGACGGCGCTGCACCTCGACGTACAGGTAGAGCAGCGTCGCGAAGCCCAGGAGGGACGAGACCATCACCAACGTCCCCCAGTCCTCGTTCACCAGATCCCATACCTCGTCGATCAAGAAGACGGGCAGGTAGCCGACGATGATGCCTGCTCCGATGCGCGGCACCGAGGAGTGGAAGAAGGCCAGGTCCCGCTTCCAGCAGAATCGGTACGCCATGAACCAGAACACGGCGACCGTCAGGAAGCCCACCTCGAAGGAGCACAGCGCGTCGAAGAGCCGCGGCGCACGCTGGTACGCGACCAGCCCGCCCATGAAGGGCGCCGTGAGCAGCCCCAGCCCGACCAGGTAGTTGCGCGTGGAGTGCCGCGACAGCACCCGGTCGCCGTCGTCGCGGCCCCGCTCCACGTGCTCGTGATGCTGGATCACCGCAGACGCGTGGGGCACGTCGTACTGGCGCAGGAACCACGCCTCCAGGGCCTGGAGCACGCGCAGGCAGTCGCGGTTGCGGCTGCGGCGCAGGTAGGGGACCAGGTCCCTCCCCCGGACCAGGTCGACGCTGCCGCGGGCCGTGACCGCCCGCAGCACCTCCGTCTCGCGGTCGTCGAAGCGGGAGCCGTGGATCTCGAAGGCCTGGTTGGACTCGTCGAGGCAGACCTCCTCGAGCCAGCCGTGGAAGGCCTGCTCCGCCATGACCAGCAGCTGGCGGTCGATGCGCGCCTGGTCGCCCTCGGCCAGGGCGTAGAAGAGCCCGATCTCCGAGATCTCGTCGCCGAGGTCCGGGGGCTCCGCCCCCCCGGCCGTGTAGCGCGCCAGGTGCTCCGGCGAGACCCGGACGGCCACCAGGGCGTCGAGAGCCCGGTACGCCAGCTTGCGCAGGTGGAAGGCCGCCGGCCGCAGCTCTGGCTCGTCGTCCAGGCCCTTGTCCGCCATGAAGCGCATCACCACGTGGACCATCACCGCCAGGTCGCCCTGCACCCGAGCCAAGGCCTCGCCGGCCAGCCGCCCCTCTCGCTCCAGACGGTCGAGGGTGCGCTCCAGGTAGCCCGGCAGCGCGTAGGCGAAGCGCCGCAGCGCGCGCTCGGCGTCGCGGCGGTGGGCCGCGGGCGCGATCCGGCTGGGCGTGGTCCACATGTCCTCGAGCTGGAGGTACAGCTCCGCAGGATCGTGCCGCTGTACGTGGAACGAGAAGGTCTCGGGGAAGACCCGCTCGAAACCGTCCCCCGCGCTGCGTTCGAAGCGCACCTCGCGCGCGTGGAACGCCCAGGTGAAACGCAGCGTGATCCCGAGCCGCTCATTGCGATGCTCGAGCCGCTCGAGGCCACCGGCCACCGCCGGAGCGGGGGCCGCCGCCTCAGAGGGTGCGCTGCTTCGGATTCTCTCCGGAGTCGTAGTAGGCCTCCACGCGGCTCGCGAGCTCGCGCACCCGCACCGGCACTCCGTCGGGCCGGGGCCAGCGCGCCAGCGCCACCCGCATACGATCCTGAAGAAGCTGCGCGTCCGGGTAGTCCTCGCGGGCAAGGCTGTCGTCGATCGAGAGCCAGTTCTCCAGCGCCGTGACGGTACGCGCCGAGCGCTCGCGCAGCTCGTCCTTGCCGGGCGAGCCCACCGGTGAGCCGCGGAGCGCGTCGCCCAGGGTGCGGAGCTCTGCGACGGCTGTCTCCATGGGCTCCCGTAGCTCGCCGTCGGCCTCCAGCAGCTCGCCGACCAGGTCGTCGAAGCGGCGCCGCTGGGGCTCGTGGGAGATCTCGCGGAAGAAGACCACCGTCCCCAGCGAGGCGCCCGAGGGGCCCGAGAGGTGGCGGACCGTCACTCGCAGGCGCAGGGCCATACCGCCCAGGTGCAGCTCCAGGTCCGCGTGGCTGGCGTCCTCGTCCGCAGCCAGCTCGAAGGCGGTGGTGCGCAGCTCGTCCAGGCACTCACCGCACAGGACCTCTTCCAGGCTGCGGCCGCGCGGGTCGTCGCTCTGGCCCAGGTACTGACGGGCCAGGGTGTTGCTGGCCTGGACGACGCCGTCGGCGTCGATCGCCAGGGCGCCCTGGTCCAGCCGCTCCATCACGCCCTCGAGCAGCACGTTGCTGCGCCCCAGGTTTTGGAGCAGCCGATCGTTCTCGAGCGTGAGGCGGTGGTGGTCCACGGCCCGGCGCACCACCTGCTTCAGGTCCTCGGGCTCCCACGGCTTGGTGATGTAGGCGTAGACGTGACCGTCGTTGATCGCCTGGATGATGGCATCCATGTCGGCGAAGCCCGTGAGGATGATGCGAACGGTCTCGGGATGGGCCTCGAATACCTTGGTCAGGAACTCGACGCCCGTCATGTTGGGCATCCGCTGGTCGCTGATCACCACGGCCACCGGCGCGTTCTTCTCGAGCAGGTCGAGCGCCTCGGCGGCGTCCACCGTTGCGAGGACGTCATAGTCGTCCTCGAACGTGAACTGCATCGTCTCGAGGATGGCCTCCTCGTCGTCGACGATGAGAATTCGGTCGCGCTGGGGCTGGTCCATGACTCCGCTTCGAGCGGAGAAGTCTACCAGCGGAAGAGCCCCTTGCCCTCCCGGGCCTGCGCCTTCTCCCTGCGCAGGGAGATTTCCTCGCGGACATCGTCGCGCTTCTCCTTGAGGCGACGGGGAAGGCGCTCGCGGGCCACCTTGGTCCACGGCCGCTGCTCGGCGCCGCCGCGGAACTTGCTGAACTTGCGGTAGCCCCAGAGCTCGTGCTTGAAGTCGGTCTCGACGATCTTGATCATGATCGCGTCGTCCAGGAACCCGAGACCGGGGATGTGGTCCGGGATCAGATCGTCGGGCTGCGCGAAGTAGGCCAGGGCCGCCAGCACCTTGGCGCCGGTCGCCCGAGGCAACGCCCAGTCGCTGTCCTCCACCATGTCGATCATCGCCTCCAGGGTGTCGATCGCCTCCTCGGCAAAGCTGGGCAGACGCACCGTCTTGCGGGCGTCCTCGACCACCTTGCGGACGGCACGGATGAGCGCGTCCGAATCCTCCTCCTTGGAGTACTTGCGCGCGTCCCGCAGGAGGCGCTGGAAGTACTTCAGGTCCTCGGCGTCCAGGGTGAAGCTGAATTTCATCGTCATGCAGTGGGCCCTCGGCCGCGGCATTCCCCGCAGGGGGCGACTCTATCAGTACCGGGCGTAGTCGATCAAGCGCCGCCGGGATTGCTTCCAATCGCCCTCCCAGCGCTCGAGGATCACCTGCCCCGGGCTGCGGCCCAGGTCCAGCTGCTCGCGCACGGGGTCCAGGAAGCCGGTCTCGTCGGGCGCGTGGCTCCCAGCGTGGCCCAGGCGCCTCAGTCCGGCGTCGGCCAGGGCCACCAGCTCGCGGGCCAGCTCGGCCACCGGCCGGCCTCCCGGGCCGGACGCGGCCAGCCCGGAGCGGGCCACGTCCAGGAGCAGGGCCTGGCGCTGGTCGGCCGACCAGCCGGCGGCCAGGGCCAGGGCGCCGCGCCGGGCATCGTCGTCGTAGAGCAGGCCCTTCCACAGCGCCGGCAGCGAGCAGGTGAGTTGGGGCGGAACCGCATCGGCTCCGCGCACCTCCATGTAGCGCTTGATGCGCACCTCGGGAAACAGCGTGGTCAGGTGGCGTTCGAAGTCGGCCAGGCTGGCGCGCTCACCCTGGAAGCCATCTCGCACGAAGTGCCCGAAGGGCAGGCCGCCGGTCGGAACGTAGCGGCCCTCGCGAACGATGAAGAACATGGGCACGTCGAAGGCCCAGCGCGCCCACGCCGCATAGCCGAAGTCCTCGTCGAAGACGAAGGGCAGCAGGCCGCAGCGATCGGGATCGGTGTGCTGCCAGATGTGGAGCCGCCGCGACACGAAGCCGTTGGCCTTGCCGCAGGTCACGCCGGAGTTTGCGTAGATGGCGGAGACGACCGGTGTCACCGCCATGGCGCTGCGCAGCTTCTCGATCATGTCGGGCTCATCGGCGAAGTCGAAGTTGGCTTGCACCGTCCCGGTCTGGTGCATCATCTCCATGGCCAGCGATCCCCGCGTAGGCAGGTAGCTGCGCATGATTTCGTGACGCACGCGCGGCATGTGGGGCGCGTCCTCGATGGGATGAAAAGGCTCGCTGCCGAGAGCCAGCCAGACGATCCCGAACTCCTTGGAGACGCGGCGCATCAGCGCCAGGTGAGTCTGGAACTCGTCGCAGGTCTCGAAGATGGTGCGTTTGGGCTCGCCCGAGAGCTCGAGCTGACCTCCCGGCTCCAGCGTGATCGACATGCCGTCCCGGCTCAGGGCGATGGTCTGGTCGGCCTCCTGGATGCGCTGCCAGCCGTCCACCTCGGCCAGCCGCTCCAGCAGGGCCCCGATCCCCCGCTCGCCCTCGTAGGGCACCGGCGACAGGTCGGACTCGTAGAGACCGAGCTTCTCGTGCTCGGTTCCCACCCGCCACGCGTCGCGCGGCTTCTCGCCCACGCGGAAGTAGGCGACCGCGTCCTCGATCGACTCGACGGGGACCTCGAGGGTCGGGTCGTCGCGATCGAGGCTCACCGCAGGGCTCCGGGCGGGGGGTCGCTGGACATGCCGCTTGCTTGGATGCCGGAGCTCAGGGGGTGGCTGCCTGGTCGAGGAAGCGCTCCAGGAAGTCCCCTAGCGCCGCGCTGATCTCCGGCTCCGCGTCCATCGGGAAGCTGCGGCAGGGCCCCTCGTCCTTTCCGGATCGAAACGGGCCCACCAGGGTCACCTCGCCGCGGCTCTTGACCGTCACGACAGCCCGGTGACGCCCTCGCTGGAGGTCGAACTCCACCGAGCGCAGGTGCTTGGCGTCGGGCCGCGCGCGCGACACCTCGACCCGAAGCTGGGGAGCCCCGCCCTGGCTGGCGGCCTCGTGGAAGGCGTCGATGGCCGCCGCCACCCGCTCGCGCAGGGACTCGGCCCGCTCCCGAGCCGCCTCCAGCGCCGAGGCATGCTCCGCCTCCCGAGCCCCGAGCCGCTGCCCCACCTCTTCGAGGCGCTTTCGTAGTCCCGGATCGCTCATGGCGGAGGAGCGTAGCGCGGTGACTTGTAGACGGGTCCTCAGCTCATCCTTAGCCGGCCAAGGCCCTTCGCTCGCCTGCGGCTCGCTGCGCGCACCGCTCCAGCTCACGAGCTACTCCCGGCAGCGAGAGCGGTGCTTGCGGGCCTCACGCTCGAGCGCCCCAGCGGACCGGTCAGGGCTTAGGGAGAGCCTCTTCGCGCTACAGCGCCTCGTCCGTGGCGATCAGGCGGCTGCCGTCGAGCTGGGCGAAGAGGGCGTCGCGGATCAGCCCGAACTCGGGCTGGCGCGTGGTGGGGACCGGATCGCCGGCGGGCGTGCGCAGTTTCGCCGGGTTCACGAAACGTCCGGCTCCGTTCTTGATTCGGAAGCACACATGCGGCCCGGTGGAGAGGCCGGTGGAGCCCACGTAGCCGATCACCTGCTTCTGGTGCACCCAGTCCCCGGTGCTGACGGTGTCCGCATACCGGGACATGTGCGCGTAGTAGGAGACGAACCCGTTGGTGTGCCGGACCTTCACCAGCTTGCCGTAGCCACTGGACCAGCCGCGGTAGACCACCTGACCGTCCGCCACGGCGAAGATCGGTGTGCCGGTCGGCGCCGCATAGTCGATTCCGTAGTGGGGCCGCGTCACCTTGAGGATGGGATGCCGGCGCCGCGGGTTGAAGCGCGAGGCGATGCGCGTGTACTTCACCGGGGCGACCAGGAACTGGCGCTCGACCGACGAGCCGTCCTCGCGGTAGTAGCCGCCCCGCGCCTCGCCGTTCTCGAAGTAGACGACGCTGTGGATGCCGGCCTGGCCCCTGTAGCGGGCCGCAAGGATCATGCCCGGACCCACGTACTGGGCCTCGCCGCCCTCCGGGCGCCGGTAGAGGCGCTCGTAGAGAATGGCGAAGCGGTCTCCCGGCTGGACCGACCGCGAGAAGTCCACATCCCACGCGAAGAGATCCGCGAAGTCGCCGGCGAGCTGCGGACTCTCGCCCAGATCGCGGATCGCGTCGTAGAGAGAGCTGGTGACCACGCCCGCGACGCGGGCCGTGCGGTGCTCGAGCTTGGGCTCGTGGCGCTCCGCCACGTAGTCGCCACCGCGGCGCGTGAGCACGTAGCTGGCCATGTCCGACGTCGCGTACTGGAACTCGACGACCTGGTCGTCGGCGTCGTGCACCACGCGCCAGGTGTCGCCGGCGTGGGAGTGGCGGAAGTCGAAGACCGGCCGCATCTCGGCGACGATGGTGTGGATGGCGGTGGCGGACACGCCCTGGGATGCCAGGGCCCGGGCCAAGGACCCGCCTGGACGAATCACGCCGCTGGCCGTGAGCCTGCCGTTCAGGTCCAGGTGGAAGCTGGGCGTCTGCGTCGCTTCGACCTCAGCCGTCGCGCTGGAAGCTTCCGGCTTCGCATCGGCCGGGGGCGCCGCCGAGACGCCGGCCAGGGACGGGTCCAGCGGCCCCGCATCGACAGATGACGCCAAGGCAACCGCAGCCAGGGCCAGGCCGAAACCGACCAAGCCAGTCGCTGCCAAGAGCGACGCGCGACGCAACTGGCCGCGCGCTCTGTCCAACCCCCCGGATCCGCCCAAATCATTCCCTCGAGGCTGCGATGGTACCCGGAACCGCCAGTCCCACGGGCGCTATATTTAGCCCTGCCCGCGGCGTTCCGCACAGTTCCGTAACAGCTAGGTTGCGGAGATTCTAGGATCTGCGCGGTGCTCTGCATCACGGTTCCCCAGACCATCCGGGGTTCCACTGAGTACCCAGGGGGAGCGCTGGTGCGCCGATTAGCTGCAAACCCTAAGAAACAAATGCGATTTCTGGTCAGCTGGGTCGTCCTTGCAGGCCTGGCCGGGCTGCTCCATGCCCCGCCCGCCGCAGCGGTCTGGCCCTTCGGCAGGGGCGACCAGCCCGACCCGGTCGAGGACCTGGGAGGCGCCGCCGCCTCGCTGCTGGCCCAGTCCATCCGCATCGACACCACGAACCCCCCGGGCGACGAGCGCCCCCTGGCCTCCCTGTACGTGGACGTGCTGCGCCGCGCCGGGATCGAGGCGAAGCTGATCGACACGCCGTCGACCGGCTCCGACGTGGGCCGTGCGGCGGCCTGGGCACGCGTACCCGGACGCGGCAACGCCCGGCCGATCATCCTGCTCTCCCACCTGGACGTGGTTCCCGCCGACCCCGCGGATTGGGCGGTCGAGCCCTTCGCCGGCGTGGCCGGTGGCGGCTACGTGGTGGGCCGCGGCGCGCTGGATGCCAAGGGCGTTTCGGTCGTGCACTTGATGACGCTGCTCGAAATCGCCCGTCGGAAAGAGCGCCTGCCGCGCGATGTGATCTTCCTGGCGACGCCGGACGAGGAGACCGGCGGGCGCGAGGGCGCCGGCTGGCTGGTGGCCGCGCGCAAACATCTGCTGCGCGACGCGGAGTACCTGCTCACCGAAGGCGGGGGAATCCTGCACGGCAACGGCGAGTCGGTTCCGGTGTGGGGCGTTTCGGTGGCGGAGAAGAGCCCGTGCTGGCTGCGGGTCACGGCGCGCGGAACGCCCGGGCACAGCTCGGTACCGGCGGCCGACGCGGCCGTACCGCGCCTGATCGCCGCCCTGGATCGGGTGCGCACCATGGAGACCGACGTCCGCGTCACTCCCGAGGTGCAGCGCATGTTCCGCGAGCTGGCTCCCTACGCCGATCCGGAGGATCGCGAGGGCTACGCCAACCTCTCGTTCGCGCTCTCGGTGGACCCGGTCTTCCGCAATCGCTTCCTCTCCCAACGCGCCCGCGCCGCCCTGGTCCGCAACACCGTCACCATCACCGTGCTCGAGGGCAGCGCTCGCACCAACGTGCTGCCCACCGCGGCCCACGCGCACCTGGATGCGCGCATCCTGCCCGGACAGCGCTGCGACGTCTTCGCCAACCTGGTGCGCAGCGAGATCTCCGACCCGGGCATCGAGGTGGAGCCGATCCTGCAGTTCTCGTCCCGGAGCGCCCCCCCGGAGACTCCCCTCTTCGAGGCGATCCGACGCGTGGCGGCGGAGGTGGACCCGGGCGCCGCGGTGGTCCCGCGCGTCATCGCCGGCTTCACCGACGCCCACTACTTCCGCGACCTGGGCATCGTCTCCTACGGCTTCGTGCCGCGCTGGCTACCGCCCTCGGAGACGCGGGGCATCCACGGACCCAACGAGCGCATCGCGATCCACAACCTGGAGCGCGGCATACGCACCATGGTGCGTATCCTGGAGCAGCTGGATCAGTAGGCGCCCCGCCGGCTGAGCACCGCACCGACGGTTCGCACCAAGATCGACAGGTCCATCCACAACGAGCGGTTGCGGATGTAGTAGAAGTCGTACTGCAGATTGTCGTGCATCGGCAGATCCTTGCGGCCCAGGATCTGCCACAGGCCGGTGATGCCCGGCTTCACGGTGAGGCGGCGACGCTGCCACTCGTCGTACTCGTCCACGATGAACGGCATCTCGGGCCGCGGACCCACCAGCGACATGTCGCCGCGCAGCACGTTCCAGAGCTGGGGAACCTCGTCGATGCTGGTGCGGCGCAGGAAGCGTCCGTAGCGCGTGATGCGCGGGTCGTGGTCCACGCGCGGCGCGACCTCGTAAGGCTCGACTTCCTCGCGCATGGTGCGGAACTTCAGCATCGAGAAGCGCCTCCCAGCGCGCCCCACGCGGTCCTGCCGGAAGAACACCGGGCCCGGGCTGTCCAGCTTGATGCGCAGCGCCCACCAGGCCCAGAGCGGCGCCGAGGCCAGCATGCCCAGGCCCGCAAGCACCAGGTCGAGGGCCCGCTTGGTCGGCTCGTAGTGGGGAGCCGGACGTTGGCCGCCCAGCCGCACCAGGGGCAGGTCGTCCACCAGGTCGACGGGTGTGCCGGCGGTGAGCACCTCGAAGAGGTTCGTGACCACGCGGAACGTCACGTCCAGATCCTCGCAGTCGAGAACCAGGGAGAGCATGCGGGTGTGCCCCATGGCGGGCGTGGCGACGAAGACCTCCTGAACGTGATGCCAGCCCACGCTCGCCCGCAGCGCCGAGACGCCACCCAGCACGGGAACGCCCGCCACCTTCTCGCCGTGGAGCTCCGGGTCGTCGTCCAGGAAGCCCACCACCCGGTAGCCAACCTCCGGGTGGTCCTGGATCTTCTGCACCAGGCGGATGCCGGTGGTGCCGGCACCCAGGATGAGCACGTGAACGTCGAGCTGGCCGGCTTGGCGCAGGCGCCGCTCGAATCCGCTGAACCAGGCGCGGCTGGCCCCCTGCAGGACGAGGCTGTAGCCGGCGGCCAGCAGCACCACGGCACGGCCGAACTGCCACTCGCGCACCAGGAAGGCCAGGCTCGACACCACCAGCAGGCCCAGCAGCGTGCCCTTCCCCAGGCGCTGGATCTGGTCCAGCGCGGTGGCCATGCGCGGCGGGTGATAGATGCCGTAGGCCCAGCAGCAGGTCATCCAGGCACCCACCACCACGGGCGCCGTGGCCGCGTAGATCTCGATGCCGTTGATGGGAACGCCCAGGGCGGGGTCGAGCAGCCGGCGCGTGCCCCAGGAGCCCAGCCAGGCCCCACAGACCAGCAGCACGTCGGCGTAGATGTGCAGCCGGCGCAGCGCGCCCACCTCGAAGGATCGCCCCTCCATGCAGGCTGGATCGGCGCGCCAGGCCCGAATCCTTACGTCTCCTGCGTATTCCTGTAGTGTGTTGTTTTCACATCATTTTGATGTTTCGCCTGCCGGCAGCTCGGACGCCGGGCCGCTTGGGTCGTGGGCGATTTCTGCCGATGACGCTGCGGTGGTGACGGCATCGGTGGGAGCGGCGCGATCGGAGTCTGGGCCGTGCGCGCGGGAGCCGGCTCCCGTGCGCATCCTGGGGGTGGACGTGCATCCCCTCGGCGTGGACGCGCTTCACGGCCGGCTCGGAGACGTCATCGAGCGGCGCGGCCGGGCGCTGGTGCTGCACGCCAACGTCCACGGCCTCAACCTGGCCTGGGAGCAGCCGTGGCTGCGCGACTTCCTGAACAGCGCCGCGCTGGTGTTCTGCGACGGAGCCGGCGTGATGCTGGGCGCGCGCCTGCTGGGAAGGCGGATTCCCGAGCGCATCACCTATGCCGACTGGATGTGGCAGCTGGCGGCCACCGCGGAGCAGCGCGGCTGGAGCCTCTTCTTGCTGGGCGCGGGGCCGGGTGTGGCCGAGCGCGCCGCCGCGTGCCTGCGCCAGCGGCATCCCCGACTGAAGATGGTCGGCGTGCGGGATGGCTACTTCGACACGAAACCCGGCAGCTCCGACAACCGGGCGCTGGTTTCCGCCATCAACGCGGCCGCACCGGACATCCTGCTGGTGGGCATGGGCATGCCGCGCCAGGAGGCCTGGCTGGGCGAGAACTGGCCGCAGCTCGATGTGCGCATCGGCCTCACGGGTGGAGCGGTGTTCGACTACGTGTCGGGAGCGCTGAAGCGCTCGCCGGAGTGGCTGAACCGCATCGGGCTCGAGTGGCTGGGACGACTGGTCATCGAGCCGCGCCGGCTGTGGCGCCGCTACGTCCTGGGGAACCCGCGCTTCCTGGCGCGCGTACTGCACCAGCGCCTGAGCTCGGGCGAGGCGAAGTCGTGAGCGCGCAGAGCTCGCCGGTGGCGGCGGCGCGAAGCCGTGTCGGCGAACGCGTCCGACGCGGCGGGCGGGAGTTCGCGACCCTGCTGCTCTCGACCGTGGTCTTCCACGCCGCGCGCATCGGCATCGGCCTGTGGGCTGCGGCGGCACTGGGTCCCGAGCGCTTCGGACATTGGAACCTGCTGGCGGTCGTGGTCAGCTACGCCAGCCACACCCACCTGGGCGTGCTCAACGCCATGGGCCGCGAGGTCCCCATCGCCCTGGGCCGCGGCGACCGCGGGTCGGTCTCGCAGCTCGAGGGAGTCGGATTTGCCGCGGCCCTCGTCGCTGCGGCCGCCGTGCTGACCGGTGGCTGCGCGGCGCTGCTGGCGCCCGCGGTGCGCGCCTGGGTCGAGCCCTCCGTGGTGCTGCTGGCGGCAGCCATGGCGGCGGGCAACCTGCCGTTCATCTTCGTCACCATGCGCGCCCGCTCGCGCCAGCAGTTCGCAAGCCTCTCGCTGCAGTTCGGCATGGCGGGTTGCGTCACGGTTCTCAGCTACGCGCTCTGGGGTCGCGGCCACGACCTGACCGGTATGGCTGCGTGCATCGCCCTCGGCTATGCGGCGGCGTGTGGCCTGGCCCTGGCCGCCGAGCCCGCAGCGCCGCGCTTCCGGGATCTTCACCCGCGGCGCGTGAAGCCGCTCATTGCGATCGGCTTCCCGCTGCTCTCGGCGGGGATCCTCTACTCGCTGCTCACCTCGATCGACCGTTGGGTGATCGTGCACTTCCTGGGCGTGCTTCCGCTGGGCCACTACACCCTGGCCATCGTCGCGTTCGGCGCGGCGTCGCTGGTACCCCAGGTGGTGTCGCAGCTCAGCTACCCGCGCATGG
>Ga0255054_10001906_pt1 | contig 12106 bp, 26 predicted proteins | sample JV7_2_23_MG_FD_188634 | JGI IMG/M metagenome (GOLD analysis project Ga0255054, IMG submission 188634) | Seawater microbial communities from Jervis Inlet, British Columbia, Canada - JV7_2_23 | ecosystem: Environmental > Aquatic > Marine > Inlet | place: Canada: British Columbia | collected... | reverse complement strand
CCTGCCTTCCTGCACAGTTGGTGGGATCAGGCTACCGAAGATTGCCCCAGCGATGAGATACCAATAGTGGTGTTCTCAAAGAACCTCGCACCGAAGTTCGTGCTTCTTGACGCTATCTGGATAAGGAACAGGTTGGGCCCAAAGTATCGAGAGATCAAGCTGACGATCCGTAAGATTGCCTCCCCGTATATATCTATTCGCGGGGAGTTATACATAACGACGCTCGAAGATTTCCTGTACGTTTGGAAGTGCGTGTTGAGAAGAGCGGGGGACTGGGAAGATGATTAGAGTATTACTCGCAGTAGATGTGCAGAATCTATTCTTCGCGTGCCGTGATCAGTACGGTATAAGATCGAAGCTGGACTTCGAGACTCTACGCAAGGCAGTAGCTGAGCGACAGGAAGACTGCTCGGTAGTAGCCCGAGCCTACATGGTAACCAAGGAGGGGCACGACGATAGCAAGTTTATCACTGCCCTCGAACGGTTGGGCTACACTGTTCGCCGAAGAGTTGTCGATCCAGACAAAGGCAACACCGACTGGGATACAGGTATAGCGAGCGAGACAATGCGGGACTGTGATGAGTTCGACGTCGTAGCCATCGCCTCGGGTGACGGCGACTTCGTTGACCTGTTATCACCGCTCCGGACAAAGGGGAAGAGAGTTGAAGTATTATCGTTCAGGGCAGACTTGAGTAGGGAGCTTGAGGCTGCGGCCGACAGAGTCACTATTCTGGACGATACATTTCTATGGGAAGGAGGCAGTAAGAATGGAAGAAGAGAAGGGACGAGGCTTCCGTAAGGGAGCAGTATCAGAATACTTCCTCGATGTCGTGGATATCATCGGGGCGGAGAAGTCTCTGGAGTTGTGTGATAAGCTGGGTGGGCAGTACGTGTACGTGCCGCTGCTCACATCGTTCAGGAGGAAGCAGCGCAACGAGTCCATCTGGCGGCAGAAGAAGGCTGGAATGCCTACTCGGGAGATCGCGCTCCAGTGGAAGATGCACCCCAGCGCTATACGCAAGATCATAGCGAAGAAACGTAAGGAGAAACAGAAAGGAGGAAGCAAGAATGAAGACAGCAGCATGGATAGTAGATAGGCGAAATGATCGCTGTGCGAATCCGGATTACCCTGATCGAATGATGGAGATATTCGGGCTCCTCGCTGGGGATAAGGAAGGGTGGGATCGGATCGTCGGGTTCGACACTGGTGTGTATAGCGTGATTGGCATAGCGCGAACGGCTACCGACGACATCGCTCCAAGAATGGAGGAGGCTATACTTGCCCACTTCAAGAAGGTTATGGACTTTGCGCATGAGTCAGGGAAGGGGCGTGTTCGTGGGGAAGCCAAAGAGGTAATCACACGGTACAAGCGCATCGCTGAGAAGGCAGCGTCCATAGAGTTTCTCGAAGCGATGGAAGATCTATTCGGTGCGGACGTTACCCCGGTGGAGAGGAAGCGTGGCAAGTGGGTCGAGAAGGAGATAGCGGGCAACCCGAAGGATAGGAAGGAAGGTGGCGGCAATTGGTAATCAAGTGGAAGAAGCTACACCCGGACGCCAAGATACCTGAGCGGGGTTCGGCCGAGGCAGCTGGATTCGACGTGTATGCGGTGGAAGACCGTACGATATTCGGTAGTGATGTGAACACGGTGCCGACGGGTTTCGCCCTCGAGATTCCGGTAGGGTACTTTGCCCAGGTCAACCCGCGAACAGGGCTGGCCGTGAAGCGCGGTATCACTGTGCTGGCAGGAGTGATCGATTCGGACTACCGAGGGGAAGTGCATATCATCCTCGGTAATATTAAGAACAGGAAGTATCACGTTCGAGCAGGCGACCGAATAGCCCAGCTCGTGTTCATGCCACATGTGTGGTTGTACCTTGAGGGGCGAGCGAGCGTTCCATGCATCATGGGAGAGGGGTACAAGTTCGAGGAAGTCGATGAACTTGCTCCTACTCAGCGAGACGACGGTCGCTTCGGCAGTACGGGGAGGTGAGGCATGGCAGGTAAGAAGGGAAGATTGAAGTACAAGCGGGTGAAGTTCGACTTACCACGGAGGGGAGCAATTGGTTTGCTGAAGTTAATCAAGTATCTGGAGCAGGCCTTCATCGGGGAACCACCGTTCATGAGCGAGCAAGAGTGGGAAGAAGTCCTACAGCTCAAGACATTCCTACGGAGGTGTATCCCGAGTAAGCAGCGCCGACCCGCCGAGGAGAAGGCTATAGATTTCGTGGAGATATTCACGAACAAGACGAAAGGGAGGAAGAAGAAATGACTGAAGCAAAATTGCTTAAAGAGCTGCAGTGTACTGATTGCGACACTATTAACCCTATTGGCGTGGAACGCCCGATAGTACTCGACGAAGTAGTGGTTACGTTTGCCGCAGGTAACTCGGCGAAGGCGACCGACCCCGCAACGGTGGCGATCTACCCGGACTGGGTATTCATATTCCAGAAGCATGGAGAAGAGACCAAGGTACAGGTCTTTCCCCGGCAGATGGTGTACACGATTGGCACTCCGATAAGCAAGGCAGGGTTGTCGATAGTCAAGGAGACTCCGAAGCTATGAACGAGGCTCGGGCTATAGATCTTGCTGACCGGATAGTCAGCATTATGAAGGATAAGCGGAAGAAGGCCGATACGTTTCTGGTAGAGACTCTACCGACAGCTCGGATACCAGCGTTCGGCATTACGCTTGAAGGACTTTCGAGTAAGCCACCGTGGAAGACTTTGATGGATAGGCTTGCTGATAACGGATACCAGTTGGTTACAGTTAAGCTGAACGCAGTGAGGGGTAGGGCTGATCTGACTGAGATTTTGGTGGGGGTGCAGAAGCATGGATAAGCTGTATGAGAGTAGACCGGAGGCATTCGTAGGGGATACGGTTCGCGCTACAGTTGGCTGTGGTCATCTGTACGCTACCGTCAACGTCGATGAAGAAGGCAACGTGGTCGAGTTGTTCCTGAACCTCGGTAAGAGTGGCAGCTGTGCGCACGTGCTGACCGAGGTCATAGGCCGAATGGGATCGAAGAGCCTGAAGGACGGGAGGCAGGCCGACCGTATCATGAAAGACCTGATCGGCATCACTTGCGACAAGTGGAGCGGTTCTCCTATGCACTGTACGAGTTGCGCGGATGCGGCAGGTCGCGCTATAGGCAGGGCACTCGGACTGTTCAACGACGAGCTTCAACTAATCGAGAAGGGAGGTGACAAGGATGGCCAAGGTAAAGATGAAGGCGAAGGGAAAGATAACGAACATGGAAGTGGCGATAGCAGCGAGTCGCATTCTTGATGCTGGTAAGCTGTACAGCGATAACACTCGCTCCGTAGCAGCCAGCGCACTTGCTCAGGTGCAAGAGGGTAAGGCAACCAGCGAACGGGTAGCCTCGATCGCGTCGAAGATATTCAAGGACGACAGGTACTCTAAAGAAGCCCGTATCTGCGCGGGGAGCGTACTCGCCCAGACGGAGAAGGCACCGAAGGGAGGTAGGCGCATTGGCAAGGCGAGATCTAAAAGGAAGTCCTGATGTGACCTGCGGATATTGCGGTAAGACGAAGGAGCATAGTAGGATGATCCCGACGAAGCATCGGGGGAGGCGTATCTGTAAGGTCTGCTGGAAGGACGTATCCACGCCCGGATTCTGGGAGATGGCTGCAATACCTGATCCGTACCCGTCGATTATATCGCAGCGAGTAAGAGCGAGGAACAGGGGGAAGAAGCAGTGCACATCGGCTTTATGAAATTCAGCAATCAGCTATCGTTGTTCCCGGATGAGAAGGGTACAGGGGCTGGTGGCCAGACGCAGCGGGTCACGATCATAAAGGGTTTGGCCGAGCGTGGTCATAAGGTAACGCTGCTGACGCCTATAGTCAAGACGAGCCTCGAACGCTGGGACGATTTCGTAGCGGGGATAGACGGTGACGTGTGGTACGATCCGGTCGCCGAGTTGATACCAGACGACGTGGACGTTGTCTACGTGGAGAACGGTAGTAAGAATATGAGGTACACCACGTCGACGTTCGGGGAGATACCGTCGATCATACGGTGCACGAGAATGCTATCCTATAGCGATGTGCCCGTTCTGTGGCAAGCGTGTGACTACGATCTGTACCCCGAGTTCATAGTGGAGCTGACCACACAGGGAGTACTCAGCCGCTGGCTACCGATGTTCCCGGGGTCGTACAAGTTATTGACGGACGCGGTGTGGTTCGGTCTGGGAAAGGCTCATGATCTCGATAAGCTGGTGGACATGTGCTCTGGAGCGAGGATGCGATACCCCGAGCTGAAGGGGATAGAGTGGAGGCATGTGGACTACGGTATGCTGGTTCTCGATGACGAGGAGTACTTCAACCGAAGGCCGAAGAACCGAATGGTGTACGTCGGCAATCAGAAGTCGAGGATACGGGTCTTCCGTGAGTTGCTCGGGGATCTGGATCCACCGAGTACCGTGTATGGGTACTGGCCAAGACCGCCGTGTGAAGCGGACTACCGTGGACGAATCCCGTACGAGCAGTGTCAGCAGGTACTCCGGGACTCGATGGCCACCGTGTACATCTCGGGCGATTGGTATATCAAGGAGGGTAGCCTGACGAGCAGGTTCTACCAAGCGACAGACGCTGGGTGCGTAACGCTCATCGACGCCAATATCCTAACGAAGAGTAAGGTGTTCACAGACTTTGACCGGAATAAGCTGGCACAGGTAGCCGTATATACCAAAGAAGATGTACAGGACGCTCTGGACGCTCTGAGCGCCGATGTGGTCTACCGTAGCAAGTGCCTCCGTACCATACGGGAGTCGATGGACTGGCATAGCCCGGAAGTGGCGCTCGACCAGATCGAGAGTGCAGCGAAGGAAGCACTCGCCGCAACACCAAGCAACAAGATCAGGGATTCGTACGTAGCAATGCTTGAACGGTACACCAAGAACGGACCGGATCGACCTATCCCGCTGGCGATGGGACGATGGGAGTGGTGGAAGAAGTTCAGGGTTGAGCATCTTGACGATACCTTTACATGGAAGCATAAGAGGAGGCCAAGGTAATGAAGAGATTGTTATTAGTAAACCCACCGCAGACTTACCTGTCCAGCCCCGGAGTTCAACCACCGATAGGGTTGCTGTACATTGCGGCAACAGTGCGGGAGTGGACAGACTGGTCGGTGGAGGTGATTGATTGTAGCGGTGACGATGCTGACGAAGTCGCTGGAATAGTTGAGGATTGCCTCACGGATGAGGGGGACGTGATCGGGTTCACTTGCGTTAGTCTGGACATACCGATAGTGAATGATATCGCAGCCGAACTCAAGAACGAAGGGTGCCGAGCGAAGCTGATCGTAGGTGGGGTAGGGGCTACCCTATCGTGGGACCATCTGGATGGAGTAGTCTGGGACCACATCTTCGTAGGGGAAGCCGAGCTCGCAGTTCCCGAGTTCCTACGAGGATTAGAGGCTGGTGCCCCGCAGGACTGGATTATCCTGTGTGAACCGCCGAATAATTTGGATGAGTTGCCCCTTCCTGCACGTGACTTGCTCGTTGTACAGGGCGGGAACATCTGGGCTCGGGGAAGGAAGCTGGTGGAAGGGACGTCGTCGGTTGTGCTAACGGCTCGAGGTTGCCCGAATAACTGTGCCTTCTGTTCTGCTCGGGCTATTCTTAGAAGGTTGAAAGATATCAAGTTCGGATTAAAGACGCTACGAAAGCGGAATGTTAATGAAGTGCGGCGCGAGATAGAGCTCGCTCGTGATGAGCTGAACATTCGATCGTTACGGTTCAGCGACGAAACCTTCAATGCCGACGCTAACAGGCTGGAAGCCCTATGTGCTGCGCTGAAGGATGCAGGAGTCCTGTGGCGTGTGTCGTGCCGCACGAGGCCGAGCAACGTGGGTATGTGGGCACGTATGCGGGATGCAGGTTGCAGGGAAGTATCGTTCGGCGTGGAGTGCGCTGACCAGCGAGTGCTCGACTTGCTGGACAAGCGGGCAACTGTGGAAGATGCTGCGAAGGCGATCAAGGACGCGAGGGAAGCAGGACTGACGGTACGAGCACTGTTCATGGTAGGACTGCCGGGGGAAACGGATGAGACGATGGAGCTGAACAAGCGGTTCTTCAAGGAGAACCCTGCAGATCTCGTGTCGCTGACACGGTTCATGCCGCTTCCCGGAACACCTATCTGGAACGAGCCGTGGAAGTTTGGGGCAAGGCTACTCGTCCGCGATCTGAAGAAGTATAACTTCATGACGTATTGCAAGGACGAGGAGAACAAGATCCACGATATAATCGAGTATAGTGGTATCCCGGCGAAGGATGTTGCGCGGCATATAGCAGAGATGAGACAGTTCCTCACTGACGAGGGGCTGATCAACCACGGGTGAGGTAGGATAATGAGAGCGATATGGAATTTCATCAAGGCAGTGATAGGGTACGCAAGGGTGACGTGGTTCAGCAAGAACGACGTTGTTGAGTGGTTGTACCATAAGAGAAGTGTAGAGTGTCAGTATTGCCATCTCGACGATAGAGAGGGGCGAACGCTTTTCCGGTGGTGGTTGGGGCAACCATATTGTGGCAAGCCATTCAAGCTGAAGCCCTTCCGTGATCCGAAGCTGGACGGCTGTGGCTGTAAGCTCGATTTGAAGTGGCAGGATCGTAAGCAACGCTGCCCGCATGGGAGGTGGTAGAGATGCCTTATACGAATGAGCTGGATAGCCCCCAATCGAGCTATCGTGAGGTGTGGCGACACGCAGTGGTGTACGGGTCGGGGTTGCGGGTAACGACTCTCGTGACTTATTCCGTACCATCGGAAATCATGGATATGTATCACGCTGTCGTATCTGCGGAGGGGGAACGCGGACATCGGGGTGGAGGATTCGGGCACTACATGGCGAATAAGACTTGCAAGAACATCTCCGAGGTGCTCCGGTTCGCCAAGAAGTTCGTAGGGGATCAGCCTGTGCAGTGGAAGGGGCGATACCCGAGAAAGGAGTTGACGTGATGCCAGTAGACTTCGCGAGGGATAGCATCGACGAACTGATCAGCGACCTTGATAGTTGGGCGGAAGACCATTGGGAACCTACCGACTGGGAGATAGAGTTCCTCGATAGCATACGGGAAGTGAAGGATCATACGGAACTCACGGTCAAGCAGGCTATAAAGCTGGCCGAGATATACAACGGAGCGGAGAGGAGAGGAGAGGAAGTGATGTTTATCCGGATAAGCGACAATGACCTCGAGGAGTTCGACCTTGTAGAGCTGTATAGCCTGTGGTTGGACTTCCTTAAGGAGGATGAGAAGAAGACGACCTTCCCGTGGTGGGATGGCACTCGCGATGAGAACCTAATAACCCAGCTGCTCAAGCGGGGCGAAGAGCTTTCGGGAGGGTATCGCAGGCAGTTCGTTGCTCTCGACGACCACACGAATAAGTACCTCGGCGTGGTGACAGCGTTTGTTAGCCAGCAGAAGCAGTGGTACGGCTGGCTGTGGATACTGTACGTTCGGCCGGAATACCGTAGACAGGGCATAGGGGATAAGCTGGTACAGAGCGCTCTCGGCTGGCTTGAGAACGAGGGATGTACGGTTATAGCTGTGGACGTTTCGGGAGGGCGAGAGGAGAACCTCGAGTTCTACAAGCGGTATGGATTCGAGATACGCTCGTACTCCCTTGCAAGAGTGAAGGAGGAACCAGTATGAAGAGCGACGGGTTACCAACAGGCAAGGCGAAGGAGCTGACTAACCAGCTGCAGAAGAAGATCAAGGAAGCGTTGACGCCGTACAGGTTCAAGGAGCGGATAACCGCTATGATGTACGAGGAAGCGACGGCGACGGTGCTGAAGGTTATAGACGAGCACCTGAGCCCACACATGGAGTTGAAGGCCAGCGACCTTGCCCAACTGAACCTTCAGGTGTACACGGTGGATGGCGATCCGAAGAACTTACGCATCAACGTGGATACGATGGCAATGATGCGGCTCCTGTTGATAGCGGGAAAGGAGAAGGAGTAATGCTACACGACGGACAGAGAATACACGCTGACAATGTTACGGTTCACCTACGGAACGGGCACGAGGTACGGATCGCGGCTACCTTTCAGGCAGACGAGGATGGTTACCTCCGGATTACCAAGTCGGTGAGGCTCAGCAGCGGTGCGAACTCTATACAGATTCACAACGTGGTTGTTGAGGTCAACGCTGACGAGAAGGAAGTGGGAGAACCGGAAGAGTGGCAGGTAGCTGAGTTCGCGGTGGATGCGGTAGAAGGTATGACGTGGCAAGCGTACGACTGAGGGAGGCAAACGTAATGTGGACAGAACGGGAAAAGAAGATCATCGCTGCCGTCGTTAGTAGGTTAAGAGCGGCGGGTTGGCAAGATAACGGGCATTCATTCAGTAGGGACGGTGTAGTGATCGTTCTGGAGCTGCTGGATAGGCACATAGAGGTCGCAGTACGCGAGGATGAGATGCTTACCGAGCGCGACGACATGCTGCTGATCAGGAAATACGTGGAGGCATACAGCCACGCGAAACGATATTACACGTAGAAAGGAGAACGGTATGAAGATCGAGGAAAAGGTACAAGACTTGGAGCAGTTCTTCGAGGATGGGAAAAGGTTCTTTGAGAACGGGGTTAACTGGTTACACCCCGCCGATGATCACGACGAGCTGCTGGAAATAGACTCAGAGCTTGGAGACTGGTGCATGCTCGGGGATACGGGGGATGTGTACGTATTCACGCGGACTCCGGATGGCTCGATCGGCTGGGAGGAGTTGCCCGAAGGGCTGATAGATCGGAAGAAGTTACCAAAGAGGATAGGCGACAAGGAGGCAGAAGGTTGCCCGACGGAAGCGCACACACGAGCAGCGGCTCAGTTCCTGTACGAATCGGGGTTGCTGTTCCAGATCAACAGGGAGATACTGCACCCGCTCGGGCTTGCGCTTGAGATACGAGGCGACAAGGATACGCACGACATCATGGGCTTCGGTGGTCTGCTGGACTATAGAGAAGACCCTGAGGGGATACTGTATAGCGAGGAGATCATGCTCGACGGAGCAGGTAAGCTGGCTGCGTACATGTTACGGTTCGGTGGCAAGAACATAGGCTCACGAAAGGATGAGCTCGGGTACATCGTACAGCCTATCCCGGAGCATACGCAGGAAGCGGAAATCCATCAGCGCATCGACGCGCTCCACGAGGCAGTGGTTGATGAACTGGAAGAGGGTCATGGCTTTCAGCAGTCGGAGTTCGACGGGGACAAGATACTCGTAAAGGTTGAGGGAGAGGATACGACGAGCATCTATGAGGAAGACCTCCGTAAGTTCGTAAGCGACCACGTGGGGGAGACCATGAAGATAACTGGAGAGATGCCCGCGTTGGATGAAGTAGGGGTGCTCACCACAGATTTCATTGCTCACTCGAAGGATATCCCTTATGAACCTGACCTGAACGTGGAGGGAAAGGATTCCTAAATGAAGACACGAGCACAGCAGAAGAAGTGGGTGAAGCAACGTAGAAGGGCTAACGAGCGCCGCAAGAAGAACAATATGAAGCGCAACTACGCAGGGCGAGGACTGACGCTGAAGGGTAAGCGACGAGCAGCCCTATGGGCAACTGACCCTGTGGCCAAGCGGCTACGACGGCTGGGCGGCTGCGGACATATTTGATAAGGGAGGAAGGTTATGAAACGAGATCTACAGGAACACAAGTACAGCATCAGAGACATTCTACAGGACGACGTAACTGGATTCAAGGGCGCAGTGCTGGCTATCGCCGAGCAGCTGTCTGGCTGCACGCATTACGGACTTTGCCCTGTGGGGCTGGATAAGGAGGAGCAGCAGAAGACTTGGGGCTGGTTTGATGGTTCCCGACTTCAGCCTGTTATGAAGGTGAAGAAGGGTAAGGAGAGTGCTTCGCCTGATCGCTCTGATGGATTCGTGCCCGACATGTGGGATCAGAAGTTCAATCTCAGAGATGCCTTGAAGGACTCCATATCCGGCTTCGGTGGTGTCGTGATCAGTGTGAACTTCTACAGTACGGGATGCGTTACCTATGAGCTGGTTGCGAATAGGCTCGATCGCGATGGTAAGATTGGGGATACGGTGAACCTCGATCAGGATCGAGTCGAGCTGGTTAAGGCTTACAATGTTAAGAAGGAGAAGAAGCCTCACCCGTTTCGGCCGCCGAGTCCGCCGTGTGATCTAGGGAGCGGTTGCTCAAGGGAGGTGCAGTAGGCTATGACGGAAGTTAAATGCACAGATGGGAATTGTAAGCACAATAAGGATGGGAAGTGTAAGGCCAAGAAGGTTTCGTATGTAGCAGCTTACGGCTACGACGGTGGTCACGGATGCTGCGAAACCAAGAAGCATTGAGGAGGATGGCGATGACTATCTCTGAAGAGTTGCTGAATAGTTACCTGCACCCTACGACGCGGAAGGTAGCGCGATTATTGGCCGAGGAGCTTGAGAAGTGGAGAAGACTGGACAGCGGATGCAGCACGTCCTACAGCAGAGATGGTTGGGCAAGGGTATGGTTCCTGACGTGGGATATCCTGCAATATGTTAGAGTGGCCTACGAAGAACATTGGGAGTTCTTCAGTATGCCAGAATGGTTGAAGCCTCAGTACGCTGATCGAGGTTGGATCATGCACCGAGAGCTATACGAGTTGGGGAAGGACTATGCTGAATCGGAGGAGGAATAGGTATGACAACGTGGCTTGTAGTGGCGTTGGGAAGATCGAATTATCCGGGGGAATTGGCCATATCGACATTTCTAAAAGTCACTACAGCAGGCAATCCTCCGACTGAGGATGAAGTCATCGAGGCGCTCAGGATCAAGCGGGAAGCTGCTGAGAAGAGCGACAATCCAAGCGATATATTCAGAGCGATGTTCCCGAAGGATTATGTCGAATGTAAGTACATCACCAGGAAAGACTTGCTCGAACTGATGGGCATGTCTTAAGGAGAATAGCGATGACTGAGACACGTAACGAAGAAGCAGCGGAAAGGGCGCATCGGTTCGTACAGCAGATCATAGAGGAGACAGTGCGGTGGAACGTGTTCAAGACGCCACTGCGGTTCCGGGTGTACAGGTTCTTCTACAAGGTCAAGGCATGGGTCGTGCTCATATGGAAACTACGGAAGGCGATGCGGTCGGGGGAGATAGAACGGTTCACGCTACCCCGGTGGTCAAAGGAAGGATTCCGTTACACGGTAGTCCCGGTGCAGCCAGCGGAGTTCATCTGGGTGGATATGAGCATACGGGAGATGAAGAGCGATGAGTAGAGAGATGGAAGATTCCTGCAATAACTGTAAGTGTAGAGTCGAAGGGTATGGGTACGACTACGGCTGCGAGGAATACCCCGAAATAGATATCGATGAGCATTGTGAGGACGGTACGATGCCCACACTCTGTGACGGGTTCGCAAGGAAGGAGTAAGCTATGAAACTCGTAAGAGACTTGATAGTGTGGCATGGCCAGCTCGGCGTCGGTAAGGTACGGAGCATACAGGAGGACGGCAACGTGTGGTGTACGTTCCTATTCTATAGCCCGGACGTGCTGGTAGAGCCAAAGTACCTCGCAGTGGTCAAGCCAAACCCGAACCATGTTAGGGCAGTGCAGCATGCGGTAGGGGAACGCTGGCCACGGGAGCAGGTCGAGGAGCAGCAGGATCCGATCAAGGACGATCTGTTCTGCGATAAGGGTGGAAGGCTACCGATGGGCAACCTCGGAGCAGCGGTGCTACCTCCGGAACACATCGTAGATCTGGGAAGAGGGGAGCGGTGAGTGATGGAAGAACGACGACAGACGATGAGAGGACCACCCCGGTTGGGTATGGTGAAGGAAGTGATCGACTGGTACTGCCAGAACTGTAAGGATACTCACCCACACTTCTACTTGCGAACGCACAGTGCCTACCTGTACGAGTACGAGTGTGGGAACTGCGGGCACTCCAGTCGTGTAGAATTAAGCAGGCCAGCAAGATAGAGAAAGGAGCAAGGACAAGATGCTTAGAATACTACATGTAGACGGAGAAGAGAATGGGCGGGTATTGCTCGAATGCACAGCGTTAGACCTGTGGCCAGTGCATAGGGTGCTGTACCACCACGGGTCAGAGAAGAAGGAGTC
>Ga0255054_10001905_pt1 | contig 12107 bp, 9 predicted proteins | sample JV7_2_23_MG_FD_188634 | JGI IMG/M metagenome (GOLD analysis project Ga0255054, IMG submission 188634) | Seawater microbial communities from Jervis Inlet, British Columbia, Canada - JV7_2_23 | ecosystem: Environmental > Aquatic > Marine > Inlet | place: Canada: British Columbia | collected... | reverse complement strand
TTGGGCACCAGCTCCGACGAGCCGGTCGCCAGAAGGATGCGCTTCGCCGCCACGTCGACGGCCTTCTCGCCTTCCACGTGCACCACGCCGGGCCCGGCGATGCGGCCACGACCGGCAACGAGGGTGATCTTGTTCTTCTTCAGCAGCCCCTGCACGCCCTTGCACAGGCGCTCCGAGACCTTGCGGCTGTGCGCCTGGACCTTGGCGTAGTCCAGCGTGAGGCCCTCCGCCGACACGCCGAAGGTGTCGCCGTGCGCACTCAGCGTCTCCACCAGCTCCGCCCCGGTGAGCAGCGCCTTGGACGGGATGCAGCCCCAGTTGAGGCAGACGCCTCCGGGGCGGTCCTCCTCGATGACGGCCACGTTCATGCCGAGCTGAGCGGCGCGAATCGCGGCGACATAGCCCCCCGGGCCAGCGCCGATCACGGCGAGATCGAACGGTTCCGCGCTCACCTGGGCCCTCCCCTCGAGGCTTGCCACGATCGACATGCCGAATGGGTTTGTTGAGCGTCGCGGCTAGGTTAGCGCGGCAACGTTCCTGCGCATTTGGGGGGAAGGAGCGGCGCGGAGGATGCCCGAGCCGGGTCAGGCGACGGGCTTTTCCACCACCTCGAGCCGGAGGTCGGAGGTCTCGCGGTGGCGACCGTCGCTGGGGACCTTCTCGACCTGGACCCGCTCCTGGAGCTTGATGATGCCGTCGAGCACGGCCTCGGGCCGGGGCGGACAGCCCGGGACGTAGATGTCTACGGGGATGATGGTGTCGATGCCCTGCACCACCGCGTAGTTGTTGTAGGGACCGCCGGAGCAGGTGCAGGCGCCGAAGGCCATCACCCACTTGGGCTCCGCCATCTGGTCGTAGACCTTCTTCAGGATGGGAGCCTGTCGATGGGTAATGGTGCCCACCACCATCAGCAGGTCCGCCTGCCGCGGCGAGAAGCGCGGCAGCGCGGTGCCGAAGCGATCCAGGTCGTAGCGCGGGCCTGCGACGCTCATGAACTCCATCCCGCAGCACGCCGTCACGAACGGGTACAGGAACATGGAGTACTTGCGGCTCCAGTTGAGCACCGCGTCCACGCGGGTGGTCTGGAAGCTGTCGCTCCCCTGGCGCAGGACCTCGAGCTGGCGCCGGGCGTCGCGATACGGTGAAGAGTCGTAGGGCATCGGGTCTCCGGGCCCGGAGCGTAGCAGCTCTGGTATGCTGCGCCGCGCGATGAACGGCCCCGACACCCACGCGGCGCCGACCCGCTCCACCCTGGCGGCGTGGAGCGTTCACCTGCTCACCGCCACGGGCGCCGTGATGGGCGTGCTGGCGCTGGCCGCCATCGGCGCGCGCAGCTTCTCCGCCGCCGCGCTCTGGATCCTCGCCGCCCTGGCGGTGGATTCCGTGGACGGCACGCTGGCACGCGCCGTGCGCGTCAAGGAGGTGCTGCCGAACGTCGACGGCCGCCGCCTGGACGACATGGTGGACTTCCTCAACTACGTGATCGTGGCCCTGGTCTTCATGGCAGCCGCGGGTCAGCTCTGGTCGGTGTGGTGGGCGGCGGTTCCCGCGCTGGCCAGCGCCTACGGCTTCTCCCAGACCAACGCCAAAACCGAGGACGGCTTCTTCCTGGGCTTCCCGTCCTACTGGAACGTGATCGCCATCTACGCCTGGCTGTTCGACGTGTCCGCGCAGACCGGAACGCTGGTGGTGCTGGGGTTCTCGGTGCTGGTGTTCGTGCCGCTCAAGTACGTGTACCCCAGCCAGAGCCCGGTATTGAAACGGAGCACCGTCGCGGGCTCGGGGATCTGGATCATCGTCCTGGCCTTGGCCTGCCTGCGGCCCGAGGCGCCCGCCTCCCGCGTGCTCACCTGGATCTCGCTGCTCTTCCCCGCCTGGTACTTCGGTGTGTCGCTCGTCTACGGCGGCCTGCACCGCCCCGGCCACCGGCTCGGCTAGGGTCGCACGGCCCGCCGGCCGACCGGCGCCCGAGGTGGTGAAAACCCTTGATCGGGAGGGGCACCGGCCGCTTCGTGTGCCATCTTTGCCACGTGGCTGCGCATTCGCGACCGGACGGCGTGCTGCTGGTCAACCTGGGATCCCCGGCGAGCCCCCGGCCGGCCGACGTGCGCCGCTACCTGAAGGAGTTCCTCTCCGACCCCCGGGTGCTGGACATGCCCACGCCGCTGCGCTGGCTGCTGCTGCGGGCCGTGATCCTGCCGTTCCGACCGCGGCGCTCCGCGCCCATGTACGCCTCCATCTGGACGCCGGAGGGATCGCCCCTGCTGGTGCATGGGCGCGCCCTGGCCGAAGCCCTGAGCAAACGCCTGGGCGACGGCCACCGCGTCGTGCTGGCCATGCGCTACGGCGAGCCGTCCATCGCCGACGGGTTGGAGGCGTTGTTGGCCGAAGACGTGGGCCGGATCCGCGTGGTACCGCTGTTCCCGCACAGCGCATCCTCCAGCTCGGGCTCTGCCGTGGCGCGGGTGTACGCGCTGGCCGGCCGGCGCTGGAACGTTCCCGACCTGGATGTGCTGGGGCCCTTCTACGACGACCCGGGGTTCATCGGTGCGGCCGCGGCGGTGGCGAGGCCCGTGCTGGAAGAAGCCCGGTCCGACTTTGTCCTATTCAGCTACCACGGGCTGCCCGAGAGCCACATTCGCCGCTCGGATAGCGTCGGCGCGTGCCGACTCGATGACGCGTGCTGCTCGGCCGTGGGCACCGCCAATCGTTTCTGCTACCGCGCTCAGTGCTTCGCAACCACCCGCGCCCTGGCAACCGAGCTGGGGCTCGCGTCCGATGCACACACCAGCGCGTTCCAGTCCCGCCTCGGGCCCACCGCCTGGATCGCGCCGCAGACCGACAAGTTGCTGCCCGAGCTCCGAGCCCGTGGCGTGTCGAAGCTGGCGGTCGTGTGCCCGTCCTTCGTCGCCGACTGCCTGGAGACCCTGGAGGAAATCGGCATCCGCGCCCAAGAACAGTGGACCGAGCTGGGCGGCGAGGATCTGCGCCTGATCCCCTGCGTCAACGGACACCCCGCCTGGGTAGACACCCTCGCCGGCTGGCTGACTGCACCGAGTACCACTCCTGCACAGAGGGACGTTCCTGCATAACTGCACGCAGGGTCAGTCCTACGCCCAGGAGTGGTACTCGATGCAGTTATGCAGGAACGTCCCCGAACGCAGGAGTGGTACTCAGTGCAGTTGTGCAGGAACGTCCCCGAATGCACGAATGCAGACCGCCTACTTGAGGGCGGCGGCGGCGGGGAGGCCGGTGGCGAGGGCGTCGGGGACGCCGACGCCGTCGAGCCAGGCGCCGGCCAAGGCCAAGCCACCCAGCTGCGCGGCGCGCTTCCGCACTCGGGCGATGCGGCCCACGTGATCGCGGCCCGGCTGGGGCACGGCGTGCGGCCAGCGCGTGACGGCTAGCGTCTCGCCGGCGCCGCGCAGGCCCAGGGTCCGCTCCAGGTCGCGATGCAGCGCCTCCAGCAGGATATCGTCGGGCTGATCCACGGCTTCTCGCCAGCGCACGCCTCCCAGCAGGGCAGTCAACAGCTCGCGACCAGCGGGCGCGCGCCCGGGGAAGAGCTGCGACAGGAACAGACAGCCGAGCACCTTGAGGTTCTCCCGACGCGGCACCAGGAAGCCGAAGCCCCGGATCGCTTCGCGGGCGTCCTTTGGATCGACGCCGAGCGAGATCGAGACGACCGGCGCGTAGGCGATGCCGCCGACCTCGTCCGCCAGCTCCGGATCCAGCGGACGCAGCAGCTGCGCCGCGGGCTGCGCCGGCAGCGCCAGGACGACCGCACCTGCGCGGATCTCGCGCTGACCGCCCGCGCCCTCTACCGAAACGCGCCAGGTGTCGCCGTCACGAGCCAGCCCGTTCACGCGCGCGCCGCACTCGAGCGCCTCGCCCAGACCGCGGCCCAGGCCCTCGGCGATGCACCCCAGCCCGCTGACGCCCGAGTGGCTGCCACGCAGGCCCCGCGGCGAAGCATCCCCCCGCCGTGACGCCAGCGCTCCGCGCACGATGGAGCCGCGCTGGCGCTCGAAGCCCACCAGGCTGGGGAAAACCGCCTCGGCGCCCAGCTCGCGCTCGTCGCCGGCGTAGATCCCGGTCAGGAAGGGCCCGACCAGCGCGTCGCTGGCCTCGCGGCCCAGACGCCGAGTGCAGAACTCGTCCACCGATTCGCCGGCGCCGTCGCCGCGGGCCACGAAGGGCTCGCGCAGCATGCGCAGCTTGCCGCGCGTCGAGAGCAGCGGCGTGCGCACGGCGCTCAGCAGTCCGGTCGGCAGCGGCTCGAGCCGCCCCTCCCGGATCAAGAAGCGCAGGCCGCCCTGGGGCGACGCCGCCGCCAGCTCGCCCTCCAGGCCCAGCCGCCGCAGCAACGCCAGGGCCGGCGCCTTGACCAGCACCGTGTTGGGCCCTCGCTCCACCAGGTAGTCGCCCACCCGCTCGCTGCGGATCACCCCGCCCGGTTGCTCAGCGGCCTCCAGCACCAGGGGCTCCACGCCGTCGGCGCGCAGCGCGTGGGCCGCGCCGAGGCCAGCCGCGCCGGCCCCCACCACCACGGCGGCGACATCGCCGGCGCTCACGACGGACCGAGCCCGCGGGCCGCGTCGATGAAGGCGCGCACGCCCTCCACCGGCGTGTCGGGCAGGATCCCGTGGCCCAGGTTCAGGATGTGGCCGCGCGCGGGCTCTGCCGCCTGGGCCATGCGGCGCACCGCCGCGGCGATGGCCTCGGGCGGCGCCTGGAGCGCGCACGGATCCAGGTTGCCCTGCACGCTGGCGCGCGAGCCGGCGCGCCGCGCAGCGTCCGCCAGGTCTACACGCCAGTCCAGCGAGATCACGTCCGGCCCGGCCTCGAGCATCTCCTCCACCACGTGGGCGCCGTCGTTCACGTACAGGATCAGGGGCGCCGCCGCGCGGTTGAGCTTGGCGGCGATCTCGCGGTGCGCCGGCAGCGCCCATTCGCGGTACTCCTCGCGGGAGAGCAGCCCCGCCCAGGTATCGAAGAGTTGCACCGCCTGCGCGCCGGCCTCGATCTGGGCGTTGAGGTAGTCCACCGTCAGGTCCGTCAAACGCGCCAGCAACGCGCGCAGCACCTCGGGCTCGCGATGCAGCATGCGCTTCAGCGTCGAGAAGTGGCGCGAGCCCTGCCCTTCCACGAGATACGCGGCCAGGGTAAAGGGCGCACCGGCGAAGCCCAGCAGCGGCACGCGCTGCGGCTCCAGCTCACCACGCAGGCGGCGCAGGATCTCGAACACGAAGGGCACCGACTCGCGCGGGTCGTCGATTCGCAGCTCGGCCACCTGCTCCGCGCTGCGAATCGGCTCGGCCACCACCGGGCCTGGGGAGAAGTCGAGGCCGACGCCCGTCCCGATAATGGGAGTGAAGATGTCCGAGAAGAAGATCACCGCCTCGGTGCCCACCAGCTGCAACGGCTGGAGCGACACCTCCACCGCGCGGTCCACGTCGCGGCACATGTCCAGGAACGAGATGCCCTCGCGCAGGCGCCGGTACTCGGGCAGGTAGCGGCCCGCCTGGCGCATGAGCCACACCGGCGGGCGGTCCACGGGCTCTCCGCGGCAGGCCCGGAGCAGCCGCTCGGTTCGATCCATCAGTAGCCCCGCAGCCGCGCCCAGCGCGCCCGGTGCCAGGCCGCGTCTCCGAATGTGAGCTGCGCAGCCCGGGCCCGCTTCAGGTAGAAGCCGATGTCGTACTCGTCGGTCATGCCGACGCCGCCGAACATCTGCACAGCCTCGTTGGCCACCAGCATGGCGGCGTCGGAGCAGCGCGCCTTCGCCAGCGACACCAGCGCCGGCGCCTCGTCGTCGCCGGCGTCCAGGGCGCGGGCCGCGGCCATCACCGCGGTGCGGCACAGCTCGATCTCGATGAACATCTGCGCGGCGCGGTGCTTCAAACCCTGGAAGCTGCCGATGGGCACACCGAACTGCTGGCGCGATTTGAGATGCTCCAGGGTCATCTCGAAGGCGCGACCCATGCTGCCCAGCATCTCGGCGCACAGACCCGCGGTGGCCGCGTCGAGCACCGCCTCCAGCAGCGGGCCCGCCCCACCGACCTCGCCCAGCGCCGCATCGGCATCGACACGCACGCCGTCGAGGGTCAGGAGAGCCGAGCCGCGCTGGTCCACCCGGGTCTGGGGCGTAATCTCGAGACCGACCGCGCCCGACTCCACCAGGAACAGCGCAATGCCCTCGGCGTCGCCCGGCTCACCCGCCGTTCGCGCCGGGACGATCAGGAAGTCCGCCGCCGCGGCGTCGAGCACCTGGATCTTGTGGCCGTGCAGCCGGAAGCCGCCGTCGACGGGCTCGGCCCGGGTCGCCACGTGGAAGGGGCTCCAGCGCACGCCGGGCTCCTGGAACGCCAGGCTTCCGATGGCGTCCCCGGCGGAGATGGCGGGCAGCCAGCGCTGCTGCTGGGCGGGACTGCCGCCGCGGTGCAGGGCCTCACCCGCCAGCAGCACCGTGGACAGGAAGGGCTCGGGCGCCAGCGCCGCGCCCAGGGGCTCCAGCACGCAGGCCAGCTCCGCCAGTCCCATCTCCGCGCCGCCCAGCTTCTCGGGGATCAGGATCCCCGCCCAGCCGAGCTCGGCCATCTGCTTCCACAAGTCACGCGAGAAGCCGAGCGGATCTCCGGCGTCGCGCAGGGCGCGGAAGCGCGCCACCGGCGACTTCTCCGCCACGAAGTCGGCGGCGGTCTTGGCGAGAAGCTCCTGGTCTTCGGTCAATACGAGCTGCACTGGGCTCCCCCCCTCAGTCCGGTAGGCCGAGCACGCGCTTGGCGATGATGTTGAGCTGGATCTCCGAAGTGCCGCCCTCGATGGAGTTGCCGCGCGAGCGCAGCCACTCGCGGGTCAGCTTGAGCTCGCCGTCGTCGAAGCCCGGCCCCTCCCAGCCCAGGGACTGGGGACCCAGCACCTCGACCATCAGCTCGTTGCGGTCCTTGTTCAGCTCGGTTCCGTAGACCTTGAAGAAGGAGGTCTCGGCGCCCGGCTGCTGGCCGGCGCGCGCAGCGTCCCGCGAGCGCTGCACCGTCAGCAGGAAGGCGCGCGTATCCATCTCGCACTGGGCGACCCGGTCGCGCAGCAGGGGATCCGCCACGCGCCCCTGCTCCTCGCCGGCGTAACGCCGGGCCAGGTCCGGGAGCGACATGCGCTTGCCGCCGCCCGACGTGGCGCCGAAAGCATCGGCGATCATGCTGCGCTCGTGGCCCAGCAGCGCCTTGGCCACGGTCCAGCCACCGCCGATGGTCCCGATCACGTTCTTCACGGGAACGCGCACGTCCTGGAAGTGGGTCTCACAGAACGGCGACGAGCCGCTGATCAGCAGGATCGGCGAAACCGTCACGCCGGGATCGTCCATGTCCATGAGCAGGAAGGTGATGCCGTCCTGCTTCTTGGGGGCGTCGGGATCGCTGCGCACCAAGGCAAAGATCCAGTCGGCCTCGTCGGCGTAGGAGGTCCAGACCTTGGTGCCGGTCACCACGAAGTGGTCGCCGTCGCGCTCGGCACGGGTCTGCAGGGACGCCAGGTCCGAGCCCGCGTCCGGCTCCGAGTAGCCCTGGCACCAGCGGATCTCGCCGCGGCAGATTTGCGGAAGGTGCTGGCGCTTCTGCTCCTCGTTGCCGAACTGGAGCAGCGTGGGCCCGATCATGGTGAGGCCGAAGCCGATCAGCGGCTGCGGAATGCGGCGGGCGCGCATCTCCTGGGACAGGACCTTCGCCTCGGCCGGTGAGAGCCCGCCGCCGCCGTACTCCTGGGGCCAGGCCGGGGCGGTCCAGCCGCGCTCGGCCATGGTCTCGAGCCAGCGCTTGCGGTCCGGATCGGCCCACTTCCACTTGCGACCGCCCCACACGCCCTCGAGGACGTTGTCCCCGCGGCCGACGAGGGAGGCCGGACACTGGGCCTCCAGCCAGGACGCGGTCTCGCTTCGGAAACTGTCGAGATTCGCCATGTTTCGCTGATCCTTCCGGCGATTCAGTGTAACGGCTCGGGGCGACCCCGCCCCCCGGGCGCTACCCTGCGCGCGATGCGGATCATCCTGGCCAGCCCCCGCGGCTTCTGCGCGGGCGTGGACCGCGCCATCGACGTGGTCGAGCTCGCGCTGCAGCGCTTCGGCGCGCCGGTGTACGTGCGCCACGAGATCGTCCACAACCGCCACGTGGTTGAAGACCTGCGCGCCAAGGGTGCGATCTTCGTGGAAGATCCGTCGCTCGTGCCCGAGGGATCGCTGCTGATCTACAGCGCCCACGGCGTCTCGCCCGCCGTGCGAGAGGCCGCTGTCGCGCATGGGCTGCGCACCATCGACGCCACCTGCCCGCTGGTGACCAAGGTGCATCTCGAGGCGACGCGCCACGCGCGCGAGGACTTCGAGATCATCATGGTGGGCCATGCCGGCCATGTGGAGGTCGAGGGCACCATGGGCCAGGCGCCGGAGCACATGCACCTGGTCGAGACGGTCGAGGACGTGCAGCGACTCCAGGTGCGCAATCCGGAGCGGCTTGCCTGCGTGACCCAGACGACGCTCTCGGTGGACGACACGGCGGACGTGATGGCGGCGCTGAAGGAGCGATTCCCCGCCATCGAGCTTCCCCGCAAGGACGACATCTGCTACGCCACGCAGAACCGCCAGAACGCGGTCAAGCAGCTGGCCGACGAGGCCCAGCTGGTGATCGTGGTGGGCGCTCCCACGTCTTCCAACAGCAACCGGCTGGTTGAGATCGCGCAGAAGGTGGGCGTCGCCGCACACCTGGTGGAAGACGCCGGCGACCTGCGCAAGGAGTGGCTCGACGGCGTCGCGTGCATCGCGGTCACGGCAGGCGCCTCGGCACCCGAGCTTCTGGTAGAGGGCGTTGTGGAGCGGCTGCGCGAGCTGAGCGGAGGCGACGCAGCGGTCGAGCCCGCGCCCCACGTGGACGAGGGCGTCGTGTTCCGCCTGCCGGTCGAGCTGCGCGCACCTCCATCCTAGGGGAGCGCGCATGAGCCCGGTTCCCCCCAAGGACGAGATCCGCGCGGAGGTCGAGGAGGAAGTCGCCGATCTCGGCGATCCGGAAACCTCATCGCCGCTGCCCACCGGCGCGCTCGCCAGCCAGGCCGCGCTGCCGCTCGAGGATCCGCTAGCCCGGCGCGGGGCCAGCGGCGAGATCTGGAAGCTGGCCTGGCCGGTGATCCTGTCCCAGGTTCTGGCCAGCCTGGTCTCGCTGGTGGATATCGCCATGGTGGGCCGCCTGTCGCGCGAGGCAGTGGCCGCCGTGGGCTACGTGACCCAGTACCTGTGGCTCACCCAGTCGATCTTCTTCGCCATCGGCATCGCCTGCGTCGCCATGATGTCCCGCGCCATCGGCGCCGGGCAGCCGGTGCGCGCGCGCCACGCCCACGCGGCGTCGATCCTGGTGGCCTTCGCCATCGCGACGCTCGTCACCGCCGCGGTCCTGATCTTCCCCGGCCCCCTGCTGCGGCTGCTGAAGGCCGACCCCGAGGTTGTGGAGCTGGCCATTCCCTACATGCGCCTCACCCTGGGCTCGACGCTGCTGCTGTCCGTGGCGATCGTCATCGAGAGCGCGCTGCGCGCGGACAGAGACACGCGCACACCGATGCAGATCGCGCTGGTGGCCACCGTCATCAAGACCGCGCTGAACGGCGTGCTGATCTTCGGCTTGCTCGGCTTCCCCCGCCTGGAGCTGGTGGGCGCGGGGCTCGCGACGGTCGCCGCGCAGATCGTGGCGATCACGCTCTTCGGCATCGCGACCCGTCGCCGATTGGGATCGCCGGCTCGGCTGGGCCTGGGCGACTTCCGCGCGTCCAGGCCGCTGCTTCGCGAGGTGGTGCGGATCTCGATGCCGGCCGTGGCCGAGCGGATGGTGATGAACGGCGCGATGATGGCCTACTTCATCTTCATCGGGACCTACGGAACTGCGGCGCTGGCCGCCTACACCATCGGCATCCGCGTGCTCTCGTTCTCGTGGATCCCGGGCGTGGGCTTCTCCACCGCCTCATCCACTCTGGTCGGGCAGGCGCTCGGCGCCCACGATCCCGAAGGCGCCCAGCGCGCCGGCTGGCGGGCCGTGCAGCTGGCCCTGGTGGTCTCCATCGTGCTGGGCGCCGTGTTCGGCGCGGGCCGCATCCCGCTGGCGAAGCTCTTCACCTCCGACCCCGGGGTGATCGCCGAGCTGGGCCCCTTCATGCTGGTCCTGGCACTGGCGCAGCCGCTCATGGGCCTGCACTTCACGCTCGGCGGCGCCCTGCGCGGAGCCGGCGACACGATGACACCGCTCATGGCCGCCACGCTGGGCAACTGGGCGCTGCGGGTTCCCCTGGCCTTCGTCTGCGCCACGGTGCTCGAGACCCCGGTGATCTGGCTCTGGTGCGCGCTGGTCTTCGACCACCTGGCCCGGGCGGTGTGGATGCTGGTGGCCTTCCAGCGCGGCCACTGGAAGCAGCGCCTGGGCGCCTGACGCGCGAACTCAGTCCGGCAGGGGGCACTTCTCCAGGCGGAAGCGGTCGGCTACGCCGCCGTCCACGGCGACGAAGCGCCCGTCGAGTCGGCAGCCCTCGACGTCGATGACGAAGGAGCCCAGCTGGCGCAGCGAGACCGCCATGGCCGGGTGGTCGAGCCGGCCTTCGTGGCCCACCTGCCCTCCCGAGCCGGCCACCACGAAGACCGTGCCCTGGTCCGTCTTGCGGTAGGCGCCATCGCCCTCGGGGTCCCCGTCGCCGCCGTCGAGCACGCTCTGTGCCAGGCGCTGCGGGTCGCCCCCGGAGCGGCCCAGCAGCTTGGAGCGCTCGTAGGAGTGACTGTGACCGGCCAGCACCAGGTCCACGTCGGCAGCCTCCAGGCGTTGCATCAAGTTGACCTGGAAGCGGCCGGTGCGCCGCTCGGGATCCTCTTGGTGGGTGCCCCCGGAGATCGGCGGGTGGTGCAGGTAGACGATCACCCAGTCGGCGTCCGGCGCATCGAGCGCCTCCCCGAGCCAACGCATCATCGGCGAGTTCTGGCCAAAGCGACTCCCCGCCGAATCCACCGCCACCAGGCGGACGTTGGCACGATCGATGGCGTAGTAGGCCTCGTTGCCCGAGGGCGGCCCGCCCGCCTCGCCCCCCGTCGGATTGCTCCAGACGTCGTAGAAGGGGCCGGTCTCGGTGCGCGTGTCGGTGAGGTTGGCCCCGTGGTTGCCCAGCACCGGCCACACCGGCCAGCGACGCAGAAGCTCCGGGTACATCTCGAAGACAGCGACCTGGTGCTCGGCGTCGGACCCGGTCGGGTAGGCATTGTCGCCCAACAGGATCCAGACATCGGGGGGGCGATCGCCGGCGAACGCCAGGAACCCGTCGCGCACGGCACGTGCGTTGTCGTCGGCGGTTCCCGAGTCGCCCAACGCCCAGATCCGCAGCGGTCCGTGACTTCCCGGCAGCGGCGGCGTGGTGAAGATGTGCTCACCGTCGCCGCCGGCCAGCCACACGCCTGTGGCGTCTACGATCGCGTAGGCGTAACGCGTGTCCGGCTCCAGGTCGTCGATGACCACCTCGTGCTCGCGGGTCGCTCCCGGGCTGCCCGCCTCGCGCTCCAGGGGCTGCGCTGGGCGCCCGTAGAGCACCCGGCTCTCCGTCGGGCGGTTGGTGCGCCAGCGAACCGCAATACGGTTGGGCGACGCGCTCTGGAGCCACGGCCCGCGCAGGACGCGCAGCGGATGCTCGGCCGTCAGCACCGCCAGCTCCAGATCGAAGCGCAGGTCCAAGCGCTCGCGCCAGGCCTGGTGGACCTGGGCGGCAATCACGTTGCGGCCGGGCCGCAGCGCTTCGGGCGGTACCCGGAACTCCAGCACGCGCCGCTCCCACTCAGGGGGCAGGGATGTGGCCGCGGGAAACTGCGGAGACAGCGGGACTCCGCGCACGTTGCTGCGGAAGAGTTCGCGGCCGTTCAGGAAGATCACGGCGCCGTCGTCGTGGACCACCCGAATGCGCAGGCCTTCGATCCGCGAGGGGTCGTCCACGTGGAAGGCATGACGCGCCAGCGTCACCCAATCGTCGTCACCGCGCGCCAGGTCGTGGCTCAGGAGCGTGCGCTCGTCCCCCTCGCCGAAGCCGAAGGGCGCCGGACCCTCGAG
>Ga0255054_10001904_pt1 | contig 12107 bp, 13 predicted proteins | sample JV7_2_23_MG_FD_188634 | JGI IMG/M metagenome (GOLD analysis project Ga0255054, IMG submission 188634) | Seawater microbial communities from Jervis Inlet, British Columbia, Canada - JV7_2_23 | ecosystem: Environmental > Aquatic > Marine > Inlet | place: Canada: British Columbia | collected... | reverse complement strand
GACGATGGGGAATACAGCGAGCAGTCGATTGGTGAGTTCATTTTTCACGGCGGTCACAATCACTGGCATCTGGATAGTTTCTCGGTCTACGAGTTGTGGACGCTGCAGTCCAACGGGACATTGGATCAGGTGGTTGCCACCAGCGGGAAAGTCAGTTATTGCTTGAGGGACATCCACCGAAGCGCGGAGGCCGAACAGATTGACCGGGCCGGGTTCACCAGCTGCTCGCCGGTCCGCCAGGGACTGTCCGTGGGTTGGACAGACGTGTATCAATACTATTTACCTGGACAGACGATTGATATCACCGGGCTGGAAGATGGTACCTATGCATTGATGTCCATAGCCGATCCTTTCAATCTCATTCAAGAATCGGATGAAACCAACAATGGGATCGTAATTTACCTCGAAATCCGAGAATCAAAGGTTACGGTCATCGGCCAATCCTGAGATCGCAATCTGTTGTGAGTGCCATTCTCAGCAGCCCTCAGTTTTTGCGCAGCCCAAAATTTTTTCCGCTCAACGATGCAAACCACCGGATAGGAAAACCGCCCCGAAAGGGGCGGTGTGTCGTTGCTTGCTTGGGCAGTGTCCGCTAATAACGTCCTGAACACGCTCCTGGGTGCGCAATTGCCTTTGCCTCGCTTATGGCCTTGGCCTGTGCGAGAGCCTGTGTTGATATCCCATGATAGATCTGTTCCGGGGTCAGTCCTTGCTCTCCGCTTTCAGTCTGCCGGAGCAAAAGCTCGATCGGGGCAAGATTGAAGGGGACGGCATTGGCATTTACTTCGAGCAATTCGATGGGAGCGGGACTGAAAATGGCCTCGCCTCCCTCAATTTGAAGCAGCTCGATGGGCATAGCTTCCGGCTCGTACGTGGGGAATTCGAACATTCCAACTGCGAACATCGCAACTGCGATGCTTGTAACTAGAAATAGTCCTGCGACTATGACCTGTCCGTTACCATTCATGGCCCCTCACCTTCATTGCCAGCCTTGAATTCAGGATACCCGCCGTTATCGCGTCCTGTCAAGCGAGCTCAATTGAGCTGGCGGATGCTGCCAGCGGAATCTTTCTATATGGTTTGCACCTTCCCCCGAAACGCCCATCACACTTTCGCAGTAATTTAGAGAGAATATCAGAGATGATGAGACTCGGATGGGTACTGGTTGGGTTCCTGTTGATCCTCATGCTTCCCGGAGTGGTATTAGGTGCTGCGACGGCGCTTGAAAGGTACGACCCATTCTGCTCGGCCTGCCACACCGAACCTGAAGTTGAATACGTCTCGCGGAGTCTGACCAACCCCACCGATCTGGCTTCCGTTCACACCCCGGCCGAAGTGCGTTGCATCGATTGCCACAGCGGGGAGGGCCTCTTTGGTCGCTCGGTTTCCCTGCGACAAGGAGCCTCGGATTTGGCGGCCTATATCTCAGGCAACTATGCACAGCCAGCGATTACCAACAACCCGGTTGGGGAGGTTGGCTGCACGAAGTGCCACGACGCTCCCAGTTCGCTAGGTGTCTACGCACGGACTGAAGGCGGCGTCACCAGCTCTCACTACCATTTCCACGAATATGCCGCCGAATGGCTCTCCCGCGAGCCAGACGCAGGCGGTAGCTGCGGGATGTGCCACAAAGCGCACACGCTGGACACCCTCGCCAACCAGGGTTTTGTGATCGACTCTGAACTCAAATTGGCCTGCGAAGCGTGTCACGCTGCGTTATCAGATTGGCTTCCTCCCGCGAGGTAGTGCGGAGGTAGCGCATGTGAGCGCAACAAAAACGCCCGCTGCCGCGGGCGCCTGTTTATCCGGACAATTTCAGTACTAGTTGGTTTCGTACAACTCGCGGTGCACCTTTGAAAGCGCTTGCACCTGCTTTTCGGCGTGGTACGAGGAGCGCACCAGCGGGCCGCTCTCAACCCACTGGAACCCGATTTTCATCCCGAAATCCTTTAGCTCAACAAACTCCTCTGGTCGATAGTAGCGTTCAATGGGGAGATGTTTGAGCGTGGGCTGCAGGTATTGCCCGATGGTGAGGATATCAACTCCCCAGTCGCGCAGGTCGCGCATGGTTTCCTTGACTTCTTCCACCGTCTCGCCTAGCCCAACCATGATTCCGGACTTGGTCAGCACATCCGGATCGAGCGATCGGGCATTGCGCAGCGTTGCCTCTGCCCAATCGTATTGATCCTGCGGCTGCACTTTCTTGAACAACCGTCGCACGGTCTCGACGTTGTGATTCAGGATCTCTGGCCGCGCTTCCATGACAATTGCCAGCGCTGCTCGCGATCCCTTGAAATCGGGAATAAGCACCTCGATCGAGCAGCCTGGCTGCAGTTGCCGGATTCTGCGGATGACCATGGCAAAGATCGGTGCGCCGCCATCTGGGCGCTCGTCTCGGTTGACGCTGGTAATCACGGCGTGGCGCAGGTCCATATCCATAACGGCCCGTGCCACCCGTTCCGGTTCCAGCCAATCCAGCGTCTCCGGGCGGCCGGTCCTAATGTCGCAAAAACCGCAGGAGCGCGTGCAGGTGTCCCCCATGAGCAAGAATGTCGCAGTGCCTGCCCCCCAACACTCGCCCAGGTTAGGGCAACGGGCCTCTTCGCACACCGTATGCAGTCGCTTCGACCGCATCGTATCGAGCACCCGCTCGTAACTCTGTCCGCTCGGGGCGCGCACTTTGATCCACTCGGGCCGTCGGCCCGGGCGTTTCGGGATTTCCTGGATGTCCACGTCAGGAATTACAGTTGACATTGCGGGGCGATTCTACCGCAGAGCAATAAGGACGGCAGTAAGCCAAAGCGCACGGCCTACAGCGGTGCGGAAACACCGCCGCCGTCGAACATCAAGGCATGTCCATGGATGAAGCTGGCTGCGGGAGAGGCCAGCCAGGCGACGGTCTTCCCGAACTCGTCAAGTTCGCCCATCCTTCCCAATGGAATCTCCGCAGTTCGCTTCCGGATTTCTTCTTCCAACGAAGTCTGGTTGGCCTCGGCCGCGTCGTTCATTAATTGCTCAACTCTGTCAGTCCAGGTGAAAGTCGGGTTGATCGTATTGACCCGGATTCCGTGCGGCCCGAGCTCATTGGCCAGCGATTTCATCAGACCAATCACGGCCATACGCAATGAGTTGGAGGTGATCAACCGACTGGCCGGTTGCTTGACGGTATACGACTGCGTAGCAACGATGCTGCCCGAACCGCGTTCCAGCATGTGAGGGATGGCTGCGTAGCACAGATAAAGCGTGCTCATGATGGTAGTCTGAACGCCAGACTCCCAATTTTCGATCGTGAGATCCATAAAGTCTCCCGGCGGCGGCCCACCACTGTTGACGATCAAGATGTCGATCTGGCCGAAGTGATCCATGGCTTGCTTGACAAACGCATCGACCTGATCTCGCTTGGTGAGATCTGCGCGACCTGCTACAACTTCCGCGCCCGTCTCGGATCGGATCTCCTCCGCTGTAGTCTCGATGGTCTCGCTCCGCGCACAGATGGCAATGCGTGCGCCCTCCCGTGCGAGTGCCATCGCGGCCGATTTTCCTAGACCCCGCGAAGCTGCGCCGACTAACGCTACTTGGTCTTTCACTTGCAGATCCATAGAATCTTCCTCCAGTTGAAAGCTGGTCCGAACACAATAATTATGAGTGCTCGGCTGCCAAGCGTCAAATCAGATTTTCCAAATATGCGTGTTTTCAATTGACGGAGCCCAGTGACTGCATTAGACTTTGATTCCCCTTCACCACCTGCATCTGACGTCAAAGGAGGAAGTTCATGTCCAAGCGTAATATTTGGTACCTATTCGGGTCCCTAGCCCTGATGGCTTTGCTGTTGGGTGCCTGTCAACCTGCTGAACCAGAGGTTCAGGAGGTACAGGTCACGGTCGAAGTTCCCGTCGAAGTCGAGGTTCCGGTACAAGTAACAGTGCCGGTCGATGTGGTAGTCCCCGAGTTCCCTGAAGGTACCTCCATGCATATCGTGCAATGGAGCCATTTTGTTCCACAGTACGACATCTGGTTCGATCCGTTCCTCGAGGACTGGGGCGAAGCGAATGGGGTTGAGGTGAGCGTTGATCACGTGGATATCCCCACGACCACTTCTACTCTGGTTGCAGCGATTGACGCAGGCGAAGGACCTACATTGGTTGAGGTGCTTTTTGCTCCTTCTGCCTTTGTAAATGGTCTTCATGACCTGACCGATGTGAACGAGCAGGCTCAGGCGCTCTGGGGCGAACAAGCCGCCAGTTGTGCCAACAGCTCATACTTGCCTGCCGTCGACAAGTGGTATGGCTTCTGCCACTCCTGGATTCCCGACCCTGCCGATTACGACTCGGCATTGTGGGCCGACGCGGGCTATCCAAATGGCCCCGAGACTTGGCGTGACCTGCTGGAAGGCGGCAAGGCCATCAAGGATGCCACCGGCGTGCCGCTGGGCATTGGACTAGCGCCCGAGCTCGACTCGCGCATGGCCGCCCGAGCAATGATCTGGTCCTTCGGGGGTGCAATTCAGGACGAGGATGAAAACGTCGTGATCGACTCGCCGGAGGTGGTTGAAGCGGTCGAGTTTATGACTGAGCTCTACAATGCGGCTATGACCGAGGAAGTCTTTTCGTGGGTGCCGGCCTCCAACAACCAGGGGCTGATCGCGGGCGAGCTCTCTTACATTCTCAATTCGATCTCCGCCTATCGCAGCTTGCAGAAGATCGATCCGGCAGCGGCCGACAACATAGGCTTCGGACCAGCGCTTGTTGGACCGCGCGGCGATCAAGCTGCCTCGGCCCACGTCTGGGGTATCTATGTCATTCCCGACTACGTGGAGGGGGCCGAACTGGAGGCTGCCAAGGCCTTCTTGCTCCACCACGCCGCCAACTCCAATCAGATCGTGTTTAACAGTGAGCTGTACAACTTCCCGGCCTTCCCGAGCACGGTGCCACAACTGCAAGGTTGGGTGGACAAGGATCCGTTTGGCTCGCGGCCACAGGATAAACTGGCTCTACTGGCCGACGCGATCAATTGGACCGTATACCTCGGCTTCCCTGGTCCGGCCAACCCTGCCACCGGTGAGGTTTTCGGCGCCAGCATCATCCCCACCATGATGGGTAAGGCTGCATTGGGTGAGCTGAGCGCTGCAGAGGCGGTCTGTGAAGCGCACGCCCAGATCGAAGATATCTTCGAGAAGTGGCGAGCTGAGGGCCTGGTCGGCGGCGAAGCCAGTCCCGACTGCGCCGTAGGTTAGAGAGTATCGTAGGCGCACAGGCGCGAAAGTAACGTTGTTTCATCACAGTGCTGTTCGCCTTGAGGCCCGCCGGAATCCAATCCGGCGGGCTTTCATTATCCAATGACAACTTTCGTAGAAATTCTAGCTCTCAAGAAGCAGTTCGGGGATGTGAAAGCCGTCGATGGAGTCGACCTCTCCATCCAGGAGGGCGAGATGCTAGTCATCCTGGGACCCTCCGGTTGCGGCAAGACCACGCTGATGCGCATGATTGCCGGCCTCGAAATCCCTTCCGATGGCGAAATCATGATTGGCGGGCAGCAGGTGACCAAGCTGCCTCCCCGTGCACGGCACATCGCCATGGTCTTCCAGAGCTACGCACTTTATCCGCACATGACGGTGTATCGGAACATCGCCTTTCCCCTCAAAGCCCAGGGTGGCCTAGAGAAGGAAGAGATCGATAAAAAAGTTCGGCACGCTGCAGGAGCGCTGGGAATCGAATCGCTGCTAGACCGAAAGCCGCGTCAGCTCTCCGGTGGAGAGCGCCAGCGCGTGGCGTTGGCCAGGGCCATGGTGAAGGAACCTAGCGTACTGCTGCTCGATGAACCCCTATCTAACCTGGACGCCAAGCTGCGCGCTTCTGCTCGTGACGAACTGCAGCGATTTCAACGTCGGCTCGGAATTACGACCATATTCGTAACCCACGATCAAGTTGAGGCCATGGGCCTCGGTGATCGTATCGCGGTCATGCTCGCCGGGAAGGTCAGGCAGGTCGGAACTCCGGCCGAGATCTACGGTGAATCCGCGGACACGTTTGTTGCGACATTTTTAGGATCGCCGGGCATGAATCTGCTTGAGGGGGCGGAGCACACGATTGGTTTTCGACCCGAGCATATGCTTCCTGTTGACGGAGCCAAGATCAGGGAGGGCACAACGAGGTATATCGTTACCGTCGATCGAGTGGAAAATCTAGGTGCAGACACGTTGGTGTACGGTTCGGTCGACGATGGCACACATGTGGTGGCTAAGATCGCATCCACGTTGCTTTTCTCGGCCTCGACTGGAGATCAAAGAGAGTTTGCGATCAACCCCGCGCACCTACGCTACTTCGACAAAGAAACCGGGCGCATCATCGCCCCGGACGCGCAGTGAGCGTAGAGACAGTAAAACCTCCTCGTTTCAGTATTCTCTCCGATAACGAACGCGTGCTTGGCGCATTGATGCTAGCGCCGGCCGTGATTTTCATCCTGGCTCTTGTTGGTCTACCCCTTGTCATATCGATCGCCTTCAGTCTGTCGGATGTGACGGTCGGAGACACCAGCCTGGATTTTGTCGGCTTGGAGAATTTTCGGAGGGTTATCCGAACCCCGCAATTTCAGCGCGCGGTCGTTGACACGGTCGTGTTCACGATTGTGGCGCTGCTGATCATTCTTGTGCTGGCCAACATCCTGGCCGTGATTTTCACTCAGGATTTCCACGGCAAGTGGTTAGCTAGAATTCTGGTCATTCTCCCCTGGGCCACTCCAATCGCTTTAGGAACCTTGGGCTGGTTATGGCTGCTAGATTCCAAATTCAGCCCCATTGATTATGTGCTGGTACAGATTGGACTGCTCGGTCCGGATACCCTCCTGGGACCCGGACTTCATCTCAATTATCTCGGACGCGAGTTCTTAGCGATGGGCTCGGTAATTCTCGTGCATGTATGGCGACTGACCCCACTATCCGCGGTGATCTTGCTCGCTGGTCTGACATCGATCGATCAGGAATTGATTGACCAGGCACAGGTCGACGGCGCGAGTGGGCTGCGAACCCATCTTCAGATCAAGCTTCCGCTTATTACGCCCATCATGGCCATTGCGTCACTCTTCGGCTTCATCTTGATCTTCACTGACCTGGTGGTTGTATTCGTACTGACGCGGGGCGGGCCAATTTACTATACGCAGGTTCTTTCTATGTGGTCGTATAACAAGGGGCTTGAGGGAGGTGCGCTGGCAGAAGGAGCGGCAATCGCGTTGTTTTTCGCTCCGGTTCTCCTAGTGGCCGCAGTTTTAATCCTTCGTACCGTTCGCAGGATCGAGGTTAACTAGGTGGCCAGAGCCCGGATTAGGCGGGCGGGATTGTACACCGCAGTTGTTGCCTTTTGCTTTTTCTTTGCGGCGCCGTTTCTGTGGATGATCATCACCGCCTTCAAAACCGACCGTGATCTCTACCGGGCTCAAAACAATCCGTTCTTTTTCAATGAGCCTCCCACCTTAGACAACCTAGATTTTCTCTTTTTCAACACTAACTACCTGGGGTTCATTCGTAATTCGTTGTTCGTGGGTGCGGTGGTTGTGATCATTACGCTGCTGCTCGCCGTCCCCGCCGGATACAGTTTGGCGCGGCTCGCAGGGCGCTGGGGCGAGCGTGCCAGCATCGGAATGTTCTTGATCTACCTTGTGCCGCCGATTCTGCTTTTCATCCCACTCTTTCGGATCGTTGTGGCTTTGCATCTCAACAACAGCCTTTGGTCGCTGGTGGTTACCTACCCCACCATCACCATTCCTTTCTCTACCTGGCTACTCGCGGGCTTCTTCGGTTCGATACCGCGCGATCTGGAGGAGGCAGCCATGGTCGACGGCTACAGCCGCTTCTCAGCATTCGTTCGAGTCGTGCTGCCGCTTTCAGTTTCCGGAATCATCGCAGTTATCGTCTTCACCTTCACGCTCACACTTCATGAATTTATCTATGCGCTGACCTTCGTCACTGCCTCCGCCCAACGCACGATTAGCGTGGGCGTACCGGTTGAGCTCATCCGCGGAGACGTTTTCTTCTGGCAGTCGCTGATGGCCGCGGCCGTAATCGTGGCGATCCCGGTTGGAATTGTGTATAGCTTGTTCCTGAGTCGTTTAGTGGCCGGATTGACAATGGGGGCAGTCAAGGGCTAGACGACCAAATATGAGGGTCTGCATCCCCCCGATTGCACCTGTAATAGTGTGGGGGTCTTATGTCCGACGAAGTCGTTTATCGATCCAAGATCCAGGTAGAGCGAATCAAGGGGCCCTACCGGCGGGTTCACATGCCGGTAGAGAAGGAGCCGATCTACCTCTCAACCCATTCTGAGATTGCCGAGTACTACAAGCATGAGCCGGGTGTCCATCCAGAGCATTCGACTACACTCGACTACCTGGTCGCCGCCGCGGCCGGTTGACTGACCGGCACCCTCGGAGGCGCGCTGGAGGCGCGCGATATCCCCGCCGGCGAAGGCCGGTTGGTGGCTGAAGCCATCGGTGAAATCGAGCTAGACGAGAAGATTCTCGTGGTCAAGCGAATACATGTGAATTACACTCTCAAATTGGATCGGGAAAAGCACGAGGCCGCTGAGCGGGCACACGAACTGCACGCTCGCTACTGTCCAGTAGCACGCACAATTTGGAACTGCGTGGACATCTCAACCTCGTTGGAGATGCATGAGTTGTAGGTTTCTTCACAAGTCACTGATCAAAGTTCCTGTTTCCATTGACGCAATACGACTCCTCCATTAGGATACTTTCAGCCAGAGAAAATCGTTTTCCCTCAGTAAAACCCTGGCTGAAATTGCCCGAATGTCCCGATACTCTATTGAGACTCTCGAGCGCGGACTCAGCGTCCTGTCGTTGTTTAGCAACGACACCTCGGAGCTGACGCTCACCGAGATATCGAGGTCGGCCGATATCAACATGACCACCTCGCTTCGAATTGCCTCGACCCTCGAAGGGGCCGGCTACCTCCGGCGAGATCCCGAAACCAAGCGTTATCGTCCTTCCTTAAAGGTGCTGCAGCTAGGCTTCTCAGCCCTACGCAGCATGGACATCCGTCAGTCAGCGAGACCGTATCTCGAGCGACTCTCAAAGGAGACTGGCGAGACGGTCAGCCTCGCCGTATTGGACGGCCTGGAGATCGTCTATGTCGACCGCATTCGCAATCGTCAGATCGTAGGCGTCGTCTTAGGAATGGGTTCGCGTTTGCCTGCGCACTGCACGTCGATGGGGAAGGCCATGTTGGCCTACCTCCCGGAGGATCAGCTCAAGACCCGACTCAATGGGGCAGTACTCGACGCGTGCACCGGGAATACGATCGTTGAGATCGATTCGTTGGCAGCCGATCTGGCAAACGTGCGACGCAGAGGTTTCGCTATCAACAACCAGGAGCTGGCAGTCGGCCTGAGGGCGGTAGCCGCACCGATTTGGGGTGAACACGGACAGGTGGTGGCCGCCATCAACATCAGTGGGTCGACGGAGACCATCTCGCGCAGTAGCTTGAAGCAGGAGCTAGTACCCCTGCTTTCTGTGACGGCGTCCGAGATTTCCCAGTCGCTTGGTTTCATGGACGGAAACACCTCTGGAGACGCGCGATGAGTGCTGGGGCGCTGGACGGAATCCGGGTGATCGATTTCACTCGGGTGTTGGCCGGGCCGTACTGCACGATGATGCTCGGAGATCTTGGGGCGGAAGTCATCAAAATAGAGCAGCCCGGATCCGGAGACGGTACCCGGCAGTGGGGGCCTCCCTGGGTCGGCGAAGAGAGCGCCTACTTTCTCAGCACCAATCGCAACAAGAAAAGCATGACGCTGAATCTCAAACACAAGGAAGGTCAACGGCTTGTGCATGAGCTGATCGCCTCCGCGGATATTCTGGTGGAGAACTTTCGCCCGGGTACGACCGCAAAGCTGGGTTTGGACTACGAGAAGCTGACGGCCGAACACCCATCTTTGATCTATTGCAGCATCACAGGGTACGGCAAGAACGGTCCTTATAGCGAACGCTCGGGGTATGACTCCATGATCCAGGCGCAGGGGGGCATCCTATCCATCACCGGCCCGGAAGATGGCCCTCCATCTAAAGTCGGAGTGGCTATCGTCGATATCACTGCCGGTCTGCATGCAACCAGCGCCATTCTTGCGGCGCTTTACCATCGAAAGGAAACCGGTGAGGGCCAGCACATCGATATCGCCTTATTCGATACCCAGGTGGGATGGTTGGCCAACGTAGCTCACAATTACTTTGCGACTGGAGCCCCGCCAAAACGATATGGCAACGCCCACCCCAACATCGTGCCTTACGAGACCTTTTCCACTTCCAACGGCTACCTGGCAGTCGCAGTTGGCACTGACGCACAATTTCTCAGACTCTGCACGGCGGTGGGCCGAACAGACCTTGGCGAGGATACCCGGTATCGAACGAATGCGGACCGGGTCGAGCATCGCGATACGCTTGTGCCGGAGCTCCAGAACGTTTTCCGCCAGCACACGGCCGGCGAATGGATCGAGCTGTTGCTCGAGCACCGGATTCCAGTCGGGCCGGTGAACGATATCCCGACGGTGCTAAACGATCCGCAAGTGCTTGCGCGCGAGATGGTTCAGGAGATCGAGCACTCCAGTCTAGGAGTGATCCAACAATTGGGTCCAGTTCCGAAGCTATCCCGCACACCAGCCCGCGTTCATAAGGCACCGCCTACTCTGGGGGAAGATACCGAGAGTGTGCTGCTCAGCGAATTAGGCTGCAGCCCATCGGATATCGAAAACCTTCGTGCCGAGGCCGTGATTTGATGAAAGGCGAGGCTTAGGGCTTGGACGCTACCAGCATCGACCTTACCCGGTCGGCAGATTTGATCGTGCGCCGACTGCTGGCGGTGGCACCCGGTGAACAGGTGGCAATCGTTTGCGACCCACATTCTGAAATGGCCATGGCCTATGCACTTGCAGGAGTGGTGGAGAGTGTGGGCGGCGAATTTACCGTCCTAACGATGCCAACTCGCGAGCTTAGCCGCAAGAATGAGCTCGGCCCGGTGGTCGAGGCCGGGCTGCAGCACGCCGATTGCCTGATCGGGTTGACCGGTGCCTCCGGCGCACCTACGTACTCCCGGGCGGTCAAGGAACTCTATGACGAGCGTAAGCTGCGCGGGATGTCGATGGTGATGCGCGACGTCGATAACTTCACACGCGGCGGCGCACGCGCGGACTACGACGCTCTTCATAAGGAAGGTCAGCAGCTGGCCGAAAACTGGCGATCCGCCAAGCACATTCATATCACCACGCCCTCGGGTACCGACATTAAAGCCAGTATCGAAGGCGAAGATGTGATCGTGGAATGCGGCTTTGCCACAGAGCCAGGCCAGGAAGCTGCGTTCTCCGACGGCGAGGTTTCACAGATGCCTTCGACGGGGTCGGCGGAAGGGATTTTGGTGATCGATGGCCCCATGGCGCACTTTGGAATGCCGGTCCACCCTGTGTCGCTTCGAGTCGAGCGCGGGAAGATCGTGAGCGTTGACGGGGACAGCACCCAGGCGGTAGGGCTACGCGGCGTGATTGAAAAGGTGGCGAACGCCGATAACCTGGCTGAATTTGGCATCGGCTTGAACCCGCTGTCCCGTAGAAATGGTCACTTCCAGGAGGAAAAGAAGGCGCGTGGAAACGTCCATGCTGCGCTTGGCGACAACTTGTTTTATGGTGGCGAAATCCAGAGTTCGGTTCACATCGATATGGTGATGTATCGACCGACTGTAGTGCTTGACGAGCGCGTGATCGTAGCCGACGGGCAGCTCGAGTTCTCCGTCGGCTAACGCGAATCTCGAATGAGGGAGATGGAGGGAGTCTATGTAAAGACGTTTGCACTGCAAGATCCGAAGCTTATCCGAATTAAGAGGAGGAGTAATATGCATCGAAAAATTTTGTGGGCACTCGCGATCACCGCAGTAGCGCTGCTCGCGGGAGCCTGCGCCACCCCCACACCAGAAACAATAGTTGAGCAAGTCGTAGTTACGGAGATTGTCGAGGTCGAGGGCGAATCCACAACTGTGGAAGTGGAAGTCACCACCGTCCCCGGTCGATGTGCACCGACCGACCTCGCCGACGTCGAGACGATCCAAATCGGCGCCA
>Ga0255054_10001902_pt1 | contig 12116 bp, 4 predicted proteins | sample JV7_2_23_MG_FD_188634 | JGI IMG/M metagenome (GOLD analysis project Ga0255054, IMG submission 188634) | Seawater microbial communities from Jervis Inlet, British Columbia, Canada - JV7_2_23 | ecosystem: Environmental > Aquatic > Marine > Inlet | place: Canada: British Columbia | collected... | reverse complement strand
GCTCCAGATCGTGGCGCCTCGCTGGCGCCCTTCCTCGATGGCTGCCAGCGTATCTGCGGTCTCTCCAGACTGGCTAATGGCTAATACAACGGTGCCCTCATCTACCAGAGGTTCTCGATAACGAAATTCGGAGGCGATATCCACTTCAACCGGAATTCGCGCCAGGCGTTCGATCAAGATCTTGCCCACCATGCCGGCGTGAGCCGCGGTCCCGCAAGCGGTGATGATGATCTTGTTGATATCAAGCACCGACTGCTCGTCAAGCTCCAGATTCTCGAACCTCACACGACCCGCATCGAAGTCTGCTCTCCCGCCGATCGTATCGGTGAGGGATCGAACCTGCTCGTAGATCTCCTTGAGCATAAAGTGCTTGTACTCACCTTTTGCCGCCGATACAGGATCCCATGGGACGGTATGGAGTTCCAGCTCTACTGGTTCTCCGTCCAGCGTGTAGGCTTGAAAGCCGTCATCAGATATGACTGCCATCTGACCCGACTCAAGGAACGCCATCGTACGGGTGTGTTCGAGAATGGCGGGGATGTCGGAAGCAACATACATCTCGTTCTCACCCACACCGATCACCACGCCACCCGCGTTCCCGATGCGAGCAGCGACAATCTTGTCGGGCTCCCGCGTGGATAGGAGCACGATGCCGTGGGCTCCACGTAGGTGCCCGAGCGCCTTCCGTGATGCTTCCGCGATCCCCCCATTGAGTGAGAGATACCGCTCTACCAGCTGCGCAATCACTTCCGTGTCGGTATCAGAACTGAATTCGACACCTTCCGCGGAGAGTTCCTCTTTGAGGGGCAAGTAGTTTTCGACGATCCCGTTATGAACTAGCACCACCTCCCCAGATTCGCCGGTGTGTGGGTGGGCGTTGCGCGCGCTGGGCTCACCGTGTGTAGCCCAGCGAGTGTGTCCGATACCGATGGTTCCTGATACTGGGGATTTGGCCAGGAGCTCTCCCAGCCGCTCGATCTTTCCCGCGTCGCGCCGGATCTCCACCTCACCATCATGAACCACCGCTAACCCTGCCGAGTCGTAGCCGCGGTACTCAAGGCGTTTGAGACCGTCATAGATTATGGGAGTCGCATTACGCGAGCCGACATAGCCGACGATTCCGCACATCGATTTTCTCCTGACTTAATGGACAAGCTGATGCCACGAGCTGAGGTTTGGCCGCGACGTTACCGGCACGGCATTGTTCTCAGGTACCGTATGGAGAAAGGCTGCGGGCGGTGGCACGCCCGGAGGGCATCCGCTGATCTTTCGATTTTCCCGGGCCGGCGGTGGAGAGCCGCCGGTTCGTTCCGGTTAGCCCCGCCACGCGGCGGGGAACCCTCTCCCTCGTCACCCTGGCAAGCCACCAGGGCCTTGCGCTTACCTTTCCAGCAGTGCTTCGTTGCTCCCTATCACCTTCCTCTCACGTATCTGTTACATAAGGGCCGACATTATACTCGTTAAGCATTTTGAAGGTCCGTGGCAAGCCGTCACTTGACATAAATGAGGATACGACGAACGCTGGGCGGTTTCCTACTTAAATCGGATCGGTTCTTATCGAAACTCTCGCAACCCAAAGATTGTATTCAGCCCAGCAAGCATCACAGCATCTCGATGGTATCGGTCGTGGCGCGGCTCAAATCCGAATACACCCCTCGCCGCTCCTCCGGAAGCATCCCGGCCAGGACATACATGGCCTCGTCGGTCATGGTCCGCAGGCGATCCCGATTACGCTGACCTTCGAGCTGCTTATACCGAAATGGTCGCCCTAATCGGATTGTGACGGCGGTCAGATCCTTCTTGCCGACAATCAGCTTTGGGTAGCCTTTGGTTCCCTCGATAGCAACCGGAACGATCGGGGCTCCACTCTTTAGCGCCAGGTATGCCAGGCCGGCCTTTGCGCGCTGAAGGCTTGAGTGGCGCGTGCCTTCAGGCGCGACCAACAGCACCTCACCCGCTTCAAGCACAGCCAATGCCATGCGAAGGGCTTCGCGGTCCACCTCATTGCGCCGTACTGGAATCACATTCCATAAGCGAGGAAATATTCCCCAACCAGGGATACCTCCGACGTCGTGGCGCGCGAGTGGGACCACGTTCCTGGGCAGTACGCTCAACACGACGATCGGATCGATGAAGCCGATGTGATTGAATATCACGATCGCCGAGCCATTTGTGGGGAGGTAATCGAGATTATCTGCCCTGCCGAATTTGGCCAGGACCCGATACCCTACCTCGTGGATCAACCACCGAAGAACCTTCCGCCTGCCTTCCAGGCGCTGGTGATTGTAGGCCAACTAGCCCTCTATCAGCTCCAGCGCCCGGTCTGTTGTTTCATCGATGCTCAGTACCGTTGTATCGATGATCACTGCATCGTCCGCTGGATGCAGCGGGGCGACATCACGACTGGAGTCGATTCGATCGCGGATCCGCATGGATTCCAGGATCTCATCGTAGTCCACCTCTTCCCCGCGAGCTTGCCGTTCCTCATATCGACGACGCGCACGCGCCTCAACCGACGCATCAAGATACAGCTTTAAATCGGCTTCGGGAAGCACAACCGTGCCGATATCCCGGCCAACCATGATCACCTCACCTCGCTTGCCAATCTCACGCTGTCTCTCTGTCATGGCACGCCTCACTCCGGAGTAGGCAGAGATTTCGGAGACATTGGCATCCACCTCTTCAGAACGGATTTCCCAGGTTACGTCCTTTCCATTCACGACAACATCGTATTGGCGGCCATCGGTTCGGGATGGAGGGCGCACGTCGATGGAGATCTCGGAGGCCAGCTCGGTAATGCGTTTTTCATCGCTTGAGGGGAACCCCGCCCGCAAGCCGGCAAGCGTCACGGCTCGGTACATGACGCCCGTATCAAAATAGAGATACCCGATCCGGCTTGCCAGGCGTTCAGCCAAGGTCGATTTTCCGGAGGCGGCCGGCCCGTCGATGGCAATGATGCGGATCCCCTCAGGATTCGGGCTCAACCGGTACCAATTCCTCGACCCCTGCCACGTCCTTTCGGACCAGCAGGACCCAGCGATCGGGCACAGTAGGCGCTTCTCGAATTACAAGCCAACTCATCAATTTCGGCGGCAGCCCGCCAATCCATCCCCAACTTTCTCCAATCGTGACCGATTGACCAAGATATTCTCCCGGCAGCGGCGCTCCCTCGCGAACAAGAATAATAGCGGGGTTCTCCGAGCCTTCATGCTTAGGGTAATTGCGTGTCGCCCAGGCTAGGGCCGGTGATGGCTGATCGCTCGTCTCAATCGGAAGTGCATCCGACCGACCTGTTTCCGCGCGGGAGAGAGTTCGCAGCGATTCGCGCAGATCGTTCAAACCCAGGGTGCTGGTTTGCGCCCGGTAGAGCTCGCGGGCGTTGGGCTCGCCGAAATTTAGCGCAGTTCCAGCCGAGATGCCCGCGCCGAGCAGAACCAATATTGCTGCCGCACCTGCAATGGGAATTGCCACATCCCTGGACCATCCAACCGCCAGCAGAATCAAGGCCAGAATGGCAAGGCTAATCCCCATGCCAGCGGCCGCAATGTGGGTTGAAAGCCCGAGGAAGGATTGAAGCGATTCCGGTCCGCTTACTCCTGCACGAAGTTGAAGGTAGGCAAATGCCATCAGCGCCACAATCGCCCCTGTGAAACCCAGCGCCAGCCAGATATTTTCGGGCTGGAAAATTCTGTTGAGTAAATTCTTTATCACAACGGCAGCCAATACGGTTAGCGGAAGCACCAGCCATACGACGTCGGCTGGTTGGCGCCCTTGATAGAGAAACAGCACCACAACCGCGCCGATGGACCAACAAGCGAAAAACGTCAGCAGGGAGCTTCTGTTCCGGAGCCGGTCGATCACTCCTGCGGCTCCGGCCGCAATAACCAGCGGCTCATATGCGAAGAGCACGAGTAAAAGAGTAATGGCCGGGATTCCGCCGCCCTGAAACCAGCCTTTGACCCATACGCCTAGGCCTTCGAAGGCTCCCTGCAGCGAATTAGGGAAGAAACCCGCTCCTGTAGCTGCGAACAATGCGACTACCCCACCTGCGACGAGGCCTCTGCTCCAGGCCAGAGACTTCGGAATAGGGAAAACTAAAGCTCGGTCTGAATTGGGCCTCCGTTGGAGAAGTGCAAACACTCCCGCCCCCACTCCGAGGCTCGCCAGTCCCGTCAGCGCGGCCGGACCCGAAACGAGTGCCAGTCCGAGGAATGCGCCGGCCCACTCGACTCGCCCGCTGATCAAGAAGAAGAGGGCTGCGGTTATGCCAAGGGCCGCGAGAGTCGTACCGTCTGCGGTCCGGGAAGAGGTCCACAGTACCGGTGAAATCGTTAGCAGGAGCGCGCTCAAGAATGCTGCCCCTCGCCCGATCTGGCTCCTCAACAGCAAGGGAGTCAGGACCAGCAACACACCGGCAAGTGCCGGTGCCCAGCGCGCAGCAGCATCACTCTCTCCGCTGAATGTAAACGCCAGGCTGGTAAACGCCTGATGCACCGGGGATTCCGAGGGAGTTTCAACCCGACCGCTAGCGGCCAACGCATGTTCTGCTTCGCGATCCGTCAGGGGGTACACATCTAGCTTGGCGAACCGCAGCCATAGCGCAAGCAGCACGACCAGGCCATAGAGCAGGACCTCCAAGGAGAGCGAGGCTTGACCTTCCGTTGTCGCAGTCGAGTGAGAAGCGGCTTTCGTCAACCTGAGATGCCCCTCGAATAGATTCGCACCGCCCCATTGTCATAGATCTTATTCATAAAGGTCTCAAACTTGCCTTCGTCCAATCGGACATACGATGAGAGTTCCAGCGGACCTACGTAGACATATTCAATTTCATACTTATCGAGCAGGTCGGCTGCTTCTTCCCAGCTGGTCGTCTCATACAGCCGCTGAATATCGCCCTGCCGCGATCCCTGGAGATCAGCATTGCCACGCCACTGCACTTCGTGCCCACCCCACCCCAAAACCGTGGGAAGGCCGGTGTGGGTCGATACACGTGCGTATTGACTGTAGCTACCGCCGATCGCCTCCGCGATGACACCCACAGGCAGGCCTGCGTTGATCCATTGGATGGCATCGTAATCTCCAGCGCTTTGGCGAGCAAGGTAGACGCTTCCATCCAGCGTGCGACCACCGGGTGGATTGAAACCGCTGGTCTTGGTGCCGGTCGCGAGCGCTGGATAGACAAGGCCCAATACCAAAGGCACAAACACCAAGAGCTTGGCAGCCTCCGGCAGCTTGAGTTTTGCAGGCCAGAGCTCCACGCATGCGAACGCGGCCGCCAGGCCCCACAGGATCCAGGCCGAAAAGTAAAACTTGAACACGGTGTTCATCCGCGTGCCAAACAGATCTCTTAAATAGACGAAGTCTGGCGCAAGCACGAGTAGCGCTCCGATGCCTATCAGGAGGATCGCAAAGGGCCAAACGCTGTTCGATTTCTCATCCTCCGGACCCTTGTCCGCTGTCACCAGCAGCCAGGCGCTCACTCCCAAAATGAGACCGAGAACCAAAGCGGTTCCCGAAAACAGCAACCGGCGCACAAGCCCTTCTTCTATCGCAGCGCGCAGTCCTTCTTGCAACGTACTCTCGGAGGCGCCCAGGCCGCGCAGCGCTTCCTCGAGAAGGACTGGATTTCCAGCCAGCGTCAGATAGTTGGTGATGCCAAACAGGATCGCTACGATAAATAACAGAAGCGGGATGCCAAGCCCCACCTTCCAGATCAGGTCTCGGCGCCCGGTTCTTCCCCAGCCTCGCCAAATCAGCCATACGACAATCGGCACCAAAGACACACCAAACATCACCCCAAACTGCTGAATCTTGGTGGGGAACATCACGTTGGCCACCACTCCAGCGGCCTGGGAGGCAAAGCTTGGGTACCAAGGCAAGAACAGCAGAATGGCTGCGGCTCCTACCGAGAGCCCGGTGGTTAGGATCCTGGGAGCCCACACCTTGAATTGCTCTCGCCGGCTACCCCACGCCAGTACACCCAGGAGCAGCGCCAGATAGATCGGTGAATCCCAGGTGTTCAGGAAGGCCATGCTGCCGAATAGGAAAGCTGCAAAGACAAACTCCTCCCGCCGCAAGGAGATCGGCAGTACTCCTATCAACACCAGCAGGAACACGGAGGCCAGTGCAAGCCCTGCTACTGCGATGAGCACCTCGATCGAAGCGCGCTGGACGGCTTCTAAAATAGACAACCCGTCGGCGCCCGTCACTCCCAGGATACCCCGCAGCAAGATTGCGGAGAGAACGATCGCGCCGACCCCCCAGGCGATCCGCACCAGACGGTCGCGCGATAGGCTGGTCCGCGTGAGCCGCGTCTCCCCGCCTTCACCGCGAAGGAATACCTGCAGGGCGAAGGCGACGCTCATCAGTGCATAGGGAATCGATAAAAGGTGTGGATGGTTGTCGGCCAGCAGGAAGGAAAAGAATGGAAATTCGTCGATAACTTCGATATCGGCTCCAGCCAAATTCACGTCTCGTACCACACGCGAGGCGCGCCACCACCAGAGGTGACGATCCGGTATCCATCGCGGCTCCGAAATAGGCGGCTCAGTTAGCTGTTTGATATCGAGCCATTGCCAGAAGCTCGACTGCATCTCGCCGCTAGGAAGCTGCTGCCAGAAAAGATGTCTGGAATGCAGCACATCCAGGAATCCTTCAAGATTTCCAGCCACCAGCACAAACAGAGGTGCGAGCAGGGGAACAAGCAGATGAGGTTTTCGACCTCTTGCGGTCAGCAGATTGTATAAAATCGAATAGCTGGCCACCGCAACCATCGCGAACCAAAGCGCGTTTGTCAGGTTGAAAGAGACCGCCGCGGAGGAGCCAGTCAGCTGAGTGATCAGCGCGATGATCACATACCCAAAGTAGTAGTAGGAGATACCGTAGCCAGAGAGCCAGGGGTCCAAAGGAGGGAATGAATCAGAGCGAAGGATTCCGTTAAGGAATGCCAGCTCCATGGGTTTTTCCGTAAACTGGATTTCGGGATTATTGGCACGGACGAAAGCCCAGACCAGATAGCTCACGCCAAAGAGCACTTCCATGCCGATCAAGGTCCGGCGATTGTCCTTGATCCAGGCGATGATTTCCTTCCGTTTCCCGCGGGCGGCCCAGTAGCTCACTCCGCCAAGGACCAGAACCCCGCCGACGGCCCCGCCAAGGTTGTTCGGAATTAAATCTACGCTTGCCCCAAGCCAGAGCACATAGCTGGCTGCCAGCAAGCCGAGCGGACGCGCGAATGCCCAACCTCGATCCGGAAGACGGTGAAAGATGCGGTAGGTGAGAGGAAAGGCCAGCAAGCCCAGCAGGCTGGCGACCAGCCACCAGGCAGCGATCAAGTCAAGACCTCGTAGATGATGGTGGACCCATCGCGATAAACCGCGCGCAGGATACCAAGCGATTCCATGGCCTCAAACTTTTCGAGCCCGCCCGTGGGGCAGGCGAGCGCCGAGCCCTGCGTCTCACATTGGCTGGCAGGGATATCGAGAGTTCGTTGGCCCACCAGTCGGCCTGCCATATCGCATGTGACGCGCCCTCCCCCATCAATCGGCTGACACTTGTCAAAGTTCCCGTAATAGAGCTGCTCCAACTCGCCAACCACAACGTAGCGCACATCATACTGGGAGAGAAAATCGATCGCATCGGACGGGGAAGTGGTCAGATAGAAGCTCGATATGTCTTCTGCACGGGTTGGGACATCGAGTGCCTCGACGGCTGCTCGCTGCTGACGCTGATGCCAATTCCATCCGAGCACTGCTGGCAATCCAGTATAGATCGCATAGCGCGAGCCCCATCGATATTCGGGAATTTGCGCCTCGACGATCACCGGCGATCCCTGCACATTGTCCTGCATCCATTGGATGGCATCGTAATCCCCGGCCAGACTGATCTGCTGCCCGAGATCATCGTAGACGGCCTCCTTCATGAAAGCCATACCGTCCAGCGAAATGGGAGTCAGCGGAGTCATGCGATCACGGACTTTGGCGAAGGTAGCAGTGAGCGGATAGAGCACGGCGCCGAACAACGCTATTGCGAATACTGTGCTCCATACCCAGCGCGCGCGCTGGCCCCAGGCCGGTAGATCAGCCAGCAGCCAAACCAGCGCCGCGCTGCCAGCCAGGGCAAACAATGTCCAAACCTGAAGATAGAACTTGAAGACGGTATTCATGCGCCCAATATCGCCGACCAGGACCACGGCCTCGACCAGGAAGGTCAGCGCGGCCGCGGTTCCCACCATCAGCAGCGCAATGCGCTTCTCGATGGGCAGCTTACGGCGCAAGATCAGCGCGCCGCACCACAGGAGCACCAGCGCGACAAGCGGAGTGATGCTGAAGCCGTCGGCGGTGAGAAATGCGACTGCAAAGGCGACCGCCAGGACCAGAGCTACAACGAGCCCAAAATACGGTCGTATTCGGCTGATGGAAGAGAGCGGCGTAGCGGCCATCCACTGGCGCGTTTCCCATGCCAGCCAGGGCAATAAGACAACCAGGAAAAGCCCATGAACGGTCAAGTAGCTCCCGATCGTCGTGCGCGACCCCTGCCAGAGATCTGCCTGTGTGTAGCCCACTCCATACGAGTTGTAGTAGGGTCGGAACAACAGATTGGCAAGCAGCAGGAGCACTCCCACACTAACTACCGATTCAATTGCAGCCTTGAGAGTGAAGCCCTTGGCGCGGATGATTGGCGCGGCCGCCACAGCCAACGCACCCAGGGTCCAGTAGACAGGAAAATCCCAGGTATTGGTTGGTGCCAGGGCACCTATTACGAGCGCACCCATGCCCATCGCGATAATGCGATCCACCAGTCGAAGCGCAACCCCCCTATCGGCAGCTAGCACCCATGAGATGGCCCAGGCCAAAGCCAGCACCGTCAACGGAAGATTGATCATGTGCGCGTGCAGATCGGCATATAAGAACGTGAAGAATGGAAACTCGGTTATGGGGCCCGTCTCGCCCGGCGGAGCGGTGATTGCTCGGCTTGGATCCCAGTACCAGTGATGCAATCCGATGGGAAGCTGTTCCTGCTGAGACAGCACTCTGCCAAGGCCTACCGTGGCATCGACCACTCCCAACGAGGTGCCTTCGCCGCCGCGCGCGCCGACTTCCTCCAGCGCGCCATAGATCAGCTTCACCGTCCCCAAATTTCCAAGCACGACCAGCGAAAGCGCCGCAGCTAAGCCCGCCACCTTGGGACTCACTGTTCGCACCGAGTCGTATGCCTTCCCAAGCCGAGCAACGAGATTGGTTCCGACCGTGTATGCGCCCAACGCAGCCATCGAAAACAAGGTGGGGATGACAAGGTTGTAAGCCACGGATGGCAGCAGCCCAAGCAATTTAATCGGAGTGCCCACCAGGACAAAGCCGAAGTAGTAATAGTTGATGTAGCCTCCCGCATACCAGGGGTCGTACGGCGGGAAGGTCGTACTGCGCAGCACCGCGTTCAGATAGGAGAAGTCCATCGGTTTCTCGCCGCCGAGGAATCGGTGCCAAAGATCCGGGTTTCCGACACGTATCGCGAGATCAAATAGGAAGAAACCCAGCGCGAGCGCTTCGATGAAGAGAATTTCTCGACGTCGCTCGCTTAAGAAGGTCCGCAAGGCCACTCGGTCCCGCCAGGCCAGGGCGCCTGAAATGGTCGCCAACAGGATCACCATTATCAATATCGTGCCTTGCGTGTAACGAAGCCCGATGCTCCCAGCCATCCAGCTTGCCCAGGCGACAAACAGCAGCGCGACCAGCTTGCTGAGCGGATAGCCTCCATCGCGCAGGCCTGGAAACGCGGTTCGGCCCAGGGGGACTACGATCAAACCGAGAACTGTAATAGTCAGCCACCAGGCAATGACTCCCAGTGGCTGGTAACGGTTGATGAGACTGTCGCGGGAGAAAAGTTCGGACCAGGTGCCCCCGGTCTGCTGGAGCTCAAGCTGTTCGTCAGTAAGCAGCAGATCCGGGGATACGGTGCCAATTTCATTTGGGGGAAGATTCTGCACCCGGGAGACATCGACATTGCCAAGTTTGGTGTTCACGACCGTTGGATCAAAATCCGCCTGCTTGGCAAAGATGAGCACCTTCGGGTGGTCGTAAACCGTGAAGGCTTCTTCCGCTAGCTGGTCCTTGAATTCAAGCGGGCCAAGACGGGGATTTTGTTCGAAGGTAGCAATCAGCTCATAACCGAGTTCTCCCTGGACCGCTCCAGGCTGGGCTGCAGCGGCGCAAACCTCGATCTCGACCCCGCTGGGACAGCCAAACAACGCTCGGTAGTAAGCCACCGTGAGCGGCCATCGCTGTGGGAGTCGACCAACAGATCCGTATTGACGGCTCGATGTGATGACTAAATAATCGCCGTCATTTAGTGAGGAGTCGATCCGCTCCAGCTTATCGGGGATTCCATTGCCTTCTTTGTCTTCATCGTCCGCCCAATACAGCTCCTGATTAAGGCCTGCATAGAGCCCGGAAAATCCATCGCGGCCCTCGATACGCAGCGGCAACGCGTCGTCCCAACTGGTCTCGGTGATCAGCGTGGAACCTCTCAGGCTCAAACTTTGATCCAGTCCCGACTCCAGCCGAAGCTGGTATTCCTTGTCGGCCTCGATGGTGACCGGACGGTCGAGCCGGACTTCGATGCTGCTCTCCCCGTCAGCGGCCAGCTGCCCCTCAAATAAACCTTTCGCTAGCTGGCCATTGTTATCGCTGAGAACAATCGCTAATGAAGTTGGTCCTTCAGAGGATCCGCCTACGTAGGGGAGATAGACAGAAGTCAATTCGCCATCGGAATGGCTACGGAAGAACAACTCAGTCGAGTCTCCGAAATCGAGAACCACTTCGCCCGGAACCGAAATCGGCTCAAAACGCGAATCGTCCAGCACCAGGTTGGCCGGGCCAGGGATATTCTGGTAGATCCACGCGGAGGCATCGTATCGAGTGAATGGCCGCGCGTAATTTGCGGCGAAGGCCACCGCGTAGGCGAGGGTTGCCACGACCACGAAGGCCCCCACTCCTCCTACAATCCATCTAACGCTCAGTCGATCGCGAATACGCAGATCTCCTGCGCGCTCCCACGCCTCCCAGAATGCCCACGACGCTAGCAGCGCCAGGGTCGGATAGATCGGGAGCTGATATCGCATGGCGCTGGTAAATCCAGAACCACGCCAGAGGAAGTACGCTCCGGTCCAAACCAGCGGAATAAGATGGCGTTGCCAATCTCCGCGAATTGCGCGGATCAGCGCCCAGGCCCACCCAGCCCAGGCCAGGATCCCGAGCGGGAGACCCATCCCATAGGACACCAGGTTACGGAACGAAAAGAGAAGCGGAATTCGTTGAGCCCATTGCCAGGCGGGCGGGAAATCGCCTGCCCCAGAGGTGAGTGAATTTACTTGACCGAGGCTGTCGAGCCAGATCGGATTGAGACCAATCCCGACAAACGCATACGGTTGAAGGACGCGGAAAGTTATGAGAGAAACGCCGGCAGCCAGCACCAACCGACCCAGCTCGTGGGTCCATGCGGGGCGCTGCTCCTGGCCCCACAGACGAACGATGGCGGCAAGAACGATGACCCCGGCTAGCGGCACCGCGCTGATTTTTGAAGCCACCGCCATTCCAAGGGCCGCGCCAAACAGGGCGTAGTGCAGCAAGCGGCCGTGGTCCATTGCCAGGACCGCAAAATATATCCCGGCCAGGATGAAGGTGTTGGCGAAAGAATCCACGACAAAGAAGTGCGCGTGCTGTATCAGCAAGACAGAGAAGGCAGTGAACGCCGCTGCCAACACACCCACTCGCCGACTGTAGAGCCTGGCGCCTATGAGGTAAATCAGGAAGACCGAGGTGACGTCGAAAATTGCGGAGGCTGCCCGGCCAACGATGTGGATTTGGTCGTAACCGATCTGTTCTATGATTGGGTTGCCTAACAGATCGCCTAGTCCGCCGGCGAGCTGCTCGACTACCTCTCCTGCAATGCTCACCAAAAAGATGGGCAACGTGCCGTAAACAAAGAAGGTGTGTCCAACGTTGTTCGGATTGAAGGTGGAGTTTGCCGTATCGAAGTATTGGCCTAACGATTGGGGAATCGATACGCTGGTTTCAACCATCGTGAGGAAGCGCTCGTCGGGATGCATGTGGGTCTGG
>Ga0255054_10001901_pt1 | contig 12117 bp, 10 predicted proteins | sample JV7_2_23_MG_FD_188634 | JGI IMG/M metagenome (GOLD analysis project Ga0255054, IMG submission 188634) | Seawater microbial communities from Jervis Inlet, British Columbia, Canada - JV7_2_23 | ecosystem: Environmental > Aquatic > Marine > Inlet | place: Canada: British Columbia | collected... | reverse complement strand
AACAGGGATATTGGAAATATTGGGATAGCACCTTATCCCGTTGAGTTCTTCATATTTTGGGTTCACCAAAGCCAAACGGCCGGTGTACCCGTGTTTGGACAGATATTTCAATAACCTGCCACCGATTCTTGTCGGACTTTTTGATACACCAATAATGGCTATGGATTCCGGGCTCAACAGTGGTGATAGATCAAATGTCATAAAACAACCTCAGCAGGCATCGACAAAAGCGCCTGATCCTAACATATATGGACCATTAATCGGTTTTTGATGTAACCCGAAACAACTGAACTCTTTGGGCTTGCAGTTATAGATCGTTTTTTAATTCACTGCAAACCCTGTGCCAGCTATGATTTTATTAAAAATTTATTTAAGTTACAACGATTTCCATTTTTAGGGTTGCATTCTTTTTCGCAATTTGTTTAATTGTTAAACAAAAAATGTATCCTAAGCGGAGTAAACCGCCAATGAAGAGACAAGATTTTCCATATCAGTTTGTTGACAAGTCTTCAAACGCAATCGCTATACTCGATGAGGGCATCATCGTTTACGCCAATAGCGCGTTTGAAAAATTATACACACCTCTTGATGATCCGCTCAGAGAAAGGTTTTGCCGGGAATTACAGGACCTGAACCTGGATCTCCAACAATCGGGAAAGGCATTCACAAAAAAACGGTTGGTGCTTTCTCCGGTCGATAAAGAAATCGATACTGTTGTTTACTTATTAAACAAATCAGGATCCAGAGAAAGCCGCCTTCTAGTGTTGGTTGAACAGAGAGATCCCGAGCGAACGTTCAAATATTCTATCCCCGATAAACACATAGCAGCCTTTAAAAAAGCAAAAAATGCATCTTTTCATAAACTGTCCCCCGCTTTTTCAGGGTTGATAGGGGAAGACCCGCGTTTTAAAGCCGTACTGCTAATGGCTCAAAAATCTGCCAAAAGCGATTACCCGGTATTAATCAGTGGAGAAAGCGGCACCGGCAAAGAGATTCTCGCACGCACGATTCACCGAACCAGCCGTCGCAGCGGGAAAAAGTTTGTAGATATCAATTGCGCCGCTATTCCTGACCAGCTGATCGATAGTGAACTCTTCGGGTATGAGAAAGGTGCGTTTACAGGAGCCGTCCCCGGTGGGCGGCATGGTCTCTTTGTCGAAGCACACCAAGGCACTCTTTTTTTTGATGAGATTGCCGAGGCCTCTCTCCAAACCCAGGCAAAACTTCTTCGCGTATTAACTGAAGGGTGTTTTAAGAGAATCGGCGGAATGAAGAATATTGATGTTGATGTCCGCATTATCTCCGCCACGAATAAGGATTTGTCGCAATTGATAGAAGAAAAACGCTTCCGAGAAGATTTGATTTACCGTCTGAATACAATTAGCATACATCTCCCCTCATTAAGAGAACGCCCGGGTGATATTCCTTTGCTATCAAAGTTCTTCTTGATGCAGCACGCCAAACAGCATAATCGGAAATTAGAATTCTCATCAAGCTGCCTCAGAGCCCTGGAATCCTATCACTGGCCGGGAAATGTCCGTGAGCTAAAAGGCGTGGTAGATTACACGGTTACCATGGCTACCGGCTCGCGTATCACTGCAGATTACTTTCCTGATTTTCTGCTATCCAAAGAAAGCAAAAACCATAAAGAATATGAGGGCCGACTACATGATTTCAAAACAGACTCGGATGTCGGGCTTCTTTCAACAGTTGTTCAACAAGCGGAAAAGGAGGTCATCAAAGAGGTGCTGCAGCGTTCCAAAAACAGATCGGAGGCAATCAAGATTCTCGGGATCAGCAGAAGAACTTTTTATACCAAGATTAAACAGTACGATCTTCAATAAATACAGGGTGTTTAGATATTATACAAATATAACACACACTTTCGGGTTATGTTTTAATAATTCAAATAGAAACAAGGCGTTGAATGCTATGGCCCGATTGTTGCAAACAAAATATTTCAGTTCGCCTTTACTAAAGACGAGTCTTCACAAAATCTAAAGTGCAAAATTTGAGATTTAGTAATCGGATTTTTGGATAAATAGTCGAACCTGTATGTTGAGAATTCATATGGCGTGATAAAAACGATGGCAGATGTAACAATTGTGGATTGCGGTCCCAGAGTTGGTCTTAGCTCTCTCCCTAAGGTACGCACGTCGGATAAAGTGGTGCTGACAAACAGCCTGATTAAAAGTGGTGTTACCAAAATCGACTGTGTTGCTTTCACCCACCCGCGTCTCCGGCCGGAATATGCCGATGCGGAAAAGGTCATCAAAGCGCTTGGGAAAAAACCCGAAGCGACCATCATCGGCATGGCTCCCAATGAAATCGCCTGCCGTCGGGCTTTGAGCACCGACATTGACGAAATCAGTACACTGGTAGCCGCCAGTGAATCTTTTAACCGGTCCGTGTTAGGCTATAGTATTAGAGAGACGCTTCACAAAACCTTTCCCACCATCTTCCAGGCCTGCATGGAAAAAGGGAAACCTATAAGGGTCTATATCGTAAGCGCCTTCGGCTGCCAGTACGAGGGAAAGGTGCCGATCCGGAATGTCGTCGACCTCACTAGCAAATTGGCCTTCATGGGTGTAAATGAAATATCGCTTGTCGACACCACCGCCATGGCCAATCCAAAGCTGGTCAAACAGACCATAACCGCATTGCATGAACTGAACCTGGAGACAAATTTAGCCGTCCATTTTCATAACACCAGAGGATTGGGTATGGTCAACTGTTTGGCCGCTTATGAGACAGGCATTCGTATTTTTGATACCGCCATCGGTGGTCTGAGCGGCACACCTTTTGGCGTGCCCAAAACCGACATCGGGTGTTGGGAGGTTTCCACCGAAGACCTGGTTTATCTTTTTAACGAAATTGGTGTTGAAACCGGTATAGATTTAGGGGCACTTGTAGATTCGGTAAAATTCACACAGAAGCTGGCGGGCCGTGAGCTACCCGGACATATGCTGAAGGCCGGGAATGCTTTTGGATGGTCCGATTTGCCGGAACCGTTAAAACTCAACTGAGTATCCCGAGCCGCTAAAACGGTATCGCATGGCATACATTTTACACCGATGGTCTATGATGGTCCGCACAAATAAACCTTTTGGCTTTGAGAAATGCCTCAGTCTGCCAGCTTCATCATCACCTCGGGCAGCCACAGGGCGATCTTGGGGAATATCATGATGAGGGCCATCCCGAAGATCAAAACCCCGAGAAAGGGAAAGATAGACTTGTAGATGTCTCCGGTAGTGATCCCTTCGGGCGCGACCGACTTCAGATAGAACAGCTGGTATCCGAAGGGGGGTGAGACGTAACCCATCTGCATATTGATCACAAAAAGGATTCCAAACCATATAGGGTCGAAGCCCAAGTTCTTGACGATGGGGAAACTGATCGGGGCGAGGATGAAAATAATGGCAAACGGATCAACAAACATTCCGAGGAACAAAGAGATTCCCATCATGGTGATGAGAACAAGCCAGCGATTCATACCGAGTCCCATTATTAAATCGCTGATGAAGACGGCGCCGCCGGCGCGCGCATAAACCGCGCTGAAGCACATGGCCCCGAAGAAAATCCACATGGTCAGACCGGTAATTCTAAAGGTTTCGATTGTAACTTCTTTGAGAAGCTTCAAGTTAAACCGTCCGTGGATGGCAACCGATATCAAAACCGCTGCCACACCCAGTGAACCGGCTTCGGTCGGTGTGGCGATGCCGAAGAAAATCGAGCCCAAAACAGATAGGATAATCAACAGCGGCAGGATTACCGTTTTGAGGGAAACGAGCTTTTCTTTTATGGTAAACTTTTCCGGGTGGCGCGGGCACAGCTTCGGGTTGATCCAGCCCATGATACCGATATAGGCGATGAAGAGACCGGCCAGGAGAATACCGGGGCCGATTCCCGCCATAAACAGCTTGCCTACCGACAGATTGCCGACAATCGCAAGCAGAATACTGATGATGCTGGGCGGAATCAAAATTCCCAACGTCCCGGGTCCGGCAATACAACCCAAGGCGATGTACTTGTTGTATCCGCGTCGCAGCATGGCCGGAAGGGCGATTAGACCCATTGTCAGCGTGGCTGCCGCACTCACACCCGTCATCGCTGCAAAGATGACGCATATGACCACCACCCCCATGGCCATACCTCCTCTTAAACGACCCGACCATCGGTGAATTGTTTCGAAAAGGGCTTCCGCAAGGCCGGCTCGCTCCAGTAGAATTCCCATCGACATAAATAAGGGAATGGCAACGAGAACAATGCTCCACATCGCCCCGAATGTGTTGTAGACGATTAGCATCGACCCGCCGGGACCCCACTTTAAAAACGAAACAATGACCGCAATACCCCCCAGGCTCCAGGCCAGTGGAATACCCAGCACGAGGCACACGATCAGGCCGCCAAACATTATCAGGGTTACGATTTCAATACTCATACGCTTTGCCTTTGATAGCGATGTAGATATTGCGCCACAGCAGTGTCAGCTCCTGAAGTATGATCAGCAACGCCCCGATTGGAATGGCCAGCTTTACCGGATAGAGGGGAGCACGGAAGGGAGTATTATCGGGTTCCAGGTGTATTAAGGAAGTCCAAGCATAACGGGATCCATACCACAGCAGGACACCGCAGAAAGCAAAGAAGAACAGAAACCCGATGATGTCCAAAATCGCCTTTGTTCTAAAAGAGAAACGATTGTAAATGATATCCATAGTGATATGGGCCCGGTTAAGACTGATGTAGGCGCCACATATGAAGTAATAGACAGCGAAGATGCGTTGTGTCATCCCATGGGCCCATATGGTCGGTGTATTGAATACATACCGGGCCACGACCTCATATACCAGCACCGCCACACCCGGCCATAGCAGATAGGCAAAAATCTTTCCCGACCACTCGCTGATGCTGTCAATGATCTTGAGTAACCGTTTCATGATTCCCATCTGGAGACCTTTGTAAAACACCTCCTTTTGCCCAATTTCTGCGTTAGACTCAAATTTTAATCCTCAAAATACCCAATGTATTCCTGTGGTTAAAATTTTCCCCTTCCTTGAACTTGAACAAAATTAGACGTTTTTCAAAGATCTCATCTGTCAATTAGGGTAAAAATCAGATAAAGGCAGAGATATACTCTCTGCCTTTATCTGGACAACTTCGCTCATACCGCGCTCGAATACTTGGCTATTTCATCAGCCCCAAATCCTTCATGTATGTCTTTAGTATTTCTGTGGCTTCGGCAAAAATGGGGTCTTTCTTAGAATATTTATCCAGCACTGCCATGGAGTATTGATACATTTTGCGTTGCTCTTCTTCAGATAAAGATGTCACCGTGTGGCCGTGTTTCTCCACGATTTTTTTCCTCCACTGGACATCATGCACAAAGTAGGATCCAGTGAACAAGTCAGCAGCGTATGAAGCGCTCTCTACAAAAAGCTTCTGCAGGTCCTCGGGCAGTTCATTCCAAGCATCCATGTTGATATGCAAACTCCAGGCATCAACCGGTGTGATCGGCGTTTCAAGGAAATACTTGGTCGGCTCATGAAATCCCGAGTCGGCCTGACTGCTTAAAGGACCGGCGATGACACCGTCAATCGTACCTTTTTCCAGGGCCCCGTAAATTTCACCCCAGGGGAAATAGGTCGCTGATGCCCCTGCTGCGTTCAAAACCTCTGCGTACAGACCCGTTGCCCTGAATTTCTTGCCCTTCAGATCGGCCACTTTATTAACGGGAAACTTGCCCAGCATTACGGCATTATTGGTTGGTATGGCGGCCACATAGAAAATATTGTGCTTCGCGTAAGCCTTCCGGATGAGCTTTTCAAGCCCCATCTCGTAATACAGAACCTTATAATGTTCCCATCTTGGCAAGGTGAACGGTGGAAGGCCGCTGGCATAAATAGCCATGGGAAGCTTGCCTATCCAGTAAGGACCGTATGAAAAGTCAATCTTCAGTGTGCCGGAGGAAACAGCGTCGAATGTCTCCATGACCGGCATAATTTCACCACCGGCGTGTGGTGTGATATCGAGCCGTCCCCCGCTGGCGGCCTTGAGGTGAGCCACCCATTTTTCGAGGATCGCCCAATCCCAGGTTCCCCGATACAGCGGATACGTCATATCCCATTTGTAGACCTTCTGTTTGGCTTGGACATCGCCGGGTCCCCCCATTAGGGTGATGCCCACCACAGCTACTGCCAAGGCGAATGTAAATAATTTCTTCATTTTAACCTCCTCCTTTTTGGTGTTTACGATCCGGGCTCTTACAAAAAAATTGAACTTTAAAGTGAAGTCATTGCTTGGGTATTACGCTTCAGCCGCCTCCACGATTTGCTGGAGCTTCCGTTGGACCTCCGGTTCAAGCGGTTTTGGTTGGTGGGAGGCCAGGATCTTCTTTAACTGTTCTTTGGCCTTCTCCCGTATATCCATCGCACCACTCTCAATCCATTTTTCCTGTGGCATCCGATTGCCAAGGTTCGCATCCCAAGTTTCGGCCTTGAAATAGTCCATGGTATGCGTGTGGGTGAGGTATTCACCGCCTGCACCCACCTCTTTAATCACATCAACCGCCAGGGTGTCGGGATTGACTTCGATACCTTGAAGTATTCTGTTGACGAAGCCGCAAATCTCGTTACCGATAACTGCCTGCTCGGGGAATGAAGTCACCGTGTCCTCCAGGGAGGCCGAGGTGCATTCGATAACTACATCGCTTCCGGACAGGGCTGCGAACAGATTCAAAATGCCGGTTTCATAGCCTACCTGCACGTCCAGTGCATTGGCACGTGTGGTAGATCCATGGACACCCATCGGCACCCCATAAAATCGCAGCATCTGTGCCAAAGCAGCGGCCATCAGTGTTTTCTCCGGCGAGGCAAAGGTGAAAGCACCGAACCGCATATCGAAGGTCCCGGCATAACCCATCAACCGGACCGGTACCCCGGGTTTGACCAGTTGCGTCAATACAAGTCCGGACAAAAGCTCCGCCACCGACACGGCCAGTGTGCCGGCAAGCGTCACCGGTGAGGTAGTACCTGACGAAGGTATGGTATAAATCTGAAACGGGTGTCCGAAGCGGCACATCTCTATGAGCACGTCGACCCTATCCGGTTCAAAACAAAATGGACTGATAATTCCGAGGCTGACAGTAAACATCGGCCTGCGCCGTAAAGCCTCTTCACTCCCGGCAATGGCAATTCCCATTTGAAGGAGGTCTTTCGCGCTTTTGCCGCTGTAGGCGGTTGCAATCACCGGCTTTTCCGTGTTGCTCAGCAATGCCTGCGAAATATGTCTGTCCAAAGCCTTTTCAGAGACATCCTGGGGGTAGATTTCAGGAAAGATAAAATGGGTATTTTCCAGTGCGTCGTGGATCCTCACATTTGTTTCTAAATCTTTTTTGGTGGCCGGTCTTCGCTCACCCGAATCGATATCCATCACCATCGTGGCGCCATGACCGCTGCTGTAGTGGACCCCTTTATAAGATTTGAGATCGTATTTAGGATTCCTTCCACACACGGTCATAAAACGAGGGGCATGGTTTAAGGCATATTCCACCAAAGATGCGGGGATATGGGCGACCTGTTTTTGCCGGTCAACGTCTGCCCCGCCTTGCTTGAAAATATCCAGTCCTTCTTCATGCTCTATCTTAACACCCGGATCTTCCAGAATTTGAAAAACCGCCTCATGCACCTGGCGAATCTCGTCTCGGCTGAGAACCTCGACGGTTCTTCCCTTAAGTGGCACTATTCCCATAATATGAATTCCTTTTCCTGATTTCATTACCGGTCGTGCGCTGACCAGTGCTTCAAAGCGGTGCAGAACCCATCCCACGTTGCAGTAGCCTTTACCTCCATCGGACGCGTCATCCGGATAAGAGAGGTGGCCTGTGTGGATAAAAATTAAGTGCAATCCTTATGCCAACAACAATTTTATTTTAAATATAAACAGATTACAATGATTTCATTTTTTTTTGATCGATGCATTCCTTATAAATTGTATGAATACTAAACAAGAAGAGGGATCTTCACAAAGAAATACTCATCTTTGTTTCCTTTTTAAACACAGATGGGAATGTCTATCATCCAAGAATCGGTAAAAAATACAAAAAACAGTCCGGGAACGATCAAACGATCGGTATAATCCGATCGATTTCAATGCAAATTTCTATAATTCAATTTGATCCGAGCGCAATCTGTATACAAATGAAACAATCAAATTTAAATTTCCCTGTTGATATATGTTAAAAGTGATAATAAAAACAAAATCTTAGATCAAATGGCCTGATTGTTGCAGATAAATTTATTCGTGCATTTAAATATAAAGGAAGTTTTATCGATAAAATAGAAGGAGATATTTCATGATTGACAGCTTGCTGAGCGAGGAAAACAAAATGTTCAGGGATACGGTTAGAAAATTTGCCGAAAATGAAATTGCGCCCCATGTTAAGCAGTGGGAGAAAGATGGGAAATACCCGGATAAATATTATCGGCGGCTTTCAGAAATGGGGTTTATGGGTCTTTTAATTCCGGAGGAGTATGGAGGTGCAGGGGGCTCAATTGTGGACCTGGTCATTCTCTGCGAAGAAATGGGAAGGGCCGGTGCTTCAATTCCGTTGACACACACCTCAGCCTGCTGCCGGGCTATCACAAACCAGGGCAATGAAAACCAGAAAAGAATATACCTGCCTGACATGGCATCGGGGAAAAAGATCGGAGCTTACTGTCAAACCGAACCGGATGCCGGCTCAGACGCCGGCAGTATGTCTTCGTTTGCCGAGAAGAAAGACGGATATTATCTCCTAAACGGGAGGAAGGCATTCATATCCAACGGCAGGATTGCAAGCCTGTATGTCGTATTGGCTAAAACCGAGCGGAACCTGTCAAAACCTTCAAAGGGAATCAGTATGTTTATTGTCGATCGAGATACTCCCGGGGTGCACCTGGGAAAGACAGAGGAATCGATGGGACGACACTGCTCGACTTTGGATGAGATCATTTTCGAGAATGTCAAGGTTCCTGAGGAAAACCTTTTGATTCCAGCAGGGGGTAAGGGATTTAAGGAAATAATGAATGAGTTCAATTCTGAACGGTGCGGCAATTCGGCTTTTTGTGTCGGATTTGCCCAAGGGGCCTATGAGCGGGCGCTGCGGCATTGCAAAGAACGTGTTCAGTTCGGCAAACCGATTTCTGAACTTCAAGGCATCCGCTGGATTTTGGCTGAAATGGAGATCAAAATCCAGGCGGCCCGTCTTTTGGTTTATGATGCGCTGATGAAGTTTGAAAAAAAAGGGAAAATAATTGCCAAAGAGGCTGCCATGGCAAAAAAATTTGCAAATGAGATGGCGGTTTGGGTCTGTGACCAGGCGATTCAATTACACGGCGCTTACGGTTATACGGCTGACTACGAAGTGGAACGCTATTACAGAGATGTTAGGGGATGGTCAATGGGTGGGGGCACGACCCAGATATGCCTGAACAGGATCGCCGATCAGATTTTAAGATAAGCCAAATGGCAGGAAACTGTTCTATTATTCATAATGAGAGTTCTTTTTTCTTGTAATTCTGTCAAGAATGAAGGCACGACCCCGTTGGGTTTTTTCACAGTTGGGTTCAAAGCCAGAAAAAATCCAGCTCAGAGTTGTCACGATTTTACCATTTAAAAAATCTAGCCATAAAAGACCAATTATTTAGAGGGTACATCATACTTTTTATGGCTTCAAAGTTGAGGCATGAAAAACTGCAATCTGCAAAAAATTAATTTATCTTTTTGGTTGACAAAAGTTGACAAATTGATTATTAACCATTCCCAATAACCCACCTCAACTTCACTTACATAATGGTTAGCCAATTATCAAAGAATTTCTGCCTCAAAAATGGGAAGATTAAACCGAAACTTTTATACGCTTTTATTTTGACCATTGATCCTGGAGAACCACAACATTGGTATCTTCTGTAGATCCATCCTGTTTTTGATATGTTCATTTATGCTCGATCAACACATTTGATATACATAGAGGCATTATGCAAAAAAAACGCCCGGATAGAGAATTAAATATAAAAAACATCGCCGAGAAGCTTGAGTCAATGGGTTTAACTCAGTCGAAATTAGCCTCAGAACTAGGTGTCTCCCGACAAATTATTTCAAATTGGATGAAAAGGGAAAAATTTCCTCGCCCGGAAAAACTCTTGAGGCTCGCAAAAATACTGAAGCTCTCTTTTGATGAAATCGTGGTAAAAATAGTGACTGAGGAGGAACCGCTAATCGCCTTCAGAAAGAAAGGCAAGCATAATATTTCAAAGGATTATATTGAGTCCGCTAAATACATGGGCTCTCTTTTGGAAAAGCTTGTGCCTTACCTGCCCTTTGATCATTTCTCTCGGCCCCCTTCTTTGATTAAGCCAAGACAGGATTATGAATACATCCATCAAGTTACCAAAGAGATAAGAAAAGAGATCGGCGCAACCGGGACATCGGAATTTTCCTTTCAAAGTCTTATATCTTTTTTCAATCAGTATCATGCCGTCATTATACCGGTTTTTTGGGGGACCAAAGAACAGCATGAAAATGCCTTGCACATTTACCTCCCCAAGACCATGACAACGTGGATCTACCTCAACCTGGACAGCAGGATACATGATTTTAAATTCTGGATGGCCCACGAGTTGGGACATGTTAAATCCCCTGATTTGAAAGGAGACGACGCAGAGGACTTTGCGGAGGACTTTGCAGGAGCCCTTCTGTTAGACCAAGAGACTGCCGAAAACGAATATATTCAAATACACCGACTGCGCACTATCCCCAAACAGATTAATCGACTAAAGGAAATCGCTGAAAAATTGGTCGTTTCTCCTTTAACCGTCTATTATGAGATCAATAAGTATGCTGAACACATAAACAAACCTGAAATCAACCTTGAGACAAATAAAACGATCTATAAGGCCACAACGGTTTTCAGTAGGCAACATTCCACCGTTTCACAGTCTTTGTTTGAAAACAAGAAACCTACAGCCGCCGAATATATGTCATGCTCGAAAAAGTTGTTTCAAAGTCCCTTCTTTGATGCCTTGGCGTCATTTCTCAAAGAGCAGAAAAAGTCTGCCGCATTCATCCAGAATCTTCTCAATTTGCCGCTGGCAGATACCCAGTACTTATATGAAGAGCTCTGCTAATGACCGCCTGCAATATTATTATCGATTCCTGTTCCTATTTCAGACATGCTGGAGGTCGCAAAGGAATTCGAAATCAAGACATACAAAACCTTGGAACTCATGAAATTGATGATGGATAGTGGGCTTGTGAAGACGAAACAGATCAGGTCTATAGTCTCTTACTGGGCCTATCAGAATGATACACCCAAATCATTTCAAAAAGACTTTAAAAGAATATTTTCGGAATATCCGCCGAAATAAATCCACAAACTCTTTGAAATTTCTCCAGAGTTCATCTGACGTCATCGCCCCCCGTAAGTGCTTTCGTAGTAAAAGATTATTGCCTGTTTTTATCGCAGAGGTTTGAAGCAATTCAGAAAAAGTAAAAATAAATAAATTCTGCAGAACGATTTAATCTTCGCCCCTTATTCTCTTTTTGATGCAAGTTTCAAGATTTATCTCGCCTGCCCCGCCTGTCGAAGATGCCGCAACGCGGTGCCCCGTAGGTAGTTTAATATCGTACTGGGGTGGAATTGCTCCACAGGAGCACCCGAAGGGATTCAACTGGGGCGTATCTCACAGGGACCTCTTTCTTTGTTTTTGTCATTCAATATTCAAGACCAGACCCTGCTGTCTTCCAAATATTAAATAGCTAATAGTAATTACCGCTTCCTCCTCGGCTTCGTAATAACATGTTCAAACTCCACATTCTTTTTCCGTGCTGCGCTCATTTTGAATGTTTTGAGCTGCGCTGAATCAACTGTGTCAGGGGTATCAACCTCGATCAATTTTGTTTTCCCTCTCCTGGTGACTTCGAGATCCGGAATATGGTTATTCTTTCCGATTGACGAAGGTCGGTCATAATTACCAACATCGGCCTTAACTTTCCATTTATCCTTCTCATGTTGTTTCGCTAACTGCCGAACTTTCCTGTCATGTGTGTCTGATCCTGGATTCTTTTTTGGCATTGTTTAGC
>Ga0255054_10001900_pt1 | contig 12120 bp, 10 predicted proteins | sample JV7_2_23_MG_FD_188634 | JGI IMG/M metagenome (GOLD analysis project Ga0255054, IMG submission 188634) | Seawater microbial communities from Jervis Inlet, British Columbia, Canada - JV7_2_23 | ecosystem: Environmental > Aquatic > Marine > Inlet | place: Canada: British Columbia | collected... | reverse complement strand
AGTGGTTGTCAAAAAAACGTTGCGGTATTCAAACGTTTTTTTCTACAACCACTTATGCCCCTATTCCGTATTTCGGTACATTATGATGGAAAGCGGTATAAAGCAAAATAGTGAAAAAAAAGGCGGTGACAATGGGAAACACTAGAATCTTAACCCAAGAATTTGAATATCTTACCCCGCAAACGGTTTCGGAAGCACTTCAACTGCTGAGTCAATATGGGCAGGATGCTAAAATAATCGCTGGTGGAACCGATGTCGTCCCCCAGCTGAAGTATGAGAAAATTTCTCCCACGCACCTGATCACGGTCGCAAGAATATCCGATTTGAACTACATCCAGGAAGATAAAATCTTGCGAATCGGGGCGGGAACGAAATTACGTGACGTCAAAATGTATTGCGGGGATAAACAACGATATCAAAGTCTTCATGACGCCCTTTGCTCGATTGGCAAAGTCCAGGTGATGAATATGGGCACACTGGGCGGAAATCTCTGTACGGCCTCACCTGCAGCAGATTCCGCACCGCCTCTTTTAGTTTTAGAAGGCCGTGTCAAACTCATAAGTGAAAGGGGGGCGAGGACGGTTTCTTTAGGAGATTTTTTCCAAGGTTCCAATATGACTGCTATGCAACCGAATGAGATGATGCTGGAAATACAAATTCCGAAACCCAAAAGAAATTCCGGTGATGCGTTTATAAAAATCGCACGGGTGGCAGCGGATATTTCCAAAATCAGTTGTGCGGTGGCGGTCGAAAGAAATGGAGATATTTGTACCTCCTGTCGGATTGCCATGGGAGCCGTCGCAGCGGTACCCATTAGAATACCGGCGGCTGAAAGGCAGCTTTCCGGACAACGTATCGATGACGAACTTTTTGAGGAGGCCGCCAAAGTGCTTTCAGCGGATATCAAACCGCTGACCGACCTCCGATCAACCGAATCTTATCGAAGACGCGTTTCTGAAATATTGTTTAAAGATACCTTCGCCAAGGCATGGGATCGAACCGGAGGAGAAAAATGATGGAAAAACGGAACGTCAGCTATACGGTAAACGGCGAAGTTATCGAGCTTCTGGTGGAACCCAATGCACTTTTGATCAATGTACTAAGAGATGAATTATATTTGACAGGAGCGAAATACTGTTGCGGCACAGGACAATGCGGCGGCTGTACAGTCCTGGTAAACGGGGAACCCATCCTGAGCTGTCTGACACTGGCCGTCGCAGTCGATGGAGCCCAAATACTGACCATCGAAGGGATAGCAGAACCGGATGGAACCCTTGACCCGATCCAAGAGGCATTTTTAGATAATGCCGCCATTCAATGCGGTTATTGTACTCCCGGAATGATTCTTATGGCCAAAGATCTTTTAAATAAAAATCCGTCACCATCGGAAGATCAAATTCGCGAACATATCAAGGGAAACCTCTGCCGCTGTACGGGTTATCATCGCATTGTTAAAGCCATCAAGAGCTGCCGGGAATAAATTTTGCCTAAGATGAGCGTTTCAAATTAAAAATATGGGGATACTTTTTAAATTAAAGGAATTCTTTCGGTTTTAATATTTTTAATTTAAAACCCTTCGAGATTGCCGATCTCACCGCATCTACCGCGTCAGATGCCGTCCCGCATAGTCAACTATAGCGGAACGACATCTTCCTTGTAGCTGCGGCAACCTCGACAATCGCTCAACTTAGGCCCCTAAATTGAGCGTTTCAACTTAGGCCATAGGAAAATGAAAGGAAAGAGATGACGCCTACAGAGTATGTCAAACCCGGCGATCTAAGTGATCTCCGGCAGGTCATGGCGGAATATAAAGCACGTGCCACGGTGATTGCCGGCGGTACAAATTTGATTCCTGAAATGAGAAACGGCGAAGAATCGCCTGAACTTCTCATTGATATTAGCGATATGACGGAGTTATCTTTTATCCGTGAAAACAATGGTAGCATCGCCATTGGCGCGGCAACAACCATCGCTGAAGTAGCCTCAAGCCCGGTCTTGTTGGATAACAGCCCCATACTTGCCTCTGCCGCTAAACAGCTGGGAAACCCGTTAACCCGGAACCGGGCGACGCTGGGCGGAAACCTTGCCAATGCTTCCCCCTGTGCGGACACGGCACCACCGCTTCTGGCACTGGATGCAGCGGTTGAAATTTTGAGCCCGGGAGGAAAAACGAGACAAGTCCCCCTGAACAAATTTTTCCTTGGGTATAAATTTACGGACTTGGTTAAGGGAGAGGTTCTTACCGGCATCACTTTTCCCAAGCCGAATGATTCCACGAAAGGCAGTCACACCAAAATTGGTTTGAGAAACGCCGCTTCCATCTGTGTTGCCAGCATTGCCGTGATGTTGGATATGGATGGCAAAACCTGCCGCAAGGCCCGGGTCGCCGCCGGATCGGTTGCCCCCATACCGATGCGAGCCTACCGGGTAGAAAAGTTTCTGGAAGGCAAAGAAATTAATGCGCCGCTTTTAGAAGAATGTATGGCAGTCGTGAAGGAGGAAATATCACCGATCAGCGACATCCGTGGTTCGCTGGAATATCGGTCCTATGTGACATCGATGATTCTCAAACGTAATATAAAGCGTGCTCTGAAATAGGAGATTTGAAGCATGAAAACCTATCCAGTCGAAATCAATGTCAACGGAGAATGGCGAAAAGCAGAAGTCACTGCGCACGATACCCTGCTGGATGCCTTACGGGACAGTTTTGGAGCCTTCGAGGTGAAAAACGGTTGTGCTCAAGGCGATTGTGGCGCCTGCACGGTCATCCTGAACGATAAAGCGGTCAATGCCTGTCTGACACTCGCATTACAGGCCGACGGTAAAAACGTAACGACCTTAAAAGGAGTCGGCACCCCGGATAATCCGCACCCGCTTCAGCAAAGTTTTGTCGAACACGGTGCGATTCAGTGCGGCTTCTGTACACCGGGGATGGTGGTATCAGCAAAGGCGCTGCTCGATAAAAATCCTGAACCGAACAGAAATGAAATCCGCGAGGGAATATCCGGGAATCTATGCCGCTGTACCGGTTATACAAAAATCGTCGAAGCTATTGAGAATGCATCCCTGAGGCGCGAAAAATAACATCGGAGAGAAGAAGATGCTTGAAAAAATAAAGAAAAAAACAGTTACCCGGCCTGATTACCGCATCATCGGGAAACCCCTTCCCCGGCATGATGCCTGGGGTAAAGTTTTTGCTGAAACAAAATACGCCAATGACTATAAATTGCCGGACATGCTTTATGCCAAGGTGTTACGGAGCCGATACCCGGCCGCAAAGTTGCTGTCCATCGATACCCGTGAGGCTGCAAAATTGTCCGGAGTTGCAGCGGTTATGACTGCCAAGGACGTACCGCATAACGAGACGGTTACGCGATTCGGGCAAACCCATAAAGTGGGCGGATTTGAAGGTCTCTACCGGGTTCTGGCTGAAAAAAAGGTTCGATTTCGGGGTGATGCAGTTGCCCTGGTTGCCGCCAAAAGCCTGGCCATCGCTGAGGAGGCGCTGGGTCTGATCAAGGTTAAATATGAACCCCTCGAAGGCGTTTTTGATCCGGTGGAGGCCATGAAGCCGGGAGCCTACCCGGTCGGGGAAGATGAAAGTAACGTTATCTGCAGCTATAAAGTCAGAAAAGGGGATATCGCAAAAGGTTTCGATCTGGCGGATGTTATTGTTGAAAACACCTACCGGGTTCCCATGGTGGATCATGCCTACCTGGAACCGGAATCCGGTGTCGCCTGGCTGGATGATGGCGGTGTGATTACGATTCGGGCTGCGACGCAGGTTATCGAACACTTCCGCGGCATTGCCGATGTGCTGGGCCTTCCCCACAATAAGGTGAGGGTAATTGCCCCCATGGTGGGCGGCGGATTCGGCGGCAAAGAAGATATTACCGTGGAAACATACCTTGCCTTGCTGGTCTGGAAGACCGGAAAACCGGTGTCCTTAACCTATACCCGGGAAGAATCAATAATTGCCCACAGCAAGCGTCATCCATACGTCATGAAATACAAGACCGGGGCCACAAAAGATGGGAAACTCGTCGCCATGGAGGCTGAAATGATATCAGATGCCGGCGGTTATGTCTTCTTGAGCCCCTGGGTGCTCCTTTACTCCACCGTAAATGCCACCGGCCCCTATGACATTACACATGTCCGAGTCGACTGCCATGCCGTATTAACCAATAATACATTCAGCAGCGCCAACCGTGGCTTTGGTGCACCCCAGCCCTGTTTTGCCTATGAGAGCCAATTGGACGAAATTGCCAAGCAATTAAATTTATCGCCGCTGGAGATCCGCAAAAAAAATTATCTCCACACCGGGGATTCCCTGGCAACGGGCCGCGTGCTGGAACACAGTGTTGAAACCGAGCAAACGGCTGAGAAGGCCATGGAAGCGCTGGGCTCGCCCTCGCAGCCCGGATCACCCAGTGAAAAAATTGGACAGGGAATGGCATCGGGCATGATGAGCTACGGCAGAATGACCTTTCTGCATGATACCTCCCGATCGTATGTCAGTCTCGAAATGGACGGAAGCGTCACCGTTAAATGCGGTGTTCAGGATATCGGTGGCGGGCAGGCATCCTCACTGGCCCAAATAGCTGCGGAAGTTCTCGGTGTGTCCATGGAGGATGTTACCGTTTATATAGGGGATTCCGCATTGACACCTCTGGCCGGAACCACCACGGCCACACGGCAGCTCTACATGTCGGGTAACGCCACATACAAGGCCGCTATGGCGGTGCGCGACAATTTGTTTAACAAAGCCGCCGATATTCTGGACACCGCGCCGGAAAACCTCGATATTAAAGACAGAAAAATATTTATTAAACCGGATATAAAGCATGACCCGGACCGTGTTCTGGCATTTGATGACGTTGTCAAGGCTTGCGCCGCCGATGGCGTGCAGCTCTATAATGTGGCGCAGTTTAATGCCCCGGCAAGAGAGCTGATAGATTTCCAAACCGGACAGGGACAGGTCTTTGCGGATTTCACCTTCGGGACCCATGCGATGGAGGTCGCGGTGGATGTGGATACGGGCAAAGTGAATGTACTCAAAATCGTTGCCTGCTATGATGTGGGACAGGCGATCAACCCCCTGAGTGCCGAGGGCCAACTCGAAGGCGGTGCTTTATACGGTCTGGGGTATGGGATGATCGAGGAAGTCATATTGGATAAAGGGAATACACTGACCCCCTCGCTTGCCGAATATCTCATTCCGACCTCCGTTGACGCCCCCGATGTTAAAACCATTATGATCGAATCCGGCGGCGGCGTCGGACCGTTTGGGGCTAAAGGATTAGGCGAGCCTTCATGCGTCTCTGTTGCGCCGGCTTTTGCCAATGCGGTCAGTGATGCCACCGGTGTCCGGATTTATGATCTGCCGGTAACACCTGAAAAAATATTAAAGGCCTTGGGAAAAATTTAAAGGATTTAACTGCATGGGGAAAAAGATCGGCATTATCACCATCGGCCAGTCGCCAAGAAAAGATGTCGTACCGGAGATGACACCGTTCTTCGGCAATAATGTCGAAGTACTGGAAGCCGGAGCCCTCGATGGGCTGACCCCAGATCAGGTAAAGACATATTATCCGGAAAACGGAATGACGCATCTTGTCAGCCGGATGCGTGACGGCACTGAGATAATCGTTGCCAAAGAAAAACTTATTCCCAGAATTGAAACTGCGATTATAGATCTCAACAGGAAAAGCGTTTCTCTTATTTTGCTTCTTTGCGTTGGAAATTTCCCGCAATTTCAGTCTGCCTGCCTGATTGTCGAACCCCAGAAAATCGTGGATCATTGTATCGAAGGCCTGATCGGCGCCTCCCATCGGCTGGGCATCGTGATTCCGATCGCCGAGCAGGAGGACTGGGTGCGCGAAACCTTTTCAGAACTGACCACCTCCATCACGGTAACCGTTGCTTCTCCTTACGCCGGACAAAATGACCTGCTTGCGGCGGCGGCGATTCTTAATGAAGCCGCCTGTGACTTGATCGTCATGTATTGCATGGGGTTTAACCGGCAATTGACCCGGCCAATCAGAGAAATCACCGCAAAACCGGTGATTGTTTCCAGCGCCATTGTTGCCCGCACCATCGGAGAACTGCTCGAATAAAAAGAGAATACGGCTATGCAGAAAGCCCAAGTTAAGCTCTTTCAACCACGAAGAGCACGAAGGACACGAAGAGGGATTTTAATTTTATTCTATCCTGCCTTCGTGATCTTCGTGTTTTTCGTGGTGAGATAACTATCGGACGTATTCAACTGGAGATTTCCAGATAACCACAAAAGAGAATTCAGCATGACAGCATCCACGAAGACAACCGCGATAAAAGGAGGCATCCTGGTAAGCGGCCGGAAGAGTAAACGTGCTGACATCTATATTAAAGACGGTCGGGTGGACAGCATCGAAAGCGACGGTAAGGCTCGACCCGCCTCCCATATCATAGATGCCTCGGGGAAATGGGTTCTTCCGGGAATTATCGACGCCCACATTCATCCGGTATACGCCGACCGGATCGACACGCTCTCGCAAGCTGCCGCCTGTGAAGGGATTACGACAATCATACCGTACATCGGAGCCGTAAAGGCCTGGGGTGAATCCCGCGGTTTACTGGATGCGATTGATGATTTTATTACCGAAGGAGAAAATACCTCACTGGTTGATTTCAGTATTCACGGTACGCTTTTACAGAATGATGTCAAGGATTCTGCCGAGACGATACCCGTGCTTGTCGAAAAAGGAATTATGTCGTTTAAGACCTTTATGGCTTACAAGAAGCGCGGGATGAAATTAGAGGATGATGAGCTTCTGCACATCATGAGCATTATATCGAAGCAAAACGCCATATTAGCCGCTCACGCCGAGAACGGTGCAGTTATCGATTATTTTGAAAGTGTATTTATCTCTGCTGGAAAGGCGACTCCCGATGATTATCCGCCTTCCCATCCTGGTTTGTCGGAGGCCGAAGCCATCTTTCGTTTACTTACTTTCGGCAAAGTAACGAAATGTCCCATCTATATCCCCCACATTAGCGCAAAAGAATCGTTGGCGGTCGTTCAGTTGTTTAAAAAATGGGGGGAACCGGAATTTTATGTTGAAACCTGCCCTCACTATTTAACCCTTACCGACGAAGAAATGTCCAAACGCGGATCTATCGCCAAAATGTCTCCACCGTTGCGAAAACAGGCGGATATCCAGGAAATGTGGCAAGCGGTACGAGAAGGGCTCATCGATGTCATTGCATCCGATACCGCTGGCCACACAATAAAGGCCAACGAGCCTTTGTGGGATAACATATTCAGCGCCCCGAACGGAATACCCGGCATCGATACATTGTTTAAGGTTGTTTATAACGACGGCGTCAATTCAGGCAAAGTGACCCTGAACCGTCTGGTGGAAGTAATGTGTGAGAAACCGGCGAAAATTTTCGGTCTTTATCCTCGCAAAGGGATTATTGTGGAGGGAGCGGATGCCGATATCGTCATATTTGATCCTGCTGTGCGATCTGTCATCCCGGCTCGTAATCCACTGCTGAAGGTCGATTACAGTATGTACGCAAAACAGAGCTGCCTGGGCGCTGCGATTATGGTGCTGCAAAGAGGCAATATTCTTATGGAGAATGGTGAACTGATGGGTAACCCCGGGCAGGGGAAATTTCTCCCCGGAACCAGAGTGCCGCCAGAAACCATCTAAAAATTAACAATCACAGCGCGCCTGAGGATAGCGTCAATGTCTTACAAATATAGCTGTATTTTAAAAAACGGAACCGTTGTCGATCCGGTCAATCAGTGCAACGCTGTAATGGATATTGCAGTTGCTGATAATAAAATAGCTGGTGTCGCCGAGGAAATTGATCCGACGCTTGCAAGGGATTGCTATGATGTAACGGGAAAATTTGTTTTGCCCGGCATCATTGATTTGCATGTCCATGCGTCCGCTTGGCTGGGAGGCAAATTCGGGCATAAGATGATGGCCTTCGCCGGGGTTACCACTGCACTGGATATGTCGGGTCCGGTCGACAGCGTGCTAGACATTGCTAGGGACTACGGCGCAGGGTTGAACTTAGCCTGCCTGCAGTACGTTCGCCCGGGCCATACGCTGAAAGATACGAATCCGAATAAAACAGAGCTGGAGAAATTGCTGTGTGAATCCTTAGCGGAGGGCGCTTACGGGCTAAAAATCTTAGGGGGGCACTATCCGCTGACGCCGGAGGCAACCGCCGAGACGATTGAAGTCGCACATCAAAATAATGCCTACCTGGCGTTTCACGCCGGAACCCTGGAAACAAAATCAAACATCGATGGATTCCACGAAGCCATCGAATTGACCCGGGACTTCCCCCTGCATTTAGCGCATATCAACAGTTACTGCCGGGGCGAGGTTCGACCGTATATGGTTGAAACCGAAGAAGCCATCGAGGCGCTAAAGCAGCACGCTATCATTTGCTCGGAATCTTATCTTTCGCCAATCAATGGAACCTCTGCCAAATGCTCGAAAGGTGTTCCTGAAAGTCAGGTTACCGCCATGTGCCTGGTCGCGGGGGGCTATCCAGAAACAGACAAGGGATTGGAGGCGGCCATCATGGGGGGCTGGGCTCAAATTAATATGGAGTCCGGTGGAAGAGTCGTTTTGGCTTCAGGGGAAAAAGCGTTGAAGTGTTGGCGGCGCAAAGAAACCGACACAACAGTTAGTTTCCGCGTGAATCCGGAAATCCCCAGGCTGCGCCTGGCCTCAGCCAAAAAAGACACCGGTGAATTTGTGGTCGATTGCATCAGCACCGATGGAGGGGGCATCCCCCGAAACGTCACGGTCGAAATGGGTCTGGCGCTGGTAAAACTTCAGGTTTTAAGCATGGAGGAGTTTGCCGTAAAAACCAGCAGAAACCCCGCTGAAATTCTCGGGCTCAAAAATAAAGGCCATTTAAGCATCGGGGCAGATGCTGACATTTCTGTTCTGGATGTGGAGACCCATAAACCCGTCATGAGTTTAGCTGACGGTGAAGTTATAATGAGAAAAGGACATGTGTGTGACAAGGCCTCCCGCATCATTACAACCCCTGCCGGTGAGTCTAATATCCGAGCGAAAGGGCTGAAAGCTTACGTTGTGGATCTTGAGAACACAACATTTTATAGAGTGAAATAATTTAGCACGCTTGACTGGATTGAAGTTTTGGCCAGCGCTTCATTTTCCATTTTGTTACCGACAATATCCATTCCGGCAATCCGCTCCTTGTTTAAAATTCAGATTTTACCTCAGATAAATTGCCAAACAAAGGAGAGAACGGGTGAAAAAAAGTCAAAGATTACACTGGGCCTGGGTGATTTTGGGGATCGGCTTTCTTGACCTGTTTACCAATTACTCTGTACGGCTTGGCTATGGTGTCGTGTTGCCGGAGATGATCCGCACACTTGGTTTTGGGAGGGCCGCCGGAGGATCCATTTTCAACGCCTATTTGTTTACCTATATTGCCATTGCGCCGCTCACCGGATACTTGACAGATCGCCTTGGTGCGCGCCGGGTGATTACCGCCTGTTTGCTGATCCTCGGTGTCGGTGTTGGTATGATGGGTACTGTTCAGACGGTAGGGTCGGCCTGCTTTTTCTTTGGAATAACCGGTTTGGGCGCAGCAGGTTTATGGACCCCGGTCATTACGTTGGTGCAGCGCTGGTTTGCTTTTCAACGTCGCGGCCTGGCTTTGGGGATTCTTTCGACGGGGTTAGGTCTGGGATTTGCCACGATGGGCGCGGTTTTTCCATGGATTGTTGAACACTTCAGCTGGCATTATGCCTGGTTTTTCCTGGGCGGGCTGGCGCTGTTCATGGTGGTGATCAATGGTGTTTTGCTGAGAAGCAATCCCGAAAGTGCCGGATTTCAACCCTGGGGCCAAAAGGGATCCGGGCATGAGCAAATAGCCGGGGCGGAAATACCCAAAGAACGAATTCGTCTGGGGACCCTTCTTGAAAACCGTCTCTTTTGGATTATCGGTCTTTCATATTTTGCAATATCTTTTAGCCTTTATGGGTTTACAACGTTTATGGTGGATTACGCTCAATACCAGCTCGGGTTGCCGTTGGAAAAAGCCAGTTTGCTGGCCACCATTCACGGGATCGGTCAGATCGTCGGCGTGTTAACTGTTTTGCCTTTATCGGATTACTTGGGGAGGAAAAAAACGATTATCATTTCCAACGCCTGCATAACCGTTGCCTTGTTCGGGATTCTTATTGTTAAAGATTCCTGGATACCGATGTGTATCCTTATCTGGTTGTTGGCCGTTTTTTACGGAGTGACTTTTCCTATTTATGGGGCCTGTGCTGGAGATTACTTCCCGCGGGAGGTCATGGGAACGGTTATCGGCGCATGGACACCTTTTTATGGAGGAGGGGCTATTTTCGCCAATTGGATTACGGGCTTCCTGAGGGACACAACCGGTGTATACAATCAAAGCTTCATCATTTGGACAATCATGGCTGCCATGGCTTTGTTGCTTATCAGCCGGGTTAAAAGAAATATTACTATTCAATGATTTTCATGAAAAATTTGGGAGAGATGACCGTCAGGTGGAATTGTATGTATAAGCGTTAGCTATCAGAGGAGAATCAATGAGCAGGTTTTTAATGATCGATATCGGGGCCGGAACAATGGATATTTTGCACTATGATACCCAAACCGATCTGCATTACAAGGCGGTGGTCAAATCGCCGGTCAGATATTTGGCCGAAAAGGCCATGGCAGTTTCCGGAAACCTGCTGGTGGTGGGCAATGAGATGGGCGGGGGACCGGTTACGCAAGTCTTGCTGGAGCGTGCCAGGCAGGCTGAAGTGATCATGTCGGTTTCAGCGGCATCAACGCTCAACCATGATCCGGCAAAAGTCAAATCCTGGGGTATCAAGCTGGTGGAAGATGACCGTGCGGAAGATATGCGCGGAAATCAGAACTACAGCGTAATCACTTTAAGCGATATTGAACCCCGCCGGTTGGCGGATATCGTTAAAAGCTTTGGGGTTCCCTATGAATTTGATGCGGTTGCCATCTGTGGCCAGGACCACGGAGTGCCTCCGCCGGGGGTATCGCATCTGGATTATCGTCATAATATGTTCCAGGTCCACCTGGAAAAAAATCCGCATCCCCACAGCCTGCTTTACAAATCCAACGAGGTGCCGGTGACGATGAACCGCCTGAAATCGATTGCCCGCAATGCCGCAGAATTGCCGGTCGCAGAAATTTATGTCATGGACAGCGGCATGGCGGCTATTCTGGGAGCCTCGATGGATAGCTTGGCCCAGGGAAAGAAACCGGTTTTGCTCCTGGATATCGCCACATCCCATACGGTTGGCGCGGCTATGGCCGGCGAAGAGATTGCAGGCTTTTTTGAATATCACACCCAGGATATTACACTTGAGAAGCTGGAGGATCTTTTGCGCGATCTTGCGGATGGGAAACTCAGCCACAGGCAGATATTATCTCAGGGCGGCCATGGGGCCTTTCTGCGCCAGGCCGTTGGATTCAGCGCCATCGAAACCATTGTCGCAACAGGTCCCAAACGAAAATTGCTTGCGGGCTCTCAGCTACCCATCGAATATGGTGCTCCCTGGGGCGACAATATGATGACCGGCACCGTCGGCCTGCTGGAAGCGCTGCGGCGGAGCAAAGGGCTTGAGCCGATCACCTATTTTTAAAAGAGTAAACATTTCATTTGGCAATCCAACAATTTAAAGGGCACACTGAATGGTGTATATAGGCACGGAAGACACAATTATTACAAGACTAAAATTTTGTATATTTGTCATTGTGTAATCCACAATCTGAAAAGTCTTGTGATATACATTTGATATCTGTAAAATTGCCAAAATGCATGTATTCTCAATATATCGGTAGTTGGCTGATATTTGGTTTTCTGGCAAGAAATATGTAAGGGGGAACTAATTATTTGACATTTTAGTATCAAATCTCTAGTATCATAACGTAGATTTAATATGGCGTTACCTGCTGACCTCTATTTCAAATTCCAATTCAATTTCGTTTAGTTTGCGCTTTACTATCCTGAATTGATCTCATTTTCCTTCGGAAACTCACCGCATTTAGAACCTACATTCCTATTTCTCTGTCATTTCTTTTA